>Ga0209617_10000131_pt1 | contig 29193 bp, 22 predicted proteins | sample LakEriepJuly2011_2_FD_187459 | JGI IMG/M metagenome (GOLD analysis project Ga0209617, IMG submission 187459) | Freshwater microbial communities from dead zone in Lake Erie, Canada - CCB epilimnion July 2011 (SPAdes) (version 2) | ecosystem: Environmental > Aquatic > Freshwater > Lentic >...
GTGCAAGGGCGTCCAGCCAATCCGGTCGCGGCGCACCAGCTCAGCTTTACGGTCAAGCAGTGCGGCCAGCACCGCCCGGTCGTTGCGTTCCACCGCGAGATGCAACGGGGTTCGCGCCGCATTATCGGGCGCGTTAATGTCCGCCCCGCGCTCGATCAGAAAAAGGGCGATGGCCGTCTTGCGCCGCAAAATCGCCTGATGCAGCGGAGCGAGCTTCGTGCCCCCTGCCCCTTGCAGGATCTTGGGGTTGCTCTCGATAAATTTCTTCACGTCCTCCACGCCGCCCTTGGCGATCGCTTCATCAATGGTCGCGTAGCTCGCCGTCGCCGCCGGCGCGGCCGCGCTCAACCCGACCACCCCGCAACCCATGAGGGCCGCTCCAAAAAAAACTAGCCAGGCCTTAGCGCTCATTTGACGACGGGCCTGAGCACCAGCTTGCGATACGAAACCGAGCCATGGTCTCCCTGCAGAAAGATCGGTCCGGGACGAAACTCGTCCGCCCACAGGGCCCCACCGGTGCAGCCTTTGATCGGCTGATTGGCGATGATCGTCGTGCCGTTGAGCACCACCGTGAGATGACGATCGACCAACGTGATGTCCAAGGTCTGCCACTGCGACGCAGGCTTCTCCGCGGCCACGCTTGGCGTGATCCGACTGTAGAGGGCGCCCATGTGGTGCGAATCGAGCGCCTTTCCGAAAGAATCGAAAACCTGGATCTCGTAGATTCCGCGCAGGTAAATGCCGCTGTTGTTCTTTTCCGGCACGTTAACTTCGAGCGTGAGATTAAAGTCCTCGAATTCGCGCTCCGTGCGCAAATTTCCAAATCGACGCACCGGCTGTCCCTCCACTTTCGGCGCCGGCCGATTGATCAACTCCCCATTCACCGCCGACCAACCGTTCTCGAATTTTGCCTCGATCAGCCGCCACCCCGTGAGATCACGGCCATTGAACAACTCGACCGGCGCACCGAATTTCACCTTCGCCAAATCGGGCGCGGACGGTAGCGCCGGGATGCGTTTTCCGGTGAACTCCTCGCGCTCGATCTTGGTGCCCGCCGCATTGAACGCCGTTCGCGTCAGCTTGAGCACGTCGCCCTCCAACCGGCCTGAAATCGTCTCCGTCGCCTGCTGCGTGCGCACCACTTTTCCGGCCGGATCTTTGCGCGGCACCTCCCGCACGCGGGTCACCGTCAACACCCCGTCCACGATCGCGACGCTCGACAGCGGCACCACGCTGCCGCCACCCCAAAGGATCGAGCCGTCAAACCATCCGGCGTCACGCCGGACTTCCAACCAACCGGCCCGGTCGCCGGGCAGCGAAAGCGCCCAACGGCCAAGCAAAGGATCGACGGGCGCCGCCGCCCGCAGTCCGATGACGGACAGGGCGATCAGCAGCCAACCACGCATTAAGTTTATTCCGGGAAGCGGAGGGGATTTTTTCATAGTGGAGGGCCCTCCATTCGAGTCCCGCCTCGCCAAAATACCAGCTCGTTTTCAGCGCACGACCGCCAAAAGCCGGGGCACATCGAAGGCGAAATCCAACCGATTTGCCTTCGGATCGCAGGCCAACGGCTCGGTGCCCACCGCCACCACCGCCCGATATTCGAGTCCCCGCAGCGCGGCGATTTGCCAAAAGCAGTCGTTCACATGACTCCGATTAAACCCTTCAACCACCCGGGTGCCCGGCGCGCAAAAGGCCAGATTGGCCAAACCCGCCCCATGCGGAGCCACAATCACCTTCGCCCGCCGAAAGCAGGCCACCTGCTCCGCCCAACTCAGCTCCTCCAATCGCACCGCCTCAAACCCCATCGGCGCCAAAGCCGCAATCACCTCGGGCTCGTTGCTCACCCGCCGCCGCCGCGCCGCGGCTCTCGAAATAAAAAGCCGTTCCCCCTTCAGCCGCGGCGCTACGGCCGGCAGCCGTGCCGCAAATTCAACCACCAACTCAAGTTGCCGTCGCGTCGCCCTTCCGGTCCAACCCGGCAACAGCGGCACCAGCAATTGTTCGCACTGCCGGTGGGTCCTGCGCTTTGGCTCCAGCATCGCGCCCGTCCAACCCAATAGTGCCAAAGCCGTCCGGCTACATTCCAACTCCGCATGGGCGATCAACGTCGAGCCCCGGGCCTCCCAGGGCAACGAAAGCAACCGCGGCAACTCGTCGAGTAACCAGTGGCAATACCCTTCGCCCAACGCGCTCGCCACGACCGTCGTCACCCCGGGCACCCATTTCGGCGCCCGCATTTTCCCATCGCCGACCAGCCAGTGCCCTTCTTCCGCGCGCCCAAAATCCAACGACACATCCCGCACCACGCTTTGCCCGTCCGGCGTCACCACGATCCCGTCGCCAAACACCCTGCCCCGATCTAGCCGCGCCACCCCTTCGTGCAACTCAGCCATCGGCCGACCTCGCCGTTGCCATAACTCCCGCACGTCAGGGTCCACGCCATCAGGCCCACCGGTGTCATTCTCCGCCACCGGCGCACGACTCAACCACGTCCCGTCAAAGCGGGCGACCGCCGCCGCGAGCGTTTCGCACGCGATCGGAGGCGGCACGTAATCTGCGCGGGAATCCATCAATCCGTCTCACGCTTCTGTTTTTGACCGGGGCGACAACGGCCAAAATGGACCGTCACCCCAAAAGTTCACGACCACATTTGTCTCTGCAAGCCGCGTCCCCTTCGATTGCATCACCCTCTGCCCATGAAAAAGATCTTTCTGTTCACCGCACCCGGTCACGCGCCGGCCCGAGTTATTGAAGCCATCAAGCACGACGTGCGCAAATACGTGAAACGTGAACGCTCCAAGCCCGTGCCTGCCGACGGCGACTATTGGGACTTCACTTGCAAAATCGGCTCCGACCCTACCGTCGCCGAGAGCAAACACATCAAAGACGTCAACGCCGCCATCGACGCGGTCGCACTTTCCGGTGCTCCCTCGGTTTACATTGAAATCGCGGCCATCGCCGCCAAGCACGTTCGCTACCCGGCCGCAGCCGACGCGACTCAGGCCGCGCCCTTAGCCACCGGCCTCGAAGGATCCGCCACCCACTCGCTCCAGGACCCAGCGTAGAGTTTCGAGCCGGCCAGCCCGGCATACTCCATCGCGAAGATATTCGCGCACGCCGTGATGCCGGAGCCGCATTGGTGGCCCACCCGCTCTGGCGCCCGACCGCCGACGAGCCCCTCAAACTCGCGCCGGATTTCCGCTGCCGGGCGAAAGGTCAGGTCCGCGTTCAGATTCGCCTTATAAAAGCGGTTCAACGCACCCGGAATATGCCCGGCCACCGGGTCCATCGGTTCGATTTCACCCCGATAACGCTCGCCGGCCCTCGCATCGATCAACGCGCAGGTAGCGTCCGCCAACCGCCGCTGCACGTCCGCCGCGCTCCACACCTGCGCCGGTGCCGCGCTCACGTTCTCTACGGCGGTCGACGTTGCGCGGGGCACTTCCCGCGACACCGGCCGGCCCTCGCCGATCCACTTCGGCCAACCGCCATCGAGCAAAACCACCCGCGAAAAACCGATCCAGCGCGCCAACCACCAGAGCCGCGCCGCGTAGAGCCCGCCTGCGTCATCGTAAGCGACCAGCCTCGACTCTCGGGTCACGCCGTGCCGCGCAAAAAACTCCGCAACCGCCGCTGGCTCAGGTAATGGATGGCGGCCGTTTTTCCCCGTCTTTGCTCCGGACATCGCGATTTCGACTGCCGCGAAATGCGCCCCCGGCACGTGGCCCTCGCGATAGAGTCGCTCGCCTTTCTCGTGGTCCACGAGATCGTGCCGACAGTCGAAAATGACCCACGCCGGATCGTTGAGGTGCGAAGCGAGATCGTCGGCGCGGAGCAGCATGGTGGCGCGAGGTTGATTCGCACGCCACCCCGCGTGAACCCCAAAATCACCCGCCCGACCGACCACTGGCCGGTTCCACCGCCGGACCGCCGCGCCACCCGCGCCTTACTTAAATGAAAATCCCAGCGCCGAGAGTTCGTTCATGTTGAACGGCGCGCTGGCCAAGACTTCCTGCAATTTCTCAAACGCCGCCGCCACGGAGCCTACATCGCAAAACGCCATCCCGTCATCGCTGTCGTGGATATGCACCGACCAGGCGCTTTCGTCATCCACCCGCAGTTGCAGGGTCGAACCGTAAAGATAGTTCCCCGGCACGCCGGGATGCGGTCCAGTTCCCGGTACCAGGAAGAGCGAGTGAATCGGATCGTGCGCCACGATCTTCTGATCGCCGACGTGCTTTGCCCGATGATGCGCCGGCTTCCCCGCGACTAAAATCCTCATTCCTTCCGCGCGGGCCTGCGGCGCCACCGGCAGCGAACCGACGTAGCGGCTGTAAATGCTCGCATTGGACTCCAGCGCAGTCGCCTCGATTTTCCCGGACAGAAACGCCTCGAGGTTGTTGGCGTGAAACACCGGTCGAGCCGCCAGCGACCGCGCCGTCACGTAGCCACCTTTGTGATCCGCGCTCGCATAGACTTGGTGCGCCGCAATCAGCCGCCGGAGTGTATCCATGTAGCTCGGCGTCGCCGGCACGGCTCCGATCGGGCTATGGTCGATCAAGTCGAGCAACATCTGATCTAAATGAGCATGGGGGTCGTGGGGCATACCCGGAGAGTGACTCGCCCGATCCCGCCAACACGAGTTCCTTCTCGCACCCGCTCGACTCTACTCTTCGAAGTGCTGCCGATGGCGAAACGGCGTCTTGCCCTCACTCTTCGTTTTCCAACCGGGCTTACTCGCCAGCGCACTCGGTTTTCGGCGGGCCGGCACGCTCGCGAGTTTCTCGGTTTTCAACTTTTGGTAGCTGGCAAACCGCTCCAACGTCAGGCCGCCGCCGGCCAAAGCCGACCGCACCGCACACCCCGGCTCGTTGCCATGACCACAGTTTCCAAAGCGGCACTTCGCCGCCAGCTCTGCGATATCCGCAAACGCGCTCTCTACGCCGTCCTCAATGCCCCAGAGTTGTAGTTCGCGCATGCCCGGCGTGTCGATCACCAGCGCCCCCGTCGGCGTCTGCACGAGTTCACGCCGCGTCGTCGTATGACGGCCCTTGCTGTCTTTTTCGCGCACCTCCGCCGTCGGCATCGCCTCGGGATCACGCACCAGCGAATTGATCAGACTCGATTTTCCCACTCCCGAAGAACCGATAAACGCCAACGTCCGCCCCGGCTGCGCATACGTCACCGCCAGAGCCTTCAGCCCTTTCCGCGTCGCCGTGCTCGTGATCAACACCGGCACCCCGGGGACGAGCACCTCGATCTCGCGCCGCACCGTTTCCGCATCCGTGCACACATCGGATTTATTCAACACCACCACCGCCTCCGCCCCACTTTCCTTCGCCGCCACGAGAAACCGCTGGATGCGCTTCGGATTAAAATTCTGATCCAGCCCGCTCACCAAAAACACCGTGTCGATATTCGCCGCCACGATCTGCTCAATCTCTTCCGAGCCCGAGGCCCTGCGGGAAAACTTCGTCCGCCGAGGCAACACCACGTGGATATCCGCCCTCGCCTCGCCCTCACGCCGTCGCACGCCGACCCAATCGCCCACTGCCGGAAACTGATCCGCCTTCTTCGCCACATGGAAAAATCCGCCGCCGCACTCGCCTAGGACTTCGCCAACCGCCGTGTGCACCGCGTAAAAATTCCGCCGTAGCTCGCACACCACGCGCGCCGGCTCCAGCCCCGCCGCGGCGTGCGGGGTAAATGCGAGTTCGAGGGCGGGTTGCCAGCCCAGATCGGCGAGAGTCATACCCACGACCCAACACGCCCCACGCGTCAGAAGCCAGCGCGCAACGCATCTGCTTGCGGCTTGAGCTTCCGCTTTTCCTTTTGTCCCTTCACCCCGTGCCCAACGCGTCCCGTGAAGTTCGTCCCAGCCAGAAGCCCGGCCATGTCCTCAACGAACACGCCTCCCTTGAGCCCGTGCCCGCCGGCTGGTCCTTGCTTCCGCCCGGAGACGCCGGCCTCAGCCGGCGCCTCAAGGCCGACGGTCCCTCCTGGACCATGATTGAACTTAAGGGTCGCAAGCGGTTCTCCCACGGTATTTGGGCTCCCGCCGACCGCATCGCGGCCCTGCGCGCCGAACTCGAAACCGAGCGCGCCGATCCCGCCTACGCCCGTCGCCTCAACGCCGGCCGCCAACGCCGCGCCATGGCCGAAGCCGACTACGTCGAAGATTTCCGCGCCGCCGTGCTTACGTTCCTCGCGTTTCATCCCCGCTGCACCACCGACGCCCAACTCCTCGCCGATCTGATCGCGGCTCACGCGACACCCGTGGGCAGCGGCACCGTCGCCCGCACCGAACGCATCCCCATCGAGAACCGGGCCGAGGCCGCCACCATCGCCTGGCTCCGCCACCAGACAACCGGCTACGACCAGATGCGCATTCCTTTGGTCAAAGGCCGCCGCCGCGAAGTGCGCCGGCTACTCGCCCAGCGTTCGCACGAGCTGCTCCGCCACTACCGCAGCGGCCAACCGCCCGCCTCGGCTCACTGCCCGTTGCAAGCCGCCCTGCTTCGCTCGCGGCCCCTAAGCCCGACCCCCGCACCGGTGCCCGCGCAAGGCGTCCTCTTTTGAAAACTCCCACTATGTCGACTCTCTCCACCATTCTCACCCATCCCGGCAGCGCGCACAAAGACGAGTTCCTGGCCTGTTGCGTTCTCCTCGCGGAACATCCCGTGCCCATCGAGCGCCGCGAGCCCACCCCCAACGACCTCGCCGATCCCGCCGTTGCCGTCCTCGATGTCGGCCATCGCCACGAGCCGGCGCTCAATAATTTCGACCACCACCAGCTGCCCAAAGACCACCCGCCCACCTGCTCGCTTTCCCTCGTTTTGCAACACCTCGGCATCTACGCCGACGCCCGCCAGTTTTGCGACTGGCTTGAACCCGCCGAGTGGTTCGATTGCCGAGGCCCCATCGCCACCGCCCAGTTCCTCGGCGTCGACCGCAACGCTCTCCCGAAGCTCAACTCCCCGATCGACATCACCCTGCTTCGCCGCTTCGCCCTCGCTACGCGTCTTGCGCCCAGCGATCCGCTGTGGGCGATCATGCGCATGATCGGCGAAGATCTTTTGGACTATGTCCGGTCCCTCCGCGCCCGCCTCAACTTTATTGCCCGCCACGCCGAGGTCTGGACGCTCGATCTCGCCGACGCCCCCGCGAAAATTCTCTTCCTGCCCCGCACCGATCCGCTGCCCGAGGAGCCGTCCATGGGCATCGACCGCTACATCGAAGCCCAAGGTCTTGCCGCTGAAATCGTCGCCACCGTCGTCCCTGACCGCCGCAGCGCGGGCTACGGACTCGCTCGTTTTCAAGATCACCCGCGCCTCGACTTCTCGCGTCTCGCGCAAGCCCCGGGCGTGCACTTCGCCCATGCGCGCGGTTTCGTGGCGAAAACATCGCTCACCGCTCCCACCGACCTCCGCGCGCTGCTCCTGCTGGCCGCGAACGCGAGCTCGCTCCCCGCCTGAAATCAACCCTAGTTTTTCAACCATGAGCGAACTCCCCGACTGCCAATACTGCCGCAAAGACCAACGCCTCGACGACCTCATGATCGAGATCGCGCCGATGCAGATCTCCACGCTCTACCTGTTCAAAGAGCAGACCTACCGTGGCCGTTGCGTCGTCGCCTACCGCCATCACATCAATGAGCTCTTCGAGCTGTCCGACGCCGAGCGTGATCTCTTCATGCACGACGTCGCCCGCGCCGCCAAAGCCATGCAGGCCGCATTCAACCCCGCCAAAATCAATTACGGTGCCTACTCCGACAAGCTCCCGCACCTGCACTTCCATCTCGTGCCCAAGTATCGCGACGGCCCGAGCTGGGGCGCTCCCTTCACGATGATGCCCGAGCCCAAGCAACTCCTCGGCTCCGCCGACTACGCCGGACTGATCGCGGCGATCAAAGCCAAGCTCGACTGACCCAACGCGGGATGGGCCCTCAGCTCTTGCCGCCACCCTCAACCGGCCGCTCCGTTTCTACCACCACCTTCGGCGCCGGCGGCACAATTTTGTCCGCGATGTAGATCATGTAGCTTGTGCTCTTGGCCGTCGCGTGCTTCCGCACCGGCAACGCTTGCACTTTGAACCCGCCGTTCGAGAGCCGGCTTTCAAACATCTTGTCCGCGCCCGATGACCAAATCACGACGCGCCCGCCCGGCTTGAGCGCCTGCGCGATCCGCTGAATGCCGCGCAGATCATAGACCTTAGCGTTGCCCGTCTGCACCATCGCGGACGGCCCGTTGTCGATATCGAGAGCGATCGCATCGTAGGGCTGAGCCGCGGAACGGGCGACCACCGAGCGCACATCTTCGTTCAAAATTTTCACGCGTGAATCCGCGAGCAACGCGCCGTTCAGGCCCGCGAGCAACGTGCGGTTCCACTCCAGCACCGCTGGGATCAGCTCGGTCACGTGCACCGTCGCGGCCTTGCCCACCTTCGAAAGCACACCCTGCAACGTGTAGCCGAAACCCAAGCCGCCGATCAGCACCCGCGGAGCCGCCGAAATCGCCGCGCCCGCGACCGCGAACTCGCCCAAGGCCAACTCCGAGGCCGTCGCCGCCGAGTTCATGAGTTCCTTGCCGTTGACCCGGATACTGAACCGTCCGTCATGGGAAAAAAGAGAGAGCTTGGCCCCTTCCGGGGTCTTGGTTTCGGCGAGCAGCAATTGCGGTTTCATGCGAGGACCGGCCACCATGGCAGCTTCCCTGACGGAAGCCACGCCGAACCTTTGAAATTTTTCCGTGCGCCGGAGCCCGCCTCGCGTCTACATCTGTCCCTTTCCCGATGCCCGAATTCATCAATCTCGCCGGCTACCGCTTCGCTCCCCTCGGCGAGCTCCCTGAATTGCGTGATCGCCTGCTCCGCCAGACCAAGCTGCTCGGCCTACGCGGCACGATCTTGCTCAGCACCGAAGGCATCAATCTGGTGATCGCCGGCACGCGCGCCGCCACAACGGAGATTCTAGCCACCCTCCGCGCCATCCCCGGCTTCGCCGACCTTACGCCAAAGGAGAGCAGCAGCGCCGAGCAGCCGTTCAACCGCATGCTCGTGAAAATAAAAAAAGAGATCATCGCCTTCGGGGTGGGCGGCATCAACCCAGCCCTGCGCCCCACCGCCAAACTCTCCGCCTCCACCCTCAAACAATGGCTCGACGAGGGTCGCCCCGTGACCCTGCTCGACACGCGCAACGACTACGAAATCCGCATGGGCACCTTTCGCGGCGCGCGGCCGGCTGGGATCAACCAGTTTCGCGATTTCCCCGCCGCCGTCGCGCAATTACCCGCGACCCTCAAAACCCAACCCGTCGTCATGTTTTGCACCGGCGGCATCCGCTGCGAAAAAGCCGGCCCGTTTATGCAGCGCGAGGGCTTCACCGACGTCCACCAACTCGACGGCGGCATTTTGAAGTATTTCGAAGACTGCGGCGGCGCGCACTACGAGGGTGAATGCTTTGTCTTCGACCGCCGCGTCGGCGTGGACCCCCAACTCCGCGAAACGGGCTCTGTGATCTGCTTCAACTGCCAGATGCCCCTCACCGTCGCCGAACAGAAAGACCCCCGCTTCGTCCCCGACAAAAGCTGCCCCCACTGCATCGACGGCAAGCCTTCGAAGGCGGCGAAAGCGGAGTTTTAGCAGCAAGGCTCACCGCACCCGCCGGCCCGCCATCGGTCGCTGGGACCACGGGAAAAACTCTCTCGGCTCCTCCGCGACAAACGGCGCGGGCGCCGACGGCCGCGCCACCGCTGCAGGCCTTGCCAATTTTTGGCCAGCAGCTTCCCGCAACTTGTCCTTCTTGCTCTTCCGTTTTCCTTTCACCCCACCGCTCCCCGAGACCAACGGCGGGGGCGGAGCGAGTTCCTCCGGTTCAAATCCCGCGATTTGCTCCCGCTCCAATCGGAGCACGTGCCGCTTCTCGATCAGCTCAAAGTGCGCGTGAGTCTCGGCGCTGATAAAGCTCACCGCCACGCCGCTCGCACCGGCCCGGCCCGTCCGGCCGATGCGGTGCACATAGTCCACCGCCGAGCGCGGGAGATCATAGTTCACCACCGCCGCCAAGTCGTCGATGTCCAAGCCCCGCGCCGCGAGATCCGTGGCCACCAGCACGCGCAGCCGGCCCGCCTTGAAATGCGCCAGCGCTTCGGTCCGACCGCCCTGACTCAATTCACCGTGCAACGCGCCGGCGTCGATCCCCGCCCGACGAAGTTTCTCCGCCACGTGCTCGGTGGCGTATTTGGTCGCGACAAAGACGAGGGTGCGGCTCCAGCCGTTTTCCTGCACCAAGTGCCGCAGCAACTGGGTTCGCCGCAAGGCATCCACCTCGATAGCACGTTCAACAATGGTCGACGGCTGCTGCACCGGCGGTGCCACGGCGATGACCTGGGGTTCGTGCAACCACCGGTCGGCCAACGCCGCGACCGCCGGCGGAAAAGTCGCTGAAAAAAACAGGCTTTGGCGTTGGGCCGGAAGCAACGCTACGATCCGCTCCAGCTCATCGGTAAAGCCGAGGGCGAGCAACCGATCCGCTTCGTCCAGGACGAACATGGAGACTGTCGAAAGCGACACCGCATTATTTCCGATCAAATCCAACAACCGGCCCGGCGTAGCCACCAACACGTCAACGCCGCCACCAAGAGCCATCATCTGGGGATTGATCGAGACGCCGCCGTAAACCACCAGCGTCTTGATCGGCTCCGGCAAGAAACGCCCATAGCGCCGCACCCGTTCGCCGATCTGCGCGGCCAACTCCCGCGTGGGCACCAACACGAGCGCACGGCAAAATCGTCCCGGCTCGCGCCGCCGTTTCGAAAGTTGCTCCAAAATCGGCAGGACAAAAGCCGCCGTCTTGCCCGAGCCTGTCTGCGCGGAAACGCGGATATCGCCACCACCCAGCACCGCCGAAATAGCCGCCGACTGCACCGGCGTCGGAGCCACGTAATTTTCTTCCGCAACCGCACGGAGCAGCGGAGTTGAAAGACCAAGGGAGGAAAACGGCATCGCATGGGGATGAGGCCGCCGCCTGGGTTTGGAAACGCTAATCCCGTCCCTCCGGTTCGCCGCCCGGCCCCGCACTTTTCAGTTCTACTGCCCGGAGACGCAGCGCCCCCATCGCGGGCTACGCCAAGGTCCGCCAGCCATTACCTCACACCCGATCACGCCACCGCCTCGACCGCTAGCCGCTTGCACTCCTTCAGGTCCAGTTTTCCCGTGCCGAGCACCGGGATCTTCTCGACCCGATGGATCACGCGCGGCACCCAAAGCGCCGTGACTCCGGCGTCGAGCAGCCGTTCCCGCACCTCGACGAGGGTAAAGTCTCTCGTCGCCAACAAGACCAAGATCTCGCCTTTGACCACATCCGGCACGCCCATGACAATCGCCACGTAAGCTTCACTTTGGTCGAGATCGAAAAGCTCCACCAGCTTCTGCTCGATCGTGCCGTGGGGCACCATCTCGCCGCCAATTTTGGAGAACCGAGACAGCCGGCCTTCAATGAAAAGAAATCCGTCGTCGTCGAACCGGCCCAAGTCTCCCGTCACAAACCAGCCGTCGCGAAACGCCGCCGCGGTTTTCTCAGGATCGTCCAAGTATCCCTCAAAAATATTTGCCCCGCGAAAGAGCACCATACCGGTCTCACCGTGGGGCAATTCCTGCCAAGAATCCGGATCGACGACCCGCGTCGTCATACCCGGCATCATGCGGCCAACCGCTGCCTTTCGTTTGCCCAATTGCGGCTCGTTCGTAGAGAAGACCACCGGCGGGTGCGGCTGATTGAGGCTACAGGCCGGCGTCGCCTCGGTGAGGCCGTAGCCTTCCAGAATATCGAGGTGAAATTGCTCCAAAAACCCACGCGCGAGGTCGTCAGGCAACTTCTCGGCCCCGGTCACAACCAGATCAAGGGAACGCAATTCACCCGGTTTAGCCTTCTTCAAAATCGGCCGGATAAATGTCGGGGCTCCGATCAGCACCGTCGCCTTCTCATCACGGATGGCATCGATGATCTTCCGCGTGTCGAGCGCGCTCGGTACCGTGACCACCCGGGTCCCGCGCAACAGGGGATACCACAGCGTAACGGTAAATCCGAAGCTATGAAACACCGGCAAACAGGCCAACAACGTGCAACTCTCCCGCAAGATCGAGAGCGACGAAATCTGGTCGCAGTTGGCGAGGATGTTGCGGTGGGTAAGGACCACGCCTTTCGGCTCCCCCGAGCTTCCGCTCGTAAACAGCAGGCCAGCCTCCTCGCGGTCGCCGACTTTGGGCAGGCCGAGCAAACCCGCGCACCATTGGTTCGGCAGCAGCCACGCCGCCAGCAGCCACGGGAGCATCGCGCGTTTTCCACCGCAGGCCAAAATCTCGGTCTTCAGATCGAGCGTGCGCTCGGGAAAAGGAAAATTCGGAATCTTCTCCCGCATCGCATCGGCGCTGATGACGGTGGCGATTTTCCCCAGCTTCAGACTCGCCTCAAGGCTGTCCCGAGACGTCGTGAAATTCAAATTCACGGGGATCTTGCCCGCCGTCAGCACCGCGAGATTCGCGATAAACGCTCCGGCTCCGGGTGGTAAAACGATCCCCACGCGCTTTTCGGCAATCGTGGTCTTGATCCGGCGCGAGAGGGCCGCTGCTGCTGCGTAGATTTGGGCGTTGGTCAGCTCACGCCGCTCCGCCGTGCGATCAATCACCTGCAAATGCTGGGGATGCTTCGTCAGTGCTCGCACACACTCGCGCCCGAGGTGGCGCTTGAGCACGGGACGTTCTTCAAACGCCAGTCGACCCAAATCGAGCAACTCCCGGCGGGCCCAGCTTGGGTTCACCGCCGCCGCCGCCGTCGGATGTCCAAACGCGATGAACACCGGTGTCGGTAACAACCGCGGCGACTTCCAAAGATATTTGTTGCCTGCAAACGAGAACACCGAGCCCCACAGCCCGTCGACCGCCGCGGCCACGACCGGCACCTCGGCCTGCCTCGCCATCAGCTCAAATCCCCGCTGGATCGCCATCAACTGGCCCGTGCGGGAGATGTGGCCTTCAGGGCACACACAGACGACCTCACCCGCCTTCAAAGCCGCGATCGCCGCCTTCATTCCCTGCCGCGGCGCCTCGGGGGAAATCGCAATCGACCCGCTGATCTCAAAAACCCAATTGAAAAAGCCGTTCCGCCTCAGTCCTTGATAGCCAACGAAACGAATCGGCCGAGGACAGGCCAATTGAAGAACCACGACATCCGCATAGGAAATGTGATTCGCGATGAGCAGCACGCCGCCCGAGGTCGGCAGGTTCTCCGCGCCGTTGGTGCGCACGCGATAGAGGAATCGGGCGACCGTACTGGCGATGAATTCGATGAAAAACGGGAGATGCGATCGCCGGGGCAACAAGGGGTTTGTCATAAACGCGGTATCGATATGGCGAAGAATTTAGCTGGAGTTCAAAGCTTTTTGTCGCGCTCGGCCACCTCCTCGCCGCCGTCAGCGGCGATCAGATGCCGAAAACGTTGGCAGGGAAAACCGACCCAAAGCAGCACCAAGCCTAAGACGAAGAACGCCCCCGATCCGATAAAGCATAGAGCCGATATCGACGATGAACACGCAGGAGATGCACCGTGCCAGACCCGCCAATCCCGCTAACCAGGCGACTCACGCCCGCTAGAAAGGCGGTCGGAGAATTTTTCAGATAAAAATTTAGGCAAAATTGCAGCGATTTCTATCGCTACCAGAATGCTTGGGCTGGCGATCGGCGATCGGCATCAACTGCTTTCTGAAATCGGTTCCCGCAAATCTCGCAGCAACGCCGCGAAGCCCGGAAAATCGTATTCGAGGCGTCGCAAATCCCTTCGGTGCCGCTCCGCCTCGCGGACCGCGCACGCGATCTCGTGCGGCAGACTCGGCCGCTCCGTCCGGTAAACCTTCAGCTTCAACTCGGCCCGGGTGTAGGGCAGAATTCCCCGGGCTTGGCCTTCAGTCCAGGCCGCTTCGTTGACCGAGTCTTCGACGCCGCACAGCAGCCATGCTTCGAGTGCGGGAACCGCGACGCCCACGACCCTTCGCACGCGCAAGCGGCCGTGCGCCGCCGGGAAGCGTTTGCTGGTCTGGCGGAAAACCGCGCGGAGTTGGCACATCCGGCAGTGCGGGTGGTAATATTGCGGCGCATCGTGCGCCGCCGTGTGCACCGGGCTGTCGTCGGAATCGCCCGTCACGACCAGGGTATCGACATCGGTGTTGAAATGCAGGTGCCGGATGACCGCTGGCAGAACCTGCAGGACATTGGGCCAACCCCGAGCGCGATATCCCGCCGAAGCCACCGTCGGCTGCTCTTTCAGAGCTCCCTCGACCAAGACCCGCAATACCGCCTCGTCCGCCGGAGACTCGCTGAGGAACGCTATCTTCATGACTCCTCCGGCACGCCGCCAAGGATCCCGCTGAACCACATATCGCCCAGCAAGCCTTCCCGCAGGAGCTCCGTAAGATCGGCGCGGTCGGCCAACCGCTTAAAGTGCGCCTCGTGACCGTGCTTTTGCGTGATGACGATCTCTTCCGGGTGCTCGCGAAAGAGATCCAGCAGGTAGGGCGAGTGCGTCGTCGCGATCACCTGCACGGGAGCGCGCGTTTCGCCCATCGCCGCCGGATAACTCAGTCGATACAACGCGTCGCGTACCGCGCGCAACATCCGCGGATGAATCCCACGATCAATCTCCTCGATGCACACCACCGCCGGCGGCGCCGGATCAAACGAAAGCACCAAAATCCCCAACACATAAAATACCCCTTGCGAAAGATTGTCCGCCATCACAGGCCCTTCCGCGTCGCCGATCTTCAGGCCCAGTCGCACCACCCCGCCGGCGTCCTCCGGCAACACGATGCCCGTGAACTCGGGCAACCAACGCGTCAGTTCAGCCTGCAACCGTTCAAACGCCGCCGGAGCTTCACGCTGCCACCGGGCCAACACCGCCGCCAAATTCGAACCGTCTCCCGCGAGCCTTGCGCCCGAATCCCGCGGGGCCGGCGCCGCCATCGCCGCGTGGTCGAAGACGTAGCTGCGCATCGTCGCCAACCCGACTTTCACCTCCTCCCAGTCGGCCCGGTTGACCGACTCCACCCGTAATAGATCGCACACCGCAGCATCGACACACCCCAGGCGCGCGATGACTCCGAGATAAGGCGCATCGAACGTAAAAGAAATCTCCGAACCACCAGCGCGCGTCACCGCAGCCGGGTCGCCAAGCGGAAGCTTGGCCAAGACACGCAGCTGTTGCAGCGCTTGGATGAGACTGGTCTTGCCGCTCCCATTCGCGCCGATCACGAGATTAAACGGCGAAAGTCGCAGGCTCGTATTGCGCAGGGCCTTGAAGTTTCGGAAAGTAACGGAAGCGATCACGCGGAAACGTGCACCAGGTGACGCCGCGCCGCGAGCTCCGAGATTTGTCACTCCATCGTCACAGGTCTGTCACTAAGCTGCCATGTTTACGTGTTATCCCTCGCTGATGATCCTTACTCGCCTCCTCCCTACCCTGCTGCTCTGCACCGGCGCGCTCGTCGCCCAACCCGTGACCACCGTCACGGTCAATCAACAGACCTTCGTTAACCAAGGCTTGGTCGGCGTCGGTCGCATGCCCGCCGATCTCAAAGACAAATTCGGCGAGACCTTCGGCTCGTTCTCGGCCTTTACGTTTCAACCCGGCTCCTGGCAGCGCAACGCCAACGGCTCCTACTCCGGCACGCTCTTCGCCCAACCCGACCGCGGCTACAACGCCGTCGGCACGACCAACTACGTGCCGCGCTTTAACAAAATCACCGTCGCCTTCACCCCTGCGCCAGCCGGCTCCACCGCGCAGAATCAGGTCGGTCTCACGCTGGCCGATACGATCAAATTCTCGGAAAGCGACGGCACCCCGATGACGTCGCTCGATCCCACGTCGGCTGGCACCGGCACCCGCGCGGGACTCCCTGCGATGCCTCAAGCTTTCAACGGCCGCTTGGCGCTCGACGCCGAAGGGATCGTCGTCAACGCCGACGGTTCGATCTGGGTGAGCGACGAATACGGTCCCTACATCTTCCGCTTCACGGCCGACGGCCGCCTCATCTCCGCCATTCGGCCACCCGAGGCAATCACGCCCAAGCGCGGCGGAGCCGATTCGTTCGCCTCCAATAATCCCGGTCCCGGCCAAGCCGCCCCCGTTCCCGCCGATCCCACCACCGGCCGTCAAAACAATCAAGGTCTCGAAGGCCTCTCCGTCTCACCCGACGGCCGCACCCTCTTCGCCCTGCTGCAATCCGCCGCGCGCCAAGATGGCGGCACCGGTGGCACCGGCCCACGTCGCCACACCCGCCTGCTCGCTTACGATCTCACCGTCGCCGGGAATCCCACCCTCAAAGGCGAATACGTTGTCGCGTTACCCACCTTCCTGCTCGGCACCGCGACCCGCGTGCCGGCGCAGAGCGAGATGCTCGCGATCAACAACACCCAATTCCTTGTGCTCGCGCGTGACGGCAACGGCCGCGGCGTCGCCAATCCCACTTCTCTTTATCGCTCGATCTTGGTCTACGACATCAGCAGCGCCACCAACATCGCCGGCACCGCCTACGACACGCCGACGACTCCGATCGCACCGGGCGGAGTGCTTGCCGCCGGCATCGTGCCCGCCACCTCGGCAGTGCTCGTTGATCTGAACAACACCGCCCAGCTCGCGAAATTCGGCCTAAACAACGGCCCCGTGGACAACGTCAACACCCTGTCCGAAAAGTGGGAGGCCCTCGCGCTCGTCCCCGCCTTCGATCCCGGCGCACCGAATGATTGGTTTCTCTTCGTCGGCAACGACAACGACTTCATCACGACCAACGGTTTTCAAGACGGCTCGCCTTACGCCGCCGCCCTCGACAACGACAACATGGTGCTCGTCTACCGCGTCACCATCCCGACGCGCCTCGCAAACGTCGCCAGCCGCGCCCTGACCGGCCCCGGCCAGAGCGCCCATGTGCTTGGCTTCGTCGTCAGCGGCGCCCGGCCCAAAGCGATGCTGGTCCGTGGCGTCGGCCCGGCTCTCACGCCGTTCGGCATCACTAACGCCCTGCCCGATCCTTCGCTCACGATCTTCAACGCTGCCGGCCAAGCCGTATTCACCAACAATGACTGGAGCGGGTCGGTCGCCGGCGCCGCCACGGCCGCCGAACTTGCCACCGCCGCCACGCGCGCCGGCGCCTTCGCGCTCCCGGCCAACAGCCGCGATGCCGCGCTGCTCGTCCAACTTGATCCAGGTGCCTATACGGCCGTGGTCAGCGACGCGTCAGGCGCGACGGGCGTCAGCCTCGTCGAGGTTCATGAGGTGCCGTGAACGGGTCCGGTTACTCCGTCGAAGCAACCCAAAGCCGTCCTTATTTGCCTCCGAGAAAGCGGTTCAGCAAATCACCCGCGCCGCTCTTCTCGTAGGCTAATTTCAAGAGCGCCGATTGCAGCTCCGAGGTGTCCGGCTGGCTGAGCGAGCCGGTCACCCGCAAGGGCAGGTTGCTGCGAAAATAGCCGAGCTCATCCGGTTTTTCTGTCTCAAGGGCGGCGAGACTCTTCAGCAGTTTCCCCGTCGTCCCGCGCGCCCCGAGCTTGAACTCCATCACGAGCGGCTGGGCGGCGAGTTCGAGCCCGGCCGTGGCGTCGATGCGGCCGGTGCCCGCAAGTCGAAGCTCGGGCGCGATCAGCGTAAAATCCTTGAGCGTCAGGTTCAGCGCCGCGTCCCGAGTGAACACGACGTTGAGCTGATCATACTCAATCGCAGAGATCATTTTCGACAACGACGCCACCGCTTCGACTTTGCTCGCAGCATCGCTGATGTCCTTACGCCCCGTGAGCGCACCGGCCAAGTTACCGAGGGTCGCCAAGGTGGAGGCGGCTTTGGTCGTGGTCGCCACTTTCGAGGAGACGTCCGCCGACAGGGCGCGAAACACACCGCCCTTGCTCGTCAGCGAAAAATCACCCGCCGCACGTTGGCCGATTTCACCGAGATTGCGGGCGTTGCCCGTGACTTTGCTGGCGACAGTAAACTTTCCCTCCACCGTTGGCGGCTGGCCCGGATTCAGCGCTCGCAGAACCGGAGCCGGGTCAAAATTGGTCACATCGAGATCGAGCGCGACGCCGTAAGGTTCCGGCGCGGTCGGCGTAAACGTGAGCCCGCCCTTCAGCTTGATTTCGCTGCCCTCGCCCAAACCGGCGCGCACGCCGACCAATTTGACCTCTCCGGCATCGATGCGGATCGTACCCCCGATATCGGCGACCTCAAATTTTTGAGCGTAAACGACTTTCTTGAGCGAAAGTGCGAGCTGCCCGCTCACCCCGCTCCAGACGGGTGCTGCGTCGCGACCGGCGGCCTGGGCCGCCGCAGCCGGATTTGCGGACGCCCCGCCGGCAAACGGGGCCGCGAGGAGTTGGACGTCTTCGACGAATACTTGGCTGCTCGTCAATCGTGCGTCGATGGTCAGGCCGACGGGCTTGGTCTGGAGCAGCGAACCGGCTAACGTGAAATCGGATTGGCGGCCGTCGCGCGTGACAAGCAACGGCACGTAAAGGGCGATCTTGCCGTCAGCCCCGATGTCGGCGCGGACCTGGACGGAGATCGCCGGAAGTTTTTCGCGACTGAGCTTCGGATCAGCTACAAGGTCAGTGAGCGCGAGCGTGAGCTCGACCGAATTCGCCGCTGCGAGCGTGGCCACGAAACCACCCGACGCGTTACCGCGGACGATCCCCGCCACGTTGGCCGCAGCGGGTTGGGCCAGAAGCGCGGGGAGACTGGAACTCCACTCGCCCGCCGTCTTGATCGGTTGATCCTTGCCCGTGAGTTGACCAGCCTTGGCTTTCAGCGCGAAGAGCTTGGTGCCGGCACTTTGTAGGGTGAGCGAAGTGACCTCGGCTTGCCAACCGGCCGGCGCGTAATCGGCCGACACATTTAACGCGAGATCGACCGCCTCCAACAGCGGTTGGCCGGCCTGCGCAAGCGTCAGCCCGCTGATCGATAGCGGGACGCGGGGCCGGAGCGCCATGCCTCCGTTGTTGGCCGTCGCTGCGAATTCACCTCGAAGATCGCTGCCGGTGAGCGTGAGACCCGGCACAAACGGTTGTGACCAAGCGAGCGGCAGCCCGTGCAGCGTGATCGCCACGAGTTCCCGTGCGGGATCGGCGACCTTCAGCTCGCCGGTCTTGGCGTTAAACTCGAAAGCTTGCAGGGACTGGATGGCCGCAACGGGTCGGGCGCCGGATAGTTCGGCCTTCAGACGATCGATCCGAGTCGAGTCGCCCCGTTGCGCGAGATCGAACTCCGCGAGCGCCCGGATCGCACCGATGGAGGCGAGCTCCGGCTTTAAAACCCCGAGCTGGTCAGCCTTCACGTCGAGCTGGCCGTGGGCGCGGATCTCGGCGAATGCGGTATCGGTCGAGAAGGTGCCTTCGCCGGTGGCGGCAAACAGCGGGAGGGTGTGGCCCAAAGCAAACGGCGCGAGATCGGCCGAGCGCAGATCAATTTTCCACGAGCCGCCGAGGGTGCGGTTCGCGGCCGCAAGGTCGGCGGTTAGGGAGACAAGTGGTTGGGCCGGATTCGCGATCGTCAGGGTGTAGCTCTCACCACCGGGTGTGCGGGTGGCCGATATCACCGCGGAGAGAGTCACGCCCGCCGGAAACTGCGGTCCAACGGCTATAGCCTTTGGCTCAGCCGAAAAGCGGCTGAACGTGCGGGCGGAATCCATCGTCACGACGAGCGTTGATTGCAGCATCACGTGGTTCATCGCAAAGTTTTCGCCGGTGAAAGAGGCGTTGAGGTCGAGTTTGAAGCGCCCCTCTTGGCCGACGCCAAGACCGCCGCCCGCCAAGATCACCCGCGCCCGCGCGGCCGGTCCGCCGCCGGGCGCGGGCGGGAGAATCACTTCGCCTTCGAGATCGACACCGTCCAACGCTAAATCGACCGGAATCCGCAACTGCCCGAGCACGCCTGCAAACGCCCGCGCGACTGCCGCTTGATTTGCCGCGATCACCGAATTTGGCGTCGCAGGCAGCGGCGCCGCAGCTCCGCCGGGTGCTGGCGCGAGGTTGGCCGGGGACGTGCTCGCCGACGGTGGCTCCGCGGTTTTGCTGAGATCAATGGTCCAACCTCGGGCAGTCAGTTTACCGACGATTGCTTTTTGCGAGAAACCTGCAGCGGTGATCGGCAACTCGACCGACAGTGAAGGCACCGTCAGGACCGCGCCATTTATCTCGGCGCGCAATGCTTTGACCTCGGCCCGGCCAAGTCCGATCGCAACGGACTCCAACGTCGCTTTTACCGACGGTTGGCCGGCAAGAATTTTTCTGGCGGCCCAAGTCTGCACCCCGGAATTGAAGGCGAGCCCGATCGTCACCAGCGTGAGGACCGTGAAGACACCGAGAGAAATTAGCAGGATACGAGCCGGCTTCATTGGATAGAGTAATAACCCGGGGGCCGATCAGGAGTTGCGAGCCGCCGGAAGTTTGAGGAGCAAAATGCGCTAGATGATCGCTGCACGGAGACAAACTGCGGGGCCATCAAGGCGAGGCGGGGCGAGACCGGTGCCTCGCGCCGCTTAGTTGGCCAACAGCGCATCGGGCAAACCGACGGCTTTGCGGACTTGGGCGACCGCGACATTGTAGCTGTAGAAGGATTGAATTTGGTTGGTGCGGGCCGTGGTGAGATCGACCTGAGATTGAAGCACATCGAGCTGGGTCGCCGTGCCCGCACCATAGCGGGCATTGGCCAACCGGAGACTTTCCTCGGCCTGCGCCACTACTTTCTGTGAGGCCTCAGCCAGCTCCGTGGCCTCTTGCAACGACGAGAGCGCACGGCGGACTTCAACGTCGATCGCGAAGGACTGCTCGTTGAGCCCGAGGCGGGATTGCTCAACGGCTGAGCGGGCTTGGGCGACGCGGCCGTTGGTGGCGGCGCCGTCGAAGATATTCCACTGCGACTGCACGCCCACGAGCCAGCCGTCCCTAGAATCGCCCAAGGCATCGGTCGTGCCTTTGCGCAATTGCCAGCCGCCATAGGCGGAAACTCCTGGGTAGCGGTTGGCTTTCGCCGTCGTCACCGAGGTTTCCCGAGCATCAACGAGCTTGGCGAGCCGGGCGAGTTCGGGGCGGCTGGCACGCGCGGCGTCGAGTGAGGCCTGAAGCTCAAACGTCACGGGGACAAAATCGAGCGTGCCGGCAAACTCCGGGACCTTGCGGAGCGTTTCGGAGGTGCTGGTGACAAAGCCGAGCGCTTGGCGCAGCGCCTCGATCGCGAGGCGGTGGGTGTTGCGCGCGGTGATGAGGGGCACTTGGGCGTTCGCGAGAGCGACCTCGGCGCGAAGTTTCTCGAAGGCCGAGACGGTGCCGGCGTCAAAGCGGTCGGTGGCGTTCTTGAGCTGCTGGCGGAGCAATTCGGCGTTGGACTCCTGGACCTTAATTTTCTCCTTGGCCAGAAGGATGTCGTAGAATTTGACCCGGACATTGAGGAGCGCGTCGTTGATCACGGCTTTGAGTTCGAGGAGGGCGGCCTCGCGGGAGAGCTCCGAACTCTTGACCGCCGAGCGGACGCCGCCGCCCGAGAAGAGCGTCTGGCTCGCAGTGATGCTGAGATTCCACGCGCGGTCAGAAGTCGGAAAGGTCTGGGAAAGTGTCTCGTCGTTGAGCTGATAGCTGCCGGCGGCTGAGACGTTGGGAATGGCACGGGCCTTCACTTCGACGACGACGCCCTCCTGTTGCTTGATGCGCTCACGCGCTTGGCGGATCGAGAAGTTATTTTCGACGGCAAAGCGCAACGCCGTCGGGAGGTCGAGCGTCTCGGGGATATCCTGCATCGGAGCCGGCTGGGCCGAAACCAATGCGGTCGCAAATAACAGAGCGGTGATAGAACGGAGCGTTTTCATGGCGACAGAAGACTAGTTTGCAGGAACAGGAGTGGCCGCAACCTCGGGAGCGTGAATGCGCTCCTTGGCGCGGTCGCGGGCGATTAACATGTAAAAGGCCGGCACCACGTAGAGAGTGAATACCGTGCCCACCGCCATCCCCACGACCAGCACCCAGCCGATGCTGTTACGAGCCGCCGCACCGGGGCCCGTGACGAAAATCAGCATAAGGTGACCGAAAACGGTCGCCGCCGATGTCATCAACACCGGGCGAAGACGGGTGGCCGCGGCCCGGCGAATCGCGACAATCTTAGCGACCCCTTCTGCTTGCAGGCCGTTGGCAAACTCGACGATGAGAATGCCGTTCTTCGCGATCAAGCCGACGAGGGTGATCAGACCGATCTGCGAGTAGATGTTGAGCGTGGTTTTCCAGAGGAAGATCGGCAACATTGCCCCGACGATCGCGAGCGGCACCGACCCGAGCAAAATGATGAAAGGATCGCGGAAGCTGTTAAATTGGGCCGCGAGCACGAGGAAAATCAGCAGGCCTGCCATCGCGAACGCCTTCCACAGGGCATCGCCCTCGGTGCGGAGTTGCCGCGACTGCCCGCCATAGTCGATCGAGTAACCGGACGGGAGAATTTCGGCGGCCTTGGCCTCAAGCTTCTTCAGCGCGAGGTCGATGCTCGGACCGACCCCGGTGATCTTGACGGCGTTGAGCTGCTGAAACCGGTTCAGCGTGCGCGGCTGGACGGTGTGGTTGAGGGTGGCAAAAGTATCGAGACTGACCAGTTGGCCTTTGGGTCCCCGCAGCTGATAGTCGAGCAATTGCCCGGCGTTGAGTCGCTCACCGCGCTCGACCTGCGGTATCACCCGGTAACTGCGGCCACCGTTGACGAAACGATTCACATAACCGCCACCCAGCATGGAACCGAGATCGCGGGCCACGTCGGTGAGATTTAGGCCCATCGAGGCAACCTTGTCCTTGTCGATCTCGACCGAAACTTGGGGCAGATCGAACTTGAGATCGCTGTCGGCGAAATAGAACGTCGGAGCTGCGTTGGGGGCGTTGGCTTCCGTATTGGCGTAGAGGACCAACTGGTCGGCATACTCCATCATTTCTTTGTGGTCCGCCGTGGAGCGCAGGACGAATTCAATGGGGAATTGACCGCCGGCCGGCAACGGCTCGGGCGTGGTCACGATGACATTCATGCCGACGATGGAGGCCGCCGGCCCCTGCAGGGATTCCTGAATTTGAATCGAGGAACGCGTGCGCTCCGACCAAGGCTTCAAGATTACGCCCGAGAAACCGAAATTGGCGCCGGTGATCTGGAACGAGTTCTCATACTCAGGGAAACTGGTGAACATCTTCTGCACCTCTCCCGCGAACATCACGTTTTGATCGATCGTCGAAGTGGGCGATGGCAGCAAAATACTGAAGACCACGCCTTGGTCCTCCTTTGGCGCGAGTTCACGTTGGGCGAACATCAGAAACGGAACGAGCAAGAGCGTGAGCAAAATCGCCGCAGTGATAGTCACAGGCACCCAGCCGAGGCTCGCGCCGATCATCCGTTCGTAGCGATCACGCACCCGCTCAAACAGCCGGTTGATCGCGCCGCCCAACCCGCCCTGATGGCCCGAGGCTTGGGGTTTCAATAAATAAGCGCTCATCATCGGCGAGAGCGTGAGGGCGACGAAACCCGAGACGGCCACCGCGCCGGCGAGGGTCATCGCAAACTCGCGGAAGAGTGCTCCCGTAAGACCGCCTTGGAACGCGATCGGCGCGTAAACGGCGGCGAGCGTGATCGTCATGGAGATGACGGGACCGACGAGCTCGCGGGCACCGAGAGTCGCCGCGTCCACCGGAGACTTCCCTTCGGCGATGTGGCGCTCGATATTTTCAACGACGACGATCGCGTCGTCGACGACGATACCGACCGCCAAAACGATCGCGAGGAGCGTGAGCAGGTTGATCGAAAACCCAAACGCATACATGAGCGCCATCGCACCGACCAACGAAAGCGGCATGGCGACGATCGGAATCAATACCGAGCGGAACGAACCCATGAACAGGAAGATCACGATCATCACAATGATCAGCGTCTCGATCAGCGTCGTAAGAATCTCCTTCAACGCGTCGTCGATGTATTTGCTGGCGTCGTACGCGATCTTAACGTTTAGACCGGCCGGCAGGGCGCGCTCGATCTCGGGCACGACGGCGCGGACGCTTTTGATCACTTCAACCGTGCTGTCGGTCGGCAAGACCCAGATGCCCATGAACGTCGCGGCCTGGCCGCCGAACCGGACCTCCGTATTGTAGTCCTCGGCACCGAGCACGACCTCGGCGATGTCGGAGAGGCGGATGATCGTGCCGTTACGCTCGGCGACGACGAGTTTCTTGAAGTCGTCCACATTCTTGAGGTCGGTGTTGGCGACGAGGCTCATGCTGAGCATCGAGCCTTTGGTCGAACCGACCGCGGCGAGCGCGTTGTTATTTTGCAGGGCGACGCGGACCTCGGCCGGGCTGATACCACGGGCGGCAAGTTCGGCCGGCTTCAACCAGACGCGCATCGCGAATACCCGGCCGCCGAGCACGTCGGCGCGTTGCACGCCTTTGACCGAGGAGAGCCTTGGCTGCACCATGCGGTTCAGATAATCGGTGATCTGGTTCTGATCGAGCGTGTCCGAGTAGAAACTCAGGTAAGCGGAGGCGAATTGGCTGTCGGCGGTCTCGACGTTGATCGTCGGCGTCTCGGCTCCCGCCGGCAGTTCGCTGCGGACCTGGTCGATCTTGGCGCTGACCTGGGCAAGCGCCGCGTTGGTGTCGTAGTTGAGCCGGAGAAAAACCTTGATCGTGCTGATGCCGGCGCCGCTCGTGGATTCGATGTAGTCGATGCCATCGGCGCTGGAGATGACGCGCTCAAGCTGCGTGGTGATGTAGCCGCGCACGGTGTCAGCACTGGCACCGTAGTAGATCGTGGTGACATTGACCACCGCGCTGTCGCTGCGCGGATACTGGCGGGTGTTCAACTTGGTGTAGGCGGCAATGCCGATGACCAAGATGACGATGTTCACCACCAGCGCGATGACCGGCTTGCGGATGAACAGATCGGTGAAACTTTTGTTAAGCATGACGGGGAGGCGAGAGAACGGACGCCGATCAGGTGTTGGCGGGCTTCGGCGTCGCGGAGGCGGCGGGCTGGGCCGCGTTATTGACCTGCACATGTGCGCCGTTGCGGAGTTTGAAAACCCCAGCAGAGACGACCTGTTCGCCGGGCTTGATGCCGCCCTCGATGGCCACGAGGTCACCGCGAGTTGCACCGAGCTTCACGATCTGTTGCCGCACCCCGAGATATTCTTTTCCGCCGGCGTCTTTCATTTTCTCGATCACGTAAACGGAGTTTCCGTAGGGAGCGTAGGCGATGGCCGTGGCCGGCAACACGACTTGCGGCTCCCCCACCGGCAGCTCGACCTCGACTTGGACAAACATGCCGGAACGCAGGCGTTCGCCGGGATTGGCCAGAAGAGCCTGCACCGCGATGTTACGTGTGCTCGGATCGACCTCGGAGTTGATCGCCACGACTTTGCCGGGGTAAGGAGCCGGGAAGGAATCAACCTTGGCCATCACGTTCTGGCCGACGCTGAGCGAGGCAAGGTGGCGCTGCGGAATCGTGAAATTCACATAGATCGGATCGAGCTTCTGCAGCGGAACGAGCAGGCGCCCACGCGCGACGTATTGACCGAGGTTGACCTGCCGGATGCCGACGCGGCCGTCGAACGGAGCGCGGATGAACTTCCGTTCGATCGAGGCCTTCAACGCCGCCACATCGGCATTGGACTGGGCGAGCTGGGCCGCCGCCGTATCGAACTCGGCTTTGCTGATGGTGTTCTTGGAAACTAGCTCGGCGGTGCGTTCGCTTTGGATTTTCGCCAGCGCCGCGCGCGCCTCCAGCGAGACGAGCTGGGCCGCCTCGACGGTGGTATCGATTTCAAAAAGCAAATCGCCGGCCTTGACCGAAGTTCCGTTTTCGGTCGCGACCCGGACGATGATGCCCTCGGCGTCCGCGGCGATCGTGACCCCCTCCACCGGGGCGAGCGTGCCGATGATGCCGATGACCGGTTGCCAAGCCACGGCCTTCGCCTCGTAGGAGCTCACCGAGCTTGGCGGTTGCTCACGCGACATCCCGGACTTGGCTTTGATCTGGGAAACTTTGACCGCACCCAGCGCGAGCACGACGACAGTGAAGCCGCCAATGGCGACGATGAATTTCTTAATCATAATAACGAGGAGTCGATTGAAGGGAGTTCGGTAAGGTGGCTCAGCAGATGACAGGGGGACCGCGCGCGGGTTCGGTGGCCGGGACGGAAATCTCACTCGCATTTTCGAGGACCTTAGTCAGCAAACGAACGAGCGTCTTCCGCTCGCTTTCCGAGAGTGGGGCCATGATCCGCGTCATCAGCTTAAAGTGGGCCGGTAAGATACCGACCAGAAAACGCTCGGCCTTCTCGGTGAGCAGCACCGACATCATTCTTCGGTCCGTCGGATCTGGTTCACGGCGAACGAATCCGTCCCGTTCGAGGGTATCGATCAGCCCCGTCATCGTGGCCCGGGTCACACCCGCCGCATCGGCCAATTCGGCCGGCGTTCGCGGACCGCTCAAACAATCGCCGGCGGCGTGGGCCGCGTCGATCCGGCGTTGAGCCGGATTCCACAGCAGCATCAGCACGCCAAAGCGGCCATGGGAGATGCCGTGCACCGCGAGATCGTTCTCTACTAGGGAAAACACCTCGTCGCTCGTCCGCAGCAAATGCAAAAACGCCTCGCAGGCCGAGGGATCCAAATCAGGAAATTCCTTAGCCCCCTCCAGCAGACACTCGTAGCGCGGCAAGTCCTTTAATAACAGGAGCGGCATAGAGAATGTGGGCCGGGAAGATCCATAAAGTGGAGGATGGTTAGGAGGCTAACTATAAAAGCAAGCGCCCGATGTAGAAAGAAACGGAAACCCAGAAACAGCACGAACCACCCGGGCCCAGGTCGCGCCAAAAACGAAACGCCCCTCTCGATCTCCAAAGAGAGGAGCGGTCGTCCGCTAAAGAACCTGCGCGAGAATCAGAGACTCCGTGCGGCCGCCACCACTGCTTCGGATGTTATGCCCAACTCTTTGTAGACTTGGGGGGCCGGAGCGCTGATGCCGAAGCGGTCAATCCCGACCACTTTACCATCGAGCCCGACATACTTGCGCCAAAGTCCGCTCACGCCCGCTTCGACCGCTACCCGCTTGCGGCAGGAGGGTGGAATGATGCTGTCCCGATACTCCGAGGACTGGCGCTCAAAGCGTTCGAACGACGGCAGCGAGACCACGCGCGTTCCAGCTCCGAGTTCCTTGGCCGCAGCCAGAGCAAGGTGCAGTTCGCTACCCGTCGAGAGAAGCAAATGAGTCAGGGGCGCCGTCTCTTGAACCGCAACGTAGCCGCCCTTCAACACGCCCGCGCGCCGAATGTGCGGCGGAATCTCGTTGAGCACCGGCACCGCCTGCCGCGAAAGCGCAATCAAGGTCGGGCCATCGGCACGCTCCAGCGCCGCCGCGTAGGCGCCGGCCGTTTCCTCGGGATCCGCCGGCCGGATCACGTCGAGATTCGGAATCAAACGCAGCGACGAAATGGTCTCGACGGGCTGATGGGTCGGCCCGTCCTCGCCTACGCCGATCGAATCGTGGGTGTAGATATAGATGACCGGCAACTTCGACAACGCCGCGATCCGCATCGAAGGGCGCGAGTAGTCGGCGAACACCAGAAACGTCGCGATGCTGGGGCGGAACAATCCGTCGTAGGCCATGCCGTTGGCGATCGCCGCCATTCCATGCTCTCGAATGCCGAAGCGGATGTTGCGTCCACCGCGGTTAGCCGGATCGCAGTCGGCAACGCCGTTGATGAGATTCAAAGTCGAGCCATAGAGATCGGCACTTCCCCCCACCAGCAGGGGGAGCTCAGCCGCCAACGGTTGAAGCACATCTCTGCCCGCGGCGCGGGTGCCGCCCAATTTCACATCCGGAGCAAACAGCGGAATCTTTTCGAGCAAGTGCGCCGCACTGGGATGCGCGGTCGCCGAGTCCAGCAAGGCTGACTTCTCGGGATTGGCCAAGCGCCACGCCTTTAGGGTCTTATGCCACTTGTTTGAACTCCGAATGAGCCGTGCCTTGTGCCCGGCAAAGTAAGCGCGCACGTCGTCACTCACAAAGAAATGCTCCGTCGCAGGCAGTCCGAGCGAAGCCCGCGCCGCCTCGGAGAACTTCGCGCCGCCTTCGCCGTGACCCTTTGCCGTCCCCTGCACCTCGGCAATGCCCTTGCCGATGATCGTTTTGGCGATGATCAGCTGAGGTTTCCCCGACTTGGACTTTTTGGCCTTGTTAAAAGCCTTCAGGATCGTCGCGAGATCGTGCCCGTCGATGGTCTGCACCTCCCAGCCAATCGCTTTAAAACGGAGCGCCGCACTCTCGCTTTGGGTGCGGTCCGCCATGGCGTCGAGCGTGACCTCGTTTGAGTCGTAAATCAAAATTAGATTATCGAGCTTCTGGTGGCCCGCAAAGGCGACGGCCTCCATCGCGACGCCTTCCTGCATGCAACCATCGCCGGCCAAGCAGACGACATGGTAGTCAAAAATGGCGTGCTCAGCGGTGTTGAAACGGGCCGCTGCCATCTGCCCGGCGAGCGCCATACCCACGGCATTCCCGATCCCCTGCCCCAACGGACCGGTCGTGCACTCTACGCCGGGAGTTTCATGAAACTCCGGATGCCCGGGAGTTGTGCTGTGCAACGCCCGGAACCTCTTCACCTGCTCCAAGGGCAGATCATAGCCGCTCAAGTGCAACCAACCGTAAAGAAACATCGAACCATGACCGGCCGATAAGATGAAACGGTCTCGATTCAACCAACGAGGACGCTCGGGATTATGCACCAGCGCATGGCCGTAAAGAACCGCTCCGATTTCGGCCGCCCCGAGGGGTAGTCCGAGATGCCCGGACGAACAGGCATGAACCGCGTCGAGCGCAAGGCCGCGTGCTTGATTGGCCGCTTTGGCCAGAAGATGAGTTTGGAGCGTCATACGAAATAAATGATAGAACGAATCTAAAAAAAGGGCTAACACATGATTTTCCGGGCACAAAAAAAGCGAGCCCCGAAAGGCTCGCTTTGGCTGAAAAATCCCATCGTCCAGATGAACGATTTTTAGCTGGCCGCAACGGGCGCTGGCGCAGGAGCGGAAGCAACCACCGACCCCGGCGCGGCCTCCGTGCGGACTTCCCGTTCCTTGACCGCAACCGCA
>Ga0209617_10000132_pt1 | contig 29175 bp, 22 predicted proteins | sample LakEriepJuly2011_2_FD_187459 | JGI IMG/M metagenome (GOLD analysis project Ga0209617, IMG submission 187459) | Freshwater microbial communities from dead zone in Lake Erie, Canada - CCB epilimnion July 2011 (SPAdes) (version 2) | ecosystem: Environmental > Aquatic > Freshwater > Lentic >...
TATATTTATTTGTGGCTGTATAGTTGGATAATTTTCCGTTGAATTAAATATTTCAGATTGATAATTGTCTGTAATTAATAAAATTTCTTCAGCAGTAGAAGTATAACTTGCAGTTTCATCAATAAACTGTTTAACTTTCTTTGTTGTAGATGATTTAGCTGATTTTTTAGGTTGAGTTTTTGATGGAGATGGTTTTCTCTTTGGTGATTTCTGAGTTGTGTTTTTTCTGGTTGTTTTAGGTTTTGATTGAATAGCCATTTCCGGTAATATGTCATTACTGACATTTGTGGCAATTTTACTTTGTAAAAGATTGGAAATATTGCCTAAATTAAATGTTATATCAGTTAATTGATTTCTACTATTTTCTGGTGGAAGAGAATTATAAGTTTCCCATTCCATACCTGGAAAATCGTTATCCATATCTCGACCAACTAAGTTATCATCATCTGTAATTAGTGTATCTATGAATGGTTGACCTTTACGGGCTAATAAAAATTTAGAGGGTGTAAATAATGGTTTTGATGTAACTAGAGGTGTAATAAAATTACTGTGCCGATAATGTAAATTTGGTAATGATTGTGGAAATAGTTGGTGATGATTTCCCAGATAGGATTTTTGACCCAGGGTATTAACTTGATTTCCCAATAATGCTTGAATAATTTGCATGGCTATATATTCACAAATTGAAATTAATTCGATCCAAAAAATCCTGATTTCATCCGTGATGTGGAATTACCACCTCCTTTATCTTTTCCTACTTTTAATCCTTCATAAGCTAAAGTTAATTCTTCAATAGCAACAGCGTTACCATCCGCTTGCATTGCAGGAGTTTTCCATGCTATAGGAACAGCACCAATTAAAGTCCAACTCATCATTGTTTCACCAGCTTGATTAAAGACTAAAATATTTACATTACGTCGAGTTGATGTTTGAGTAAATACTGAACTAATCCATTTCCAAAAACCTTGGTTATCGGTAATTCCCCGTTTTAAAGTTACATCTGCAAATTCTGCTTGACCTAAATAAATTCTCTGCTGGTCATTGACACCACCTTCGTGAAAAACATTTTTCTTAATTTGCATACCTAAACCAGAACACTCACTAAAAGATGCAGCAATAGATTTGTCTATTTCGACATAAAACCGATTGGTGGTGACGTAATTTAATTCGTGAGTGATGTTACCGTTCTGATTATTTCCAGTCATTGCTACCACCTTTGATGACCATAATTATTGACCCTTTCCCCTTGAATACGTATATCTTCTAGTAAAAGTTCATATACGCGGTCAGTTAGCTTGTTCAATAGCAGCGAGTCATTGAGATATTTATTAGCTGCTTTACTAACTCCTTTTGTGTCGGACGTGAACGCCGGAACTGCATACCCAGCAGTACCGCCAATATCGTTACTAGGTGTAAAATTTTTTGGCTTTTTGGTTGAGTTCATCACTAAAACTCAAAGTTAGTTATAAAATCAAGGCTAAAGGTACAGGATGAGAATCAAAATTAGCCAAAAGTCGAACTTAATTTAGTCTAGACTTGGGGTGAATTGTTTAATGAGTGCGATCGCCCTATAATGGTTGTTTATATATTTGCCTACTGCTGAAGTATCAGGAGCATAATTTATGAGGGAACGCATAGTCCAAGGTAAAAAGGCTGCTTCTTCTGTCTCCATACCGACACTCAAACAACCGACACGCGGTTTTGGTTTAGATTCGTTGAACGCAACACCCGCAGCAGCAACACAGGCGCAACCCATTAACAAGCCTATTACTCACGATATCAGTCGCATATCTTTTCGTCGTCCCCAAGCAAAATTGACAATTGGTCAGCCTGGAGATAGTTATGAACAGGAAGCTGATAGCGTAGCACAACAGGTAATGCAAAGAATGGCACAGCCTGGAAATCGCCAATCTATCCAACGCCAAGAAGCGCCAGAGGAAGAGGAAGAATTGCAAATGAAACCTCTGGACATTAGTACATTGCAACGTCAAGAAATGCCAGAGGAAGAGGAAGAATTGCAAATGTCGCCAATGGTGCAACGTCAAGGTCAAGGAGGAATGGCGGCTACACCTGACTTGGAAACCTCTATTAATCAAGCAAGAGGTGGGGGTCAGCCACTAGGGGATAATATCAGAAAACCGATGGAACAGGCGTTTGGCGCTGATTTTGGTGGAGTGAAGGTTCATACAGATAGTCGCTCAGACCAGTTAAATCAATCAATTCAGGCGCGTGCTTTCACTACGGGACAAGATGTGTTTTTTCGCCAGGGGGAATATAATCCTGGGAGTCGGGGGGGACAGGAGTTGTTAGCGCATGAGTTGACCCATGTTGTACAGCAGAATGGGGGGACGGTGCAGCGAAAAGTGAACCAAACTTCGAGCCAAGTTAGGTCTTCTCAATTCATACAAACTTTTTCAGCTAATCCCGCTCAAAAAAATTTGATCCGTGATCATAAAACGAATATAAAAATACAGGAAAAAGGGTGGGATGATACTAAAATAGATGAACTTGTAGAGTGGTGTAAATCAGAAAACCAATATAATAGTTTTATCAATAATCTGTCTTACAAAAATTGGCAGATATTAAAGCTAGATTTTACTGGTGATGAATTGCCTAATAAAGTGCTTAATGCCTGGGTCACGTACCAGAGATCCGATAAGAATAAGGAAATTAAAAAATTAGATAAATTTACTGGCTATAAAGGATCTCAGGGAACAGAATGGAATACAGGCAGAGAAACTTCTGACTGGAGTGCTTGCTACATAGCTACTAACCAAGAGCAAGCTGAAGGATATATTGCAGAAGCTGGAAATCAGACAGGAATAGCCTCTATGTGGGAACTGCAATTAACAAAAGAATTACCTGTTTTATACATAAAAGGAGGCTTTATTGAGCAAGATGATATACCAGGAGAATTTAAAGCGTTAGTTTTGAAAAAGGTATTAAAAATTAACATTGATAAAAAATTAGTTCCTTATCTAGGAAGCCAAGAAGGTCTTGCTTATATTGGTCCGGGTGGAGAAGCAGGTGAGGAAATGGCTATGCCATGGGGACTACTTAATAACTACTTTACAAAGACAAGAATTAAAGAATATACGGTAGAAAATTATGAGATTAAATCAGTAAAGACATTATAGTTCTTCTAGTGCCTACTATTTTTTCAAAAATCGTTGCATCATTTTATTTGTGTCAATCTACTAACGTAAGTTGCTAGTTACAAATATTCAGGTTGATTTCTCAACTATATCCCCTCTCGGTGGGATCAAAGTGCGATCGCATATTTTGTATGGTGTTTCAACGAAGTAATGCACCGTATTGTTGCTAATATTCGGTTTGGGACTATCCGTGCTAATACACTTTACGAAAAAGGCGAAGCACGGTTGGGTTGAAGCATCAAACCTAACAAATCAACTAACCCTAATCTACTCCCATTATCAAAACTGATGAAACAAACACACTATCTAACCACAACCGTTCAAAAAGGCAACCGTCTTGAAATTCTCCTTCCTAGTTTACCTGAAGGACAAATCATAGAAGTTATTTTAATAGTACCTGAAACCGTATCCAGTCAGTCAATTGATCGCCAAGCTTTTCGACAACTACCAATAGAAGAACGTCGTCGCATTTTAACCCAACAAGCAGAAGCCATGAAAGACTATTATCAAGAAGATAAAGAATGGCAAGATTGGTTAAATTTTGATAACGGTGAAATCTATGACTATCAATCCCAAACGGGGTGAAATATGGCTGATTAACTTAGATCCAACTATTGGCGCAGAAATCAAAAAAACTCGACCTGCGGTAGTCGTCAATTCAGATTATATTGGAAAACTTCCTCTTAAATTAGTTGTGCCAATTACCAACTGGCAATCATCTTTTATTGATAATCTTTGGCATATTTATCTAACACCCACCGCAGAAAATGGATTAACTAAACTATCATCTGCTGACGTATTACAGTTGAGAAGCGTTGATCTACAAAGATTTATTCGTAAACTAGGCTATTTATCAATTTCAAACTTACAAGAAATAATCACAGCAATTGCGATTATCATTGAATGCGATCTCTGATTAGTGCGATAGCGAAGCGCTGCTGCAAGCAGTTCGCCTAATCTGATAGTGTACATTAAGCGCGATAGCGAAGCGCTGCTGCAAGCAGTTCGCCTAAGACTATAATTTAGACTTTAGTACATTGTTTACTGAGAGCGATCGCATTAGACTAAATACATATACTGACGAAATATTTATCCACCTCACTGCTTGGGCATCAGGAGCGCAATATGAGAGAACAGGTAGGCCAGAGCAAAAAAGCTACCACTTCTTTCTCCATTCCTACACTTAAACAGCCGACACGCGGCTTTGGTTTGGAGTTATTAGACACTGCGCCTCAAGCAACTACAGAGGTGGAATCCGTCAATCCAATTCTTACTCACGATATAAGTAGAATTTCACTGCGTCCCCAAGCAAAACTATCAATTAGCCAGCCTGGAGACTTTTACGAACAGCAAGCTGATAGCGTAGCACAGCAGGTAATGCGAAGAATGGCGCAACCTGTAAATCGCCAGTCTATTCAACGCCAAGAAGCGCCAGAGGAAGAGGAAGAATTGCAAATGAAACCTCTGGATATTAGTACATTGCAACGTCAAGAAGTGCCAGAGGAAGAGGAAGAATTGCAAATGAAACCTCTGGATATTAGTACATTGCAACGTCAAGAAGCACCAGAGGAAGAGGAAGAATTGCAAATGAAACCTCTGGATATTAGTACATTGCAACGTCAAGAAGTGCCAGAGGAAGAGGAAGAATTGCAAATGTCGCCAATGGTACAACGTCAAGCTAAAGGTGGAATGGCGGCTACACCTGACTTGGAAACCTCTATTAATCAAGCAAGAGGTGGGGGTCAGCCACTAGGGGATAATATCAGAAAACCGATGGAACAGGCATTTGGCGCTGATTTTGGTGGAGTGAAAGTTCACACAGATAGTCGCTCAGACCAGTTAAATCAATCAATTCAGGCGCGTGCTTTCACTACGGGACAGGATGTGTTCTTTAGACAGGGGGAATATAATCCGGGGAGTCGCGGGGGACAGGAGTTGATCGCCCATGAGTTGACTCATGTGGTGCAGCAAAACAGCGGGGCGGTGCAGCGCAAAGTCAAAACAGGAACTCCAGCATCACGGACATTAAATTTCATCACTATGAAGCGAAAACATATTCAGATGGGAGGAAATGATAAATATGGTCATTGGTGGACCGAAATGGGAGGAGAGAGTTATGGGTGGTGGCCCAAGTATCCTGTTACAGGAATAAGACAGACATTATTCGGTGTCGAAGGTGAATTAAACGGGATGACATCCTTTGGTGGCTCGGCAACAAAAGATCCCCATCACGGAGACATTGCTCCGGATGTATTTCATCCTATATACAAAGGAACTAAGACAAATTCAGCAATTGAAGCAGATATTCGCAGTTTTGCCTCTAGTTATAGTGGAGAATGGCGATGGACTTTTGGATTTGGTCAAAACTGTCATACATTCCAGGAAAGCCTGATGAAGAGTGTAGGAATTGAACAACCGTGATAATTTACTTAAAGGCCAACACAATGCTATTCCCGATTACGTTATTAGTAATCATGGCTGTTGGAGTGCCTAGTTTGAATGGATGTACATTTTCACAAAATCCGGACACTAGGATGAAAAGCAGTACCGATACTCCTCCGACAAACTCGGTTATTTATTATGGAAGTTGGACATCCTACCAAATTCCTTTTGTGCCTGTAGAACCTATTTCTCAAGAAGAGGCACAAAAACGTCAGTCATATTATGTGGGATACTACAACAGTAGTAAACAACTTGAACGATTTGAAAAATACCTTGATGGCAAATTGGAGTGGCAAGATAAATATATCTATTGGGATAACCGAAAATTAAAAACCAGAAATATGATTAAAACTGATGGTTCAGAAATAAATCAAAACTTTGATCGCAATGGAAATATCATGAAATAGTGCGATCGCTCTTGTAGGGTGCGTTACACTTCGTTAACGCACCAAATTGATGGAATATTTAAGTGTATTATGTGATTATTAACACACTTAACCCAGAGTGATAAGGCATCGCTGTGAACGAAACCCAACAAACCCAACCCATCAAGCAACCCATTCACCCCACTTCTAACCCAAATGCCCCAGCGCCGGACATATTCCTCAACGCGGTGATCATTCATTCAACGCCAGGAAGCGCCGTTTGAGGAAGAACAACTTCAAGGTAAATCTCTGAAAGGGGAAATGGCCGCAACACCTAATCTAGAAACTAGTATTCAAGGGGCAAGGGGTAGCGGACAGCCACTAGATGAAAACATCCGACAACCGATGGAAAAAGCATTTGGAGGAGTGGATTTCAGCCAAGTAAAAGTTCACAATGATGCAGTATCTGACCAATTGAATCAATCAATTCAGGCACGGGCATTTACCACAGGGCAAGATGTGTTCTTTAGAGGTGGGGAATATAATCCTGGGAGTCGAGGGGGACAGGAGTTAATTGCCCATGAATTGACTCATGTTGTTCAGCAGAATGAAGGGGTGGTGCAGCGATCGCTATCAAAGAAGCCTTCACCTCCCCCCACACCACCAGAGCCAGTAGCAAAACTAAAATTGCACGCAGACACGCAAACAACGAATCGTAGCAATCTAAGTTTTAAAGAGCTAAAGGACGCTAGGGTCGGACACTCCTGGGTGAGCCTTGAATTTGCTGACAGGAAGAAAATTCCTAAGAGTATAAGTGAACCAACTCAGGGTTTACTCAAATCTGGTTCTACCGCGTTCGGATTTTGGCCACTGGTAACCAGAGCCAGTGATTTCACAACAGAAGAACAACAAAGGATTGATCACGGACAAACTCCTGGTGCGGGAGCAAGTAACAATCCAGCACATAGAGGATTCTCAATGAATCCACTGAAGAATGTACCAGGACGAGTTGAAGAACCAGATACAGCGCATACACCTAAAGGGACAAAGGAGTATGATCTGACTCAAGCTCAGGTTGGTTCTTTGATATCATACGTGAACTCAAAACGTAGTGCTAACTACAACCTCTATACATTTAATTGCACAACTTTTGCTGTAGAATCTATCCGTAGTGCAGGTCAGGTTGCACCTAGTGGATCGTCGTGGGGAATTTGTCTACCGAATGCTCTCTATAAAGACCTTTATCAAATGAAAAAGAGGGGAGACAAATCTGTAACGGTAGCACCGCTGGAATCAGGCGAACGCCATGAGTAAGTAATCCCTATGAACCAAACATGGCTTTATATGTTTCAAGCTGCAATTTTGATAGGGTGTTCTCAGTCTCCAGAGCAACTCGAAGTACACCCTAATCCAAAAACTTACCAACCATCAAACAGGATTATTGTGATGCCAACAGAGGATATCCCTAATGTTAGGTTTGAAGTAACGGGAACAGTTACACAGTTTAATATTGCAGATCGCAGCAAAACAGTAAAGGTGAAAAATTTCTATACTTACCTAACTGTAAAAGTGGAAAAAACAGAACCAGCTAACGTAGCATCAAACCTTCCAATCCATGAACTAAAATTTTCTTGGAGAACCAATGAAACTCGTGATCGAGAAATATCCATTGGCGATCAAGTGATGGTGACAGTGGTGGGTAATAATTATACAGATCCAACATGGTTTCGATTGTCCGATTTGAAAAAGATTAATCGGTAGCAATATAGCCAATTATCGGGGTAGGGAAGTTAGATCAATAATCTTGTGGTAACAATCCTAATAATTTTGCGATCGCTTGACACCAGAAAATAGATTTCCCGAAAATTTAGACTTTAGTACATTGTTTGCTGAGTGCGATCGCACTATCCTAGATATTTGTACTGACGAGATATTTATCCACCTCACTGCTTGGGCATCAGGAGCGCAATATGAGAGAACAGGTAAGCCAGAGCAAAAAAGCTACCACTTCTTTCTCCATTCCTACACTTAAACAGCCGACACGCGGCTTTGGTTTGGAGTCATTAGACACTGCGCCTCAAGCAACTACAGAGGTGGAATCTGTCAATCCAATTCTTACTCACGATATACGTAGAATCTCACTGCGTCCCCAAGCAAAACTATCAATTAGCCAGCCTGGAGACTTTTATGAACAGCAAGCTGATAGCGTAGCACAGCAGGTAATGCGAAGAATGGCGCAACCTGTAAATCGCCAGTCTATTCAACGTCAACAAGCGTCAGATCCAGAAGATTTACAGATGAAGTCTGTGGATAATTCCCATACTTCCTGGCTGCAACGTCAGCAGGCGCCAGAAGAAGAGGAAATACCAGAGGACACAGAAGTACAAAGGTCGTCAATGGTGCAGCGTCGTTCAGGTATGGGTGGAATAGCTGCCACAGATGATTTAGAAACATCCATTCAACAGTCTCGTGGTGGTGGACAGCCCCTTGCAGATGATATCAAGCAACCAATGGAGCAAGCTTTTGGGGCTGATTTCAGTAGCGTCAATATTCATACGGATAATAATTCTGATAAATTAAATAAATCTATACAGGCTCGTGCCTTCACCACAGGTCAGGATATTTTCTTCCGTCAGGGGGAATACTCACCAGGAAGCAATGCAGGTAAGGAATTACTAGCTCATGAGTTAACCCACGTTGTCCAACAAAATGGTAGTACAGTACAGCCTAAATCATTTCCAAACCAAGCGATTAAAAACAACAAAGTACAGGCTAAAGCCCTTCTAACTTCGCCTTCTAGCGAGCAGCCAATCCAGCACCAAGACATTCCACAACAGCAACCTGAGCAAGATAACCAGGGGGAGCTAGAACAAGCAGCCTTGAAACCTGATACACAAAACCAACAAGAGCAGGGACAGGGACAGGCTCAGGCAGATCAAGGCGTAGTGGCAGATACACCTCCAGCAGATGAGGGTGGGTCAGCAAATCCACCTCCAGCAGAGGGGGGTAGCCCTAGTATTGGTGGGGACAAGGCAGGACTTGAGAGCAATTCCGTTAATCAACAGGTTATTCCTATTAGTGCTGAAGACCCCGGACAGATTCTCGAACAGCTAAAAAATACACCCCCCACCCAAGCTTTTGCTACCTATACGGAAGCCGAAACTGCCTCAGCCCAAGCATTAGAAAATCAAAGGCAAGAACTACAAGCAACCATACCAGAAATTCCAGCACCCACAGGCTTGTCACCTAAAACGGTTGATGCAGTGCCAAATAAATCAACACCAGCAACTGCACAATTGACAGAGCAAGCTTCAGCAAAACAGCCACCAGCAAATCCTGTAGCCGATACTCTATCAAAATTTAGCCCTGGTGGCGGTTTATTATCTGCGATAGCGAAGCACTCCGTAGGAATCGCGGCAGTAAAATCTAGCCAAGGCCAAGACGGCGATCAAGTTAACACCAATGCAGGAGAGCGTCCAAAAGTCAATCTCACAGGAGAAGCTGACCCATCACAAATGGATGGAGAGCAAGGGCAATCCCTTCAGCAGGTGCAAGCAACTAAGGGTCAGGCGGCTAATAGTATTAGTCAGGATTTTGGTGAAAATAATATCTTTCCTAAAGCCAGCAATGAAACCCTCAAGGCAAATAAAGAACTCTCTAAAATTGCTCCTCCTAACAGCCAAAGTGGTGAAATCCCCCCAATTTCAGGTGAAATTATAGGTGGCTTAAATCAAGGCTTGACTCCCTATTATCAAGAAAAAATTGCTCCTGAACAAGAGAAATATCTCAAAGGGAAACAGAAGTTTGAAGCTGACTCAGGCAATGCTAGAGAAGATTCTAAGGAAAAAATTACTAGTTTTAATGAAGAAGCTAAACAAAAACAATTAGAGCAACAAAAACAAACTCAACAAGAAGTTGCTCAAGCTAGGCAAGATTGGCACACGGAATTAGATAATACAGAAAAAGATTATCAAGATAAAGCAAGAAAAGCAACTAAGGAACAGCGGCAGAAAATTAACGATGAAAAAGCAAAAGGTGAGAAAGAAGCTGACCAAAAAATAACAGAAGCAGAGCAAAAAGCTCAAGAAGAGAAGAAGAAAGCCGACGAAACAGCAGCCAAGGAAAAAGAAAAAGAAAAAGAAAAGGGAAAGAGAAAGAGAAAGTCTGGATGGGGCAAATTTTGGGGCTGGGTTAAAAAAGCTGTTAATGCTATTGTTGAGGGCATTAAAAAAGCTGTTAATGCTATATATGACGGTTTACGCAAATTAGTTAAAGCGATTTTTGATGCTGTAAAAACAGTAGTGACAGCTATTATTGATGCAGTTCGCACCGTCATAGTTGGACTCATCAAAGCTTTTGGGGAAATTCTCAAAGGATTAGTGCAGATAGTATTTGCTGCGTTCCCAGAGATATCCAAGAAATTTACTGACAAAATTGATCAGGCGATTAACAAAGCTACAGAAATAGTTAATGCTGTTGCTGACTTTTTGCAGAAAGCCGTTTCTAGCGTTCTGGATTTCTTAGCGGAAACTTTGGATACATTGCTAGGATTAGTCCAAAGCCTGTATAATGGCGCTCTCACCGTGATTGGTATGCTCATCCGGGGAGAATTTGCAGAATTAGCGAAACGCTTTAGTAACTTGATTGAAGGTGCTAAAGCAATGCCTTCTCAGTTTGAAACAGCAGGACTAGAAGAACTGATGGGAGGCGACGTTGACCTAGATAAACCTCTAGCACCAGCAGAACTCGCCCAAGCCCAAGCATCTGGAGTAAATATCCCTGGTGCAGAAGGTGAAGGTACATCACAAACCGCACCAGGTGGAGAACAGCTAGGCCCGCCTTGGACAGAAGAAAATGTGGGGGTTGATGCAGTCGAAGAAAATATGGAGCTTTCTCCAGAACTAACTGCCGAAGTAATGCAGCAAACCCAGGGCGAAGGCGAGATCATGCTTGCAGAATCTCAGGACGAAAGCCGCTCGATGGAGGCAATTATGTCTGAAGCGACTGGAGAACAGCAGGTAGGAGGAGAGCTAGAACAACAAGAGATTTTTGATGATGGACTATCACCCAAACAGCGAGCCAGTATTAAATGGGAGTTGATGAAGCAAGGGATTAAGCAGTGGTTCTCTGATAACTGGCCAAAATTACTCGCTGGATTAATAGCAGCAGCAGCCGTCATCATAGCCGCGATTGTGGCTTCTGGTGGTGCTGTTTTGTCTGCGCTTCCTATGATTATGAACATTTTGACTGTAGTATTTGCCGCAGATACCATAGCAAAAATAGGTGGATATCTGCGGGATTATCTCTCTAAATCTTGGGAGGGTGATATTCAAGGTGGTGGTAAGAGTTTGGCGAAAGCACTGGCTGCTGGAGCTATTGAACTCATAATGTTGTTAACTTTCGAGGCAGGAAAAGTAGCTGCTAAAGGAGCCAAAGCTGTAGCAAAAGGTGCTAAAGCCGTAGCTAAGGGTACTGCTAAAGTGGTGACAAAAGCCTTTAGAGGAGTGATTAAGGGTATTAAATATGTTATTGAGAAGGGTAAGGTTCTCTTCAAGGGGATTGCAGGAACTGGAGTTGGAAAACAATTCAAGCGCCTTAAGGATTTGGGTAAGGGGTTGTTGGACAGAATGCGGTTTAAAGCATTCCGTATTCGCGTAGCTAACGGTTGGTTCCGATTGGAAGGTTTAATTAATCCTTGGGTGCTAATTGCTGAGGGTAAGATCAAAACAAAATTTAAAGATGCACATGGCAACACGCAATCCGTAGGTAAGACAACGCCAGAAGCTACTTTTATTACTGATGATGAATTGAAGGCAGTCAATAAGGGAGGAAAAGTAGAAACAGAAGGAGCAATTAAAGAATGGGAAGTTCACAATTACGAACGTACAGCAGCGCCTGGCAATGGTAAAACGAGTAAAAGGAAGTGGGGTGAGGTAGGAGATGATTTAACTGGCGATCATATCCCTGCTAATGGGGCTTTATTAAAAGCTAAAGAAACGGAAATATATAGTCTTTTGGAAAATAAGACTGCTTTAAATAATGCTCTAAATAAATTAAGCAAGAGCGAAAAAGACGAAATTCTGCAACTTTTAACTAAGAGGGCAACAAACAAGACGGATATACAAAAAATTTCTGAGACGATTAAAAATGCAAAAGGTGCTCCATTAACAACAGCTGAGACTAATGCTATTAAAAATAGTGTTAAAGAAATTAATAAATTTAAAGGAGAAATAGAAAATAATGCAGTTACTGTAGTTCTCAAAGAGAAAACGCACGAAGACCTCAGCAGAACTTTTGGAGGTCGTAATACACGAGCGCAAATTGAGGGGGATGCGAATGATCTTGGTCAGGCATTTAGAGAAGATGCTGAAGCAATTTTTGAAGGTTTATCCTCTGGCAAAAACTCTAAAGGTCAAATTGTCGGTCCAGGCGGAGAATTAAACCCTGAGATTGTAGGAGCTTATATGCGTGCCTACGGAGAAAATGTCAGAAAAGGCGTATTTGTTCATAGTGATGAAGCCGATAAAATGTTTATGGACTATTTGAACAAAGTTAAGAAGGGTATTCCTCCTGCTTCCCTTAAGCGTCCTTTGTCATCTAGCACCTCATCGTCAAGTAAAAAACCGAGAACATAACGATAATCAGGATTGATAAAACCAATATTTGCTCAAATTATCTAGGTTACAAACAATGGCTAATAACATCGCAAAAATTCTGAATAGTTCATCATTCTCAGTTGACGAAAAAGTTGAGAAAACAACCGAAGCATTGAACGCTTTACCTGACAGAGGAGTAGCAGAAGCTATGGAATTAATTCTCAATACAGATGACCCGGCTAAAGCTACATATCCCGCCAACTACCTAGCTTTATTGCCCAATTTTAAACAAGAAAAAAAACAAGTTGTTGAGTATATAATCAACAATAAAAAAGATTTAGTAATTGCTGTCACCAATTTAGTAAAAGATTTACCAGATGATGTAGTCGATAGATTAATTACTGAGTATTTTCAAGACACAGAATCATCAGATTTATATAACGTTATCTTTGAAGTTGCTCAGTTCTTTCCCGAAAAGCTACAGCCATTTGCTTCACAAATTGATGATGAATATCTTCAAAAATTAATCTTACCAGGGGGGGCTGATAGTTGGGTTAATGATTTAGTTAATAAATACCGGGAGGATGAAGATCCAGAACATTTGAAAGCTTTAGCATGGTTTCGTACAGATAAAGCATTAGATGCACTAATAACCTTGTCAAAAACAATTCCAGAGGAATACTTAGCAGATGTTTATGCCTATATTGAAAGTTCGGGAGTATTTCCAGATTCGCGTTTAGCTTCAGTATATTTTAAAAATTATCGTGGCTATGTTGTCTCGCGGGATGAAAGTCCTCATTATATGGGAGGTAACTTTCCTTATCCAGTTCCCAAATGTCCAGTTACAGATACACCAGCCAATCGCATCTTAACCTTAGATATATCTCAACTAAATTTAGACCTTGAAAGTGGCTATAATCCCTCTTTCTTTTGGTATGAAAGCGGTTATTCACCAGGCTGTATTTATGTGCAGTTTACGGAGAAGGGAATCAAGGGATTAATGACTCCCATGACTGATGGAGAAGTAGGAACTGACCTCATTCCTGGAGAATTAGCCTTGAAATTAGAAGAGTATCCTTTAAAATCTGGTCGCAGTGGTATAGCAAATCCAGGATTCTCCAATCATCAAGTAGGAGGTTATCCAAACTGGATAAACTTTGAAAGCTTTCCCCGTTGTCCTATTTGTAGTCAAGGAATGAAATTTTTAGTAAGTATAGATAGCGGGATGACTCCTTTTGGAAAACTAGGTTTCAATGGTATCCTCTATGGATTTTGGTGTGACCCCTGTGCTGTTTCCTGTACTTATCACCAAAGTGATGATGATGATTTTGAGTAAAGTTTTTCCTTTTTTGTACTTTCAGCAAAATGAGCATCCAAACTAAATATTCTCACTTGGACAGCGAACTAATATTATGTGAATCCTCAGAATTACCGCTAACAATTCGGGCAGTAACTCTCGCACTAACCAAAGAAGTCAATAAAATCACCGAATGTCGTCTTACCTTCCAAGTTAGCCTAGAACTTTACCAGCGCATTGAAAGCGAAGCCCTATTCAACCTCAAACCAGAAATCCGCACTCCCCTATCTGCTGGAGAATTTCAACCCTCCCCCGACATCCAAATAGAGGCCAGTCTCGACCCCGATTTACTGCCACAATTATCAAAAAACGCCCCAGATGTCAACCAAGCAGCAGTTTACTTGCAAAAACTCAGCCAAGAACAGCCCAATCATCCCCTATTATCTCCCTACAGTTGGTATGGCTTGCAAGTCAAACAACAACAAGAGTCAGGTGAAATAAGCTATCATACCCTTTGGGCTTATTTCAAACCCTCTAATATCAACCAAAAGGGAATTGACAGCGAAAAGCTAAATGAGGCAATGCAGAAATTTGTTCAAGAATGGACTAATGCTGATTCCTCAGAAACATCTGAAGAAGTCATTTCTGGGGCGGTTGAACAAATAACTCAAACCTTTAAAGAATTGACCAACAGTATCTCAGAAATGACTCAAGAAGTGGTTTCAGAAACCGTTGAGGAAATGACTAACGCTTTTGAAGAATTAATCGAAAGTATCTCCGATATCACAGAGGAAATCACTTCGGATGAAACTATTTTTGAAGCAATAGTCAACTTTTTTAAGAAAGAAGATTGGCAATTTCAGCAAACCGAAACTGAACTTACTTTGCGCCTTGCTTTCCAAGGTAAAAATGGTAAATGGAATTGTTACGCTAGAGCCAGAGAGGAACAAGAACAATTTATCTTTTACTCCATTTGTCCAGTTAACGCACCAGAAGAAAAGCGAATATCTGTAGCAGAATTTCTCACTAGAGCTAATTCTGGGATGATGATTGGCAACTTTGAGCTAGATTTTAACGATGGGGAAATTAGCTACAAAACTAGCATTGATGTAGAAGGCGATCGCCTCAGCACGGCACTTATTAAAAGGTTGGTTTACGCCAATGTGATGATGATGGATGAATACCTGCCAGGGATTTTATCTGTGATCTATGGTAATGTATCGCCAGCAGATGCGATCGCTCAAATAGAAAATGATTAGCAGTTAGCAGTGCGATTCCTACGGAGCGCTTCGCTATCGCATCTTTTAGTCTTAAATTAGTCCAAAAGCCTTGATTAATCTGAGTTATAATTCTGACGACTGATTGAATTGGGAAGCTCTGTCCGTCTTACGGCAGAGTAGTTCACGCTTTGACAATTCCTAACTTCCAGGCAGTAATTATCGCTTGAGTACGGCTCTTAACTTTCAATTTTTCAAAAATACTGGTTAGATGAGCCTTAACTGTAGCAACTGTCACGTATAAATGATTAGCTATTTCCTCATTAGAAGCACCTTGAGTTAACCAATGTAAAACTTCTTGCTCTCTTTCTGTTAAGTGAAACTGATGGTAGGTACGCAAACAAGAATCTGAATAAGCCTGAAAAAACCGGAAAAAACGACTAGCAACTTCTGAAGGTAGATAAATTTGTGATTTAGTTACCATGTTAATAGCTTCACTCAGTTGAGTAGCTAAATGGTTTTTAAACACATAACCAGATGCTCCAGCTTGCATGGCGCGAAAAATCCATTCATCTTCTTGGTGAGCCGATAAAACTAAGACTTTACCAGCGTAAGCAGTTTGTTTTAGCGAAACTAAAAGTGTAATGCCATCGCTGCCGATTAGTTGCAAATCTAGTAAGATTAAATCTGGTGATTTATCTTGTGTAAGTTTTAACGCCTGAGCTAAACAATTAGCCTCACCCACTACCGTTATAGACAATAAACCATTACTACTATAAAAACCCAAGAGAGTACGTAGACCTTGGCGAAAGTGTTCGTTGTCTTCTACTAAGAGAACAGTAAGAGGATTACCATTAGACATTTTTGACACTCCTAGATATTCTTAGATCGAGACAGAATGATACAAAATTGCGCTCCACCTTGTGATGCACTTTGCGCCCACAAATTTCCGTAGTGGTCTAGAATAATTTTTTTAGCAATAGTTAAACCCAGTCCTGTACCTCCTGGACGACGAGTATAAAAAGGAGTAAATATTTTTTGCATATCTTCTGGAGAAAGTCCCTGTCCTTGATCTGAGATTTTAATTAGCACTTCTTCTTGAAAAATCTGCCAGGTACAAGTAATGATTCCAGATTCAGGACTAAAGTAGATAGCATTACTTAATATATTGTTAAAAACTTGCTTAATTTGTAAGTAGTCTATTAACAAAGTCGCAGAGGTTTCGGGAATCGAGATTTTTAGTTTCTTTTCATTAAGTAGAGGTTGTAAGGTTTTTATACTTTCAAATACTAAATTTCTTAAGTCCTGTGGAGTTACTCTTAATTTCTCACTTTGACCGCAATGTATTAGTGCTGTGAGATTAGTATCTATATCTTCTATGTTTTGGCAAATAATATTTGCTTCTTCATATCTAGGATGGTCTTTTAAGCCAAAACATAAATTGTTTGCATACAATCCGATCAGAGATAAATAGCCCCGCAGTTGGTGTCCAATTCGATGTAGTAAGTGTTCTAGCAGCCGAATTTCAGTTTTCTGTCTAGCATGATCTAAATATATATCTGCATAGTTGCTCAGTAGTATGGCGGATTTTTTTATGTACTCTTGTACATTTTTTGCAAGAGCTTTTTCTGCAATTATTTGTATATATTCTGGTTTTTGATTTCTATACCCTATGGGAAAGATATATGAAAATAAATGTATATCTGGTATTTTCAATTCATATATTTGTCCCACAGGAAGAAAGTTGATTAACCATGACTCTGAGCGCAAATATTTAAGAAATTCGGGTGATAGTTGTAGCTGATTATTAGCATAGTTAATGACTTCTTTATGTGTTTGAAAGTAACAATCATAATAGACAATCCGAGCTAACAGAATTGGATATTGATTGGTTAATTGTTCAGACTGTAATTGACAAAATTTTTGGATATGTGATGCGGTCATTGTCTGACAGCTAATTTCTTCTTGTGGCATAATAATTTCCTTGAGCATAGCTACACTCGACTTTGATAACTAAAAAATTACACCTGTGCAACAGTAGAATCTTTGGTTCAACTCAAATATGCTTAATTGTATAAGTATAAATGATATTTTGTCTATCCCTAGTATTTTAAGTATAAAAAAGAACAAATTAAATGCAATAGATAAAAATCAACTAAACGAAAACTCGCTCTCTTTCTGCTTTTCAAACGATTATAACTACACGATTAACTGTAATTATATTTATTGGGATGATTATTTTTGGCGATACTACAAGGACTCTAGGCTACAAAATATTACATTTAGCTGTGTAATCGCTTACCAAACAACAGTATTATGTGCTTTATTATGTGCTTTAAATATCAAAATTAACAAAAAAACATAAAACTCTACAATGATTAATTAATAAAAAATAAATATTTTGAATTTAAAAATATTATTAAATCATATAAAATGAATCTAAAAACAACTTAAATTCTATGAAATATCTGCCTATTGGAATGTTGGGAAAGGTTAAGAAAGTATTAAAACAGCCAGTGATTATTTCTAGTGCGATCGCCACAATTTTAACCCTGGGAATTCAGAAACTGCAAGTGTTAGAGACCCTCGAACTGAGAATCTATGACCAGATGATCCAGAGGCGTGCCGATCCTGGTCCAGATCGGCGTTTATTAATTGTCACTGTCACTGAACAGGATCTGCAAAAATGGAATTGGCCAATACCTGGGGAAGTTCTCGACCGGCTTTTAGGCAAACTGGAAGAATATCAACCCCGCGCCATTGGGTTAGATATTTTTCGTGACTTACCTGTACAACCAGGGCATGAAAAACTACTACAACGCTTACAAGAAAGTGATATCATTGTTCCTATTTGTAAACACGCTGATGGTAAAAATCCTGGCATTGCACCCCCACAAGGAACAAAACCAGAACAAGTAGGATTTAATGATATTGTCGAAGATACCGATGGTTCAATTCGGCGTAATCTCATCTCAGTTGGTGTAGATCCGTCCGATAGTTGTCAAAGCCCCTATTCCTTGAGTTGGCAGTTAGCCCTCAAATATTTGGAAGTTGGAGGTATTCAGCCAAAATTAACCCCCAATAAAGAACTGCAACTACGTAATGTGGTCTTGAAACCTCTGCAACCTGACTCTGGTGGTTATGAAAATGCAGATACTCAAGGCTACCAAATTCTTCTAAATTACCGTTCTCACCGTCAGATTGCCCAGCAAGTTACTCTAACAGAGGTACTTTTAGGTCAAGTGAAACCCGATGTAGTTAAAGACCGTATTGTCTTAATTGGTTCCACTGCACCGAGCTTAAAAGATGTTTTTAATACACCATTTACTACAGGAAAAGCTGATGATGCAGGCAAGATGACGGGTGTGGAAATTCATGGTCAGATCATTAGTCAAATTCTCAGTGCGGTTTTGAATAATGAACGCCTGTTTTGGTTTTTACCAGGGTGGGCTGAAGTAATATGGATAGGAGGATGGTCTGTAGTTGGCGGATTTTTAGCCTGGCGCATTCGACATCCATTAGGCTTAGGACTGGCAGAAGTTACATCAATGGCCGTCTTATTTGGGGCTAATTTTGTCATTTTTACCCAAGCTGGATGGTTTCCAGTAATTTCTCCAGCACTGGGTTTAGTCCTTACAGCCGTTGGTGTTCTTGCTCTTAGTGCCTATAACAGCGAGGAAGAAATTAAAAAAATCCAGAAACTGGCGAAAGACCGAGAAAATTTAATTGATCAGTTGCAACATATAAATCACACAAAAGTGATTAATCCTCCTAATCCTATTGGGCAAAAACTGGGGGTAAACACTGTCATCAAGAACCGTTACAAAATTATTAGTAGTTTAGGTGGGGGAGGATGTAGCAATACTTATTTGGCACAAGACATTCAACGCCCTGGAAATCCTCAGTGTGTAGTTAAGCAGATGTGTCCTGCTAGGCAAGAAACAGAATACTTAGATGTTCTCAGGCGTTTATTTAATAATGAAGCAGATATTCTCGAAACTTTGGGTAAAAACCCACAAATACCATACCTACTAGCCTTTTTTGAAGAAAACCAGCAGTTTTATTTAGTGCAAGAATTTATTCCAGGAGATTCTTTAGCGCAAGAATTAGTACCTTCTGTGCCTCGCTCGCGTTCTGAAGTTATCAATATACTCCAGGAAGTTTTGCAGGTCATGGTTTTTATTCATAGCTATGGTGTCATTCATCGAGATATCAAACCTAGTAATTTGATGAGGCGAGCTACGGATGCACACATTGTTTTAATTGATTTCGGTGCTGTCAAACAGGTTCAACCTCAAGACCAAGAAAATCAAACCATTGTCATTGGTACTCCTAGTTATGCTCCCCCTGAACAAATGAACGGTATGCCTCAATTCAATAGTGATATTTTTGCATTGGGGATTATTGGCATACAAGCTTTTACTGGGGTAAATCCCAAAATTTTTCAAAGAGATGCTACTACTGGCGTAGTTATCATTCCTATCACCTCTGAAACTGGCAAACAGGTATGGCAATATTGGTGGGAAGTAGGAGCGACTCCCCAGGAATTGGTAACAGTTATCAATAAAATGGTGCATCTAGACTTTACCCAAAGATACCAGTCCGCGATGGAAGTGCTGAAGACTATGCAGGAATTAAGCCGGATTGGATAGACATTTTTATTCAGTTTTCAGCCTAATTTCCGTAGTTTCTGAAACCAAATCGCGGCTAGGCTTTGGACTTTGATTAAGAAAAATGATGCATCGTACCATCAGGAGCTAAATTCATAGCTGTGTTGTAATCTTCAATAGCTTTTTGCTGATTACCGAGTGCTTGATAAGTTTGACTGCGCCAAAAATAAAAGAAAGAATTCTGAGGATTTATACAAATGGCTTCTGTATAATCCTCTAATGCACCTCGTAAATCGCCTAATTTATGCCGGCGAAATTTGGCTCTTTCTGTATAAAGTTTAACAGAGTTAGGATAAAGGGAGATAGCATCCTGGAAATTTGCCTTGGCTCCCTCGATATCTCCCTGAGTAAAACAAGTATTAGCTTGTTGAATATATCGGTTGATATCTAGTGTTTGTACAGGGTTGAGGTCTTGATAATTGCTATTCACTTGTTGAGAGGTTCTATCTTGTTAGTTGGCTAAAGAAAGCTCTTTTTTTTAGTTTAACCACAGTTGCTGTAATCGTCAGTTTTAGTTTTGGGAAGTACAACAAGTTGACACTTCCTGGACTAAAACACCTAAAAATTTTTGAGATTTTCAGGTGTCAATTTCGAGGTTTTCAGCAAATCTTCTTATAATAGTGGCTCGTTTGCTACCGCTTCTAGTTTCACTGCTTTCAGAAAGTCCGTCCAAGATTGCTTCACGTCAGGATCATCGGGATATTGGCGGCGTAAATTAGCCATAATACTGAGAGAATTCTCCCAAAATCCATTTATTGTATAAATTGCTACCTGATCCAGTGGTTTGGTTGTTTGCTGTATTTGGTCAGCAATGGTTTCGTCCTGCACTCGTTGAATTTTACCGTTTATGCTTTTGGGGAAAACATGAGGATCAAAAGGGTAAATTAAAGTCCAAGTATATTCTTTGCCTGTTTTTAATGGTGGTTGATCTCCAGGTATACTTACACTCACAATGCCTTTTTTTCCCACAGGTGTAAAAGTTGTTTGATATAGGGGTTTAGTTGTTTGAGCATCCGCTTCCCACAAAACAAATTTCAGTTTTCGTTTGTTTTGAGGAGATTCAGGAATGTAGAAAAAGAATGTGGGATGTTCTGCTGTTGTGAGTTGTACTTCTTCATCTGAAGGTCTCAGAGCAAAAGTATCAAGATCAAGATTAAGAGTTCTTGTTCCAGCAGAGTTTCTTAGACGTGGGGTCCGCGAAACAAAGATAATTCCATTGCTACGACGAGCAATATAAATCTTTAGATTCCCAATTGCTGTTGTAGCATACCGATCATCAGGACGTATTTCCAATGCTTTCTGGAAATATTCTAAAGCTTTCGTATAGTTTCTCCGTCCAGTTAATTGATAACCACGCCGCATATATTCTTTATAAGCAGAGCTTTTTTGGGCTATTTGCACAACCGGCTCTACTGCCAAAACCTCCGTCTGATTGACAAAACCTGAAGGCAAACATACTAGACTAGTAAGCAAACAACCTGTCCAAAATCGAAGTTTTATAGGATACATATTTACCTTTATTAAAAGATTGTTATGGATAACATAAATATTGCTGCCTATGGCAGTTGCACTTTTGTTGTCTCCATACTAAGTATAATAGTTACTGAAAATATAGTCAAATATTTCTAGTACATCACGGCATAAATAAAGCAACCATATTCAATCGCCAAAAAGCCTACTGTATATTAGTTTTGACTTTTGACTTTTGACTTTTGACTTCCGCCCTGCGGTACTAGCTTGGTAAGGCTTACACCTTACTGGGCTAACTACAAGCCTCTCTACTGAGTTTCTATCAAAGATAGACTCCCCAACTACTTTTCTTAATATATTCAAAGACCCGTTTAAATCTGCTGAATAAGGTTGACCCGACTGGGACCTAAATAAACCTCTTTTAACTCTTTTACCTAAATATTTCTCATGCTTTTTGATTGGTTCAAAATCCAGAAAACTACATTTTGATGTATAGCTTTCCTCTACAATTTGTACCTTAATTCCTACAAGTTTAGCTTTGTATTCTAACTGTTGGATAAATCTAGCATGAGGAATATTGGTAAAGTTTTGGTTAGTTTTACTCCCTAAGTTAATATTCTGTTTCCAATTCTCATTTTTACCTATAATCAAATGCGTTATATTTTGACTAACTAGCTGATTAAGTAGGTTGGCGTTAAAAATTGTCGTTGGGGCAAGGGAACTCTTAACTGGGAACAGGGAACAGGAAGAGAGTTTTGGGCGATTTTACTTTTCTTCACATACCTTTAAATTTTTCAGTTCACCTACTTAATAATAAATCTACTAGCTGTGGTGCAGGTTGTGGTGTAACTACATTACCCAAAGGAGTGGAACACCAAGGGCAGACCTTAGCATTATTAGGTAGCGTTTTGTTAAAATAGTCGCAGATAGGATTACGGCAGCGATTTGCAGTCATAGTTATCTATATAATCAGGTATGGGTTGTAAAGGAACAAGATTTACTTTACTAAGTAAACACTTACCCTCACGAGTAGTTAATATCTCAGCAAAGCTAGAGCCAGCAGATGAGCGAGTAGTGTCTTTAGGGTAGACTACAAAGATACGGTATCCCTAATTACACGATATACACCGTAAAACGGACTAAATTATCCTGACCAAACTGTAATAAATCACCATTCATTAGACGATATTGCACACCAGGACTCAAAGGAGTTCCGTTCAAAGACGTACCATTGGTACTCATTTCCAGAATCATGTAGCTATTTTGCACCCAATCCCAAGTCACTCGTCCATGACGACGAGAAATTATTCCTTCGTTGGGGATGCCAGTTAGATCAATTTCTGGGGGAATATTGGTGTTTTGACTGCGACGACCAATAAAACCTGCTTCCCCAGACCATTGAAATTCCCTACCTGAAGAGTGAATGAGTTTGAGCAGTGGTAATCTGGGAGCCGATGGGGGAGCATAAGCTGGCGGTATGGGTTCTATCGGTCGGCGTGGCTGATAGTTTGTTGAATCATCAACGGGAGGTTGGTAGGTTGGTTGGGGTGTAATCGGTCGTGCTGGCTGAATCTGTTGTGGTGGTGTAGGTTGTGGGGGAATCTGTTGTGGTGGTGTAGGTTGTGGGGGAATCTGTTGTGGTGTAACTACATGACCCAAAGGAGTGGAACACCAAGGGCAGACCTTGGCATTACTAGGTAACGTTTTGTTAAAATATTCGCAGATAGGATTAGGGCACCGATTTGCAATCATGGTTATCTATATTATCAGGTATGGGTTGTAAAGGGACAAGATTTACTTTACTAAGTAAACACTGACCCTCACGAGTAGTCAGTATCTCAGCAAAGCTAGAGCCAGCAGTTGAGAGGCTAGTGTCTTTAGGGTAGACTACAAATATAGGGTATACCAAAGGGTAAGTTTGGAAAGTATTTACATCAAAAAAATAGCGGTCATGCTTACATAGATCATCTGAGGGTTTGATGGGACGATGATCGTCCTTTTGAAATAAAGGTTGAATAGGTCGGTTGTTACCATCTACTATTGCTAATGGATAACCTGCACATTGTCCCTTGATTTTACTAATAATACCGAAACTAATCATACCATTAGTTTCCTGTCGAAATTTGTTTTGGTTTTTGGCCGTCTCTAATTGAGTGACTTTGGTTTCAAATAATTCTTGATCTTCAGGGTCATTTCTTAAGACTATTTCTTTGAATTTACTGATAGCTTCCGGTTCAGGAGGCGCATAAGGTATAATTTTTGAATTTGGAAGATTCCTATTAATTTGCTGCCAATTTGTAATTCTTCCTGTATAAATATCACGTAATTGCTCAAGGGTTATTTGTCCGTCAAGCACATCCGCAAACTTGTTCTTTTGATCATCAAATTTAACATAAACCATTAACCCATCATAAGCAATAAATTTTTTCTCTAGTTTCTTCGATAGATTATTAGTTAAACTTGTGATGGCAAAGTATTTTTTTTCTTGCTCCAGATTTTCTAAATTTAATGAGGCTACGGGAACATATCTAAAAATCGTTCCTGCTCCTGGTTTGGGATTAGTCAATAAAGTTTCTAAGGTGATACCTTGTTTAAATTGATATTTCAGAATGAAAGTCCATGTACCCAGATTTAAGCCTGTATACTCAAATTCCCCTGTAGGTACGCTATCAACATCTGAGAAATTTCGCCGTAGTTTAGACCATTGTAAATATTTACTAGGATCATCAACTGGATTAGATTGACGAATACGAAAATCATAAAAAATACCTCCTGCTAGTAATATAAAAGGTAGGATTAATAACCAAATTAACCTTTTTTTTAAACCTGGCTTTGCTGGTTCGTCTTCCGACGATGGAGATAGATGATTTGCCTGACCTTCTTTCGGCAATTGCATAAGCGCTTGACGAGCAGCTTCCGCATTGCTAAAAGGAGTGCTTAAACCAATTAATTGTTCAATAAACTGCTTTAAATGAACATCTGTAGTAGACCATTGTTGATTATCTTTAGGGTCTAGAGGTTGATTAGAAGCATAATCTGATGTCCGTCCTGCTAATAAATAAAATGCGACTAATCCTAATGATTCTAAATCTCTTTCCTGTTGAGCCAACGCAGGTTGGACAATAGCTGGAGGAATAAATAAGTTCTCCCAGATAGCTAAATCACAAAGATATATATAAAATTGTTGATTACTAGTGGATTTAATTAAAACACTATCTAAATTTATGTTACCGTGAGCTATGCCTTGTTTGACTTGATTAGAGGGAAAACGTATTTTTTGGCTGTGGAGAAATTCAAGAGTTTGTAGTGTCTGATTCAGTATTTCTCTGACTTGAGAGGCTGTCATTTTGCCATTTTGCTGGAGATATTGACTTAATGTCTGTGATGCTTCTATTCTTTGGCTGATTAAATAACATCGCTCTCCTTTTTCATCAGCAATAGCTTCACAAGTGTTAACTAACCGGAAATTTTGAATTCTGCTATCTGCTAATTGTATTCCTCCTACACGTTGGAAGATTTGCTTACGTTCCAAAGTTTCTTGTTCATTAAAACAACGATTGGGGAGAATATATTCTTTAATTTCTATAGGCTGTTTATCCCTAATTTGAACACCTGAGTATAAGCGTCCGTAACCTCTGACTCCTAAATAACTCGTTACTTGATAAGTACCAGAATTACCTTTAATTTTCACTTGCTCAGATAAGGTAGCTGGAAAACCACATTCTAAACAGAATTTAGCACCTTTAACTTCCTGGGCTGTTTGGAAAGGGCGATCGCAACTTAAAGGGTTATTGTATGAACAAGGGTATTCTGAATAAAAAGACGCAAATGAGACCATATACAAAAATTTTGCCCAATTATATTCATTTTTTCCGCGAGATCCCCAATGCTGCTTCGCTGATGATGGTGGATCTCGCGTTTAATTTGAAATAGTCAAATTAAATTATAGCTTATATCCGACGCTGAAGTAAAAGCCTTCATCCTGGGCATTTGTACCCCGATCATCTAAATTAATCAATGGGACTCCATAATCTAACCGCATATTCAGATTAGGTATGAGTTGCCATAAAACTCCCACTCCTGTACCGGCTAAAAAGGTTTGTCTTTGTAAACGGTTGGGGTTATCATTTGTATTCCAGACATATCCTAAATCAAGAAAGGGCGCAATTTTGATTAATGGATTTCCACTTTCATCTTTGTGTATCGTCAATTGGTTTTCTAGTACAAATCTCACTCCGTTGTCACCTGCACGGGCATTTTGCCGATAACCACGCACTGACTGGCCTCCACCCATTACAAATTGTTGTGAGGGTAATAAACCATTGGGGGTAAGTTGTATGTCTGTTTGGGCAATTAACAGATCGTCATTGCTGACACGCTGTACTCGTTGTATCTGTCCTAACCAACTGAAAAATTGACCATCAGGAATAGGATCAGCGTTTTTAGTGGCATCGAATACGTCAATACCAAGACTGAATAAAGAACGTAAAGACCATGCACCTTGTGTATCTCGTGCTAAATATTCTTGTCCAAATTTAAGCACACGGGTGCGGCTGTTACCTTTGTCGTCTGGTCCAAAACCAAAGGCTGTCGGACCGGCAAAGGTAAAGGTTTGACCATCTTGGACAGTAAACCCTAATGATAAAGCCAATTCTTGCCGGAGCGATCGCACTAAAGGCTGACGAAAATTAATTTCATATAGTTGGGACTCACCCCGAATATTAAAACTTTTAAAAGGATCTTGGATGACTTTGTTATTATTAATTGATGTTCGCAATTGCAGAGTCCCATTCATCGCATTGACTGGCAGGCGATAACTCAAATCATAGATATTTGATCCCCCTCTGGCTGTAAAGTAATATGATGCTGCCAGTTCATCACCCCATCCTGTTAGATTATGATGAACAGCGTTCATACCAAATCTTTCTGAACCAATGCTAGGTGGAGAATAATTATCAACACTTAATGCTGCTTTGAAAGGTTGAGCTTCGGTAACTTTGACAACCAAAATATTTTGACCATCAGTACCAGGATTGAGGATGCCTTCTACTTGGGAAAATAAGGGATCTGCCTGTAATAATCTTAACTGTTCTTCTATATCACCCATATTCAGGGGTTTTCTAATTCCTAAAGCTATACGCGATCGCACATAATTAGGATTGATACGTTTTGTGCCTTCTACTTTAATGTTCTCTTTCTCTACTGTACTTTCAGTTACCCGTATTTGTACCACACCCTCACTGATTCCTGGGTCTGGGTAGACTAAAATTGCTCTTGAGGTCAGATATCCCCGATCCCAATAGAGTTGGGTGATAGCATCAGCTACTTGTTTAAGTTCTTCTAAACTCGCAATTCTTCCTTCTACTGGACGAGTTAACTTACCCAGTTGTTCTGAATTGAAGATTGTACTGCCTTTGACTTCTATTTTCTTAACTTCAAACTTAGGTTCTTCAGAATTTTCTGTAGGTGTCGCTGTAGAGGGAGGAGGATTTTCTGGAGTCGTAACCTGTAGACGTTCTTCAGGCTTTGGGGTTAGCTGTTCTGGGATGGATGTTGGTTGTACAAATCTTTCCAGATGGCGATCGCCATCTGGATTTGGAGCTTGCGCTAGTATCTGATCAGGTAATTCTATAGGGAGCAACGAAGAATTAGATACTTCTGCATAACTTGGAGATATAGATGCAGTTAAAACCGCACTCGGAACTAAAAATAGACACCATGCTCCTGATTTTAAACACCAATTCATAAAAATTATTACTCCTGTATCAGACCCTTATACTAAAAAAAAGATGTATTTACTTATTGTTACACATTTTTGTTATCTCACGCCCACTTACTTCTTGTTTTGAATAGTATCAAAGTAAGCAACTAATAATTGTTGACAAGGACACAAAATGTAGTATTGTATCAATGGACATCCCTGGAGGGTTATTAATTCATTGTTAATGATATTCCAGTATGTACACTTTCAGGGATAATCATCTAATACCAGGTAATACTCGATAAAACCCAACAAATAAAATTTTATTTATACAAGGAATTACATGAGTTCTTTAAGTGGAAAAACTGCTTTATTGCTCCTGACCAATGCGATCGCTCTTGTAACTCTACCCCGGAGCATAGCCCCAGTCAAAGCACAATCTATCACCCCTGCTAACGATGGCACTGGTACAGTAGTTACCTCTAACGGCAATCAGATTAATATCAGTGGTGGCACTCTTTCTAGCGATGGTGCGAATCTCTATCAAAGCTTTCAAAAATTGGGACTTGACTCCAACCAGATAGCAAACTTTCTCTCCCACCCTAATATTCAGAACATTTTAGGTCGTGTTGTTGGTGGATCTCCTTCATACATTAATGGGTTACTTCAAGTCACTGGCGGAAATTCTAACTTATTCCTAATGAACCCGGCTGGTATCGTCTTTGGTGCTAACGCCAGTTTAAATGTACCTGGTGACTTTACCGCCACCACAGCTAATAGCATCTGGCTGGGTGCTAATAAGTTTAATGCAGTTGGCAGTAACGACTATACCAATTTAGTAGGAACTCCTAACGGTTTTGGTTTTTCCACTTTGCAAACAGGGACTATTGTTAATTTTAGCAATTTAGCAGTTAATCCTGGCAACAACTTAAACTTAATCGGTGGTGCTGTTGTCAGCACTGGCAATTTATCAGCACCAGGAGGTAATATCACCGTTGCATCCGTTCCTGGTCAAAACCTCCTCCGCATCAGTCAACCTGGACACCTACTCAGTTTAGAAGTTCAATCGCCATCAGCTACATCAGCTACTCCTGTAACTCTAGTGGATTTGTTAACAGGAATTAATGGGGGCAATACCAACAGTGTAACTGTTAATAGCAACGGACAAGTAGCACTCACAGGTTCTGGACTGACTATAAACACTGGGGATGTAGTGGCGAAAAACATTACAGCCCAATCTGCCACTTTATCAGCAGACAAGAATTTAACTTTAGTTACAAGTCAACTCCAAACGACTGGAAATTTAAACCTGTTAGCGAAAGACACTGTACGAGTCCGAGATAGTATCGCTAATCCGTTTTTAGCTCAAACAGGGGGAAATCTTTATATTCAGGGCAATCAGAATATTGATATTTTAGCTCTGAATCATCCACAGACACCCTTTGTCAGTGGTGGGAATTTGAGTTTAGTTAGCGATGGTAATATTTCTGGTGATGCACACTTTTACAGTGGTGGACAATTTTTAATCCGCAATTTGTCAGGCGGACCAGGTAATTTTCTCAGTTATTACGATCCGATTATCAAAGCTAATGGAGATGTTACCTTTGGCAATTACACAGGGGTAGCACTCAAGGTAGAAACAACCGGAAATATTCAGGGTGTAAATATTAGAATTACAGGAAAAGATACTAGTATTGCCGCTTCTGACCCTGATCAGAATGTATTAACTACAAGTTCTGCCTTGATTTTAAGAGCCGGTTTGTCCTCAATAACTTCTCCTTCAACCTTTCCCGTTGCAGATGGGGGAACAAGCTTTACATCTTCTGTTGCATCACCAGATGGAACTATTCAAGTAGGGAATATAGACACCTCATCAACAACAGTTGGTGAAACAGTAGGTCCGATAACTTTATCTGCTAAAGGTGACATCACCACAGGGACATTAAATGCTTCTGCAAGAGGAGGCAATGCTGGTAACGGTGGTGCGATATCCTTAACAACCACAAACGGCAACATTAACATTGGTAGCAGCATCAACTCATCTGGGACGGCAGGTGGCGGTAATATTAGCTTCACAGGACCTGTAAACCTTGCTGCTGGTGCGACGAACATTACCACTAACAATGCACTAGTAAGCTTCAATGGGACAGTAGATGGAAATAACAATCTCACAGTTGATTCTGGTACAGGTAACGTCAGTTTTATCGGCAAAGTGGGAAACACTCAAGCATTAGGAGATTTAACAGTCAACAGCACAGGAAT
>Ga0209617_10000133_pt1 | contig 29046 bp, 21 predicted proteins | sample LakEriepJuly2011_2_FD_187459 | JGI IMG/M metagenome (GOLD analysis project Ga0209617, IMG submission 187459) | Freshwater microbial communities from dead zone in Lake Erie, Canada - CCB epilimnion July 2011 (SPAdes) (version 2) | ecosystem: Environmental > Aquatic > Freshwater > Lentic >...
CGCTCACTTGCTGGGCATCAAGCCACTGTTGGCGCAGGCCGGCGCGCGCCCTCCGCTGGCACAAAAATCGCCTGTCGGCCAGGGGGAAAATTTCTGTGGATAACCTGGTCTGCAGCACCGTCTCCACGCTTAGAATTCGCGTCCCAAGGAAGGACTTGTCCACAACATGAGTGCTGCCGAATTGCCGCTGACCGCCTCGGCACCCCTGCCCCGCCCTGACCTGGGCGCAACCACGGGCAACCCCACGCCAGACACCCTGTGGCAGCACTGCTGCGCCCGCCTGGCCACCGAACTGCCCGAGCAACAGTTCAACACCTGGATCCGCCCCCTGCCTCCGGCCGAGATCGCACGCGACGGCGCCCTGACCGTGGTCTGCGTGCGCGTGCCCAACCGTTTCATGCTGGACTGGATCCGCACCCAATACAGCGGCCGCCTTGAAGCGCTGCTCACCGAAACCCTGGGCAGCGCCATCCGGCTGGAATTGGCCCTGGCACCACGCGCAGCCCCCCCGATGGCCGGACAACGTCCCGGCGCCACGCCGGCCATGCGCGCCCTGCCCCCCAACGCGCAGCCTTCCCAACATGCGCAAGCCAACCAGCGCGGACCCGCGAGCCATGACCCACGCGACGCTGGACAATCTCCCGCAAGCCACCACGGCCAGTACGAAGGCAACCGGTCGCCGCGCCAAACGCCCCAGGTCATGGGCCTGAACCCGGCGCTGACCTTCGACAACCTCGTGCCCGGCCGCGCCAACCAGATGGCCCGCACCGCCGCCCTGCACGTGGCCGGCGCGCCCGGCCAGATGTACAACCCGCTGTTCATCTACGGCGGCGTGGGCCTCGGTAAAACCCACCTGATGAACGCCGTGGGCAACGCCCTGCTGGCCGACAAGCCCGACGCGCGCATCCTCTACCTGCACGCCGAGCAGTTCATCTCCGACGTGGTGAAGAACTACCAACGCAAGACGTTTGACGAGCTCAAGGCCAAGTACCACCAGCTCGATTTGCTGTTGATCGACGACGTGCAGTTCTTCGCCGGCAAGGACCGCACCCAGGAAGAGTTCTTCAACGCGTTCGAGGCCCTGCTGGCCAAGAAGGCGCACATCATCATGACGTCAGACACCTACCCCAAGGGCCTGGCCAACATCGATGAGCGCCTGACCTCCCGCTTCGACGCTGGCCTGACCGTCGCCATCGAGCCCCCTGAGCTCGAAATGCGCGTGGCCATCCTGATCAAGAAGGCCGCCCAGGAAGCCATCGAGATGCCCGAAGACGTCGCCTTCTTCGTGGCCAAGAACGTGCGCGCCAACGTGCGCGAGCTCGAAGGCGCCCTGCGCAAGGTGCTGGCCTTCGCCAAGTTCTCGCACAAAGAGATCACCATCAACCTGGCGCGCGAGGCCTTGAAGGACCTCCTGAGCATCCAGAACCGCCAGATCTCGGTGGAGAACATCCAGAAGACCGTGGCCGACTTCTACAAGATCAAAGTCGCGGACATGTACTCCAAGAAGCGCCCGGCCAGCATCGCCCGCCCGCGCCAGATCGCCATGTACCTGGCCAAGGAACTGACGCAAAAGAGCCTGCCTGAGATCGGCGAGCTCTTTGGCGGCCGCGACCACACGACCGTGCTGCACGCTGTGCGCAAGATCGGTGGTGAACGCGCCAAAGACTCCGAACTGAACCAACAGCTGCACGTGCTGGAGCAGACGCTCAAGGGCTGAGCCAAAGGCTGAGCGCACCCACAGAGAGGCCTCCGGGCCTCTTTTTTTTCGCCTAAGTTGCTGCCCGACAGCCCCGCAAACGCACCAGGGATCTGCCCGCTGTCAAGTGACAAGGCTGTGGACAACAATCGAACAAGCGGGTGCTTGTCCACAGGCAGACGCATTTTTCAGAAGTTGTTGTCTGTGAGCCCCATTGCGAACCCGGGTACGATCCACACGCTTGTCCTTGCCTTAAATCCTTGATGGAACAGGACAAAATAGCGTTGTTCACAGAAAACGTCGTTCTCTACTACAACGACTAATTTGAAAGACTAAGATGATTGTGTTGAAAGCAGCCCAGGAACAAATTCTTGCTGCGCTCCAGTCCGTGAGCGGAATTGTGGAAAGACGCCACACCCTGCCCATCCTGGCCAACGTGCTCATCCGCAAGAACGGTCCCGAGCTCGAACTCATCACCAGCGACCTGGAAATCCAGATCCGCACCCAGGCCCAACTGGGCGGTGACGAAGGCAACTACGCCATCACCGTGGGTGCCAAGAAGCTGGGCGACATCCTGAAAAGCCTGCCCAGCGACCAGACCGTGTCGCTCACGGCCAACCAGAACAAGCTGACGCTGCAAGGCGGCAAGAGCCGCTTCACGCTGCAAACCCTGCCCGCGGAAGACTTCCCCCTGGTGCAAGAAGCCGCCGACTTCGGCCCGGCTTTCAGCATCCCGCAGAAGACGCTCAAGCTGCTCATCAGCCAGGTGCACTTCTCGATGGCGGTGCACGACATCCGCTACTACCTCAACGGCATCCTGTTCGTGGCCGAGGGCAACACGCTGACGCTGGTGGCCACCGACGGCCACCGCCTGGCGCTGTCGCAAGCCACCCTGGACGTGGACATGCCCAAGCAGGAGGTCATCCTGCCGCGCAAGACGGTGCTGGAGCTGCAACGCCTGCTCAAGGACGGCAAAGACAGCAAGGAAGGCGAGGAACAGCTCATCGAGATGCGCTTTGCCGGCAACCAGGCCAAGTTCAGCTTCGGTGGCCTGGAGTTCGTGACCAAGCTGGTCGAGGGCAAGTTCCCCGACTACAACCGCGTCATCCCCAAGAACCACAAGAACCACATCACCTTGGGCCGCACCACCCTGCTGGCCTCGCTGCAACGCGCCGCCATCCTGACGTCGGAGAAGTTCAAAGGCGTGCGCATGAACTTCGCGCCTGGCACGCTCGGGATTGCGTCGAGCAACGCCGAGCAGGAAGAGGCCAAGGAAGAGCTGGACATCGACTACGGTGGCGACAGCTTCGAGATCGGCTTCAACGTCGGCTACCTGATGGACGTGCTGGCCAACATGGGCCAGGACATGGTGACCGTGTCGCTGCAGGATGCCAACAGCTCGGCGCTGATCACCAACCCGGAGTACGAAGGCTTCAAGTACGTCGTGATGCCGATGCGCATCTGAGCCCCAGGTTCGCTCCAGGCTCACAGGGGCCCCTTCGCACAGGGGCTAGAATGAGGGTCCCGCATGGTCTGCATGCTGGGACCTTTTTCAATTCTGGGCCCCTCACCGCTGGTCCCATCCTACCTAGCGCTTGTACCCATGACCGACGCCACTTCTTCCGATCAACAGCCCGTGCAGCCGAACCAGCCTCCAGAGGCTCCCGCGCCGCAAACCGAGGCTCAGATTTCGGCAGGCTACGGCGAAGGCAGCATCCAGATCCTCGAAGGCCTGGAAGCGGTGCGCAAGCGCCCGGGCATGTACATCGGCGACACGTCGGACGGCACCGGTCTGCACCACCTCGTGTTCGAGGTCGTGGACAACTCCATCGACGAAGCCCTGGCCGGCCATTGCGACGACATCGTCGTGACCATCCACACCGACAACTCGATCTCGGTGACGGACAACGGCCGCGGCATCCCGACCGGCGTGAAGATGGACGACAAGCACGAGCCCAAGCGCTCCGCCGCTGAAATCGCGCTGACCGAGCTGCACGCTGGTGGCAAGTTCAACCAGAACAGCTACAAGGTCTCGGGCGGCTTGCACGGCGTGGGCGTGTCCTGCGTGAACGGCCTGTCCAAGTGGCTGCGCCTGACGGTGCGCCGCGATGGCAAGACCCACTTCATCGAGTTCAAGCAGGGCGTGCCGCAGGACCGCGTGATCGAAATCCGCGACGGTGTCGAGACCAGCCCGATGCGCATCACCGGCGACACCGACAAGCGCGGCACCGAAGTCCACTTCCTGCCCGACGTCGAGATCTTCAAAGAGAACAACGAGTACCACTACGACATCCTGGCCAAGCGCCTGCGCGAGCTGTCCTTCCTGAACAACGGCGTCAAGATCCGCCTGATCGACGAGCGCAACAACAAGGAAGACAACTTCGCCTACGCCGGTGGCGTCAAGGGCTTCGTGGAGTTCATCAACAAGGGCAAGACGACCCTGAACCCCAACATCTTCCATGCGCAAGGCGACAAGCTGTCCGACCAGGGCACCAACGTCGGCGTGGAAGTGGCCATGCAGTGGAACGAGAGCTACAACGAGTCGGTGCTTTGCTTCACCAACAACATCCCCCAGCGGGACGGTGGCACCCACCTGACCGGCCTGCGCGCCGCGATGACCCGCGTCATCAACAAGTACATCGAAGACAACGAACTGGCCAAGAAGGCCAAGGTCGAAGTCGCCGGTGACGACATGCGCGAAGGCCTGGCCTGCGTGGTGTCGGTGAAGGTGCCGGAGCCGAAGTTCTCCAGTCAGACGAAGGACAAGCTGGTGTCCAGCGAGGTGCGTGCGCCGGTGGAAGACATCGTCTCCCGGCTGCTGACCGACTGGTTGCTCGAGAACCCGATCGACGCCAAGATCATCTGCAACAAGATCGTTGAAGCCGCGCGTGCCCGCGAGGCTGCCCGCAAGGCCCGCGAGATGACGCGCCGCAAGGGCGTGCTGGACGGCCTGGGCCTGCCCGGCAAGCTGGCCGACTGCCAGGAGAAAGACCCGGCGCTGTGCGAAATCTACATCGTGGAGGGTGACTCCGCAGGTGGCTCGGCCAAGCAGGGCCGCGACCGCAAGTTCCAGGCGATTTTGCCCCTGCGCGGCAAGATCCTGAACGTCGAGAAAGCCCGCTACGAGAAGCTGCTGACCAGCAACGAAATCCTCACGCTGATCACGGCCCTGGGCACGGGCATTGGCCGTGGCGCCGGTGGTGATGACTTCAACCCGGACAAGCTGCGCTACCACCGCATCATCATCATGACCGACGCCGACGTCGACGGCGCCCACATCCGCACGCTGCTGCTGACCTTCTTCTTCCGCCAGATGCCGGAGCTGGTCGAGCGCGGCCACATCTACATCGCCCAGCCGCCGCTCTACAAGGTCAAGCACGGCAAGAACGAGCAGTACCTCAAGGACGCCCACGCGCTGGACGAGTACCTGATGAAGGTGGCGCTGGACGGCGCCGTGGTCGAACCTGGCCAGGGCAAGCCTGCCATCACCGGCGAGGCCCTGCAGGAACTGGCCCGTGCCTACGTGACTGCCAACGGCGTGGTCGAGCGCCTGGGCAACTGGATGGACATCGAGGCCCTGCGCGCGATCGCCAATGGCCTGACGCTGAACCTCGACACCCAGGAAGCCGCCGAAGCCAGCGCTGCGGCGCTGAAGGCCGCACTGCACAACGCCGAGGTCACGGCCGAGCTGGACCCGCGCACGGACAAGCAGATCTTGCGCATCAGCCGCATCTTCCACGGCAACACCAAGTACAGCATCATCAATGCCGACTTCGTGCATGGCGCCGATTACGAAGCCCTGAGCAAGGCGGGCACGACCTTCAATGGCCTGCTGACGACCGACGCCCTGGTGCGCCGTGGCGAAGGCGAGAAGGCCAAGGAACAGAAGGTGGTGGACTTCCGCGCCGCCATGGCCTGGCTCATCACCCAGGCCGAGAACAGCGTGGGCCGCCAGCGCTACAAGGGCCTGGGCGAGATGAACCCCGCGCAGCTCTGGGAAACCACCATGGACCCGACCGTGCGACGCCTGTTGCGCGTGCAGATCGAAGACGCCATCGAGGCCGACAAAGTCTTCATGATGCTGATGGGCGACGAGGTGGAGCCCCGCCGGGAATTCATTGAGTCGAATGCGTTGAGAGCGGCGAACATCGACGTTTGACGCTGTTGGGTGACGTCGGGTGACCGAGCGCCATTGAGCCGGTGGGTTCAGGCATCAGCCGGCGCCATGGGAGCGTGGTGGCCGATCACCGGCCCGTGAACGTCTGACGCCAAGCGGTCGGTGTCACGCCGAACGCACTGCGGAACTGCTGCCGAAATGACACCGGCGAGCCGAAGCCTGCCATCTCGGCGATGCGTTCGACGGCTTGATCCGAAGCTTCCAGCAGACGCTGGGCGAGCGACAGGCGCTCCCCGAGCAGCCACTGCTGCACCGTGGTGCCGGTCAAACGCCGGAAGTGCCGCGTGAAGGTGCGGCGGCTCATTGCCGCACGCGCCGCCAAACTGTCCAGCGTGTGCGTTTCGCCAAGCGAGGATCGAACCTCGTCCAACAGGAGGGACAAACGCGAGTCGCGTGCGGAACTCGGTAATGGCTGTTCAATGAACTGCGCCTGCCCGCCCTGACGGTGGGGCGGCACCACCAGCCTCCGCGCCACGCTGTTGGCCGCGGCCGCACCGTGACGCTGGCGCAGCAAATGCAGGCAACAGTCGATGCCGGCGGCTGTACCGGCTGAGGTGACGATGTCGCCCTCATCGACATAGAGCACGTCGGGGTCCACCCGCACGTTCGGAAAACGCTGCGCAAAGTCGCCGGCGTATGACCAGTGGGTGGTGGCCCTGCGGCCTTCCAGCAGACCTGCCGCGCCCAGCACGTAGGCACCCAGACAGAGCCCGACGACTTTGGCACCGCGCCGGTGCGCCATCAGCAGCGCCTTCAGCAAAGGCTCCGGGGGACGCTCGGTCGGATCGCGCCAGCTGGGGATGACGATGATCTCGGCCCGTCTGAGCGCCTCAAGGCCATGCACGACGCCGACTGCGAAGCCCGCCGTCGTGCGCAGCGTGCCGGCTTCGCCGGCGCACACCCTCAGGTCGAAGGCCGGCACGCCGGGATGCGCGTCGCCGAAAACCACGCAGGGCACCGAAAGGTGAAAGGGACTGACGCGATCGAAAGCGACGACGGCGACGATGGCGGGCTTCTGGCGTGTGCTCATCTCGACAGGTCTGAAGGGGTTGGCCTGATTTCATCGAAGTATGGCGTCCGGGCCACTCGCGTGAACAGCCTGCGGGTCCAAGAATGGCGCCTTCGTGATGAAGGGCAAGCGAATGAACTCGAAGATCCTCAACCTCTCCCTCTGGGCTGGCGTGGCCTATTTCTGCTGCATGGCCGTGGCGCACTTCTTCGGCCTGAAGTACCCGCTGGTCTTCGTCTACTACGACGTGCCGTTCCACGCCTACCAGGACAAGATCATCTCGTTCGCGGTCGTGGCCTACATCTGCCTCTTCTACACGGCGGCGACCATTCGGGCCGCCGTGCCCGCGGCGCTGGTGGCGTTGGCCGTGACCGTCCTGGGCTTGTCGGCCGTGAACCTGTCGGATGCGCTGCAGTCGGTGCTGGACGGCCGCCCGACCTCGATGTACTGGGCACAGACCGGTCTGATCGCTGGTTACTTCGCCTGGCTCGTGGTGCTCCACCTGAGAGCCAAGGCCGACGTGTAGGGATCCGGCAGTGCGGGCTGGCAGATCTCGACACCCTCGAACCCGCATCGGCGGAGATCTGCCTTGACCCCCAGCGCAGCCACCTTGGCGGCCTACGCCTTGCCCTGCAGGCTGATGTCCACCATCTGGATGACGTGCTCGATGGCCTGCTCCAAGACCGTGGCCTTGAGGTTCATTTTGTCGATGCAGTTGCCATTCAGCACGCCCGCCAGGCCATGCACGGTGGACCAGATGTAGAGCGCATCCAGGTCCACCCGGTCATTCATGGCCGCAGAAGGGCCATGCACGCGTTTCAGCACGCTGCGCAGGATGTCGTAAGTGTGGATGGCGTCGCGGATGAGGTCCGGGTGCTCGGCCGATTCAGGCCAGGGCGTGTTGAACATCAGGCGGTATTCCAGCGCGTGATCCCTGGCGTAGCTGAGGTACTGGCGCCCCAAGGCCGCGAGGTCCTCTCTGGGGTCGTCGAAATGGCCACGACTGTCCAGGTGCTCAGCGAAGCTTTGAAAGCAACGCCGCATCACCTCGGCCAGCAGGTGGTCGCGGCTGGGGTAGTGCTTGTAGGGCGCCTGGTGTGACACCCCGAGCTTGCGCGCCACATCCCGAAGGCTGAGGTTCTCCACGCCTTTTTCTGCGATGACTTCCTGAGCGGCAATGACGCAGGCCTCCCGCAATTCAAGCGGGGCCGCGGGCGGGGGTGAGGTCTTTCGGGTCATGGAGGCCGTCATCGTACAGGTCGACGCATCGGTGACGTGCGCGCGAACACCCGGTTGACACTGTCTACATTCGATGACAGACTGGTAGACACTGTCAACAGCGGAAGTGAAACCATGCGACCCTGGCCATTGCGGCGCCAGCAGACCCGCCCCTTGTCTGCCCTGTGCCTGATCGCTTTGTTGTCGGCCTGCGCCACCACAGAGACCGCGCCGCCCGACGTCACCGCCACACAAGACGCCGGGTTCCGTCAGGCGTCGGAGCAGCTCCCAGCGGTCGATGCCAGCTGGTGGCGGCGCTTCAACGACCCCGCGCTGGAGGCCCTGGTTCAGCGCGCCCAGTCGGCCAACCACGACGTCCGCATCGCCTTGCAGCGTGTGCGGCAGGCCCGTGCCGGCCAGACCGCGGTGGCGTCGAGGCTGATGCCGACGGTGTCGCTCTCGGCGTCTGCGTCCGATGAGCGCAGCGGCTTGCCGGATCAGGTCAAGCAAGGCAAGCCGGACACACGCGCCTACCGAAGCTCGCTGGACCTGGGGTGGGAGCTGGACGTCTTCGGTGCCGCACGCGCCGGCGCCAACGCCGCCGAGCTCGATGCCCTCGGTGCGCAAGAAGCCGTGGACGTGGCGCGCTGGTTGGTCAGCAGCGAGGTCACGCGCCAGTACATCGTCTGGCAGAGCGCCCGCCTGCGTCTGGCCAAGCTGGACGCCTTGCTGCAGGCCCAGCGCGATACCGAACGGCTGACCCGCAGCCGGGCGGCCGCCGGCCTGTCCAGCCAGTTCGATGTGAGCCGCGCCGCTGGCGAGGTGGCATCGCTGCAGGCGCAACTGCCCGCGCTGACAACGCTGATCGAGGTGACCGAGACCCAGCTGGCGGTGCTGGTGGGCGCCAACCCCAACCGGCCCTTGCCCGAGCTGAACCGGGACGCCGCGCCCCTGCTGCCGAGCCCACCGCGCATGTCGGCCGGGCAACCCGCCGAGCTGCTGTTGCGCCGCCCCGACCTGCGCGTCGCCCAGAAGCAGTTCATGGCCGAAGCCGCCCGCGTGCGCGAGGCCGAGGCCGACCGCTGGCCGAAGTTCTTCCTGGCGGCCGCCTTCGGACAACAGGACCTGCGCCTCAACGGGCTGGACCTGTCGCCCGTGCGCTTCAGCACCGCGGCCCTGGCCTTCAGCATGCCCTTGTTCAACGCGGGCCGGCTGCAGGCCGCGGTCGAGCGCCAATCGGCCCAAGAGCGCATGGCCGTCCTGCGGTACGAGAAGGCCGTGCTGGGTGCCGTCAAGGACGTCGATGACAGCCTGGTGGCCCTGGCCCAGGAGCGAAAGCGCTCGGCCGCGCTGGAGTCCGCCAGCCAGGAGCGGCGCAAAGGCTTGCGCCACGCCGAGTCGCTCTACCGCGAAGGTCAGATCGACCTGCTGCAGCTGCTCGATGCGCAGCGCGCCGTGCTCGCCGCAGAGCTGTCGGCCATCGATGGCCAGACGCAGCTGGCCTTGAACACCGTGCAGCTGGCCTCGGCCTTGGGCGGGGGATGGCAGGACACCGCCACCGTGACCCAGACCGCAACCGTCACCGCCGCCGCGAGCATCACGGCCGCCGCCAGCACCCAGACGACCTCCAGCCTCACCCCTGAGACCTCGCCATGACCGCCACCCCCCACATCCGCCAGCCCCAGCGGGCCCACTCCCTCGGTTCGATGGCCCTGCGCCTGGGTGCGGTCGCCGCGATGACGGCGTTGAGTGCGTGTGCGCCGCAAGAAGCTAAAACACCGCCCCTGCCCACGGTCTACGTCACCCCGGTGCGCAATGACCTGGGTGAGGACCTCCGCATCCTGAGTGGCTCCGTGCAGCCGCGGATCGAGACCCACGTGGCCTTCCGCACCGCAGGCAAGGTCACGGCCCGCCTGGTCGACATCGGCCAGCCCGTGCGCGCGGGCCAGCCCTTGGCGCGCCTTGACGTGGCGGACTACCAGCTCGCGGTCGACGCCGCCGCCGAGCAACTGCGCGCGGCCCAGGTCGATGCCACGCAATCGGCCAGCGACGCGGCGCGCTTCAAGCGCCTGCTGCAAGATGGCTCAGTGGGTGCGGCCGACCAGGAGCGGCAACAGGCCCGTGCGGATGCCGCGGCCGCGCGCCTGGTGCAGGCGGAGCGCCAACTGGACCTGCAGCGCAACCGCGCCGGCTATGCGGTGCTGACCGCGCCCTTCGATGGCGTGGTCACAGCTCGGCAAGTCGAGGTGGGGCAGATGGTGGCCGAAGGTCAGCCCGCGATCTCGCTGGCCCAACCTGCCGAGCTGGAGGTGGTGGTCGACCTGCCAGAGACCCTGGCCCCTGCGGTGAGAGAGCAGACCGGCCAGGCGCGCATTGCCGGCCTGCCTGGCCTGGTCAAGCTGCGCCTGCGCGAATTGGCGGCCAGTGCCTCGCCCACGGGGCGCACCTTCCGGGCGCGCTACGCCATCGAGTCGCCACCGGCTGGCTTGCGCATGGGCGTCACGGCCGATGTGCAGCTGGCACGCAAGGGCGCCACCTCGTCGGTTGAACTGCCCGCTGGCGCGCTGTTGACCACCCACCAGCAACCCACGGTGTGGGTGGTGAATGAAAAGACTGGCGCATTGACGCGTCAACCCGTGGCGCTGCTGTCGCAGTCCACCGACCGGGTGCGCGTCACGGGCCTGCCCGATGGCGTGCTCGTGGTGTCGGCGGGCGCGCAGAAGCTGGACGCGGGCATGAAGGTGCAGACCGCCAAGCGCCCAGGGAGCCTGTGATGAAGTCGTTCAACCTCTCGGAATGGGCCGTCACGCACCGCGCGATGGTGCTGTTCCTGCTCATTGGCAGTCTGCTGACCGGTGTCTTCGCTTTCACCCGCTTGGGGCGCCTGGAAGACCCACAGTTCATGGTGCCGATGATGACCGCGGTGGTCGCCTGGCCTGGCGCCACGGCGCAGCAGGTGCAGGACCAGGTGCTCAACCGCATGGAGCGCGAGATGCAGAAGCTGGAGGGCGTCGATCACGTCCGCAGCTTCGCGCGCCAGGGCTTTGGCGGTGTCACCCTCCAGATGAAAGGCGGCACCCCCAAGGCCGGGTTGGAGCGAGCGTGGTACCAGGCCCGCAAGAAGATTGGCGACGTGCGCCACCAGTTCCCGGAAGGCGTGCTCGGCCCTGTCTTCAATGACGAGTACAGCGACGTCTGCAGCGTGATGTACGCCATCAGCGCCGCCGACCTCAGCTGGCCCGAACTGCAAACACTGACCGAGGACATCAAGCGCCAGGTTCAGTCCGCACCAGGGGTGACGAAGGTGGAGGTGTTTGGGCGCCAGGCCGAGAAGGTCCGTGTGGAGTTCTCCAGCCAGCGCCTGGCCGCGCTGGGCATCAGTGTCCCAACCCTGCTTGACACCCTGGCGCGTCAGAACCTGCTCAGCCCTTCGGGCGCAGCCGAAGGGCGCGGCGACCAGGTGTTCGTGCGGGTGGGTGGCCCTTTGCGCGATGCACGCGACGTGGCCAACGTCTCCATCACGGCGGGTGGCAAGCTGCTGCGGCTGGGCGACGTGGCCCAGGTCAGCGCAGGGCTGGAAGAACCACCCACCTACACGGTGCGCCACGATGGCAAGCCGGTGCTGATGGTGGCCGTCACGTTTGACCCGCACGGCAACATCCTGAAGCTGGGCCAGGAGTTGGCATCCCACATGGCGGCCATCAAAGCCGGCCTGCCTTTGGGCGTGGTGGTGGAGAAGGTCGAAGACCAGCCCCACATCGTGGAAGAGTCGGTCTGGGAGTTCGAGCGCTCCTTCGTCGAGGCCCTGGGCATCGTGCTGGCGGTGTGCTTCGTGTTCCTGGGCTGGCGCACGGGCATCGTGGTGGCGGCGTCTGTGCCCCTGGTGCTGGCGATCGTGGCCATCGTGATGTTGGCCGCCGGCTGGAACCTGGACCGCATCTCGCTGGGCGCCTTGATCATCGCCCTGGGCCTGTTGGTGGACGACGCCATCATCGCGGTGGAGATGATGGTGGTGAAGATCGAGCAAGGCTGGGATCGCGTGAGCGCAGCCACCTTTGCCTACAGCTCCACGGCCTTCCCGATGTTGACCGGCACGCTGGTCACGGTGGCCGGCTTCATGCCGGTGGGCTTTGCCAAGTCCATCAGCGGCGAGTACGCCGGTGGCATCTTCTGGGTCGTGGGCGTGGCCCTGATCGCCTCCTGGTTCGTGGCCGTGATCTTCACACCCTATCTGGGCATCGTCCTGCTGCCCAAGGTCATGAAGGCCCATGGTGGCCCGGGGCATGACCCCTATGCCACGCCGCTGTACCAACGCCTGCGCAAGGTGCTGCACTGGTGCATGTCGCACCGTCTGCTGGTGCTCGCGGCCACGGGCGCGCTGTTCCTCGGTGCAGGGGCAGGCATGGGCCTGGTGCAGCAGCAGTTCTTCCCGAATGCCTCGCGCCTGGAGCTGATCGTCGAGCTGCGCCTTCGCGAAGGGGCCTCGTTCACGGCCACCGAGGCACAGGTCAAGCGCTTCGAGCAGCTGCTGAAACGCGATCCCCAGGTTCAGCACATCAGCGCTTACACGGGTGCGAATCCGCCGCGCTTTTTCTTGACGCTGCCGGTCGAACTGCCGAACCCGGGCTACGCCCAGATCATCATTCAGACGGCCAACTTGGCCGACCGCGAAGCGGTGAGGCGTCGTTTGATCGACATGTTCAACGCAGACAAGGAATTCCCCGATCTGCGTGGGCGTGTCACGCGCTTCGAGTTCGGCCCGCCGGTCGGCTTCCCGGTGCAGTTCCGTGTGCTGGGCCCGGACACAGCCAAGGTGCGCGAGATCGCCTACCAGGTGCGCGATGCCGTGCGGCAAAGCCCTCTGGTGCGTGACACCCAGCTCGAATGGAACGAGCAGGTGCGCAGCATGCGCGTGGAACTCGATCAGGACAAGGCCCGCCTGCTGGGCATCACCAGCGCCGATGTGTCCGCCGTGATGCAGACCGTGCTGAGCGGCGCACCCGCCACCCAGATCCGCCGCGGCGAGGACCTCATCGACGTGACGGTGCGGGCTGTGCCGGGTGAAAGGCTGGCACTGGCGCAATTGGGTGACGTGAGCTTGTTCACGCGCAGCGGCGCGGTGGTGCCGCTGTCGCAAGTGGCCACGCTGGTGCCCACCTTCGAAGAGCCGGTGCTGTGGCGGCGCAACCGCAACATGGCACTGACCGTGCGCAGCGATGTGCAAGATGGTGTGCAGGGCCCCTCGGCCACGAAGAAGATCTGGCCCACCCTCCAGCCCATCATCGACCAGCTGCCGCCAGGCTACAGCATCGAACAAGGCGGCGCCATCGAAGAGATCGGCAAGTCCGACAAGGCGCTGTTCGCGGTGTTCCCGCTGATGTTCGTGGTGATGCTGCTGATCCTGATGATCCAGTTGCAGAGCTTCTCCCGCATGTGGATGGTGTTCATGACCGCCCCGCTGGGGATCATCGGCGTGGTGCCGGCTTTGCTGGCCTTCAACGCACCCTTTGGCTTCGTCGCCTTGCTGGGCGTGATCGCGCTGGGCGGCATGATCATGCGCAACTCGGTGATCCTGGTCGATCAGATCGACAGCGACATCTCCGCGGGCGCGCCCGCCTGGCAAGCCATCATCGAGGCCACGGTGCGGCGTGCGCGCCCGGTCGTGCTGACGGCTGCTGCTGCCATCCTGGCCATGATCCCGCTCTCCCACAGCGTGTTCTGGGGGCCCATGGCCATCGCCATCATGGGCGGCTTGTTCGTGGCCACGGCCTTGACCCTCGTGTTCGTTCCGGCGCTGTACGCCACCTGGTTCAAGGTGCAGCGCCCCCTTGTGGAGGAAACCGCATGATCAAGAAAGCCCGCTGCGCTGCCAGCCCGAACAATGCGGAGTGCGCCGCCGCCACTGAAGTGGAGTGAGGCCCTCCGGCGTCACGTTGCTGTCGATGGACGTTCGCGACGAGGCGGTCACCTTGCTGGACCCCAACGGGCTGGGCTGCTTGCCTGCGCCGTACATGGGCGTCTCTGCGGGCGCGGCCTGTCGTCGAGAAGCGCTCCGCCGGGCGAAAAGCAAGCCGGCCTGGATTGAGCAGGCGCAGGACGTCCTGGCTCGTTGGACATGTACTGCTGCTTCAGCGGTGGCATCTCCTCCCGGTTTCTCGACGTTGGCATGGCGTCTCGAGACATCGGAGATCAGCGATCTGCCTCACCGTCGACGCTGAACTTGTAGACGTTGCCTGGTTCCACAAAGGTGATGGACCTGCGCACTCCTGTGGGGGCGAACTTTCCTTTGAGCAAGGCGAATTCAGTGAATGTCACTCCCGCCGCTTCGTCTTTGCCTTCAACGTAGCGGTAGGAAGCCTCTTGCACCAGGATCCGCTGGTTTTTCATTCGAACAGACGTGCAATGGGCAAAGAGGCTTGGCAATCGCCAAGCTTCGTAACCCTTCACCCCTCGCTGGATGAGATAGACGACGCGATGCCTGACGGCAGAGCCAGAGGCAGACGATGGTGTGTTCTCCACGCAAGTCCAGCCGGGGGAGAAATAGGCCACGGTCCCCGTGCCCAGGTCTGCCTCGCCAACAGCCTCACCCGGGAACGGATGGATCCGACGGCGCTTCAGCACACGACCCTTGATGGTCAAAACGCCATCGCGCACCTCCAGTGCTTGCCGACGGCCTGCAGCCACGCCCTGCCAGCCGTATCGCATTTCGTCGTCACCTTCCATGGCATAGGGCCGAAGTTCGACGCCATCACCATGAAAGAGGGTGTCAGGCTGGGAGGCATAGAAGGCCTCGTAGCCATCGAAGGTTGTTGCCGCGTGAGCCAACGCAGGCGCCATCAGCAAAGCGCAGAGGTACTTCATCGGTAGGCCTTTCCACCGCTTGCGCTCAGGTAGTCGGCATCGTGCTTCCAGAAGATGGTGCCGCCATACGCCGCCGTGGACACCCACACGCATTTGAATTTACCTCGGACTTTCGAGTTCACCACTTTGCCGGTCTTCTTGTCGCGGACCTTCCAGTAGATCGTGGTCTCGTGACCCGCTTCCTTGACGTCATAGATGTTGTGCTCCGGGGCAGCAAAACGAAAACCGTCGCGCACTTTGGGATGGCCAGAGTAATTGGTCTTGAAGTCCAAGCCATCCCACCAGTACGCACCGTTCGACGGATCTGTTCCGGCGTTACTCAATGCGTTCTGAGCACACTTCAAGGCCAGCGCCATGCCTGAATCCGCCTGAATGCCAGCCTCGTTCGCCTTCATGAACCGGTTGTAGCGGGGGCTGCCATCCTTCACAACGTAGGTGTAGTTGGGGTCTGCCGAAATCATCTCATCGATGGTTTTGCCACCCCAGGCACGCGCTCTGTTTGCGACCGCCCATGCAATGCCAGCCATCTCGTTGGGGTCATTCGCGCCTGACGATTCACCGTAAGCGATGGCCGCCAGCTTCCGGGTCTGTGCATCAATCGTCATACAGATGGAATCCAAAAGATGGGTTCACCACGCGTCGTCATTGGGAACGCTTTGGTCTCGCCGTTGTGTCCGAGGCGCCCTTCGTGCAGCTTGCCTTCGTCACCATCGATCCGATACGCCAGTGGAACTGAACGCCCGTCGTCGCGCTCCGCAACAAAGAAGTACTCCAGATCGTCCTCGGAATCTGTCGTGTTCGATGCGTGCTCGACGTAAGCAGAGAACACACCCGCGGTTGCCGAACTCGTCTGTGCATGTCGGCTTGACGATGCCTGTGTGCCAGAAGCAGCGCCATCGTCGACAGTGCTCACGAACTGGCTCGAAATCAGCGTTGCACCACATGCGCACTTGTCGCCATGGCGAGCAGCGGGCTGACCGTCGACGATCATGGTTGGATCACCGGTGACGATGACCGTGGTGCCATGCCCTTTCTTGGGACAGGTCACTTGATCGCCCACACGCGCAATGCCTTTGCCGTGCGTATCGCTCAGCCGTGACGCTTCGATCACGATGCCGCCGTGGTCGGTGTGGTCGCCGAGCACGATGAATGGTCTTGTGGCCATCCGTCCCTCCCTTTGTGTGTTTGGCTGGATCGTTGCCAGCGAGGGGTATTTTCCTGGACAGATGGCACGGTGCTTGATGACCCCAGGCATGAAGTCGTGACGCCACGTAACCGCAACAGCAGCGCCAAAGTGCCTTGCCTGTGCGTGAACGCCGAGCAGCCGCCTCAACGCACAGTGCACCCCCGCCCCTCCAAGCGCCCGTTTTGGCTGAAAAAGCAAGGATCTGGCTGCTTTGGACACGCCATCGGCATGTTTAATCAGCCCATGAAAAAGCACGACGTCGTGATCTACGGCGCAACCAGCTTCGTCGGCAAGCTGGTTGTGGCGCATTTTGTGCGCACCCACGGGGTGGGCCGGGGCCTGTCCTGGGCGATCGCGGGTCGCTCGCAAGCCAAGCTGGAGGCGGTTCGACGCGAGCAAGGCCGAGACGCCGATGGCATCCCCATCCTCATCGCCGATGGGGACGACCTGCCCGCGCTCAAAGCCATGTGCGCGCAGGCCCGGGTCGTCATCTCGATGGCAGGGCCGTTTGCGCTCCACGGCTCCAAGCTCGTGCAGGCCTGCGCCGAAACCGGCACCGATTACTGCGACATCACCGGCGAGCCGATCTGGGTGGCCGAGATGATGCAGCGCCACGAAGCCACCGCCAAGGCAACGGGCGCCCGCATCATCCCTTTCTGCGGCTTTGATTCCATCCCTTCAGACCTGGGTGTGCACCTGCTTCAAAAGGAGGCCGTGCGCCGATTCGGCCAGGCTTGCCCGAAGGTGAGGTTGCGTGTGATGCACGCCCGCGGCAACCCACCCGGTGGGACCTACGCCTCCGCGATGGATGCGATCGGCAAAGCCAGCACCGATGCCGCCTACCGAAAGGCGATGCTCGACCCGTACCTGATCTGCCCGGAGGGCCACGGGTTCACGGCCAAGCAGAGCCACGCCTTCCTGCCGGCGTTTGACCGCACCATCCGGCAGTGGACCGCGCACTTCGTGATGGGCAACATCAACACCCGCGTCGTTCACCGCAGCAACGCCCTTCGGGCCAAGGCTTATGGCCAGGCCTTCCGATATGAAGAAGCGATCGCCGTGGGCGGTGGCATCTTCGGCTGGATCGGCGCGCAGGTGGTGACGGGCCTGATGCTCGGTTTCGTCACCCTGGCGGCCTTGCCGATCAGCCGGCAGCTGCTGACGCGCTTTGTGCTGCCCAAGCCCGGTGAAGGTTCCAACCTGGCCAAGCTGGCCCGTTGCAACTTCGACGTGCGCCTCATCGGCGAGATCGAAGGGCAGGCGCCGGTGCAAGTGGCCTTGCTCGGAGATGGCGACCCGGCTTGTTACGCCACGTCGAGGATGATCGCCGAGGCGGGCGTTTGCCTGGCGATGGACGTTGACAAGCAGGCCGTTCCCGGCGGGTTTGGCACGCCCGCGACGTTCTTGGGAGACAAGCTCGTCGAGCGCCTGCATCGGCACGGACAGATGCGCTTCTCGGTGTTGCAGCCCGACTGATCGGGCGCTCTTGCTTCCCTGGACCACACCACCACGGCCTTGAACCTCACCCCGGCCACGCCGGGCTCAAGGGACTGGACTCGGTGGTTGCCCGTGTCTTCGACACCCAGCCCAATGACCTGGTCGTGCCCACGCTGCCGGTGCCCGCCAGAAGCTGATCGAGTGGTTGGGTTGAGGCGGCAGCCTCGGACCTGGCCTTGCCTCGGTTTTCAGTTACGCTTTGACACTCCAGGCCAAGCCTCCAAGAAGGTGCCTGACCCAGGGAGTTCCAGCAGTGATCGTTTACCAGGCCAGCAAGCGCCAGTTCATCCACGACACGTTCCGCGATGACGTGGGCACGGAGCGTGAACACGCCTTATCGCCAATCTCCAAGCGCATCGACTTACCGCCGCCGGGACAAGTCGAGAAGAGAGCGCCGGATTCCGTGATTGTCTGGTCCTGCTGGGCCCCCATTACTCATCGCATGTTTGGGATACTGCCGGCCCACGCATTGGCAATGGAGTGTTGAATGGATCCGAAAGAGAAAAAGGAACTCAGCGAGTCGGACGTCAAAGCCAAGTTCATCACCCCAGCCATCGTTTCAGCTGGCTGGGACGAGATGACGCAGATTCGCCGCGAAGTCACGCTCACTCCGGGACCCGTGGTGGTTCGTGGAAACCTTTCCTCACGCAACAAGAAAAAGAAAAAATTTGCTGATTACGTCCTTCAAAAAGAAAAGGGCGTACCAATGGCCGTCGTCGAGGCCAAAGACAACAACCACACCATCAGCGATGGTCTGCAGCAGGCCTTGGGCTATGCGGGGCTCTTGGATGTGCCCTGTGCGTTCAGCTCCAACGGTGATGGTTTTGCCGGCCACGACAAGACGGTTCCAGATGGGCAAGACATCGAAACCGAATTCGGGATGGATGCGTTTCCTGGCCCGGATGAACTCTGGCGTCGATACAAGACCTTCCGGGGCATTTCGGATGCGCAAGAGGCGTTGGTCACCGAGCCCTACTTCGACGACGGCAGCAAAAAGGAGCCTCGCTACTATCAAGCCGAAGCCATCAACCGCGTCATTGAAAGAGTGGCGCAGGGTGACAAGCGCTTGCTTTTGGTGATGGCCACCGGCACTGGCAAGACCTACACGACCTTCCAGATCATCTATCGTCTCTGGAAAGCGAAGAGGGTCAAGCGCGTCTTGTTTCTGGTCGACCGCAATATCCTCGCCGACCAAACCTTGGTCAATGACTTCAAGCCCTTTGGCTCGGTCATGACGAAGATCCGCAATCGCAAGATCGATCCTTCCTACGAGATCTACCTCGGGCTGTATCAGTCGCTCACCGGCCCATATGAAGAAGACAAGATCTTCAAGTCTGTCAAAAGAGATTTCTTTGACCTGATCGTCATCGACGAATGCCACCGTGGCAGCGCCAACGATGATTCAGCCTGGAAGGAGATCCTCGAATACTTCGATGGCGCCATTCAGTTGGGTCTGACCGCCACGCCCAAGGAAACCAAGTACGCCTCCAACATCACGTACTTCGGTGACCCCGTCTACACCTACTCGCTCAAGCAAGGCATTCAAGACGGCTTCCTGGCGCCCTACAAGGTGGTGCGCATTGACATCGACAAGGACGTCCAGGGCTGGACACCACCCGACGGCATGAAAGACGACCTCGGCAACGAGATCGAAGGTCGCGAATACAACCAGCTCGACATGGATCGCGTCTTGGTACTCAACCAGCGCACAAAGCTTGTGGCCGAGCGGGTGATGAAGCTGCTCAATGCCACCGACCCCTTCCAGAAGACCATCATCTTCTGTGAAGACATTGACCACGCCGAGCGCATGCGCAAGGCCATCGTTAATGCGGCAGGCCCGCTGTCCAAAGCCAACAGCCGATATGTGATGCGAATCACCGGCGACAGCCTGGAGGGCAAGGCCGAGCTGGACAACTTCATCGACCCTGAGAGCAAGTACCCCGTCATTGCCACCACCTCAGAGCTGCTGACCACGGGAGTGGATGCAAAAACATGCAAGCTCATCGTTCTGGACAAGACCATCAACTCCATGACCACGTTCAAGCAGATCGTGGGGCGCGGCACGCGCATCGAAGAATCGCAAAACAAGTTCTTCTTCACCATCCTGGATTTCAAGAAAGCGACCGAGCTGTTCAAAGATCCGGACTTCGATGGTGAGCCCGTGGTGATCTACGAGCCTGAAGACGGTGATGACCCGGTGCCACCCGACCCTGAGCCAAGTGGGGATGACGACGATGATGAAGACGGCGATGGCGGCGACACGCCCAAGAAGTTCGTCGTCAGCGGTGTGAGCGCGCGCATCCTGGGTGAGCGTGTGGAATACATCGGCGAAGACGGCCAGATGGTCACCGAGAGCTATCGGGATTACAGCCGCAAGGGCATCCGCCAGGAGTTCGCGTCGCTGGATGACTTTTTGCAGAAGTGGAACAGCTCCAAGAAGAAAGCAGCCATCATCGAAGCCCTGGCTGAGTACGGCATTGAGTTGCCCAACTTGGCCGCAGAAGTGGGCAAGGACTATGGCGACTTCGATTTGATCTGCCACATCGCCTTCGACCAGCCCCCCCTGACCCGCAGCGAACGCGCCGACAGCGTGAAGAAGCGCAACTACTTCACCAAGTATGGTGACAAGGCGCGTGCCGTGCTGGAGGCTCTGCTGGACAAGTACGCCAACGAGGGCATCACCAGCATCGAGAATAACAACGTGCTCAAGCTCGACCCCTTTAAGAGCGTGGGCACCCCGGTAGAAATCATCAACGGCGTCTTCGGCGGCAAGGCCAAGTACGAAGAAGCCGTGCAAGAGCTCGAATCCGAGCTCTTCAAACAAGTCAGTTAAGCAGTCAAAGCGTTTAGGTTTCTATGAGCAATGTGAGCGGAGTCATCAAGTCCATCCAGGACATCATGCGCAAAGACGTGGGCGTCGATGGCGATGCCCAGCGCATCAGCCAATTGGTGTGGATGTTTTTCCTCAAGATTTACGACGACCGCGAGGCCGAGATCGAGCTGCTGGAGGACAACTACAAATCGCCTCTACCCGAGCATCTGCGGTGGCGCAACTGGGCGACCGACGCCGAAGGCATCACAGGCGAAGCACTCAGCGACTTCGTCAACCTGCAGCTGTTCCCCACGCTCAAGGGCAAGCTGGTGCTCAGCGGCCCTGCAGGCGAGCGTGCCAAGGTCATCCGCAACGTGTTTGAAGATGCCTACAACTACATGAAGTCGGGCACCTTGATGCGGCAGGTCATCAACAAGATCTGCGAGATTGACTTCAACAACACGGATGACCGCCACACCTTTGGCAGCATCTACGAGCAAATCCTCAAAGACCTGCAAAGCGCAGGCAATGCGGGCGAGTTTTACACGCCCCGCGCGGTGACCAAGTTCATCATCGACAGGGTGGACCCCAAGTTGGATGAGAGCGTGTTGGACCCGGCCTGCGGCACCGGCGGCTTCCTGGCTTGCACCATTGACCACAAGCGCGGCAAGTACGTGCACAACGCGGAAGACGAAGCCACGCTGGTGGCCAGCATCCATGGGGTGGAGAAAAAGGCCCTTCCTCACATGCTGTGCACCACCAACATGATCTTGCACGGCATCGACACGCCCACGCAGATCGAGCACGACAACATGCTCAGCCGCCGCGCTTACAAGGACTATGGCGACGAAGATCGCGTGCATGTGATCGTCACCAATCCACCGTTCGGTGGCATGGAAGAAGACGGCGTGGAAAACCAGTTCCCCGCCACGCTGCGCACGCGTGAAACGGCTGACCTGTTCATGGCGCTTGTGGTGAAGCTGCTCAAGGTGAACGGCCGCGCCGCCGTGGTTCTGCCCGACGGCTTTTTGTTTGGCGAGGGCATGAAGACCCGCCTGAAGCAAATGCTGTTGGAGCAATGCCACCTGCACACCGTTGTGCGGCTGCCGAATGGCGTGTTCAACCCCTATACAGGCATCAAGACCAACATCTTGTTTTTCACCAAAAAGGCAGAAGACCAATGGCCGGCCACCCCGGCGGTGTGGTTCTACGAGCACCCCTACCCTGAGGGCGTGAGCAGCTACAACAAGACCCGCCCCATGCAGGTGGAGGAGTTCACCACCGAGTTTGCCTGGTGGGGTGATGAGGCCGACGGCTTTGCCACACGCGTGGAAACCGCACAGGCCTGGAAGGTGAGCATCGACGACATCAAGGCGCGCAACTACAACTTGGACGTCAAGAATCCCCACGTGGGCGAACAGATCAGCCACGACCCAGACGAGTTGCTGCAGCAATATCAACGTCAGCAGAAGGATATCCAGGGCCTGCGTGACCAGCTCAAGGCCATCCTGGGCAGTGCATTGAATGGGGCGCACTGACCATGGCGGCTATGGAGAACTTGGTCACCCAGCATCTGGACTTGTGGGCGACCGCCATCAAGCGCAAGTCCACTGCGGGTCGTGGCTCGTCTAGCAAGGTGGAGCTGTATGGCATCAAAAAGCTGCGCGAGTTGATTTTGGAGCTGGCCGTACGGGGCATGTTGGTGCCACAAGACCCGATGGATGAGCCGGCCAGCGAGTTGCTCAAGCGGATTGCTGCCGAGAAGGCAAGGCTTGTGAAGGAAGGGAAAATCAAGAAGGAAAAGCCACTCACACCTGTTAGCGACGATGAGAAGTACTTCGTTGCTCCGGCGACATGGGAATGGTGCCGCTTGCAAGAAGTTTGTGAATACATACAGCGAGGAAAAGGGCCTGTTTACGCGGATTTCGGGGCGGTGAGGGTGGTTTCACAAAAATGCGTTCAGTGGCCCGGCTTCGACATCTCCGCTTCTCGATTTGTTGACGATGCGAGCCTTTCTGGCTACAAGGATGAGCGATTCCTTAAATGCAATGATTTGCTCTGGAATTCCACCGGTACAGGCACGGTTGGACGTGCCAATGTCTTGAGTTACATATCTGAGAAGACGCTTGTTGCCGACTCCCATGTCACCGTCATAAGGCCATTGATGGTTGGCCCTAGATTTCTGTGCTCGTTTATCTGGTCACCTGGAGTGCAAAGCAGAATTGAGCCAGAGCATGAAAAATCTTTGGTTTCTGGTAGCACACAACAGGTGGAACTCAACACAAGCGCAGTAATGGCGCTACCAGTTCCGATCCCACCGCTAAATGAACAAGTCCGCATCGTTGCCAAAGTCGACGAATTGATGGCGTTGTGCGAACAACTGGAACAGCAAACCGACGCCAGCCTCAGCCGCCATCAAACCCTGGTAGCCACCTTGCTGAACGCGCTCACCAGCGCTGCTGACCACGCCCAGTTCGCCAGCAGCTGGCAGTGCATCGCCGAGCATTTCGACACCCTCTTCGCCACCGAAGAGAGCATCGACCAGCTCAAGCAAACCATCCTTCAACTGGCCGTGATGGGCAAGCTCGTTCCGCAAGACCCGCACGACGAGCCGGCCAGTGAGTTGCTCAAGAAGATTGCTGCCGAGAAGACGAGGCTAGTCAAAGAGAGGGCAATCAAGAAAGAAAAAGAGCTACTGCCTGTGTCTGAACAGGAGGGGCTGTTTGAGTTGCCAAAGGGATGGAGTTGGGCAAGGTTTGGGTCTGTCGTGAGCTTTGAGTCAGAGCTTGTCGCCCCGCAAGATTTTCCACAATTTGATCAGGTAGCTCCAGATTCGATAGAAAAGGGAACTGGTAAATTGCTGCTCAGGCGAGCAGTGGCTGAAACTGGTGTAACAGGGCCAAATAACAAGTTTTATGCTGGGCAAATTCTTTACTCAAAGATTCGCCCGTCGTTGTCGAAGGCCATAATCGCTGATTTTGACGGACTCTGTAGTGCTGACATGTACCCACTTAGAGTTTTTGGGCTATCTAAGCAATTTCTTTTGAAGACAATCCTCTCTGAGTCATTTCTGGTGCAGGTGAGGCGGGAGGAAAATCGCATCAAAATGCCCAAGCTCAATATTCCAAGCTTGTCGAGTTTTTTAATATCCGTGCCACCTTTGAAGGAGCAACTGCGTATAGTTGCTAAAGTCGAGGAACTGATGCTGCTGTGCGATCAACTCAAGGCCCGTCTTGCCGCCACGCAAACCACCCAGCTGCATTTGGCCGATGCCCTGGCTGAGCAAGCGCTTATGGAGGCTTGACCATGAACGCGCAGGCCGAATCCTGGTGCCAGGCGGACGGGCACGCGGACTACGAGCTGTTCGAAGACTTCAATGCCTGGATCGATGCGGGCGAGATCAACCTGGAGTTGCCGCTGCTGCGTGGCCTGGGTGGTGTGGGCTTGTCCAATCCCAGCAAGGCCTTTTTTGCTGGCGACCGCGAGGCCTACGAGCAGGCGTTGCAGGCCTATCGCGTGCAGCGTCGCAATGAGGTGCTGAGCCGTGACCATTTGATCGAGCTGTACGGTGACGAAGACGGGCTGCACTGGTTTGAGCGCAACGAACAGCGCTTCGAGCAGTTGGTCGAGCGTCTGGCTGCGGAAGAAGTTGTGCCTTTCGTAGGGGCCGGCATTTCAACGGGCGGCGGCTTCCCCACTTGGGCGAACCATCTGCGTCAGCAGGGCCGCACGGCGGGTCTCGTACCGGAACAGGTTGAGACCTGGCTACAGCAAGGTGATTACGAAGCCGTGATTGCAGACATCGAGCGGCAGTATGGGTGGGAAGTCTTCGCGCAAGAGATTCGCGATGCATTTGGCAAACGAGGGCGCATCCAAGACATCACGCTGCTGATCTCGGAGCTGTTCACCGACACCCTGGTCACCACCAACTACGACCGCTTGCTGGAGCAGGTGTACGACACAGGTGATGGTTCGCACGTCCAGGTGTTGGACGGCACCACGGCCATGACGGTGGTGCCTGACCCGGAGTGTGTCACCCTGATCAAAATCCACGGCGACTTCGCCGACCCTGCGCATTGCATTTTGAGCAAAGCCCAGTATGACGCGGCATATGGGGCCGGCGGATTAGACCTACATCTGCCTGTGCCCAGAATCCTGGCCCGCTATTACTGCAACAACAGCTTGCTGTTTCTGGGCTGCAACCTCCGCAACGACCGTACATTGCAGGTCTTCCGAGCTACCAAGCTGGCTGGAGGTGACACGTGGCTGCCGCCGCACTTTTGTATTGAGCAAGCGCCCACCCAATTGGCTGACTTGACCGCACGGAACATACAACTGGCGCAGTTAGGCATCACGGCCATTTGGTACCCGGAGAGGCAATACCAGTTCGTGGACGACCTCTTGCGCTTGGCCAAGAGCGAACTGAGCTTCAGGCAGTCTCAGGCGGGCCGCGCAAGGCACTTCATGGCGCAGTAGCGGCGAGCAAAGGCGAGTGCGCAAATGGAGCCTACCGATGCATTGGCCTTTTTGAGGCCATCGAAACGTGAGTTGGTTTATGACCTGCTGCAGCAAGTCGGCATGGATGTCTCGGACTGGTCGAACTACGCGAGAGGTGAGACCGCGCCAGCCGCGAATCCGCGCTATTGCTATGAATGGTCGTTCCGAGATGACCAGAAGTATGTCGTTCTCAACCTCTGGCATGCCAGCTTCAAGCAAAGCGACCAAGGCATCTATTGCGGTCTCAACATGCGAGCCTTTGCCCATGACGTGGCTCGCGCTGCTGACGAACCCTGGCGGGATAGGCGCCCGAATCCCGTGTGGGGAAAGCGTGCCTTGAACATGGATGCTGCCATACAGGTCGCCTTCCGCAAGAAGCTGCCTGTGCGCGTGATCGTGTGTGAAGGCGAGATGCGCGATCTGGCTGCGGGTGACGAGCGCGCTTCGTCCGTCAAGTTGCGGTCACTGGACCAAACGCCATGGTTCGTCCAGGATTACGACTGGAATACGGGTCAGACGCATCTTGTCCGTGTTGGCGCAGCGGAAAACGCAGCCCCCCACGACGACCATGTGAACGTCGCGCCCGCCCCCGCGCAACGCCCCTCAGGCTATGTGGCAGCCGCTTCGCGCATGGTGGACACAGCGTTGAAGACCGTGGCGCAGGCCAACGGGCAGCTTGTTGAGAGCACGGCCAAGCTCAAAGAGAATCACTTCTCGTCTGTCGAGGCCTTCCAGTCCTACGTCGCAGAGCTCATCAAGGCACAAGGTGCTCGATGTGCGTTGAGCGACCTGCCGCTCCAGTTGGATGGAGAGGAAACGGATCGGCAGATGTTGGCATCACTGGATCGCATAGACAGTGCCGGGCACTATGCCCCCGGAAATCTTCAAGTGGTGTGCCAGTTCATCAACCGCTGGAAGGGTGCCGATGACAACGGGGACTTCGTGCGGCTTTTGGGGCGGCTGAGAGGGCAGTAGCAACTCAAGGCCGCCTTGGAATTGCTCGTCCTGCGCGTGCGAACTGGTGCCTAAGCCTCGTGGCTGTGTTTGACTTGCTAACCACGCCCAGGTTCATCGGATGCATGTTCCTCCGCTGGACGCTCAGTGGCTTTCGCTTCAAGAAGGTACAAGAGATTGAGCGCAAGCAACTCACTCAGACCAAGGTGCGGGGCGTGCTCTTGATGTGCCCTGGGATTGCGGAACGCCATGAACGTGCCCGATAGGATCTGCCCACGGCCTTTTACCTCGGCGGGATCAAGGTCCTCCCAAGTCAGGGGCGACGCCTCTTGCACGAACGATTGAGAAATCAGGCGTGAGCCGATCTCCTTTGATCCTGTGCGCGTTCTGACAATGTCTTCGAAACGTCTGAAACCCTTGGACAGGGCTTCATCGGGCTGGCTGCGGTACTTCATGGCCAAGTCGACCAGTCGAGGATCAAGCGCGCTCCACGGCATCACCTCTGGCAGATGAAGGAGGGCGCTTTGCCTGTCAAACCGCTCGCCCACAGCGTCATAGATGTAGTCATGCCATCGCATGGGTCTGATGGGTTCTGTCGATTGAATTGTTTGCCAGTCTGATTGAGACAGCGCAGAGCCTTCAATCCGCGCCATTTGCGGCCTCGAGATCGCAATTTCGTCAATCTCAACTCTGTACGCTTCAAGCGTTGCCAGTGCTTTTGCGAGGCAGCTGGGGCCCTCTCCGCGATAACCAGAGCTGAATCCGTTCTTGATGATGATCGTCTCGCCTTCGTTGACGACCAAGGCCAACGCGTGAGTTCCGTCGTGCGTGAGGATGGTTGCAGACTGAATGTGGTCGCCGAATTGCACGAACCTTTGAACTGCCTTTAAGCAGCTGCGAGAGATTCCTGGCAAGCCGCAGTACTGAAGCTGTGAGAATGGGTCACGGTCATTCGAGGATGAGAACATGGCGTGTCGGCGATAGGTCAGTATTGAGTGCAAGCTGAGTCGGCTTCGGGCGCAGGACGTGAATCGAATGAGATTTCTTGCTCAGTAGCTGAAGCCGAAGCGGTCACAGTGATGACGCAAGAACGCCGGATCAGGCTTGAACCGTTCCGGCATGGCAATGGTTGCGCCTTCATACGCCAGCAGGCTGGATTTCAAGAACGTGTCGCGGGTTCCTGTCTTGAGCGCTGGCGAAATCAGCACGCGATGATCTGGAGACACGGCGATCAACCCTTGATCAAACGCCCGATCATGCAGCGCTGACAAGCACAGCCCGTTACGTGGATTCAGTCGGTTGTGATGATCTTCATGCCAGGGAACGATGTGGCTGGCAATAAGCAAGCGTTCATCAGTCAGTCCACTGATGCAGCAAGTGCTTGCGTAACAGTTGAGCACCGAGCGCCTGAACAGGTGCTGGTTGGCGCGGACGCGCACCAGGGCAGTTCGGGTTCGTCCTTCTGTGTGTGCCCAAGCCTCAGGCGCGTCGATGTTTGATGTGGGGTGATCGCCCAGCAGGCGCATGTAACTGTCTTGAGCGGCCAGAGCGGTGGTGTCCCAATCGCTTGCAAACTCGCCCCATACAGCGCGATCAAGCGCCGACGCGCCGGGCAGGCCTTTGCGGCCGTTAGCGGTGATCTGAGGGTCCAGGCTGGCCAAGTTGGTGAGCTTCATGGCGACAGAGCTGGGTGTGCGATCGATCCTCGCGGCCAGCGCCTTGATGTCGGCGTTGCCTTTGTGCAGTTGCCCAAAGCGGAGCTGTGTGTACAAATGCAGCGCCGCCAATACCTCATCGCGTGACCAGTCGCGCCTCACAAGCTTCTTCCCTTGTTGTTTGTTCTGCGGCCATTTTGCACGCCCAACGCGGGCCACGCCCCTGTTTGGAGCGCAACGCGCCCTGGCCGCGCGGCTGCCGCCACCCCAAGCCCCACCATCGGCACAAAAACCGCCGACGTCGTCGCTCCTGATCACCACCGAGGTGTCGCGCAGCGCGAACCACGGCACTTCAAGTGACGATGCCGTCGCTTTGTGCGTCGACACCGGCACTTCAAGCGACGCGCACGCCCCGAAAAGGGGCGCGGTCGTCGGTCGGCGTCTCTTAGGCTGAGATCCCAAGCGACGTCGTCGTCACTCGGCGCGCATTCGGCGCCCCTCAAAGGGGCGTGAGCGCCGCTGAAAGTGACGATGCCGCCACATGAAGTGACGACGTCGGCACTTGGAGCGACGATGTCGGCGCGCCCAGCACAATGCACGGCATGAACTTGCACTTCGCTCCCGCTTGGCGTGGCCCTGCTCTGCGTGCCTGCTGGGCCGTTGCGGCCTCGCTGGCCACCACCGCCATCGCCTGGGCGGGCGCTCAGCCCGCAGACGGCCTGCACTTCACCCACCACGACTGGGAGCTGGCTTGCGACAACACCCGCACCTGCCGGGCCGCGGGCTACCAGGCCGATGACGCGGCGCTGGGCGTGTCGCTGCTGCTCACACGGGTGGCTGGGCCGGGGGCACCGGTGCAGGCCCGCGTGGCTTTGGGTGAATACGACGCCCAGGCCGAGGCCGCCGCCAGCCGGGCGCAAGGCCCTGGACGCCTGGTGCTGTGGGTCGATGGGCGGGCGTTGGGCACCCTGGCCTGGCCAGTGGCGCAGGGCGGCCCACCGGGTCAACAGGGTCAAGCGGCGCAGAACGCTCCAGCGGGCACGGCAGGCCCCAGCCACTTCGGGCTGAACGCGGCGCAGTTGCAAGCGGTGCTCGCGGCCTTGCTGCAGCCCAAGGCGCGCATCGAGTTCCGCCACGGCGGCCAGGTGTGGCGACTCTCTCACCGCGGCGCCTCGGCCGTGCTGCTCAAAATGGACGAGGCCCAGGGCCGCATCGGCACACCGGGCGCTTTGGCTCGGCCGGGCGTGGGGGTTGGCGCGCGGTCTGAAAGCCAGGCCCTGCCGCCTCTGCCCGTGCCGGTGCTGCGTGCCGTCCGCGTGCCCGCCCAAGGCACCACATCCACCCCGCCACCGGGCCTGGGCCGACAGGCGCTGACCGCGCTGCGCCAAGCCTTGCTGCAGCAAGTGGACCACGACGCCTTCCCGCCCGACAGCGAAGAAGGCCAGCTGCTGTTTGCACCGCTGAGCGGTGGCCAGTGGCTGGTC
>Ga0209617_10000134_pt1 | contig 28882 bp, 23 predicted proteins | sample LakEriepJuly2011_2_FD_187459 | JGI IMG/M metagenome (GOLD analysis project Ga0209617, IMG submission 187459) | Freshwater microbial communities from dead zone in Lake Erie, Canada - CCB epilimnion July 2011 (SPAdes) (version 2) | ecosystem: Environmental > Aquatic > Freshwater > Lentic >...
CGCCGCAGGTCGGCCAGGCCCACCGCGATGCCGACTTCCACATCCACGACCTCGACATGCTCTCGGGCTACTGCGCGGGCTGGTCGCTGCGCACGCTGCTGCACGAGGGGCTCAATGGCGTGCCGGGCAAGGTGGAGGCGGGGGCTCCGAAGCACCTGTCGTCGGCCGTGGGGCAGGTCGTCAACTTCCTGGGCACGCTGCAGAACGAATGGGCCGGGGCGCAGGCCTTCAGCTCCTTCGACACCTACCTGGCGCCCTACATCCGCAAAGATGCCTTGAGCTACGAGCAGGTGCGTCAATGCCTGCAAGAGCTGATCCACAACCTCAACGTGCCTTCGCGCTGGGGCACGCAGACGCCGTTCACCAACCTGACCTTCGACTGGGTCTGCCCCGAAGACCTGCGCGAGCAGGTGCCCGTCATCGGTGGCGTGGAGATGCCGTTCGCCTATGGTGATCTGCAGTCCGAGATGGACATGATCAACCGCGCCTACATCGACGTGATGATGGCGGGCGACGCGCGCGGGAGGGCCTTCACCTTCCCCATCCCGACCTACAACATCACCAAAGACTTCGACTGGGAGCACCCCAACACCGAGGCCCTGTTCGAGATGACGGCCAAATACGGCTTGCCTTACTTCCAGAACTTCGTGAACTCGGAGCTGCAGCCGCACATGATCCGCTCGATGTGCTGCCGCTTGCAGCTCGATCTGCGCGAGTTGCTCAAGCGTGGCAACGGCCTGTTCGGCTCGGCCGAGCAAACGGGCTCGCTCGGGGTGGTGACGCTGAACTGCGCGCGGCTGGGCTTCCTGCACGCGGGCGATGAGGCCGGCTTGCTGGCCCGCACCGACCACCTGCTGCAACTGGCCTGCCAGAGCCTGGAGATCAAGCGCAAGGTCATCCAAGGGCACATGGACGCGGGCCTGTTCCCCTACACCAAGCGCTACCTGGGCACACTGCGCAACCACTTCTCGACCATCGGCGTGAACGGCATCAACGAGATGATCCGCAACTTCACGGGCGATCAGGAAGACATCACCACGCCCTGGGGCGAGGCCTTCGCGCTGCGCTACCTCGATCTCATCCGCGCGCGCATCACGGCCATGCAGGGGGCCACCGGCCACCTCTACAACCTCGAAGCCACGCCGGCCGAGGGCACGACCTACCGCTTCGCCAAGGAAGACCGCTTGCGCTTCCCCGGCATCTTGCAGGCGGGCACGGTGGACGAGCCTTACTACACGAACTCCTCGCAGCTGCCTGTGGGCTTTTGCGACGACCCCTTCGAGGCCCTGGCAATGCAAGAGGCCCTGCAGCGCAAGTACACCGGCGGCACGGTGCTGCACCTGTACCTGGGCGAGCGGGTGTCGTCGGCACAGGCCTGCAAGAACCTGGTGCGGCGTGCGCTGTCGCGTTTCCGCCTGCCCTACATCACCATCACACCCACGTTCTCGATCTGCCCGACGCACGGCTACCTCGCTGGCGAGCACGCCTTCTGCCCGAAGTGCGACGAGGCAGCGCTGGCACGGCGCCTGGCCTCGGACAACGCGACCTTGCCCAAGCCGGCGTGATGCCGGTTCACCACAGTTTCATCCTGCCCTAAGGAGGCTCCATGACCTGCACCGCACGCACCCCCGACGCACCTCACCCCTCGCTGGCCGAACACGAGCGCCAGCGCTGCGAGGTCTGGACCCGGGTGATGGGCTATCACCGACCCGTGGCCTCGTTCAACGTGGGCAAGAAGGGGGAGTTCCATGAGCGACAGTATTTCGCCGAACCCGATCGCGTGCAGGCCTGCGTCAGCTGAGTCGCACCTGATCCCGCCCCTGGACGTCGGCGGCTTCACGCCCCTGAGCACCACCGACTGGCCGGATCAACTGGCCGCGGTGGTCTTCGTGCAGGGCTGCCCCTGGCGCTGCCACTACTGCCACAACCCCTCGCTGCAACCGCGCCAGTCGGAGTGTGGCCGAGACACCCATGCTTGGGGCCAGGTGCTGGACACCTTGAAGCAACGCCAGGGCCTGCTCGATGGCGTGGTGTTCAGTGGCGGTGAGCCCACGCTGGACGCCGCCTTGGCGCCGGCCATGCGCGAGGTGCGCGAACTCGGCTTCCAGGTGGGCCTGCACACGGCTGGCCTGTACCCGCAGCGCCTGGCGAGCGTGCTGCCCCTGGTCGACTGGGTGGCGCTGGACATCAAGACCGAGTTCGAGGACTACAAGGCCATCACCTCGGTGCCGCGCAGTGGCGAGCCCGTGCGCGAGAGCCTGGCCCTGGTGCTGGCCAGTGGCAAGGCGCACGAGTTGCGCACCACCTGGCACCCTGACCTCCTGTCCGATGTCACCTTGGTGCGCATGGCGCAGCTGCTCAAAGCGGCAGGGGCGCGGCATTGGGTGCTGCAGGGCTACCGGGCCACGCCGGTCACCGAAGCCACGCTGGGTTCGGGCGAACGCACACCGCCAGATGACTTGGTGGCGTGCTTGCGCCGCATCGGGCCGCAGATCAGCGTCAGGTGAGCGGCGTCAGGTGATCAGCTGCCGCCCAGGCGTGCGTCGATCTCGTTGAAGATGGATTGCTCGTCCGGGGGGGGATCTTCAGGGGCATCGTGGTACGGCCCGGTGCCGCTGTGCTCCGACTGCGAGGCCGGCAGGAACTGGCCCGTCCTCACGTCGAAAACATGCACCTCGCCGTCCTCGATCACGTAGTGCCAGCCGTGCAGCGTCACCTCGCGCTTCTCGACGCGCTCGCGCACCATGGGGTAGTCCATCAGGCGTTCGAGTTGCAGTACCACGGCGCGTTGCTCGGTGCGGCACAGGGCCTCGGGCGTGACTTGCACGGGCAGGGCGGCTTCGCGTGCCAGGTCCAGCCAGGCACGCAGGTTCTTGGCTTCGGCGGGCACCTCCTCGTACAGGGCCTTCATGGCACCGCAATGCGAGTGCCCGCAGACCACGATGCGCGAGACCTTGAGGTTGAGCATCGCGAATTCGATGGCCGCGGCCGTTCCGTGCAGGCCGTGCAGCCCGTCGTAGGGCGGCACCAGCGCGCCCACGTTGCGCACGATGAAGAGCTCGCCGGGGCCGGCGCCGGTCAGCAGGTAGGGCACCAGGCGCGAGTCGGAGCAGCCGATGAACAGCGTGGTCGGGTGTTGTCCCTCCGTCACCAAGCTCTGGAAGCGCGACTGGTGCTGCGGGAAGAAGTCGGTGTGGAAGTGCCTCAGGCGTTGCAGCAGTTCGTCCATGGGCCGGGCTCCCAGCTCACTGCAGCAGCGGCGAGGCGGCGGCGTCCAGGTCGGCGCCTTCCACGTCGTGGCAGGCGGCCAGCACGGCACAGGTCTGCTTGAGGGCGGTGGCGAAGGCTTGCTGGCGCAGCGATTGCGCCACGGCCTCCTGCACTTGCTCGAAGGCGGGCCGCACTCCGGCCTCGCGCGCCTGCACCTCGACGACATGCAGGCCGAAGCGGCTGTGCACCAGGCGGGGCAGCACGCCGATGTGGGCCTGGGCTTCGTCCAGGCCGAAGAGCTCGCGCGCGAACTCGGGGGCGCAGTCGTCGGCGTTCAACCAGCCCAGTTCACCGCCTTGTTCGCCCGATGGGCAGTTGGACGTGGTTCGGGCTGCCTCGGCGAAGGTCTCGGGGTCAGCGCGCACTGCCACCAGCACCTGCTCGGCGCGCTGGCGCAGGGCCTGCACGTCCACGCCAGGGGTCACCGCGAAGAGGATGTGGCGGGCCAGCACGCGTTCGCCCTGGGCGTAGCGCGCCGGGTGGGCGGCGTGGAAGCGCCGGCAGGCGGCCTCGTCCGGATCGGGCACCTGGATGGCCTGGTCGAGCCAGCGATCGATGGCGTCGGCCGCGGCCTCGCTGATGACGCCGTCGCTGGGCGGCGGGTCGTCGCTTGCCAGCAGACCGTCTTCGATGGCGGCCAGGCGCAGCAGGGCCAGGCTGGCGAACTGGCGGCGCTCGGCCTCCGTCAACTGCTCGGGTTGCGGGTGCAGCAGGTCGTCGCCGACACGCAGGGTGCGGGTGGCGACGAGGGCGTCGGTGGCGGGAATGGTGTGCATGGTCGTCTCCCGGATGGGGGTTCAGCGGGGCAGGCCGGTGCGGCGGCTGCGCACGATTTGCCAGGGGCGGGCCACATAGCCAGCGGCGGCGAAGCCGCTCCAGACGTGGACCAGGCGGGTGAAGGGGAAAATGACGAACAGCGTCATGCCGGCCACCATGTGGACCTTGAAAACCAGGGGCACGTCGGCGATCAGGCTGGCCGCGTCACCGCGGAAGGTGACGACGTGCTGGGCCCAGGCCATGAGCTTGAGCATGGTCTCGCCATCGCGGTGCTCCAGCGAAAGGGGCACGGTGGACAGGCCGAGCAGCAGCGTCCCCAGGATCCAGAACAGCACGAGGAAGTCACGCGGCTTGCTGGTGGCGCGCACGCGTTCGTTGCCCAGGCGCCGGGCGATCAGCAGCAACAGGCCGACCAGGCCCACGCTGCCGAGGATGCCACCCGCGACGACCGCCAGCAGCTGCTTCTGCGGTGCGGTGACACCGAGCGCATGGATCAGCTCTGCCGGCGTCAGCATGCCGAAAAAGTGCCCGAAGAACAGGCCGATGATGCCCAGGTGGAAGAGGTTGGAGCCCGCGCGCAGCAGGCCCGTGGACAGCATCTGGCTCGACTCGCTGCGCCAGGTGTACTGGTCGCGGTCGAAACGCACCAGGCTGCCCAGCAGGAAGGCAACCATGGCGATGTAGGGGTAGATGCCGAAGAAGAATTGGTGGGTGAGGCTCATCTCATGCTCCTCGTTGGGATGTGGGTGCGGACGCACGCGGGGTGCGCACGATGTGGATGGGTTGCGGCTGGTCGGCGCGCTGCTGGCCACGGGTGGAGCAGCCATCGAAGGCGGCGGGCTCGGCCCAGGCCTCGTCCAGCGCTTCGTCTTCGGGCACCTCGGTGGGCTCGATGGGGTGGTCCATCAGCTCCAGCACGGCGGCCGGGATGTGCGCGTACAGGCTGCGCCGCTTGAGCAGCGCCGCGTACAGCACGTTGAGGATGTGGGCGAACTCGCCCGTGAAACCTTGTGCCGCGCCGGCCTCCAGCGTGGAGGCGAACTCCATGACCAGGGGCAGGTAGTCAGGCAGCTCCCCGCCGTTGTCAGGGTTCAGGTGCAGGCCAGCCTGCTCATAGGTTTGCACGAGGTCGACCATGGCCTGGCCGCGTTCGCGCGAGTCGCCGTGCACGTGCTCGAACAGGTGCAGCGAGGTGGCGCGGCCGCGGTCGAACAGCTCCACGTAGTCGGACTCGACCTCGTAGGCGTCGCTCGCCGACAGCTGCGAGACCAGCCGCGCCAGGCCAACCAGCCGGGCATCGCCCAGGCGCTGCTCTTCGCGCAGTGCGCCGAGCACGTCAGCCAGGTGCGATCGCAGTGCGGCGTCCGGGTAGGCCAGCAGGCGCGCCAGGGCCCGCAGGCTGCGCGCCGGGGTCGGTGCGCTGGGGTCGCTGTGCAGGCTCTTGATGTGGTTCAGCAGGCTGTTCATGGTCAGACCTCCGACTTGATGGGGATGGTGCGTTTCTTCTTGGCACCGAACAGGCTGGTTTCGGTCTGCCCGTCGGAGCAGCCGTTGCCAAACGAGAAGCCGCAGCCGCCGCGCAAATCGAAGGCGTCTTCGGCGTACTCGCGGTGGGCGGTGGGGATGACGAAGCGGTCCTCGTAGTTGGCGATGCCCATGATCTGGTACATGTCCTCGACCAGGGCGGGCGTCAGGCCCACCTGCGCGATGGCCTTCATGTTGGCCTCGCCATCGACGTGTTTGCCGCGCATGTAGGCGCGCATGGCCAGCATGCGTTCCAGCGCGCGCGACACCGGGGCCACGTCGCCCGCCGTCATCAGGTTGGCCAGGTACTTCAGCGGGATGCGCAGCTGGTTGACGTCCGGGATCTCACCATTGGTGCCGACGTGGCCGGCATTGGCCGCGGCCTGGATGGGCGACAGCGGCGGCACATACCAGACCATGGGCAGCGTGCGGTACTCGGGGTGCAGCGGCAGGGCCACCTTCCAGTCCACGGCCATCTTGTAGACGGGGCTGTTGCGGGCGGCGGTCAGCCAGGCCTCGGGGATGCCATCGGCGCGGGCCTGCTCGATCACCTTGGGGTCGTGCGGGTCCAGGAAAATGTCGAGTTGCGCCTGGTAGAGGTCGCGGTCGTGCTCGGTGCTGGCCGCCTGCTCGATGCGGTCGGCGTCATAGAGCAGCACGCCGAGGTAGCGGATGCGGCCCACGCAGGTTTCCGAGCACACCGTGGGCTGACCGGCCTCGATGCGCGGGTAGCAGAAGATGCACTTCTCCGCCTTTCCGCTTTGCCAGTTGTAGTAGATCTTCTTGTACGGGCAGCCCGAGACGCACATGCGCCAGCCACGACACTTGTCCTGGTCGATCAGCACGATGCCGTCTTCCTCGCGCTTGTAGATCGAGCCCGAGGGGCAGGAGGCCACGCACGCCGGGTTCAGGCAGTGCTCGCACAGGCGCGGCAGGTACATCATGAAGGTGTTCTCGAACTGGCCGTAGATGTCCTTTTGCACATCTTCAAAGTTCGCATCCTTGCTGCGCTTGCTGAACTCGCCGCCCAGGATCTCTTCCCAGTTCGGGCCCCACTCGATCTTCTCCATGCGCTTGCCGGTGATCAGGCTGCGCGGGCGGGCTGTGGGTGCGGCCTTCGACTTCGGGGCCGATTGCAGGTGCTCGTAGTCGAAGGTGAAGGGCTCGTAGTAGTCGTCGATCTGCGGCAGGTTGGGGTTGGCGAAGATCTTCATCAGCAGGCTGAGCTTGCCGCCCTGGCGGGGCTGGATCGAGCCGTCGGGTTTGCGAACCCAGCCGCCTTTCCACTTCTCCTGGTTCTCCCATTCCTTGGGGTAGCCGATGCCGGGCTTGGTCTCGACGTTGTTGAACCAGGCGTACTCGACGCCGGGGCGGTTGGTCCAGACGTTCTTGCAGGTCACCGAGCAGGTGTGGCAACCGATGCACTTGTCCAGGTTGAGGACCATGCCGATCTGTGCGCGGACTTTCATGGGGTGTTCTCCTTGGGTCTCAGGCGTGGGGGGCGGCCGTGGCGGCTTCGCCATCCAGCCAGTCGACCTTGTTCATCTTGCGCACCAGCACGAACTCGTCGCGGTTGGTGCCGATGGTCCCGTAGTAGTTGAAGCCGTAGCTCAGCTGGGCGTAGCCACCGATCATGTGGGTGGGCTTGAGCACGATGCGCGTCACCGAGTTGTGGATGCCACCGCGGGTGCCGGTGATCTCCGAGCCTGGCGTGTTGATGATCTTTTCCTGGGCGTGGTACATCATCACCATGCCGGGTTTGACGCGCTGGCTGACCACCGCGCGGGCTGCGATCGCCCCGTTGGTGTTGAACAGCTCGACCCAGTCGTTGTCAACAATGCCGGCGCGTTTGGCGTCGTCTTCACTGAGCCAGATGACGGGGCCGCCGCGGTTGAGCGTCAGCATCATCAAGTTGTCGGTGTAGGTCGAGTGGATGCCCCACTTCTGGTGCGGCGTGATGAAGTTGAGTGCGATCTCCTGGTGGCCGTTGGGCTTGCGGCCGGCGATGTCGTCCAGGGTCTTGAGGTCCACCGGCGGGCGGTAGGCCACGAAGCCTTCGCCGAAGGCCTGCATCCAGGGGTGGTCCTGGTAGAACTGCTGGCGACCGGTGAGGGTGCGCCATGGGATCAGCTCGTGCACGTTGGTGTAGCCGGCGTTGTACGAGACCTTCTCGCTCTCCAGCCCCGACCAGGTCGGCGAGGAGATGATCTTGCGCGGCTGCGCCTGGATGTCGCGGAAGCGGATCTTCTCGTCTTCGCGGTGCAGCGCCAGGTGGGCGTGCTCGCGGCCGGTCTGTTTGCTCAGGGCGTCCCAGGCCTTCACGGCCACGTGGCCGTTGGTCTCGGGCGCCAGCATCATCACCACTTCGGCGGCGTCGATGTCGGTCTCGATCTTCGGCAGGCCTTGCGACACGCCTTCTTCACGCACGGTGCCATTGAGCTCGGCGAGCTGCTGCACCTCGGTCTGCGTGTTCCAGCCGATGCCCTTGCCGCCGTTGCCCAGCTTGTTCATCAGCGGGCCCAGCGAGGTGAAGCGCTTGAAGGTGTTGGGGTAGTCGCGCTCGACCACGGTGATCTGTGGTGCGCTCTTGCCGGGGATCAGGTCGATCTCGCCCTTGAGCCAGTCCTGCACGCCGAAGGGCTGGGCCATCTCGGCGGGGGTGTCGTGCATCAGCGGGGTCAGCACCACTTCCTTCTCGACGCCCAGGTGGCCCACGCAGACCTCGCTGAACTTCTTGGCAAAGCCCTTGTAGATGTCCCAGTCGGAGCGCGCTTCCCATGCCGGGTCCACGGCCGTGGACAGCGGGTGGATGAAGGGGTGCATGTCGCTGGTGTTGAGGTCGTTCTTCTCGTACCAGGTGGCGGTGGGCAGCACGATGTCCGAGTACAGGCAGGTGGTGCTCATGCGGAAGTCGAGCGTGACCAGCAGGTCGAGCTTGCCTTCCGGCGCCTTGTCGTGCCAGACGACTTCTTCGGGCTTGGCGTCGTCGGCGCCCAGGTCCTTGCCTTGCACGCCGTGGGTGGTGCCCAGCAGGTGCTTGAGGAAGTACTCGTGGCCCTTGCCGGACGAGCCCAGCAGGTTCGAGCGCCACACGAAGAGGTTGCGCGGCCAGTTGTCGGGGTGATCGGGGTCGGTGCACGACAGCTTGAGCGAGCCGTCCTTGAGCGAAGCCACCACGTGGTCTTTCGGGTCCAGGCCCTTGGCCGCGGCGTCTTTCACCACCTTCAGCGGGTTGGTCTGCAACTGCGGCGCCGAGGGCAGCCAGCCCATGCGTTCGGCGCGCACGTTGTAGTCGATCATGCTGCCGCCGAACTTCGACTTGTCGGCCAGCGGCGAGAGGATCTCGTCCATCCCCAGCTTTTCGTAGCGCCACTGGTCGGTGTGGGCGTAGAAGAAGCTGGTGGAGTTCTGCTGGCGCGGCGGGCGCGACCAGTCGAGCGCGAAGGCCAGCGCCGTCCAGCCGGTCTGCGGGCGCAGCTTTTCCTGGCCCACGTAGTGCGCCCAGCCACCGCCGCTTTGGCCGATGCAGCCACACATCATCAGCATGTTGATGATGCCGCGGTAGTTCATGTCGCAGTGGTACCAGTGGTTCATCGCCGCGCCGATGATGACCATGGACTTGCCCTTGGTCTTGTCTGCGTTGTCGGCGAACTGGCGGGCCACGGTGATGACCTGGTCGCGCGGCACGCCGGTGATCTGCTCTTGCCAGGCGGGGGTGTAGGCGACGTTGTCGTCCAGGCTGCGTGCACCGTTGTCGACCAGCATGCCTGCGGCGTCGGTCAGGTTGCGGAAGACGCCGTAGTTGGCCAGTTGCAGGTCGTAGACGGTGGCCACCCACACGTCACGGGTCTGGCCCACCTCCTGACCTTGAGCCTGAACCGTGACGCGCTGCATGGGCACGTGGCGCAACAGCACCTCGCCCTGCTTGTTCGAGTTGAAACCCGGCGAGTCGATGCCGCCGAAGTAGGGGAATGCCACGACCTGGGTGTCGGCCTTGAGGGTTTCGAAGTGTTGCTCGTTTTCCAGCGTCGAGAGCTTGAGCTTGACCTCGCGGCCTTCGCCGGCTTCCTTGGCTTCGAGGTTCCACTTGCCCTGGTCTGCGCGGCCTTCCGAGCCCCAGCGGAAACCGATCGAGCCCTGCGGCACCACGATGCGGCCTGCGCCGTCGTAAGCCAGGGTCTTCCATTCGGCGTTGCTGCCTTGCGGCACCTCGGTGCTCAGGTCGCTGGCGCGCAGGTAGCGCTGCGGCACCAGGGCTTTGCCAACCGGGGTGTCCTGCTCCTGCAGCATCACCAGCATGGGCAGGTCGGTGTAGCGGCGGGCGTAGTCGTCGAAGTAGGCGCTGCGCTTGTCGACGTAGAACTCGCGCAGGATGGTGTGGCCCATGGCCATGGCCACCGCCGAGTCGGTGCCCTGCTTGGGGTGCATCCAGATGTCGGCGAGCTTGGCGACTTCCGAATAGTCGGGCGTGACGGCGACCGTCTTGGCGCCCTTGTAGCGCACCTCGGTGAAGAAGTGGGCGTCCGGCGTGCGGGTCTGGGGCACGTTGGAGCCCCAGGCGATGATGAAGTTCGAGTTGTACCAGTCGGCCGATTCGGGCACGTCGGTTTGTTCGCCCCAGACCTGCGGGCTGGCCGGGGGCAGGTCGCAGTACCAGTCGTAGAAGGACATGCACACGCCGCCGATCAGGCTCAGATACCGGCTGCCCGCGGCATACGACACCATCGACATCGCCGGGATGGGCGAGAAGCCGATGATGCGGTCCGGACCGTGCTGCTTGATGGTGTACACGTTGGCCGAGGCGATGATCTCGTTGACCTCGTCCCAGGTGGTGCGCACGAAACCGCCCAGCCCCCGTTGCTTTTGCCAGCTGCGGCGGGTGTCGTCGCTGGCCATCAGGCTGGCCCAGGCGTCCACGGGGCTCTTGGCGATGCTGCGTGCCGCGCGCCATTGCTTGAGCAACTCGCCGCGCACCATGGGGTGCTTGACACGGTTGGCGCTGTAGAGGTACCAGCTGTACGAGGCGCCGCGGGCACAACCGCGGGGCTCGTGGTTGGGCAGGTCGGGGCGGGTGCGCGGGTAGTCGGTCTGCTGGGTTTCCCAGGTGACGATGCCGCCCTTGACGTAGATCTTCCACGAGCAGGAGCCCGTGCAGTTCGTGCCGTGGGTGGAGCGCACGATCTTGTCGTGCTGCCAGCGGCTGCGGTAGGCGTCTTCCCAGGTGCGGTCTTCGCCCGTGGTGACGCCGTGGCCGTCAGAGAAACCTTCCTTCGCTTGCGAGAAGAAGGTCAGTCGGTCCAGGAAGTGGCTCATGTTGTTTGCCTCCGAGGTGGGCTTGGCCGAATGCGGCGAATGGGGTGGGGATCAGCAGGCTTGCTCGGCATCGCGGCGGGCGTAGAACCACCAGGTCGTCACGATGCAAACCACGTAGAAGCCGATGAAGGTGAACAGGGCCAGCTCGGGGCCGCCGGTGGCCGCGATGGCCGAGCCGTAGCTCTTGGGGATGAAGAAGCCGCCGTAGGCCGCGAAGGCCCCGGTGAAGCCCAGCACGGCGGCGGCCTCGGTGTTGCCTTCCTTGACGGCCGCGGCCAGGGCGACCTCGTCGTTGCGGAGCACAGCGCGTGTCTTCAGGTTCAGGAAGATCACGGGGATCATCCGGAAGGTCGAGCCGTTGCCGATGCCCGTGGTCAGGAAGAGCACCAGGAACATCAGGAAGAAGCCGGTGAAGCTGCCGTCGTGCGGGCCGTAGGGGAGGGCCCAGGCGCTGCCGGTGGTCTTGGGCAGGAAGAACAACACACCCACCACGGCGCAGGCCATCACGATGAAGTTCCAGAAGGTCACGCGGGCACCGCCGAGTTGGTCGGCCAGCCAGCCACCGACCGGGCGGATCAGGGCGCCGACGAGCGGGCCGATCCAGGCATAAGCCAGCGGGTTGACGTCCTTGAACTGCGACTTGATCAGCAGCGGGAAGCCCGCGGCATAGCCGATGAAGGAGCCGAAGGTGCCCAGGTAGAGCAAGCACATCAGCCAGTTGTGCTTGTTGCGGAAGATGGCGGCTTGCGCGGCGAAAGATGCCTTGGCGTCGGCGATGTCGTTCATGAAGAACCACGCGACCACGCTGGCCAGCACGATCCAGGGCACCCAGACGAAGGCCGCGTTCTGCGCCCAGACCTCGACGTGCTGGCCGGCCTTGTTGACAATGGTTTGCGACTCACCGCCGAAGACACCGAACACGCCCACCGAGATGATGATGGGGCTGAGGAACTGCACCACCGACACGCCCAGGTTGCCCAGGCCCGCGTTCACGCCCAGGGCCGAACCCTTGCGCTCCTTCGGGAAGAAGAAGCTGATGTTGGCCATGCTGGAGCTGAAGTTGCCACCGCCCAGGCCGCACAGCAGCGCCAGGATCAGCATGGTCGGGTAGGGCGTGGTTGGGTCCTGCACGGCGAAGCCGATGCCGATGGCCGGGATCAGCAGCGAGGCCGTGGAGATCGCCGTCCAGCGCCGACCGCCGAACACCGGCACCATGAAGGAGTAGAAGATGCGCAGCGTCGCGCCTGACAGGGCCGGTGCAGCCGCCAGCCAGAACAGCTGGTTGGTCGAGTACCTGAAGCCCAGCGTGGGCAGGTTCACGGCGACCACGCTCCACAGCTGCCAGACGGCAAAGGCCAGGAACAGCGCGGGCACGGATATCCAGAGGTTGAGTTTGGCGACGGCCTGGCCTTCGGTTTCCCAGAAGGCTTTGTCTTCCGGGGTCCAGACGGTCAGCGTCCGACCTTGTCGGTCGCTTGCGTGGGGGGAGCTCATGGGGGTCTCTCCTTCGGAGAAGGTGGGGATGCGGGGGATCAGGCGCGTGCGCCCGAGGGGGAGGGCGAGTCACCGCGGAGGACATCGCGGGTGCGCACCTCGGTGAAGTACATCCAGATCAGCGAGACCCAGACCACGCCGTACAGCAACATGAAGGCGCTGGAACGCACGCCGGTGAGGTCGAGCAGGTAGCCGAACATGATGGGCAGCACGAAGCCCCCCATGCCGCCAGCCAGGCCGACGATGCCGGAGATGGTGCCGATGTTGTCCGGGTAGTCGTCGCTGATGTACTTGAAGACGCTGGCCTTGCCGAAGGCGAAGGCCACTCCCAGCACGGCCATCAGTGCGGTGAAGGCGTAAACGTTCAGGCCGATGTGGAAGGTCTGCGGGCCATTGACCGTCAGGATGGTGAAGTCGGTCTGCGGGTAGCTCAGCAGGAACAGGCAGATCCAGCTCACCCACAGCACCCACCAGGTCACCTGGTGCGCGCCATGCTTGTCGGACAGCCAGCCGCCGATGGCGCGCAGCACACCGCCGGGCAGGGAGAAGCAGGCGGCCAGCAGCGCGGCCACGCGGATGTCCAGACCGAACTCACCGGCGTAGTACTGCACCATCCACAGGCTCAGGCCCACGTAGCCGCCGAAGACGATGCTGTAGTACTGGCAGTACTTGAGCACGCGCGGGTCTTTCAGCGCCTTGAGCTGGGCCATGAAGCCGCCCTTGGCCGCGGGCACCAGGTGGGCCGGGTCGCTCGCACTGCCCAGCCAAAACACGATGGCCGCCCCGAGCATGATGGCCGCGTAAACCTGCGGCACCATGGCCCAGCCGAAGGCCACGACCAGGGCCGGCGCCACGAATTTGTTCACCGCGGCACCCGAGTTGCCTGCACCGAACACGCCCATGGCGAAGCCTTGCTGCTGCCGGGGGAACCAGCGCGCCACATAGGGCGTGCCCACCGAGAACGAGCCGCCGGCCAGGCCGACGAACAGCCCCAGCACGAGGAAATGCCAGTAGGCGGTGGCGTAGGTCATCAGCCAGATCGGCACCACGCACAGCAGCATGGTGATGAACAGCACGATGCGGCCGCCGAAGCGGTCGGTCCAGATGCCCAGGGGCACGCGCACCAGCGAGCCGGTCAGCACGGGCGTGGCCGTCAGCAGACCGAACTGGGTGGCCGTCAGGCCGAGTTGTTTCTTGAGCGGGATCCCGATGACCCCGAACATCATCCACACCATGAAGCACACCGTGAAGGCCAGTGTGCTGACGATGAGGACGCTGAGGGCTTTGCTTCTGTGTTGTGTGGTCGACATGGTCCATTCCTTTGCCATGTCGGGCAGTGTCAGAAGTTCAGCGCTGCGTGGGTATCCTCCGTTGGACGAGGTGGGGTCGTCCGAAAGGTGTAGTTCCTGGAGGCGGGTTTGATCTGGATCAGATGGCGCCGTCGCCGGAGGCCAGCACGGCGGCCTGCACGCGTGAGCTCAGGTTCAGCTTGCGCAGGATGTGCTGCACGTGGATCTTCACCGTCGTCTCGGCGATGTTCAGCGTGCGGGCGATTTCCTTGTTGCTGGCGCCGCGTGCGATCTCGCGCAGGATGTCGCGCTCGCGCGGCGACAGGCGCGACAGCGGGTGCGCGGTGCCTGCCTGCGTGGCTGCCGGTGCGGCCGCCTCTGGCTCGGCTGGCAATGACAAGGGAGAGGCACCGACCGGCGCACCCCCGAGCGCATGGCGGTAGGCCGCCACCAGCTTGCTCGTCATCTCGGGCGACACCGCCGACTCGCCGCGGTGCACCGCCCCGATGGCGTCGATCAGGTCCTGCCCCTCGACCGTCTTGAGCATGTAGCCGCTGGCACCACGTGACAGGGCCAGCGCCAGGTCGTCGGCGTCTTCGCTGACGGTCAGCATCAGCACCTTGGGCGCGGGCTGCAGGGCCAGCAGCTGCGGCAGCGCGTCGATGCCGTGCACGCCGGGCAGGTGGTTGTCCAGCAGCACGACGTCGGGCTGGTGCTGGGCGGCATGGCGCAGGGCTTCGCCCGCATCGGCGGCCTCGGCCACCACGGTGACGCGCTCGTCGCTGGCCAGCAAGGCCATCAGGCCGCGGCGGAACAGGGTGTGGTCATCGACCACGAGCAGGCGGATGGGCATGGCGTGTCAGGGGGGATGCGGGTGAAGGCGCCAATCTTTGACGCAGGGCAAGCCGGTCGGGGTGGCGGGGCATTTACGCTGCGCCGACCCCTTGCTGCCCTGATTGTCTGCCATGAACGCCATCCCCCAAGACCTGTCTGACCTGCTGGCCCGCAGCCCTGTGCGCCCCTTGAACCTGGGCGGACGCCAGCTGCTGCCTATCGTGCAGGGCGGCATGGGCGTGGGTGTGTCTGGCCACCAACTGGCCGGCACCGTGGCGCGCTGGGGGGGCGTGGGCACGCTGTCGTCGGTGGACCTGCGCCGCCACCACCCGGACCTCATGGCGCGCACCTCCGGCCTGCCGCCGACCGACGCGACCAAGGCCCTCATCAACGCGGCCAACCTCGAAGCCATCGACCGCGAGGTCCGTGCGGCGCGCGAGCTCAGCCAGGGCCACGGCCTGATCGCCATCAACGTCATGCGCGCCGTGGCCGACTACGCCGCCTCGGTGCAGCAGGCGCTGGCCTCGGGCATCGACGCCATCGTGGTCGGCGCCGGCCTGCCACTGGATTTGCCCGACCTGGCCCGCGAGCACCCCGACACCCTGCTCATCCCCATCCTCTCGGACGCCCGCGGCGTGCAGCTCATCGTCAAGAAGTGGGAGCGCAAAAAGCGCCTGCCGGACGCCATCGTCATCGAGCACCCGCGCCTGGCCGGCGGCCACCTGGGTGCCGCCAAGGTGGCCGACCTGAACGACCCGCGCTTTGACTTCGAGCGCGTCATCCCCGAGTGCTTGGCCTTCTTCCGTGCCGCAGGCATCGAACGCGAGATCCCGCTGATCGCCGCGGGCGGCATCCGCAGCCTGGCCGACATCCAGCGTGTGCAGGACCTGGGCGCGGCCGGCGTGCAGCTGGGCACCCCGTTCGCCGTGACCACCGAGGGCGATGCCCATCCCGAGTTCAAGCGCGTGCTGGCCGAGGCCCGCGACGAGGACATGGCCGAGTTCGTCAGCGTGGCCGGCCTGCCGGCGCGGGCCGTGCGCACGCCCTGGCTGGCCAGTTACCTGAAGGCCGAGCCCAAGCTGCAGGCCGTGGCCCATGCCAAATCGCGCTGCACCAAGGCCTTCGACTGCCTGGCGCAGTGCGGCCTGCGCGACGGCCTGGCCACCTGGGGGCAGTTCTGCATCGACAACCAGCTGGCCGCGGCCTTGCGGGGCGATGTCAAGAAAGGCCTGTTCTTCCGCGGCGCAGGGGCCTTGCCCTTTGGCGACCAGATCCGCAGCGTGCGCGAACTGCTGGAGCGCTTGCTGGAGGGCGATGCGGCCCCAGGCCAGGCGCTGCCGGCCGGCGCCTGAACTCAGGCCTCAGAGCCCTGAGGTGGGCTGCGCCGGGCCACCATGGCATCGGCCAGGGCACGCAGCACCGCCGCAGACAGCTCGGCCGCGTGCGGGTACACCGAGGCTTCTTCCTGCGCGGCGTGGGCCCGGTAGCGCGTGGCGAAACCGGCCACGTCCGGGGCCTCGTCCACAGGGGCTTGCCCCTCGGCCAGTTGCGCCAGCCAGGCGCGCACGGGCTGCCACAAGGTGGCCAGCGTGTCGTGCTCCTGCTGGAGCGCGTCGATGCGGGCGTTCAGGTCCGCATGGCCCAGCGCCCGCAGCGCAACGAACAGGTCCTCGTCTTCGTCGGCGTGGTGCAGCGGTGCGGCCAGCGTGAAGTAGCGCAGCACGGCGGTGGCGGCCTCGCGGGCCTGGGCGTCCACCCCGTGCTCGGCCACATGGGCCTGCAGGCGCTGCGCCAGCTGGGTGAAGCGCACCACCTTCTCGTGGCAGGCGCGCAGCAAGGCCATGGGGTCGTCGATGCGCGGCGACACGGGCAGGGGGCTGGGCATGCGCCATTGTCCCGCGTGTGGGTGCCGGCCAACACGTTCTCCCTCAGGCTGACAGGGAGTAGTGCTTCAGGAGGATGGGCCCGGCCGCAGCGACTGCCTAGACTCACCGCCATGGCGACCTCCTCGTTCCCCACGTCTTCCACCCCCGCCCTGGTCGATGCCTTCGGCCGCACGATCGACTACCTGCGGGTGTCCGTCACCGACCGTTGCGATCTGCGCTGCACCTACTGCCTGCCCGAGGCCTTCAAGGGCTTCGAGGAGCCGGCCCACTGGCTCAGCCACCAGGAGATGGGCCGTCTGGTCGGGCTGTTCGTGGCCATGGGCGTGCGCCACGTGCGCCTGACCGGCGGCGAGCCGCTGACCCGCCGCGCCTTGCCGGACGTGGTCAGGCACATCGCGGCCTTGCCCGGCCTGCGCGACCTGTCGCTCTCCACCAATGGCACCCGCCTGGACCGCTGGGCCGCCACGCTGCGCGAGGCCGGCGTGCAGCGCCTCAACGTCAGCCTCGACAGCCTGGACGCCGACTGCATGGCCCGCATCACCGGGCGCGACTGCCTGGCCGACGTGCTGCGCGGCATCGAGGCCGCGCGCGCGGCGGGGTTCTCGCCGATCAAGCTCAACATGGTCGTGCAGCCCGGCGTCAACGACCACGAGGTCGAGGCCATGGTCGATTTCGCCAGGCGGCATGCATTGGTGCTGCGCCTGATCGAGCCCATGCCCGTGGGTGCCACCGGCCGCGCCACACCCGGGTGCAACCTGAGCGCCTTCACCGAAGCGCTGGCCGCGCGCCTGGGCCTGTTGCCCCAGGTGTTGGGGCGCGGCGCAGGGCCGGCGCGCTACTGGCAGGACCCCCTCGGCGGCATGAGTCTGGGCGTCATCACCCCCATGAGCCAGCATTTCTGCGACACCTGCAACCGCGTGCGCCTGGGCGCCGACGGCACGCTCTACCTCTGTCTGGGCCAGGACGACCAGGTGCCCCTGGGCCGCCTGATGCGCCAGGGCGTCAGCGACGAGGCCTTGCGAGAAGCCATCCTCGCGGGTGTGGCGGCCAAGCCCGAGCGGCACGAATTCAACGAGCGCCGTGAGAAGATCGTACGCTTCATGGCCCAGACCGGCGGCTGACGCCCGCCCGGTGCTGGCCCTTCGTGGAGTTTCCCCGCATGGCCCTCACTTCGGCTGGTGCTGCCAAGCCGCCCACCCGACAGGACGCAAGTTCCTGGTCGCGCACTTCCCGCCTGACGCTGGCGCGCAAGCTGGCGGCGGTGGGCTGCGTGTTCCTGACCGTGGCGCTGGCCACGGTGGGCCTGTCGATGTGGGTGACCTGGCAGCTCGAAGGCGGTGCCGCGGCCATCAACGAAGCGGGCCGCATGCGCATGCGCGCCTACCAACTGGCCCTGCAAGTCCGTGAGCAGAGCGAGCGCGGTGCGCAGCCCGGGGGCCGCCCGATCTCCACGAGCCCTGACGCCACCCGTCCCGTCCCCGACAGTCCCGTCCCCAGCAGCCCCATTGCAGCCCGCCTCGGCGAGATCGACGCCGGTCTGGCCCTGCTGTCCTCCGGTGACCCGCAGCGCCCCTTGAGCGTACCGGGCAGCGCGCCGGTGCGGGCGCGGCTGCAGGCGGTCCAGCAGGGCTGGCAGGTCTTGCGCGCCGAGGTGCTGGACCACCAGGCCCACCCTGTCTCGCCCGTCAGGCTCAGCATCGAGCCCTTCGTCCAGCAGGTCGATCAACTGGTCTCGGAGATCGAGCAGCGCCTGGAGGCCCGCACCGTCGCCCTGCACACCTTCCAGATGGTCATGATGGTGCTGGCCGTGCTCAGCGCCCTGGCCATCCTCTACGCCAGCCACGTCATGGTGCTGGACCCCGTGGCCCGCTTGCGCAACGCCTTGCGCCGGGTGGAGGAGGGCGACTTTCAGGCCCGCGTGCGCCCCGGCGCTGACGACGAACTCGGCGAGCTGGCCGAAGGCTTCAACCGCATGACCGAGCGCCTGCAGGCGCTCTACGGCGATCTGGAAGCCAAGGTGCGCGAGAAGACGCTGGGCCTGGAGCGCGAACAGGCCCGCCTGCGCGCGCTCTACGAGGTCTCCACCTTCGTGGCTTCGGCCGACAACCTGTCCGAGCTGGGGCACGGCTTTGCGCAGCAGATGCGCAGCATCGCCCGGGCCGACGCGGTGGCCGTGCGCTGGTCCGACGAGGCCAACGACCGCTACATGCTGCTGGCCAGCGACAGCCTGCCGCACATCCTGGCGCGCGAAGAGCAGTGCGTGCTCACCGGCGACTGCTTCTGTGGCGACCGCCTGCGCGAAGGCGAGCCGGCCCGCATGCGCGTCATCCCCATCGTGGCGCTTCCAGCAGAGACCGAGCACGGCGCGGCGTCTGACGCCCACCCCACCATCCAGCGGCGCTGCGAGGTCGAGGGCTACACCACCCTGGTCACGCTGCCCCTGCTCTTGCAGCAGCGCCTGCTGGGCGAGGTCGAGCTGTTCTACCGCGGCGACATCGCCTTCTCCGACGACGAGCGCAGCCTCTTCGAAGCCCTGGCCAGTCACCTTGCCGGGGCCATGGAAAGCCTGCGCGTGGCCGCCCTGGCGCGGCAGTCGGCCGTGGCCAGCGAGCGCAAGCTGCTGGCGCAGGAGTTGCACGACTCCATCGCCCAGTCCCTGGCCTTCCTGAAGATCCAGATGGGGCTGCTGCGCTCGGCCCAGGCGCAGGGCGACCAGGCGGGCGTCCAGGCCGCCATGTCCGAGCTCGACACGGGCGTGCGGGAGAGCTACAACGACGTCCGCGAGCTGCTGCTGCATTTCCGCGTTCGCACCGAGAGCGGCCGCCTCGACCTGGCCCTGCGCGAAACCCTCTCCAAATTCGAGCTGCAATCCGGCCTGAGCGGCCACCTGAGCTGCAAGGACGACGGCGTGCCCATGCCGGCCGACGTGCAGATCCAGGTGCTGCACATCGTGCAGGAAGCGCTCTCGAACGTGCGCAAACACGCCAAGGCACGCCAGGTCTGGGTCGATGTGCAGGCGCACCCCGGCTGGGTCATCCGCGTGCGCGACGATGGCCAGGGTTTCGCCCCCGAACAGGGGCCGGCCGATGGCACCCATGTGGGCTTGAGCATCATGCGCGAACGCGCCGAGCGCATCGGCGCCACCGTGGTGGTGAACTCCGGCTCGCAAGGCACGGAGGTCTGCCTGAGCCTGCCGGCCAACCCACCGACCCACAGCGCAAGCGACACCGATTGAACAAGGAACACACCGTGGCAGCTGGCCCGCAACCCCTGATCCCCCTGGACGAGGCCTGGTCTCGCCTGCAGCAGGCGCTGACCCAGCACCCCCACACGCCCGCCACCGAGCAGCTCGCCACGGAAGACGCGTTGGGCCGTGTGCTGGCGCAGGACATCGTCTCCAGCGTGGCCGTGCCCCCGCACGACAACAGCGCCATGGACGGCTATGCCGTGCGGGTGGCTGACCTCGTCGATATTGCCAACCCGGCTGAACCAGGCCCCAGCCTGCCGGTGTCCCAGCGCATCGCCGCCGGCCAGACTGGCGCCACCCTGCAGCCGGGCAGCTGCGCGCGCATCTTCACCGGCGCGCCCGTGCCGGCTGGCGCCGATGCCGTCGTCATGCAGGAGCACACCGAGCCCGGCACCGCCGAGGGCCAGGTGCGCTTCACCCAGCCGGTGCACGTTCAGCAGAACATCCGCCGTGCCGGCGAGGACATCGCCATCGGCCAGACCGTGCTGGGCGCGGGCAAGCGCCTGAGTCCTGCCGCCCTGGGCGTGGCCGCCTCGGTGGGCCGTGCCACGCTGACCGTGTTCGCGCGCCCTCGCGTGGCGGTGCTGACCACCGGCGACGAGCTTGTGCTGCCCGGCCAGCCGCTGCCGCCCGGCGCCATCTACAACAGCAATCGCCACACCCTGCTGGGCCTGGCCCAGGCGGCCGGCGCCACGGCCCGCGACCTGGGCACCGTGCCCGACCAGCTGGCCGCCACCCGCGCTGCCCTGCGCGCCGCCGCCGAGCAGCACGACCTCGTCATCAGCAGCGGTGGCGTGTCGGTGGGCGAGGAGGACCACCTGCGCCAGGCCGTGCAGGCCGAAGGCGGGCTGGACTTCTGGGCCCTGGCCATCAAACCGGGCAAGCCTTTCGTGTTCGGCTGGCTCACCCGGGCCGATGGCAGCCGCGCGCTCTACATGGGCCTGCCAGGCAACCCGGTGGCCAGCTGGCTGACCTTCCTGATGCTGGTGCGCCCGGTCATCGGCATGTTGGCGGGCGAGGGCTGGCAACTGCCGCGCTCGTTGCCCGTGCCCGCCGCCTTCGCCTGGCCCAAGCCGGACAAGCGCCGCGAGTTCCTGCGCATGCGCCTCAACGACGCCGGCCACGCCGAGCTCTTTCCCAACCAGAGCTCGGGCGTGCTGACCTCGGCGTCCTGGGCCGATGGCGTGGTGGACCTGCCGCCGCAAACCGTGGTGCAGCCCGGCGACGTGGTGCGCTGGATCCCCTCGGCCGAGCTGCTGCACCCGTCGGCGGCCGAACGTCAGCCTTGAAGTCGCCCTGATCACCCCTTTGCAGTCCCTCCCATGCCCCTGACCATCCGCTACTTCGCCGCCATCCGCGAACGCCTGGGCGCCCAGGAAACCGTGTCCCTGGCCGACACGCCGGCCCGCACCGTGGGCGAGTTGCACGCCTGGCTGCTGTCGCGCTCGCCCGCGCACGCCCAGGCGCTCGACCCGGACCGCGGCCTGCGCACCGCCTGCAACCAGGCCCTGTGCGACGCCGATCAGGCCCTGGCCGAGGGGGACGAGATCGCCTTCTTCCCGCCGGTCACCGGAGGTTGAGGCGATGCAGCAGGCCAGCCCCGACGCCCAAGCCCAGCAGCCAGCCCTCCAGCAGGCCCTGGCCAGTCCGCTCCAGCAGGCCCTGGCCTGCGTGCGCGTCTCCCCGGAAGATTTCGACCTCGGCGCCGAAGTCGCGGCCCTGCGCGCGGGCGACGCCCAGGTCGGCGCGGTCGTCAGCTTCGTGGGCACCGTGCGCGAATGGAGCCCCGACCCCACCGCGGTGATGACGCTGGAGCACTACCCCGGCATGACCGAGCGCAGCCTGGCCGAGCTCATCGTGCGCGCCCGCCAGCGCTTTGACGTGCGGGGTGTGCGCATCGTCCACCGCGTCGGGCCGCTCGCGGTCACCGACCAGATCGTGCTGGTGGCCGTCACCTCGGCGCACCGCCACGAGGCCTTCCACTGCGCCGAGTTCCTGATGGACTGGCTCAAGACCCAGGCGCCTTTCTGGAAACGCGAAGAGGCCCAGGGCGAAGCCCGCTGGGTCGCCTCGCGTGACAGCGACGCCGAAGCCGCCGCGCGTTGGCAAGCGCCGGGAGGCCAGCCGTGAGCCCTCTCGTCTCCGCCTTGGCCGTGGCCGCGGGTTCGGCCGTCGGTGCCCTGGCGCGCTGGCAGGCCGGCGTCTGGTTCAACCCCGTGTGGGCAGGCTTCCCCCTGGGAACGCTGTTTGTCAATGCGCTGGGTGGCCTGTTGATCGGGCTGGCCTTCGCCTGGCTGGACCGCTATCCTTCAGATGGGTTGCGCTTGCTGCTGGTCACCGGCGGCCTGGGTGGCTTCACCACGTTTTCGGCGTTCTCGGCGGAATCGCTGGCCTTGCTGGAGCGCGGGCGTTTCGAGTTGGCGCTGGTCCACACGGTGGCCCACGTGGTCGGTGCGCTGGCCTGCGCGGCCCTTGGGGCCCGCCTGATGCGCGCTTGGCTGGCCTGAGGCGCGCCTGCAAAACGCCGGTGGCCTGTGTGGGTCAAGTTGCCATCCGCCGATGCCGATAACCGATCACCACTGTCCTTGATTCGGGCATGCCCCCCATCGACGTCTTCACTTGTTACACCCTCGCGGGCGCCGGCTCGCTGGTCGGCTTGGGACTGATCTCCCTGGTGCGGGCGGAGAGCCCGCGTGTGCGCCGCGCACTGTGGCTCTACCGACTGGCGTTTCTGTGCCTGGCGGGCTTCCTCTGGGTGGGCACCCAGCCCGCCGAGTCGCGTGCCCAGGACATGCACACCATGATCGGGATCGGGGCCATTGGCGCCTCTTTGCTGGCCTGGGGCTTTCGCCAGCTCAATGGGCAGCGCACGCCCCCGAGCGTTGGCGTGGGCCTGACGCTCGGCCTGGGCAGCATTTTGTGGTGGGCCGGTGCGGCGACCTCGGACGCCACCTTCGCGGTGGTCGAGGCCGCCGTCATGTCTTTCATCGCCGTGGGCACGCTGATCGACCAGGGGATGCTGTTGCGCCGTGCAACCGTGCGCCGCGGCGGCGAGCTTGCCTTGCTGGTGGTGGCCGGTCTGTTCTCGCTCGACTGGCTGCTCATCCTGTGGCACACCTTGCACTGGGTCGGGCCTTACCCCGACCACCTGCTGTTCGCGCCCGACTGGCTGCTCACGGTGTCTGCGGTCGGGGTGGGCTTGCTGCCCCTGTCGGTGGCCTCGGTGGTGTTCGCCATCGTCAACGACCGCCTCAACCAGCAACTGCGCGAGCGCACGCTGCGCGACGACCTCACCGGCACCCTGTCACGGCGCGGCTTGCGCGAGCACGGCGAGCGCATGCTGGCCGCGCAAGCACCGGCGCGCCAGGCCACCGGCATCGCCGCGCTGATGCTGGACGTGGATCACTTCAAGGCCATCAACGACCTCCACGGCCACCTCGTGGGCGACGAGGTGCTGCGCCACTTGAGCGCCGTGATGACCGAGCACCTGCGCGATGACGCCTTGCTGGCCCGCTATGGCGGCGAAGAGTTCACCGTGCTGCTGCCCGTGCGCAACCGCCAGGACGCCGAAACCGTGGCCGAGCGCCTGCGCCAGGCCATCGAGGCCCAGCCCTGCGAATCCCGCGCAGGGCGCGTCCGCGTGACCGTCAGCATCGGTGTGGCCTTCCACCAGACGGCCCACTCGCTCGACGAGGTGCTCTCGCGCGCCGACACCCGCCTCTACGAGGCCAAGCAGGCCGGGCGCAACCGGGTGATTTGCGAGCCCCTGGCGGCTTGATCTGGCGCAAACAGGGGCCACACCAGGCGCCCTGGACCCACCTGGTCGCAGGGGCTTGGCCCTTGAAATGCCGCCTTGCCCCACCATGTGCGCAGCAACCGGACGAACTCCGTGCCACCGGGCACGAGGCTCGCCCCCTCAACCTGCCCAGGAGCGCCCGATGCGACTCGACAAACTCACCTCCACCTTCCAGGAAGCGCTGACCGAGGCCCAGAGCCTGGCCGTCACGCGCGACAACCCCTACATCGAACCCGCCCACATCCTGCTGGCCATGCTGCGCCAGGACGACGGGCCCAAGGCCTTGCTGGACAAGGCCGGGGTCAAGGTCGCGCCGCTGGCCGCCGCCCTGGAAAAGCAAATCGACAAGCTGCCCCAGGTGCAAGGCGCCGAGCAGGTCCAAGCTGGCCGCGACACCGTCAGCCTGCTGCAGGGCGCCGAGAAGGAAGCCCACAAGGCCGGTGACGCCTACATCGCTGGCGAGATGTTCCTGCTCGCCCTGTGCGACCACAAGGGCGACACCGCCAACCTGGGCCGCGACTTCGGCCTGAACCGCAAATCGCTCGAAGCGGCCATCAAGGCCGTGCGCGGTGACCAGAAGGTCGACAGCCCCGAGGCCGAGGGCCAGCGCGAATCCCTCAAGAAGTACACGCTCGACCTCACCGAGCGCGCGCGCCAGGGCAAGCTCGATCCGGTCATTGGCCGCGACGAGGAAATCCGCCGCGCCATCCAGGTGCTGCAGCGCCGCTCCAAGAACAACCCCGTGCTCATCGGTGAGCCCGGCGTGGGCAAGACCGCCATCGTCGAGGGCCTGGCCCAGCGCATCGTCGCCGGCGAAGTGCCCGACAGCCTGAAGAACAAGCGCGTGCTCGTGCTCGACATGGCCCTGCTGCTGGCAGGTGCCAAGTACCGTGGCGATTTCGAAGAGCGCCTGAAGAACGTGCTCAAGGAAGTGGCCAAGGACGAAGGCCAGACCATCATGTTCATCGACGAAATCCACACCATGGTCGGTGCGGGCAAGGCCGATGGCGCCATGGACGCGGGCAACATGCTCAAGCCCGCCCTGGCCCGTGGCGAGCTGCACTGCATCGGCGCGACCACACTCGACGAGTACCGCAAGTACATCGAGAAAGACGCCGCCCTGGAGCGCCGCTTCCAGAAGATCCTGGTGGGTGAGCCGACCGTGGAAGCCACCATCGCCATCCTGCGTGGCCTGCAAGAGAAGTACGAAGTCCACCATGGCGTCGAGATCACCGACCCGGCCATCGTGGCCGCGGCCGAGCTGTCCAACCGCTACATCACCGACCGCTTCCTGCCCGACAAGGCCATCGACCTGATTGACGAGGCCGCCGCCAAGGTCAAGATCGAAATCGACTCCAAGCCCGAGGCCCTGGACCGCCTGGACCGCCGCCTCATCCAGCTCAAGATCGAGCGCGAGGCGGTGCGCCGTGAGCGCGACGAGGCTTCGCAAAAGCGCTTCGAGCTGATCGAGGAAGAGATCGTCAAGCTGGAGAAGGAATACGCCGACCTCGAAGAGATCTGGAAAGCCGAGAAGGCCCAGGCCCAGGGCTCGGCCACGGTCAAGGAAGAGATCGACAAGATGCGCTTCCAGATCGAGGAGCTCAAGCGCAAGGGTGACTTCAACAAGGTCGCCGAGCTGCAGTACGGCAAGCTGCCCGAGCTGGAGAAGAAGCTCAAGGCCGCGCAAGACAAGGAAAACGCCCGCAACGCCAAGGGCCAGGCCGAGGGCCGCCCGACGCTGCTGCGCACCCAGGTGGGCGCCGAGGAAATCGCCGAAGTCGTGGCCCGCGCCACCGGCATCCCCGTGTCCAAGCTGATGCAGGGCGAGCGCGACAAGCTGCTGGCCATGGAAGACAAGCTGCACGAGCGCGTGGTCGGCCAGCAAGAGGCCATCGTGGCGGTGTCCGATGCCATCCGCCGTTCGCGCGCCGGCCTGTCCGACCCGAACCGGCCCTATGGCTCCTTCCTGTTCCTGGGCCCCACCGGCGTGGGCAAGACCGAGCTGTGCAAGGCCCTGGCGGGCTTCCTGTTCGACAGCGAAGACCACCTCATCCGCATCGACATGAGCGAGTTCATGGAGAAGCACTCGGTCAGCCGCCTCATCGGCGCCCCCCCGGGCTATGTGGGCTACGAAGAAGGCGGCACCTTGACCGAGGCCGTGCGCCGCAAGCCCTACAGCGTCTTGCTGCTCGACGAGGTGGAAAAGGCCCACCCCGACGTCTTCAACGTGCTGCTGCAGGTGCTCGACGATGGCCGCCTGACCGATGGCCAGGGCCGCACCGTGGACTTCAAGAACACCGTCATCGTGATGACCTCCAACCTCGGCTCCCACAACATCATGCAGATGGCCGGTGAGCCCTACGAGGACATCAAGGAGGCGGTGTGGGTGGACGTCAAGCAGCACTTCCGCCCCGAGTTCCTCAACCGCATCGACGAGGTGGTGGTCTTCCACGCACTCGACCAGGCCAACATCGCCGCCATTGCCAAGATCCAGCTCAAGGGCCTGGAAGGGCGCTTGGCGCAGATGGACATGAAGCTCGACGTCAGCCCGGAGGCCATCGCCGAGCTGGCCAAGGTCGGCTTCGACCCGGTGTTCGGGGCTCGGCCTCTGAAGCGCGCCATCCAGCAGCGCATCGAGAACCCGGTGGCCAAGCTGATCCTGCAGGGCAAGTTCGGACCGAAGGACGTGGTGCCCGTGCAGGTGGACGCGGAAGGCAACTTCCAGTTCGGGCGAACGGTGCACTGAGGCACGGCCCCGCGCCGCTGCGATCGCCCACGGCGCCCCCCGTGTAGGTCACCCTTCAGAGGGATGGCCGCACGGGGGGCGCTTGTCTATGGTGCTGGCTCCAATCAACACGAACCAGGGACCACCATGGGCCAGAATTTGATCTCATTGGCACTCAACGATGCCGAACTCGCCGCCATCGACGCGGCCTTGGCCACGCTGGAGGAGCACCTCGGCGCGCTGATCGACCTCGACGCGGAGCAGCGCCGCTCCTTGCCCAAGATGGGCGACAAGTCCGAGGCGTTTTGCCGCCAGACCCTCAACCTGCTGGCGCTCAACCCCCAGTTCGTGCCGCCCGGCCTGGGTCTGGACCAGGCCGAGCGCGATCTGGCCGCCCTCGACCTGCTGCGCAGCCGCACCCACCGCCTGCAGCGCCTGACGGGCCGGGCGGAAGACTCGGAGATTGCCCTGGGCAGCGACGTCATGCGCGTGTCGCTGGAGGGCTACGCCCTTCTGAAGCGCATGGGCCGAGGCTCCGGCCTGGAGGCCCTGCGTCAGGACCTCGGCGCCCGCTTCGGACGCCGCGCTTCCCGAGCAAAAAGCCCCGCCGACGCAGCTTGATGGTGCGCGTGCCGAGCTCGGAGCCCGGCGCACCGAGCTTGGCGCTCGGCGCACGCACCTTTGTGCTGCGTGGCCCGAGCTGTGGGCTCGGCGCACCGAGCTCAGAGCTGCACGCGCCGAGCTTTTTGCTCCGTGCATGCACCTAATAGGTGCGTGAGCCGAGCTCAGAGCTCCGCATGCCGAGCTTGGAGCTCGGTGCATGCAGCTCGGAGGTGCGTGGGTGAGGTTCGGAGCTCGGTGCAGGCAGGGCATTGCCCCGTGCGCGCAGCCAGCTGTCGGTTTTGTGCGTCATTTCGCCCCACCATTTGGACGACCCCCCGGGGTTTCACCAGGCGGGGCGTGATAGAGGCGTCACAATTTGACGCCACCATCCACAACAAATGCGGCCATGTCGAGCCGCCATCCAGGGAGATCATCTTGACATCCATCCAACGCATCGCGTTCTCATCGGCCATTGCCACCGTGCTGGCCGTCGCCCCCTTCGCCGCGCAAGCCGGCTCGTACGCCACGGCCACCGTTGGCGAATTGGGCTTCCAACTCATCGACCTGGACAACGGCGACGCCGTGGCGCCGTTTTACGCGCTGAACCTGGGCAGCAACGCCAATTCGGGCTCCGGCTCAGGCTACGCCACACCTTACGGCAGCAGTGTCTCGGTGTCCGCGACGGACACCAGCCTCGGCTGGTCGGACAGCGCCTCCAAGGCGCGCGATCGGATGTTCTTCGAGATCGAGCTGGACGCTGCCTCCGGCAACGCACAAGCCAGTGGTGAGGTGAGCGCGAACGCCGTGACGGCCTCCGGCTCGGCCGCTGGCAAGGGCACGTCCTTCAACGCCTCGGCAGTCACTGGGCTGAACACGAACGGCTACTACTACAACAGCATCTACGCCATCGACCTGTCGCCGCGCAGCGTGCTCGTCGTGACAGCCCGCGCAGATGCCGTCGCCTGGGCCGGCAACGGCCAGTGCGTCTCAAACTCGTACTACAGCAGCTCGTGCGGCAGCGAGTCGGCCACGGCGACGGCTGGCATGAACCTGAGCTACAACTACTACGGCACTGGCATCAGCGCCAGCTACAGCTTCAACGACTCGGTGAGCGCCTCTGCCAGCGTGAGCAGCACGGGCGGCTACCAGTACGACCCGCGAACCGGCTATGGCAGCTATGTGTACACCCCCACGCCGGACCAGCTGCGCACCTCGGGCCGCCTCTTGACGGCCGTTTTCACCAACAGTTCCGACCAGGTGCAGCGCGCCACGTTGGGCCTGTCGGCCACCGTGTCAGGCAACGCCACCACCGCCATCCCCATCCCCGAAGCCAGCACCACGGCCATGTTCGCGCTGGGCCTGCTGGGCCTCGTCGGCGTGGCCCGCCGCCGCGCCTGACCTGAGCGCCCGCGGCGTCCTGGCCTTCAGCCCGGGCGCCGCGCCAGCCGCATCGTCTCTCCCACGGCCAGCACGGCAAAGCGCTCGGCGGGGATCTCCGCTGCGCGCAGCGCCCGGGCCAGCGCCCGCGGCGGCTCGTCGAGGGCCTCGTCGGTGAGCTGGAAGGTGCCCCAGTGGACGGACAGGGCGCGCTTGCAGCCCAGGTCCTGGAAGATCTGCACCGATTCCTCGGGGTTGCAGTGCTGGTCCTTCATGAACCAGCGCGGCTCATAGGCGCCAATGGGCAGCAGGGCGAGGTCGAATCCGCCGCCGTGCGCTGGCGTGTGTTCTCGCGCGAAGTGCCGGCGGATGTCGGCAAAGTCTTTCGAATAGGCCGTGTCGCCCGCGAAAAACAGGTGGCAGTCCGGCGACAACACCGCAAAGCCGCCCCACAGGCTGCGCAAGGCGTCGGTCGCCGTGCGCGCCGACCAGTGCTGCGCGGGCGTCAGCGTCACCGGGATGCGGGCGTGCGCCGCGTGCAGGCTGTTGGCTTCCAGCACATGGCTGTCCCACCAGTCCAGCTCGACCACCCGGTGCATGCCGCGCCGCGCGAACCAGGCTTTGTGGCCCAGCGGGCAGATCACCAGCGGCATGCCGCCGGGCTGCTGCGCGAGGGCGCGCATCGAGCCTTCGTCGAGGTGGTCATAGTGGTTGTGCGACAGCAGCACCACGTCGATGCGCGGCAGC
>Ga0209617_10000138_pt1 | contig 28777 bp, 30 predicted proteins | sample LakEriepJuly2011_2_FD_187459 | JGI IMG/M metagenome (GOLD analysis project Ga0209617, IMG submission 187459) | Freshwater microbial communities from dead zone in Lake Erie, Canada - CCB epilimnion July 2011 (SPAdes) (version 2) | ecosystem: Environmental > Aquatic > Freshwater > Lentic >...
TCGGAGAGACGGCCATGCACTGGCGAGGTTGGAACGATCTTGCCCAAATTGTCATAGCCATAGTGACGTGCAACTTCTTCAACGATGTCAATTTCACTCGTGCAATCGTTGCGCCACGATGGAATGCCGACATCGACCACCCCATCAGTTGCCGACTTTGCAATTGTGAAACCGATTGGTGAAAGGAGATCTTCCAACGCTTTAGCCGTTACATCGATACCCAGGACACGCTTAATGGTGTTCAACCGCACTGAGGTTGTTCGTACTTGTGCCGGCAACGCATCGGTACGTGCATCGGTAGCACCCGAGTGCACAACAAGACCAGGGCACGTGATGCGCAACAGTTCGGCGAACCGAGCAACCGCAAACTCTGCGCCGTACGGATCGACTCCGCGCTCGAAACGAAGCGAAGCCTCTGTGCGCAATGCCAAACGAGTAGATGTTGCACGCACTGCATCAGGTTCGAAGTATGCAATTTCAACTGCAATCGATGTTGTTGCAACGGTAACTTCGGAATGGAGTCCACCCATAATGCCGGCGATTCCCACTGGCTGATCTTTTGCATTGCATATGAGCAGGTCGCTGCCTGTGAGCGTTCGCTCAACTGAATCCAAGGTGGTGAATTGCTCTCCATCACGCGCTAAGCGCACGATGAACCCGTCCTTCACCGCGTCTAAGTCGTATGCGTGGTTTGGTTGATTGAGTTCAAGATTGACGAGGTTAGAAACGTCCACAACATTGTTGATTGAACGCATTCCCGCACGTGCAAGTCGACGCGCAATCCAGTCAGGAGATTGCGCAATTGAAATTCCTGACATGACCTGCACAGTGAATCGACTGCATCGTTCTTGTGCTGAAATTGCAACTGGCACCGTTAACGCTTTACCTGCTGCCGATTGGTCGATCTTTGGAAACACCAGTTGTTTGCCCACACCTGCAGCCAAATCGCGCGCAACTCCCAGATAGCCAGTGCAATCAGGACGGTTCCTGGTGACATCAAGATCGAAGACAACATCTGAGTCAACGCCGAGTGCTTCATACACATCGAGGCCAAGCTCTGTGCCCTGAGGAAGAATGAGCAAGCCGCTTCCGTCTGAACTTAAACCGATCTCGGTTCCCGAGCACAACATGCCCTCGCTATCGATTCCCAAAATTCCACGTTGAGTGATGACGCGGCCATCGGGCATGTTGGTGCCAAGCGTTGCCAACGGAACGATGTCACCTGCTTGCATGTTGGTGGCTCCGCACCACACGTGGCGCTCCACACCGTCGCCAGCGTCTACATACACACGCGTCACTTTTGCTGCATCGGGATGCTTTTCTAGACGCAACACTTTTGCTGACACCACGCCCTTAACCGGTGTGCCAACGCGATCGACAGATTCGACGGCTAACCCAAGTTGAGTAATGCGATCGGCGATGGCGTCGACATCGCTACCGAAGTCTGCGAACTCGTTCAACCACGAATGCAATATCTTCACGAGAACTGCCTCAGGAATCGCAGGTCGTTCGTATACATCTCGCGAATGTCTTCAACATTGTGTCGCTCTTTTGCCATGCGATCAATTCCGAATCCGAATGCAAAGCCGGTGTATTCGTCGGGGTCGATGCCGCCAGCACGCAACACGTTCGGGTGCATCATGCCGCAGCCACCCAATTCAATCCATGCGCCATTCGCTCGTCGAATATCGAATTCCGCACTTGGTTCGGTAAATGGGAAAAAAGATGGGCGAAGTCTGCTGGTGAATTCGTTACCGAAAAATGCTTTTGTAAATGCTTCGATAATTCCTGCCAAGTGCGCAAACGTAATTCCCTTGTCGACCACGATGCCCTCAATTTGGTGGAACACCGGCATGTGCGTTGCATCAGGAGTATCTCGGCGAAACACGCGCCCTGGCATGACTGCATAAATAGGTGGCTTCCACGTTTGCATAACACGAATTTGTACAGGCGATGTATGCGTACGCAACAACACAGAATTGGGTTCTTGATCAGCAGATGCCGGTTCGATGAACATGGTGTCGAACTCGCTGCGCGCAGGATGCGTCTTTGGCATATTCAGTGCTTCGAAGTTGTAGAAATCGGTTTCGACTTCTGGGCCTTCGGCAACTTGGAAGCCAAGACCGATGAACACGTCTTCCAATCGTTGAGTTGCCTGAGTGACGATGTGCGTACTGCCCCGTCGCTTAGCGCTTACAAATTCAGAGAGGTCCATGGCCTCAGTTGCAACTTGTTGAGCGCGTTCCCCTGCAAGCAGCGACGACATGCGTTCGGTGATGGCTGCATCGACAATTTGAGCGCAAGCGTTAATGGCCTGACCTGCCGATTTACGCTCGTCGGCGTCTTGGATTTTGCCAAGCTGGGACCGCAACACCGTAAGTGCCGACTTTTTACCCGCAAGCTCAGCTTGAACCGACCGCAGCGCAGCCGCGTCAGATGCACCAGCTATGGCCGACAAGGCCCCAGTTTGGGCTTGGGAAATTTCGCTAGCAAGTGAGCTTGAAGATGACATTTCGTCTATTGACGCTAGTCGTTCCAGATTTTCTAAACGGGGTTAGTTTGCGTTGTCGCGCTGGTGAGCGACTTCGAAACACACCACAGTTGCCGCCATAGCGACGTTCAGGCTTTCACTTCGACCACGATGCGGGATCGTGATCCATTGGTCAACCAAATGGGCATCGTCCATGCCGTGCGCTTCATTACCAACGACGACGGCAATCTTGCCCGTGAGGGATGCCTGTGTAAATGGCACGCTTCCGCGCTGCTCATGCGACGAGGTGCCAACAATGGAGAACCCGGCTTCTTTGACTTCATCGATGGTGATGTCTTCGAATACGGGAATGTAGAACATGGATCCGGCTGATGAGCGAACGACTTTTGAATTAAACGCTTCAACAGTGCCAGGCGTAAGCACTACCCCAGAGGCACCTGCTGCTTCTGCAGAACGAAAGATGGTGCCCAAGTTGCCGGGATCAGAAATTTGATCGGCAATGACAATCCACTCACACGATGCGAGATCTTCAACTTCTGAAACACGACGCTCAGCAATGGCTATGACTGGCTGTGGTGTTGTGGTGCTGGCAACCCGCTCGAGCACTCCGTTTTCTAAATCGAATGTGCGACACGATGTTCCAAGCACAGCAATTCCGCCGGGTGCAATGAATTGCTCTTCAATGTTCCAACCAGCGCTGATCGCCTCAGCGATTAATACATGACCTTCGATAACAAACGCATTATCCGTAATACGAGCACTGCGGCGCCCAAGAAGGCGCCGCAGTCTCTGAATTCGTGGATGTGAAAATCCGAGGCGAGCGTCGCTCAGACGAGCGCTCCCTTGGCTGTTTCTACCAACTTCGTGAACGCAGCAGGATCGTGAACTGCGAGGTCGGCCATGATCTTGCGATCGACGGTTACGCCAGCCTTGTTCAAGCCTGCAATAAGACGGCTGTAACTGAAATCGTTCTGACGACAACCGGCATTGATGCGCTGAATCCACAAGCTGCGGAACTCGCCCTTCTTTGCGCGACGGTCACGGAACGCGTATTGACCGGAGTGCAATACCTGTTCGTTTGCCGAGCGGAATGTGCGTGAACGGTCACCGTAGTAACCCTTCGCCTTTTCCAAAATTGCCTTGTGCTTCTTCCTTGCATGTACTGCGCGCTTTACACGTGCCATGTCAACATCCTTTCGTTAGTAACTACAAAAATTGAATTGAAACTGATTTGATTTAGCGAAGACCGAGGCAGCGCTTGATGCGCTTCACGTCTCCGGAGTGAACATCAACACTTCCGTCCAAACGACGGGTGCGGGTTGATGGCTTGTGTTCAAACAAGTGCTGACGCATGGATTGTTGACGGCGCAGTTTTCCCGTACCAGTCAATTTGAAACGCTTCGCAGCGGTTTTTGATGTCTTCATCTTTGGCATGTTGTCTCCTGTTGCTTTCTGTACTTCTTAAATTTCGGTCGGTGCTTGCTCTTGTGCTGCCGGCTCCGGTGTTACTTGCACAGCTGGTGCTGCTTGGGCTTGTGGAGCAGGTTTTGTTTCTTGCTTCTTTGGCGCCTTCTTTTCTGGAGAGAGAACCATGGTCATGTTGCGACCTTCAAGCCTCGCGTGTGTGTCCACCTTGGCAACTTGTCCCAACTGCTCGATTACTGCGTGCAGAATCTTGGTACCTAGTTCAGGGTGGGCAACTTCGCGGCCGCGGAACTGCAAAGTGACTTTGACCTTGTGTCCCTCACGCAAGAACTCCTGCATGTGACGAACCTTGGTGTCGAAGTCGGCTTTACCGATCTTTGGTTTGAACTTGACCTCTTTCATTGTGATCTGCACGGTCTTCTTGCGGGACTCTTTCAACTTCTGCGACTCTTCGTAGCGGAATTTGCCGTAGTCCATAATGCGACATACGGGTGGGTCTGCTTGCGAAGCGACTTCGACGAGATCGAGTTCTGCAACACGCGCTCTTTCGAGTGCGTCGGCAATGCTCACAATTCCAACCTGTGAGCCATCTGCATCGACAAGACGAACTTCGCGTGCGCGAATTCGCTCGTTGAAACGTGGCTCATTTGTTGGCGGTGCTATGGCTTTACTCTCTTATGCAAGTGGCGTTGCCTCCTATTTGTGGAGGTGAACATGTCGAGAAGACGGCGGGCACGGCAGAGCCGAAGCGCCCACAACGCATAGCGTCGCAATTTGCGCACTCGACCCAAACGCACTCGACAGCTACTCGGCAACATTCACCGAATTACTGAAATCTGTGGTCAGGTGGAGGAAACTCGTTCCCCACTTGGGCTATTAGCGTAGCGGGCATGGCTGACAACCCAACTGACTACTTTCCTGATGATTTCGACGACAAATTGCAAGACGCTGAAACCGCTCTTGCCGAGGCTCGCGCCCGTTTGGCCCAGACGCCCGCCAATGTTGTGGTGGTTAACCACGTTATGGGTTTGTATGAACTTGCGGCTATTCATCTGTCGGCCACTCCTCCACGCTTAGTGGAATCGGCTTTGGCCATTGATGCCGTGGCATGCGTAGTGGAAGGTTTGGGAGAACGCCTCGGCGAAGAATTCGTCACCCTCACAGAAGCTCTTGCCAATATTCGCTTGGCGTTCGTACAAATTAAGGGAAACGTTCAGCCCGATTAGTTCGGAAGTTTTTCAATTTCAGAAGCTTCAACGAGCCCAAAGCGGTGAGCCACGATGAATGACACCGACTCGCCAATGTTGATGTCTCGTGTGCCATCAACAATTTCGGCGCAATGAAACACGAACTCCTGGCCACTCGACCAGATCATTCCTAGACCGCGATCGAAATCGAATTTCTCAACGTGGCCGAGCAGTCGCCCATCAGTTGAATTGGCAGCCGGTTGATTCATAGGCGCAGGCTACCTGTCGCTAAACACGCTTGCATTTGACAGTCGCGCACCTCGTGCCCATTCGATTGCCGAAATTTTTGGCTTTCCCTCTGGCTGAACTGTGACGAGATGAACTGATCCTTCTTGTGCTCCAACCAACACTCTTCCGTCGTGCAAAGAAATAGACCCGATGGGAAGTCGCTCGGTTGCTCGACTCACTTCGTGAACCTTGAATCGTTTTCCGTCGAAAAATGTAAAGGCATTGCCAACACGAACTTGACGTGAAATTGCATCAGGGCCTGACGACCAATTGATGGCCAGATCGTGTGCAGAGATTTTGCGAGCGACAACAACATCACCGGCTTGCGCTTGTTGCGATGTCACACCATTGCTACAGATATCGATAAGCAGCGGCAGCGCAAGTTGGCCAAGACGGTTACGCAGTGCCAACACGGAATCGTCTGCGCCTATCGCGCACGGGGAGGTTGCGAGTACATCGCCTGCATCAAGTTGTTCTACAACTTGGATGATGCACACAGCGGTCGTGCTGTCGCCTTCCAGAATTGCTCGCTCCACGGGAGCGGCACCCCTCCACCTAGGAAGCGCTGAATAATGAATGTTGATCATTGGAACGTGTTGCAAAATTTCTAAAGAGATGATGCTGCCGAATGCAACGACTACGCCGAGCAGGCCATCAGGATTCAGTTTCAACACATCGTTAATGTCGTGCGAAACAGGAATTCCTAATGCAAGCGCTGCAGTCTTTACTGGGTTAGCAGTTGTTTCTATACCTCTGCCTCGTCGCTTGTCTACACCTGTCACTACAAGTTCAACAACGAACCCTTCGGCTACAAGTGCTTGCAGCGGAGCAACCGCAATTTCTGGTGTACCGATGTACACAATGCGCTTGGCGCGCTCGCGCGGCAGGGGCGCAAGTGGTGTCACGAAAGTCGTAAGTACACCGGCTCGGCATCGGCTGGGCCCTGGCCCACCTTTGCGTATTCAACAATGGCAAGTTCACGCTGGTCTGGCAACATGCGATCAAACATCAACACACCTTGCAAGTGGTCAATTTCGTGTTGGAACAAACGAGCGAGCAATTCGTCAGCTTCAATTTTCACTTCTTCACCCTCAAGCGTGTACCCGCTGACCAACACTTTTTTTGGTCGCAACATCTCTACATATAAACCAGGGATAGAGAGACAACCTTCGTCGTACACCCATTCACCCGATGACTCGACAATCTTTGGGTTGATAATGACCTGTGGATCGTCATCAACGTCGTAGACGAAAATTTGCTTCTGCACACCAATTTGTGGGCCTGCTAGTCCAAGTCCTGGAGCTTGGTACATCACACGGAACATATCTTCGGCAAGTGTCACCAACTTGCCGTCAATGTTGGTAATTTCATCGGCCATCGCGGCCAAAACTGGGTCTCCGTAGGTACGAATGGATGAACCCTTGTTGCTTGATGACTGCGCCATAGCGTGTAAGGCTAGCGAGGCTTATGAGCGACGAGCAGTACTTCACCACCCAACCACAAGTTGCATCTGTTGCCCACACGAAGCAGCAGAATTTTGCCGTCCTGCGCGTGGCAGACCGCGAAATCACGATTGGCACAGACCGTGGCGTATTTGCGCGAAAAGGTATTGATCAAGGCACCATGGTGCTGCTTGAATCTGCAGCGCGACCACCAAGCACGGGTAATTTTCTTGATCTCGGATGCGGCTCCGGCGCTATTGCTCTTGCTCTTGCGGCGTATTCGCCACATGCAACGGTGTATGCGATTGATATCAATGACCGCGCAAAGTCACTTACTGATTCGAATGCACAGCGAAATGGGTTGTCAAACGTTATTGCATGCGCTCCACACGAAATCGACGAGTCAATTCGCTTCGATGTGATGTGGTCTAACCCGCCAATCCGGATTGGCAAGCAAGAGCTTCATGCATTACTGCTTACTTGGCTCTCGCGACTATCAGCGACTGGCGAGGCATGGCTCGTCATCAATCGCAATTTAGGATCTGATTCGCTCGCAGTCTGGCTGACCTCTCAGGGTTATGCGACAGAACGGCTCACGAGCAAACGTGGCTTTCGCGTATTGCGTGTAATGCCTAAACGCGCGATGGATCAACCTGAACTTTCAGCCTGACTCCCTTAGCCGCTTCTATCTCGCTGAGAGCATCTGCCAACACTTGCCAGTCTGAGGCTTTCACTAAATACGAACCATCATGTGACGCCGATACATGAACAAACACATTCTTGCTCAGTGTGTTTATTGCTTCATCAATATTTGTGCCTGACAACTGCGCCAGTGCTCCGAACGGAGGAAGTTTCATGAAACTTCGCATCTCTGACACCGATTGCAGATATTCATCAATACGCAAGGTCGTCATTGCCTGCAACACGGGGCTATCGACGCTGTGCGTTTGCACCATCACCTTGCCGCCCATATCGCTTCGACCCACCAAGCGCGCAGCATGCACTAACAGCGAACCAACAATTTCCGACGCACGATACCTAGGCGCTGCCAGTTCCTGATCAATATCGAGAAACACCACTGTGTCGGCTTCATGCACGCGGTGTAGCGCAGCTTCTGTACCAATGAACAACATCTTTGATTGATCTATCGCAACAGCGTCATCGCCACCGCCAGTCACTTCAACTACTTCATTTATCTTGCGCCCCGCAGCTTGAGCGATCTCTTCACGCAACTTACTCACTCCAGGTTTCAGCGTAAGAAATTTTGCAGACGAGCACTTCATACACACTTGGGGCCGTTGCATAGAACAGCGCGGACACGAAAACTGCCCAGTCGAGCCAATTTCAACCGCCGCATCACACGCCGCACATCGCGCCAATGATTTGCATGATGCACAAGCAAGCAGGCGTGCTCTACCTTTGGTGTTCAGAACCGCAACGATTCGTCGCGAATGGTCACGAAGTTCGGCAATGAATTCAGATGACAATAAGGAATTAGACCATCGCTCATCTTGGGTTCGATCAATCAATTGGATTTGCGGCCACTCTGACCGCGTCTCTTGCTCAACTGACTTCGCCACCCTGTCACCTGCCCACACCTTTGCCGCAACGCTTGGTAACGCAGACACCAATACACATGAAATGTCCAGTTGCCGAGCCCGCTCAATGGCAACATCTCGCGCATGCCACGTTGGAGTTCGCTCTTCGCGTAATGAGTCATCATGTTCGTCAATAACTACGACGCTGCACAACCGTGGAACTCGTGCGAAGACTGCAGTACGGGAGCCAATCACCACATCGACTCCGCCAGCAGCCGAGTCCCATTCATCTGGCAGCACCGCAACCGTTAAACCATGCCGCTTGAGCGAAGCTGCAAATAATCGCGCACGAACCACCGTGGGAACAATGACAAGCGTTGGACCAACTACAGCAGCCCCCACCATGACATCGACTGGCGATTTCAGCGGACCACGCTGAACGAGCAATGAGCGCAACTCGCGCACAGCCAACGACACTTCGGAATCTCCAGCGATCTTCACCTGATCGCGCTGATACCGCGCAGTTGGAAGAGACGCCACCAGCGTGCTTGGTGACGCCGCAACAAAAAAGGCACGTAACCTTCCGCACCATCTGTGGCTCGCCCATTTGGCAAGTTGCACTACTTCAACCGAAGGGCCAAAGCCCAGTCGCTTGATTACCGCACGCAACTTTGCTTCGTCAACATCGGTGAAACCATCGGCAGTTGAACCAATCTCGGTCACCCATCCAGGAACGTTGCGTCCATGCAGGGGAACCCGCACGCGATCGCCAATAGCAATCGCATCCTGTAGTTCTGACGGTATGAGGTAGTCGAATACCTTGTCCACACCAGTCACGTCGGGGACGACCCGCGCGACGAACGACATTTAGAGTTTGACTGCTGCTTTGAATTCCTTCAAGCGTGACAGCGTCTCCCACGTAAATTCTGGAAGGGCTCGACCGAAGTGACCATATGCAGCCGTCTTGTTGTAGATCGGACGCTTCAAGTCGAGGTCGCGCAAAATTGCTGCAGGTCGAAGGTCGAACACCTGACGAACAGCATCTTCAATTGCTATTTCATCAACAGTGTTGGTTCCAAAGGTTTCCACCAAGATGCTGATTGGCTGCGCCATACCAATTGCGTATGCAACTTGCACTTCACAACGTGTAGCAGCGCCTGCTGCAACAACATGTTTGGCTACCCAACGTGCTGCATAAGCAGCTGAACGGTCAACCTTTGAGGGATCTTTGCCGCTGAATGCACCACCACCATGTCGACCCATACCACCGTATGTATCCACGATAATTTTGCGGCCCGTTAGTCCGGTGTCGGCATGTGGTCCACCCTTAACAAACTCGCCTGTTGGGTTGATATGCACCGAGTACTTGTCGTTTTGGAACTGTGCTGGAATAACCGGACGAATGACCTGCTCGATGAGGTCTGGACGAATCACGGTGTCGCGCGGAGTTCCATCTGCGTGCTGAGTTGAAATGAGCACGGTTGACAAGCGAACAGGAATTCCATTTTCGTATTCAAACGTGACTTGTGTTTTGCCGTCTGGGCGCAAATACGGAATGGCACCTGACTTACGAACTTCGGCAAGTTTTTCGGCCATGCGATGCGCAAGGTCAATTGGCAATGGCATGAGCTCTGGAGTCTCATTGCATGCATAGCCAAACATCATTCCTTGGTCACCTGCGCCTTGGCTGTTCAGCTTGTCTTCGCCACTTTGTCCGCTGCGGGTTTCTTCGCTCGAGTCAACGCCCATTGCGATGTCTGAACTCTGTTCATCGATCGACACGATGACGCCGCACGTATTGCCATCGAAGCCATACAGCGCGTTGTCATAGCCAATTCCCTTGATCACTTCACGTGCGATCTTTGGAATGTCTACGTATGCAGATGTGGTGATTTCGCCAGCAACGACACACAAACCGGTAGTCAGAAGAGTTTCACAAGCAACGCGACCGTGTGGGTCTTCCGTCAAAATTGCGTCGAGTACTGCGTCGGAAACCTGGTCAGCCATCTTGTCCGGGTGACCTTCGGTAACGCTCTCCGAAGTAAAGGTGAATTTTCTCACAACTGCTCCATCTGTTGTGCCGCTCTCGCGACTCGTCTGTATGACGTGTAGAGACTAGTTGGTACGTACAGACCGAAGGGCAACTACGGCATTCAAGACCGACCGAGCAATTGCACGCTTATCGGCAAGTGCCACCTCAACTGGCTCGGTTCCGCGAGCGACCAAGGTCACGGCATTCGTAGCGTGAGCAAAGCCGACTCCAGCCTGAGAGACATCGTTGGCAACGATGAGATCGGCACCTTTGCGTTCAAGCTTGGACTGAGCGTTGGCGATGAGGTTTTCGGTTTCGGCGGCAAATCCAACTAACACTTGACCAGCCGGCTTGCACTTTCCAAGGCCCGCCAAAATGTCGGGGGTTGCTTCCAGTTCAATTGATCCAAGGTTGCAAATGAGACCCGTTACTGGATCTTTCTTCAACTTATGCATGGCCGCACGTACCGGTCGCACATCGGCAACTGCTGCTGCCATGACCACCACATCTGCCGACTTCGCTTCAGCATTTACTGCTTCCATCATTTGCTGAGCAGTTTCAACTTGTACAAGCGTGACGCCAAATGGAGTTGGCAAATCTGATGTTGAAATGAGCGTCACTTTGGCTCCGCGCGCAACTGCCTCGGTCGCAATGGCGTAACCCTGTTTGCCAGTAGAGCGATTAGCAATGACTCGAACCGCATCGATTGGTTCACGCGTTCCACCAGCGGTAATCACCACATGCGTACCGTTCAAGTCTCCTGGTGTGAGCAATTGCTCAACTTCGGAATAAATACGCTGCGGCTCTGCAAGTCGTCCTGCACCAACGTCGCCACCGGCTAGCCGTCCGGTTTCTGGTTCAAGAATGTGCACGCCGCGCCGACGCAGCGTTGCAATGTTTTCTTGCACTGAAGCGTGCTCCCACATTTCGGTGTGCATGGCTGGGCAAACCAGCACAGGTGCTCGCGTTGCAATCAGAGTTGCCGTGAGGAAGTCGCTAGAAATTCCAGCGGCATATGAACCAATGACTCGCGCAGTTGCAGGTGCGACAACAATGAGATCTGCGCGTTGAGCAAGTCGAGTATGTGGAATGGGATTGGCGTCATCCCACAATGTGGTGTGCACGGGCTCGGAAGCAAGTGCAGACAAAGTCGTCTTGCCAATGAAATGTTCAGCGTCTGCTGTCATGACCGGCGCAACGTGTGCACCCGCATCAACTAACAATCGACAAAGTTCAACTGCCTTATATGCAGCAATACCACCCGAAACACATAACACGATGTGCTTTCCGCGAAGCGACATGGCTAAAACTCAATTCTCTCGCTGATGCGAGAAACGAATTACGCGTTTTCTTCTGTGGCCGGAGCTTCGTCAACTACAGGAGCTTCGTCAACTGCTGGTTCGTCAACTGAAATTGACTCAACTTCTGCAGTTGGCTCATCGAGTGCAGCAACGACATCGTCTGCTGCTTCGTCGAGCATCTCTGCATCAAGTTCGGCTTCGATGGCTTCGTAATCGGCCATTTCAACGCCGACGATTTTGTCTGCAGCAATTTCTTCAAAGCTGATGGAAAGTGGTTTGCGCGAAGTTGAACTGACCTGTGGTGGAACCATGGTTCCAAGACCTTCGCCAAGCTGATTGAAATATGAGTTGATCTCGCGTGCACGTCGTGCGGCCAAGGTGACCAGGCTGAACTTGGAATGCGTACGGTGCATCAAGCTCTCGAGTGGCGGGTTCATCATGGTGTCTTCAGCAACCACAGGGGGTCCTTTCGCTAGGGCGATAATTCTACCCTTCTAGGCGCGTTTTACCCGCTCCTTGGCAATGAGATCCAGCATGTCATCCACGGTTTGGGCGAGATCATCATTGATCAGTACGAAATCCGCCAGGGCCTTACCCACAGGCTCTTCTTCTTCGGCCTTTTTCAGACGCTGCTCCACCTTGTTATCGGCGTCCCCTCGACCATGTAGGCGAGCCTTTTGTTCCTCGCGCGAAGGCGGAAGCACGAAGAGCAACACGGCTTCTGGATGCTGCTGCTTCACTTGTTGTGCCCCATCAACTTCAATTTCTAAAACGATGTCACGGCCAACGGGTGCTTCCGGATTTGGAGTTCCGTACATATTCCCGATGAACTCGGTCCACTCTAAAAAACCATTCGCATCAATGCGCTGCTGAAACTGTTCGCGCGTTACAAACCTGTACGCATCCGGCGCTTCACCTGGTCGCTGTTCACGAGTTGTCCACGAACGACTAAGCCACAAACGCGCATCGCGCTTCACCAGTTCTTCAACAATGGTGCTCTTGCCCACTCCACCCGGCCCGGAGACCACGACGATGAGCGACTTACTCACGAACGCAACGCTGCTTGTAGATGATCAATCTGTTCGGTGGTGAGTGACCCGATGTTGCAACGTTCTGCAATACCGATGTCTGCCATGATCCTTCGTGCGCGAACTTTGCCAACACTTGACTCTGCCTCTAGCGCCTTCACCACATACACATACGATTCGGCGGCGCTGCGATTGCTCTCATTAACCGCGATCAGATCGATAAACGAGCGCTGCCCAGAAGAGATCTGCTGACACAAAGTGGCAATCTCTTGCCGCAATTCGGTCAATAATGCGGGCGACATAGAAAGATTTTAGCGGCTCAGAGCGCGCGAATCCCGCCTCGGTGAGCAAGTCCAACGATTTTTGACCAATCGTTGACACCATGGCGCTTTGCCCACCTATTCATTTCGCGTTGGATACGCGACATCGCACGAGGTTCGGCGAATGATGCAGTGCCAACTTGCACAGCACTTGCCCCAGCAAGCATCAATTCGATCGCTTCCCATCCACTGGTCACACCACCTGCGCCAACGATTGGCAGACCCGGAACATTGACTGACACTTCATAAATGGCGCGCACCGCAATGGGGTGCACCGAGCGACCAGATAATCCTCCGCCACCGTTACCAAGTGACGGCAAACCAGTTGTTGGATTCATTGACATGCCAAGTGCGGTGTTGATCAGCGTGACTGCTTGCGCTCCTCCGCGTTGGGCTGCGCGGGCACCCTCAACCACCAGATGCGTGTTTGGGCTGAGCTTTGCCCACGCAGGAACTCCGTCGATTAACGATGCACGCACAATTTCTTCCACGAGGTGTGGCTCATGAGCAAATATGGCGTGGCTCGCCGATGCATCAGTTGCAGACTTTGTATTCGGGCATGACAGATTGATTTCGATTGCAGACAGATGTTTGGCAACTGGTCGCAACATATTTGCAGCTTGCGCATAGTCGTCCACGCCGAAGCCCCAAATGCTGACAACAATGTTTGCGCCAACATCTAAAAGTTTCGGCAAATCATGAGTGATCCAGTACTCGATGCCTGGTCCTTGCAAACCGACTGCGTTCAACATGCCACCTGCAGTTGGTGATAACCGCGGTGAAGCGTTACCCGCCCAAACGAATGGCGCAAGTGACTTCACCACGAACGCACCAAGTGAACTTAAGTCGACATAGCGATGCAACTCCGTGCCGTGGCCAGCCGTTCCCGACGCATTCATGATTGGCGACTTCAATGCAACAGAACCAACACGAGCTGTACTGCTCAGAATTGCCGATGACTTACTCACCTACCGTGATACTCCTGCAACGACTTGACCGTGAGTGGTTCCAACTTTTGTTCTGCCAAACCTTGCACTGCAGCAAGGGCTGCATTGATGGTGGTTACCGATGACACCCGCCAGATGTTTGCAGCCTTACGAATTGCTTCGCCGTCTGAGTGTGCGCCACGACCACGAGGGGTGTTGATAACGAATTCAATTTCCCCACGTTCAATCAAATTCACTGCATCATCGGCAATTGATCCTTGTGACTGTTCCGAGACCTTGCCCACCACGCGGTCCACCGGATATCCAAAGCGCGAAAGATAATCTGCGGTGCCAGACGTTGCTGCAATGCCCAGCCCAAGTTCGCGCAGTCGCTTTGCAACCACGAGACCACTTGGTTTGTCTTTGTCATTGAGTGAGAGAAACACCATTCCCGACGTTGGCAATATGGTGCCCGCTGCCGATTCGGCTTTGATGAACGCCCGACCAAACGTGGTGTCAATGCCCATCACTTCACCAGTTGAACGCATTTCTGGCCCGAGAGCAGTGTCTACTCCTGGGAAGCGATTGAACGGAAGCACGGCTTCTTTCACCGAAACGTGTCCAAAATTGGTTGGTGGTTTCAGCAAGCCCTCGGTGCGAAGTTCGGCAAGCGTTGCGCCAAGCATGACGCGACTAGCAACTTTTGCTAACGGCACACCCGTTGCCTTAGCAACAAATGGAACCGTGCGACTTGCGCGCGGGTTTGCCTCGATGACATACACCGTTGAACCAGCAACCGCGAACTGCACGTTGAGTAGGCCAATCACCTTGAGAGCATTGGCGATTACTCGCGTGTACGACTCAACGGCTTCAATTACCCACGGTTCAAGCGTTGGTGGCGGAATTGCGCAAGCGGAGTCACCCGAGTGCACGCCTGCTTCTTCAACGTGTTCCATGACTCCACCGATGAGCACTTCACCGCTGGCATCACGAATTGCGTCCACATCAATTTCGGTTGCATCATCGAGGAAGCGATCGATCAGCACAGGACGCTCGGCAGACAAGCCGCCTTCTCTGCCAAGCGTGCCAGCCGCAGCAAGTTCGCTCATTGCTCGTTGTAAATGTGCCTCGTCGTGAACAATTTGCATTGCTCGACCACCGAGCACATAACTCGGCCTGACGAGTACTGGGTAGCCAATGCGCGCTGCAATGGTTTTTGCTTCGTCAAATGTCAATGCGGTTCCACCGGGTGGCTGAGCAATTTTTAGCTCTTCACACAATGCGCTCCACTTCTTGCGATCTTCTGCAAGGTCAATGGACTCTGGTGACGTACCTGCGATTAATTCTGCAGGAATGTAGTTGGCCAGTTTCAATGGTGTTTGTCCACCGAGACTCACGATCACGCGCGGTGGCGTTGTTGAAGCCTTGATTTCCGCCTGAATCACATTCATCACGTCTTCGCGAGTAAGAGGTTCGAAGTACAAACGATCGGATGTGTCGTAGTCGGTTGAAACGGTTTCTGGGTTGCAGTTGATCATCACTGTTTCAAATCCGGCATCGCGCAACGCGAAACTCGCGTGCACGCAGCAATAGTCAAACTCAATGCCCTGCCCAATTCGGTTTGGCCCGCTTCCCAAAATGATCACGCGTTGTTTCGTTGACGGACGAACTTCATTCTCGTCTTCATACGTCGAATAGTGATACGGAGTTTGCGCAGCAAATTCGGCACTGCACGTGTCGACTGCTTTATATGTCGGAATTACTCCCGCTGAAATTCGAGCAATGCGTACTTCGTTTTCGTCGACCGACCAGATGTAGGCAAGCTGCGAATCGGAGAACCCGAGTCGCTTGGCCCTACGCCAAGCGCGCACCGACATGGCCGACATTGTTGTTTGGCTGAGCGAATGACGCTCTTCCACGATCATGAGCATTTGGTCAAGAAACCAGTGATCGATCTTGCAGGTTTCGTAGATGCGAGTCAGGCTGATGCCTCGATAGATGGCTTCACCTACAAGGAACAAGCGTTCTGGAGTAGGTACCCCAGTTGCTGCAAGAACTTCTTCGTCGCTCATCGTGGCGTAGTTCAATTCGGCTGGATCGCAGTTCAAACCCATGCGTCCGTTTTCCAACGATCGCAATGCCTTCTGCAGGCTTTCGGTAAATGTTCGCCCGATTGCCATTGCTTCTCCAACGCTTTGCATTTGCGTGCCAAGGATTCCGCTGGTTCCTGGGAATTTTTCGAATGCCCAACGCGGAATCTTGGTGACTACGTAGTCAATGGTTGGTTCAAAACTGGCAGGCGTCATTTTCGTAATGTCGTTAGAAATTTCATCCAACGTGTATCCAACGGCAAGTTTTGCTGCAATTTTTGCGATCGGAAACCCTGTTGCTTTCGAAGCAAGTGCAGATGAACGCGACACACGCGGGTTCATTTCAATGACCACGAGATCACCATTTTCTGGATTGACTGCGAACTGCACGTTCGAGCCACCCGTTTCAACTCCCACGCGGCGAATGCATGCAAACGCTGCATCACGCATTTCTTGGTACTCCACATCCGACAGCGTCATGGCAGGAGCAACGGTGATGGAGTCCCCTGTGTGCACGCCCATTGGGTCCACGTTTTCAATGGAGCAGATGATGACGCAGTTGTCTGCGCGGTCGCGCATTACTTCAAGTTCGTATTCTTTCCAGCCTGCGATTGATTTCTCAATGAGCACTTCGCCAATTGGGCTTGCAGAAATTCCATTTGCCACGACAGCGAGGAACTCTTCTGGCGTATGAGCAATTCCCATTCCTCTTCCGCCAAGAATGTACGCAGGGCGAACGATGAGTGGCAGACCAATTTCTTGCCGCACCACTTCTGCTTCGTCCATATTGCGAGCAACGCCACTTTGCGGAACCTTCAACCCAATTTCCAGCATTGCAATCTTGAATTTCTCTCGGTCTTCAGCAGTGGCGATTGCTTCGGCGTTCGCACCAATGAGCTCTGGTTTACCGGGCACACCGACAACACCTTTTTCGAACAGCGCCATTGCAAGGTTCAACGCAGTTTGTCCACCAAGAGTTGGCAACACCGCATCTGGTTTTTCGCGTTCGATAATTGCTTCTAAAACTTCGGGCGTCAGTGGCTCGATGTAGGTGCGATCTGCAAAGTCTGGGTCGGTCATGATGGTTGCCGGGTTCGAGTTAGCCAAAATGACTCGGTAACCCTCTTCCTTCAACACGCGACACGCCTGGGTTCCCGAGTAATCAAACTCGCACGCCTGACCAATAACGATCGGGCCAGAACCAATAATCAAAATGCTGTGAAGGTCGGTCCGCCGTGGCATTACTTCGCCTCCATCAACTGGCGAAACTCATTGAAGAGATAGCGCGAATCGTGCGGACCAGGCCCGGCCTCTGGGTGATACTGCACGCTAAATGCGCGGGCGTCGCGCACCGCCATGCCTTCGTTCGTGAGGTCATTCAAGTTGGTATGCGTAATGTCAGCAATTCCGTTTAACGAGTTTGGATCAACGCAGAAGTTGTGATTCTGGCTCGTGATCTCGACACTCCCCGTGCGCACGTTGCGAACTGGATGGTTAGCACCGTGGTGGCCAAATGGAAGTTTAAATGTTGAACCGCCAAGCGCCAAGGTCAACAACTGATGACCGAGGCAAATTCCAAACACTGGCATACCGCCGTCGACGAGTGAGCGAATGTGCTCAGGTGCTCCAACGACTGCTTCGGGGTCTCCTGGACCATTCGACAAGAACACACCGTGTGGCGCAAGCGCGCGCACTTCGTCTGCACTTGTCGATGCCGGAACAACGGTGACCGTAGCGATATCGCTTAGGCAGCGAAGAATCGTTGACTTAATTCCGAAGTCGTATGCCACCACTTTGTAGTGACCAGAACCAACAACATAAGCAGCCTTCGTGGTGACCTGTTCGACCAACTGCACTCCAGATGTACCGGCTTCTCTTTGCGCAGTTGCCAACAACGTTGCGTGATCGGCAGAACCAAATGCTCCGGGCATAGCACCGGTGTCGCGCAAAATGCGAGTGAGTCGACGTGTATCGATGCCAGCAATTCCGCTGACTCCCATGTTCGTCAGATACGAGTTCAGCGAGTGGTCGCTGCGCCAGTTACTTTCTCGACGCGCCTCTTCACGAACGATGACGCCACGAGCATGCACGTGTGCAGCCTCGTTGTCGAGCGGTGTCGTTCCGTAGTTGCCGATGTGCGGCGTGGTGAACGTAATGATTTGGCCTGCATACGAAGGATCTGAAATAACTTCTTGATATCCGGTTAAACCAGTGTGAAATACCACTTCGCCACTTGACACTCCACCAGTGCTCACAGCGCCAATGAGTTCTCCTTCAAATACCGAACCATCGCGCAACACCAACTGACCTTCACGAATGCTCATCGCTGAGCCACGCCTTCGTTTACCACTACTGCTCCTTCAAAAATCGTGTGTCTTACTTTGCCACGAAGCGTGCGTCCTACAAAGGGAGTATTATGACTCTTGCTGGCCAATTGCTTTGGGTCAACGCTCCACTGCGCATCTAAATCCACGACACACAGATTGGCAGGTCTACCGACTGCCGCAAGCATTCCGTGTCGGTCGCTTAATCCGGCGATTCGTGCGGGATTAGTAGACATGACGGTGGCAAGTTGAGCAGCAGACATTGGCACCACAGAGAGCACTACGCCGAGTGCGGTTTCTAGTCCGAGCATTCCTGGTGGCGCCTGATCTAACGGCAACTCTTTGTCACGCTTCACATGCGGAGCGTGATCGGTTGCCACAGCATCGATGGTGCCGTCTAACAAACCCTCTTTCAGCGCTTCAATGTCTGCAGCAGATCGCAGCGGTGGGTTCACCTTGAACGTGGAATCGAATGACTTCAACAATTCTTCGGTAAGCGAAAGGTGATGCGGCGTTACCTCTGCGGTAATTGGCAGACCTGCCTTCTTGGCTTCGCGAACCAAGTGCACGCTTCCAGCAGTTGACAGATGCAAAAAGTGAATACGGGCGCCCGTGAGCTTGGCCAATTCAATATCACGATGCACCATCAGTTCTTCAGCAAGCGCTGGCCAACCGGGTACACCCATTTCGCTAGAGCACGAGCATTCATTCATTACCGCCCCAGCGGTAAGCGCAGACACCTCACAATGTTGTGCAAGCGTGATTCCCAATTCACGCGAATACTCCATAGCCCGTCGCATGATCGCTGGGTCTTGCACACCAGATCCATCATCGGTGAATATCTTCACTCCGTTACGAGCCATGTCGGCAAGTGGCGCCAAAGCAACACCCGCACGGCCAACGGTGATGCAGCCACTCGGAACTACTTCGACCAAACCAGCACGTCGTCCTTGCGCGCGAACGAACTCAATAATGGGAATTGAATCTTGAGCAGGCGTGGTGTTCGGCATTGCTACGAGTGCGGTGTACCCGCCTTTTGCGCCGGCCCGACTTCCCGTTTCAATAGTTTCGGAATCTTCTTTGCCTGGTTCGCGCAAATGCGTATGTAAATCAACGAAGCCCGGAAGCACGTGGCAACCCTGTGCATTCAACACAACATCATCTCCAGATGGCTTGATGGTGGCAGACATCTCTTCGATGACTCCGTTATCAATCCGCACATCGAGGCGTTGTTCTCCGCTGTCTGTGAGCACCGTCGCACCAGAAATAATCACACTCACGCAACACCTTCTTCCTTCAACGAATTCAATTCCCCACCTCGTGCAAGCACATCGAATAACACAGCCATACGCACCGACACACCGTTGGCCACTTGCTTGTGGATCAGTGAGTTCGGCAAGTCCGCTGGGTCGACGTGCATTTCAACTCCCCTGTTCATTGGGCCAGGGTGCATGACTACAGCAGACTCCTGCAACCTCTGCGCTCGTTGGTCAGTAAGTCCAAATCGGTTTCCATACTCACCAAGGTTGGGAATGAGACCTTGGTCCATTCGCTCACTTTGCAAGCGCAACATGTACAACACGTCAGTAGATGCAATGACGTCGTCTAGTGAATGCGATACGCGGACTGGCCACTGCGCAATATGAGTGGGCAGCAACGTTGGTGGCGCAACGAGTGTGACCTGAGCGCCAAGCATGGTGAAGGCCGCAATGTTGCTGCGTGCGACTCTGCTGTGTTTAATGTCGCCAACAATGGTGACATTAAGTCCTTCAAAGGAGCTGCGGCCAATCGCCTCGCGAACCGTGTAACAGTCCACAAGCGCCTGGGTTGGATGCTGATGCGCACCATCGCCGGCATTGATAATTGACGCATTCGTCCATTGCGCAATCTGCCATGGGACTCCCGCAGACTTGTGACGCACAACAAATGCGTGCACTCCCATGTCGGTAATGGTCTCGACAGTGTCACGAAGGCTTTCGCCCTTATTCACGCTGCTCGTTGAAACGCTAAACGTCATGATTTCTGCTGACAGACGTTTAGCGGCAGTTTCAAAACTCAGTCGAGTGCGGGTGGAATCTTCGAAAAACAGACTCACGACGGTCTTTCCACGCAGTGCTGGAACCTTTGGAATTGGTCGCCGATTGATCTCGGCCATGTGATCAGTGCTGTCAAGCAAACGGAGCAGGTCTTCTTTACCCAGTTCTTCAATCGATCGAAGGTGCTTCACGACTCCACCGCCGTGACTACAACTCCATCTACAGAAACATCTACTTCGTCACTCACTTGCGTAGGGATGTTCTTGCCCACAAAATCGGGCCTGATCGGCAACTCGCGATGCCCTCTGTCCACAATGACTGCAAGTTGAACGGCTCGTGGTCGACCGAAGTTGTTTAGTCCTTCTAGCGCTGCACGTACTGTTCGACCCGTGTACAACACATCGTCCACCAGCACCACCACAGCGCCATTGATGTCGAAAGAGATTTCGCTAATTGCGCCAGGAACGATTGGGCGTAGACCAATGTCGTCGCGATGCATTGACACGTCTAGCGATCCGTTCGGCACCACCAGGTTTGGCTCAATTTGAGCGATTCGCTCTGCAAGTAAATCTGCGATCCACGTTCCACCGCGTTGCAAGCCGACGAGAACAACGTTGTGCGCACCTTGGTTTCGTTCAACAATTTCGTGAGCAATACGGCTGATCGCTCTACTGACGTCGGGGCCAGACATGACGGCCTTACCTGACGATCCAATTGGAACTTGATTCATTCTTCCCTCTCGTTTGAACCTCACGGGGTTCAATTAACGACGACATCACCATAGCAGCAAATCGTTGACAGAAAATCAGTTGCGCTGGTACACCACCCACCAGCCGTTGTCATCCACAACATGGAAACGATCCTTTTCAGCGTCCCAAATTTTCTGGGCCGCTTCCTCGAGATTCACCGGCAGGATCACGTATTCAACTTCGTCAGCGCCAGGCAATCGGTCTCCGCCAGCGAAAACGTCTGGTCCATAAAGATTTCGCGAAAACGGATTAGGGAACGAATAGATCGTGACTCTGCGCGCCATTTGTGCTGTGAGCGAGTGATACGCGGCGACAACAGCATCATCGGGAACACGACTTATTGATTCGCGAGCGGCAACTACTGGCGCCATTTGTGAATTCCAATGTGTAGTCGTCGTGCGCGCAAGTGGCATTGGCGACCAGAGATACCCGCACACGAGCGACGACACAACGATGCACGCACTCGCCCACCTACGGGCAGGACGTGAGAACTTGCCGAGCGCCCAGACTGTGCCCATCACAACGCACGGAACGATGATGATCGAATAGTGATAGTGAATTGAATGCTGATACCAAAACGTACTGACAACGTTTGACGCCAACATCACAAATCCAACGAGCGCAAGACTCGGCTCATACAAGAACACGAAACCCATCGGTGCAAGCATCTGCCACACGTATGCCGGACGATCTTCGCTCCACAGGTAGGTAAGCAACTTTCCTGGCTGAGTAAAGGTGGTCTTCACTAAACCACCAATTCCACCGAATGGAATCCGCCAAGAATTTCTAAACACCACTCCGGTGAAGCTGCGCATGACCACCAAAAACATTGCCGCCATAGTGGCAAATGACAAAGCACTGGTGATGAGTCCTCGCTTCTTGTCGGCTTTCAGCGCGATCCATAGCCCAAGAGGAATCAGCACAAAAGCGACGTCCTCCTTTACGGAAAGCGCGAGCACAACTGCCACCCAATACCAGCGCCACTTCCCTGCATACGCTGCCCAAATTGCCAGGGCAACGAAGGTGCCGAGTGCTGCGTCTGGGTGGAAATTTTCAAGATTCGTCCAGCCAGTTGCAGGGTGCAACAAGTACACAGCCGCCATAACCGCAGCAAGTGGCTCGCTGCGCAGCCGCTGTCGCGAAAACCAATACACAGGAAGCGCACCAAGCGCCACCACTACCGATTGAACGATGAACAGCAATGACGTTGTGGAAAACACCCAATACAAAGGAACGAGCAGCAACAAAATAAATGATGAATGATCGCCGAATAAGTTGCGACCCATCAATGTAACGAATGGCGAATGTCCACGCGACAGCAACCAAATACCTTGGTCGTACAAACCAAAATCGAAAGCCGATGTTCCAAGGCCGTTGTGAACGCCTACCGTGCGCTGAGAGAAATAGCAGGCATACAGCACCACCATGCACCACACGCTGACGGTGGATGCCGAAACACTTCTTTTTATTGGCGAACCTTTTTTGAAATCGTTGACAAGATGCCATTAACAAATCGCCCGGACTCATCCGTTGAAAATGTCTTGGCAAGTTCAACTGCTTCGTTCAAAATGACGGCCGTTGGCACGTCTGGACGTGACTTCAATTCGAAGATCGCTATACGCAACACAATGAGATCAATAACCGGCATGCGGGCCAGAGTCCAACCGATTGCATTTTCCGCAATGATCTCATCAGCGAATGCAGTTACGCCATCGACGCCATGAACAATTTCGAGCACCAAATCATCGACCGCAAGAACTTGCGACTCAACAATGGACGTACCCGTTTCGCTCTTGGCATGGGCTTCGTACAACAAATGCAGTGCACGCTCGCGCGCATCGGATCGAGCGTCGTTACCCGCCGAACGGGAGGATCGGCCGGTTGACATGGTCAAACGCGTGTGATGTAGTCGCCGCTACGTGTGTCGACTTTGACGCGGTCACCAATGTTGACGAACAATGGAACCTGAATAACTTTTCCTGTTTGCAATGTTGCAGGCTTGCGAGCGCCTGACACTCGGTCACCTTGCAAGCCTGGCTCAGTGACTGCAATTTCCAATTCCACTGATGCAGGAATTTCTACGCTCACGATTTCGCCTTGATACGTGGCAATGATCGCAACAGCATTTTCAATCAAATAGTCGGCCGCTTCGCCGAGGGCAGACGGCTTAATGTTCACCTGGTCGTATGACCCCTGGTCCATGAACACGTACTCTTCGCCGTCTTTGTACAGAAACTGCATGTCATTCTTTTCAAGAATCGCTTGCTCAACCTTGACACCAGCGTTGAACGTTTTTTCAAGCATGTTGTTGCTGCGCAAGTTGCGCAACTTGGAACGAACAAACGCCCCACCCTTACCCGGCTTCACGTGCTGGAATTCCACCACCGTGTACAAGGTGCCATCCAGGTTGAGGGTAATTCCGTTCTTTAGATCGTTTGTCGAGATTGCAGGCACAGGCTGTCCTTCGGGGTGTGAGTAAGAGTTGTACTTCCGGCCGCGCGTACAAGGAGCAAATCCTCAATTCGCACGCCACCGAGACCTACACGATAGACGCCAGGCTCCACAGTCACCACCTCTCCTTCGCGTAATGGTTCATTCGACTGTGCGCGAAGCCATGGTGACTCATGAATTTGCAGTCCAACGCCGTGACCTGTTCCATGCACAAACTCAGGACCAAACCCTGCTTCAGTTATCCATTCTCGACAGATGCAATCAATTTCACTCGGCAACACTCCAGCACGAACTGCAGCAACTCCTCGTGATTGAGATTCGGAGACAACCTCAAACATGGTCTGCAAAACTGGATCAACTGCTCCTAACAGGTAGGTGCGAGTCATATCCGAGTGATAGCCGTCCACCAGTCCGCCAACATCAATGACAACCGAATCTCCTTCGCGAAGGAGTTGCTCGGTTGGGCGATGGTGTGGTCGGGCTGCATTATTTCCAGTAGCAACAATCGTTTCATAACTTGGGCCGTCTGCTCCATGACGCCGCATTCGATATTCCAACTCATCCCGCACGTCTCGTTCGGTGACTGGTTCACTCATTGAGCGCACCAGTAGATCTCGAACATCGGACAACGCTAAGTCTGCGGTCTCGGCAGCAAATGCCATGCGTTCAATTTCTGCCTCGCTCTTCGTGCGGCGCAGTTCTTCAACCACACCACTCACTGGAAGCAAGTCTGCGTTCAGTGCTGCAACGTAGCGAGCGTGAGTTTCAACAGAAAGATCGGATGCCTCACATACACATTTTGCGTTGAGTGTGAGTTCTGACGCCACTGCATCCAGCGTCGCGGCTGCAGTTCGCGCTTCCACGATTCGAACCTCTGCGCCAGAATCGCGAACTTGAGCGAGTGCTTGTTCTACGTATCTGCCATCTGTGACAAGTACCGAATCATCTTTCCTACAAATCAACACGCCAGCAGAACCCGTGAACCCGGTGAGGTAGCGAATGTTTTCACTCGACGACACCACCATTGCGGTTGCAGAATAGGTTTCGGCAATGCGCTGAGCAACTGCATGCACTCGCCCGTCAACACGGAGTGGAAGAAAATTCGGACGCGGCATTGTGCTGCCTACCGATTACTTGTCTTGCAGTAAACGCGCGACTGCCTGCATGGCAAGTGAATAACCAAGTCCGCCAAAACCAGCGATGGTGCCCGATGCAACCGGCGCTATCACGCTTTCGTGTCGCCATGCTTCGCGAGTGCTCGGATTAGATATATGCACTTCAATTACCGGACCGCTAAAGGCAGCAAGTGCATCATGAATGCTCCACGCATAGTGCGTGAATGCTCCAGGATTAATGACGATTGCGTCATGTGTGGTGCGCGCAGACTGAATTGCATTCACAAGTTCGGACGAGCTGTTGCTTTGCACGCTGTTAAGAACAAGCCCCAACTCGGTTGCTGTTTGCGTTGCCGACGCAACGTGATCTGCCAAGGTTGCGGTTCCGTATACCTCTGGCTCACGTTCGCCCAGCAAATTGAGATTTGGGCCATTGAGAAGCAGAACGCGCTTTGCGGATTTGGCCATGGTTCTAGCGTACTTCCATGCGGCCGAGCGCTGAGCGAACTGCATCCACGCTTACGGGAGAAACTGGCTCCACGCCATTGGTGCCATCGAGCACGAAAGTCAAACCGCTGAGAGCTTTCTTGTCGCTGTGCATCAGCGCAATAAGTTCATCGTGAGACACGCCCTTTGGAAGCGCGCACGACAACCCGTACTCGCCTTCCACCACTTGACGGTGCTGAACCACGCGTTGGTCATCAATTCGACCGAGTTCACGAGCGAGCAGTGCTGCATAGACCAACCCGATTGCTACTGCCTCACCGTGAGCAACCGAGAAATCGGTAGCAATTTCGACGGCATGTGCAAGCGTGTGCCCGTAGTTCAACAACATTCGACGACCACCTTCGCGCTCATCTGCACCAACTATGTCGGCCTTAATTTGTACGCAGCGCGCAATTCGCGAAGCGAGATCGAGGCTGAGCAGGTCATCTCCAGTGAGGAAGTGATACTTGGCCATCTCTCCATTGCCGCATCGCATTTCGCGCGGGCTCAGGCTCGCAAGAGCATCGGTGTCGCACAGAACTCCACGTGGCTGCCAAAACGCACCAACCAAATTCTTTCCCTCGGCAAGATTGACTCCGGTCTTACCGCCAATTGCAGCATCGACCATGCCAACGAGCGTTGTGGACACATGAACAACGGCTATTCCACGATGCCAAGCAGAAGCGGCAAAGCCAGCGATGTCGGTCACCATGCCACCGCCAACACCAATAATCACATCGTTGCGCGTTAGACCAAACTGTGCGCATTCACGCATGATCATTTCGATGGTTGCAAGAGATTTGAATTCTTCACCCGGACCAATGTTGATGGTGCGCGTTGAGATTCCTGCTGCAACCAAACTTTCTTCTACTGAAAATGGAATAGTTGCCTGCGTAACGATGATTGCTCGCTTCGCTGAAGCAGGCACCATGCTGGCAATTTGCGAGCGCACGCCAGGCCCAACCACCACGTTGTATGAGCGCTCTCCCAGTTCAACTCGCACAACCTGTTGACTACTCATGATCGGCACCTTCACGAACTGCTTCCAGCACTGCTGAACACACTTTTGCAACTGTTTTTCCGCGGGTATCAATGCGAACAGTTGCAACTTCTTCGTACCAAGCCGAACGCTGGCTGCTGAGCGACTGCAACGTTGCGGCAGCATCACCGTCGAGCAATGGGCGCGCTGCACTCAGTTTTGTGCGCACAACTAGATCATCAACCGATGCATCGAGCCACACCACGTTCGAAGCTTGTTCAGAAATGAGCGAACGATTTTCGCCAGAAATGACCGCACCACCACCTGTGGCCAACACAACAGAGGATTGCCTGCCGACGAGTACCGATTTAATGGCGTCGCTTTCATATTGACGAAACACTGCTTCCCCATCTTGAGAAAACATTTCTCGCACTGACTTTCCAGCAACACTGGCGACGATGTCATCTGAATCGACAAATGGATAGCCGAGTTCTTGCGCAATTCGTTTTCCGACGGTGGTTTTACCCGATCCCATTAAGCCGACCAAGACGATTGCGTGGCGTGCATTCACTGGATTGATGCAGCGTATGACGCCGCATTGCGTACGAACTCTTCTACCGAGTCTCCACCAAATTTGCGTTGTGCTTCAGCCGCCAAGACCAATGCGACCATGGTTTCGGCAACAACACCCATGGCAGGAACTGCAGTCACATCGGTGCGCTCTTTGAAACTGACTGTTTCTTCTTTCGACACCGTGTCGATGGTTTTTAGTGTTGGTCGATTCAACGTTGCAAGAGGTTTCATCGCTGCGCGCACCACCATGAGTTCACCCGTTGTCATGCCGCCTTCGGTTCCGCCTGCAAGTGTGGTTTCGCGACGATATGACTTCGTATCGGCGTCCCATGAAATTGCATCGTGCGCCAAACTTCCGCGCCTACCAGCAACTTCAAAGCCGTCACCGATTTCTACACCTTTGACAGCTTGAATGCTCATGATTGCTTGCGCGAGCAGACCATCGATCTTGCGATCCCAGTGCACATAGCTACCTAGTCCAACTGGCAAACCGTATGCGAGCACTTCAACAATTCCGCCAAGACTGTCGCCATCTTTTGCTGCGGCTTCAATTTCAGTAATCATGGCAAGTTCGGCTTCTTTGTTGAATGCGCGAACTGGTGAATCGTCGACAACTGACAAATCGCTAATAGTTGGACGCACGTTTGAAACCGACTTAGCCGAACCCATCTGGGTAACGTGAGACAAAATATCGACGCCAATTTCCTTCAACAACAACTTTGCCAGCGCACCAGCAACTACACGCGCGGCAGTTTCACGAGCACTCGCCCGCTCCAACACGTCACGAGCATCGGTGAATCCGTATTTCTGCATGCCCGTTAAATCGGCATGGCCTGGTCGCGGCTGGGTAAGTGGCTTCTTCGTCGCTCCCGGTGCTGGCGACATTTCCTCATGCCACACATCGCTGCGGAACCACTCCGAGTTCTTAATTTCAATGGCAACTGGTGAGCCCAAGGTGCGACCATGACGGATACCGCCAATGAGCACAATTTCGTCTTGCTCGAAACGCTGACGTGGACCACGTCCATAACCAAGTCGACGACGCCCCAGTTCGGCCTGAATATCTTCGGCGGTCACCTTCATGCCCGCAGGAAGGCCCTCGACAATGACGACCAACGCTTGGCCGTGGCTTTCTCCTGCAGTGAGATAACGCAACATGCCCTACAGGCTACCCGTGCACCCCCTCAGGAATCGGGACAATTACGCGTTGCGTAGCGCGAGTTCACGCAACGCAGCATCGCGCATCACCTGCGGGTCGGGAGTCATGCCACACCACAGTTCTTCTTGACGTGCTGCTTGACATATCAGCATCCACAAACCATCAACTGTGACGGCCCCTGCCATCTGAGCCTGAGCAATGAACGCTGTATCCAGCGGGTGATACACCGCATCGAGAGCGATCAAAGAACTGTGAAGAAACGATGAACCCACTGGTGATTCGTCTGTTCCCATGCCCACCGATGTGGTGTTAATGAGCAGCGTTGCATCTGCAATGTCGCTTTCTGATCCAACACGTGCAACATCTGCACACTCACTTGCCTCAATCGCTTTCGACTGCGTGCGATTGACAACAGCAATATCGGCTGCACCACGGAGTCCGAGTGCAGCAACGACTGCTCGCGCAGTTCCACCTGCTCCAAGCACCACTGCACGACTTCCTTCAATTTTTGCTCCAGCGCGAACGAGTGCATCACAGCAGCCATCGCCATCGGTGTTCGCACCGCGCAAGGCACCCATGTCGTCGAAGATAATGGTGTTCACTGATCCTGAACGTTGTGCTACTTCATCTCGATGTTGTACAAGTGCATACGCCGCATCTTTGTGTGGCATCGTGATGCTGAGACCCAGCATGCCTGCGTCACGAGCAGCAGATACCTCTTCTTCGAAATACTCTGCGTCCACATCAATAGCGAGATACCGCCATGGTTTTGACATGACCGCAAACGCGGCATTATGAATTGCTGGCGAGAGACTTTGGGCAATCGGAGACCCGAGA
>Ga0209617_10000139_pt1 | contig 28639 bp, 28 predicted proteins | sample LakEriepJuly2011_2_FD_187459 | JGI IMG/M metagenome (GOLD analysis project Ga0209617, IMG submission 187459) | Freshwater microbial communities from dead zone in Lake Erie, Canada - CCB epilimnion July 2011 (SPAdes) (version 2) | ecosystem: Environmental > Aquatic > Freshwater > Lentic >...
CACCACGCGGTCCAGCCTCAGCTTGGCCTTTTCCAGCGCCATGAGCTGGCTGGTCAGCCAGGTGTGGTCGCACACCGCCACCCAGGCCTTGTCGCCCGCCTTGGCCTGAGGTGCCAGGGCCAGGTGGAGTTCTTCCGGGTCGTCCAGCAGCACCTCTTCGAGCATGCCGGCCAAGGCCGCGCGCAAGCGGGCCACGGGCGCCTTGGGCACGCTCACTCTGTGCCAGCTGAGGTCGATGGCGGGCATCACGGCCACCACGCTGTCGGCGCGCGGCAGCATCGCTGCCACGCAACGGCCCTGGCGGCTCACGCTCACGCCATCCCCGCTCAGGACGTAGCTGTACTCCTTCGGCCCCGGGCTGGCGGAAGCGGCATCAGGCGCCGGTGCCTCGGCCTGGTGGCGGGCGCGGGTCGGCAGTTGGATGATGAGGAGGCTCATGCCAGTGAGGTCATTGGATCAGGTGGCGGAACAAAAGCACAAAGCCGCGAAAGAGGCTCACGCCACAAGCTTAGGCGCTTGGGCATTGTAGGAGCGCTGAAATAGCAGCCTTTTAAGGATTGATACCGTCTTGGCACATGGCGCCACACGGATCTCATGGGTTGGGGGGCTGATCTGCGCCACGCTCCACCCCGGAGAACCGCGACTGGTTGCGCACGCTCACGTCGTCGCCCGTGCGCTGCACCAAGTGACGCTGTTCGATGACGTTGTCTTCCAGACGCAGGCGACCGCGCACCTCGAACCAATCGCTCTTGACGCTCAAGCGGCCCATGTCCCAGGTGCCAGCACCGAGCGTGGCGCGGGCGTCGTCGGTTGTCTTGAAGGCCGCGCGCTGACGGGTTTGCACCACCCGGGCCGCGCGGGCCAGGTCCAGGTTGGGCACCACTGCGGCAATCACCTCTTTCGGGGCCGTGTTGACATTGACCTGCGTGCCCTCGGGCAACAAGGTCAGGTAGGGTCGCAGGCGCTCCAGTGTGGCGGCGTCGATGCCCAACCAAACCACCTGATCGAAGGTCTGCGGCATCAGTGGCGCGCTCTGGCGGCCAGACTCGCCACCGAGCTTCTCCAGGAAAATGGCATTGTCAGATTGCACCGACACGCTGGCCAGCACCGCGCGCCGCAAAGCCTGGGCCAAGCCATCGCCCAAGGCAGGGGGCAAGCCAGCGTTCTCGCACAGGCGCTTGAGGACCGTCAGTTCTTCCGGCACGACGTCGCCATCGGGCGAGACCACGTTGCGCAGGTTGTAGCGCGATGTCATGTCATCGACCTTGCCCGACAAGAAGGCGTCAGGCGCGTCCTCGGCAGCGGTGTTGTTGCTGTCCGACGCGAGGAACGTTGACAGCCGGGCTTCGGCCAGCGGGATCGCCCAGGGCTCACCGAGATGATCCGGGCCGCCATTGCGGGCGTCTTCGCGCAGGATGAGCCGTGCCCAGTCCAGGGCGCCACTGAGCACCCAAGTCGCCTGGGCCCGAACCCGCTCCGCGCCTTCGACCTGCACCGCACGCCACTGCTGCCAGACCATCGACGACGCGATCGTGGCCACCAGGGTGACGATGACCATGGCCATGAGCAGGGCGGCGCCACGCTGGCGGTGCAAGGGTGGCTTCGTCGTCATGGCTGTGGCGACAACATCATGTCGCGGGTGATGATGCCGGTCATGCCGCTGCCCTCCCCCAGCGACAGCTGGGAACGCACAGCCTGCGGCAGCTGCTCGCGGTTGGCCAGCGCGGCCACGGCACCCTCGCCTGAGTTGCTCCCGCTTGCGGCCCCATTTGCGCCACCGGTCGCAGAGCCTGCCGTGCCGCTACCCGGTGCCGCACCAGAAGCGGCTGGCGCAGCGGGCACCCGCGCCACGTTGCCCGTGGACTGGCAATTGCTCAGACTGCCGTTGCGGAAGCAGAACACCTGCCATTGGTCCACGCCGTTGAGCGCCACCAGGGTGCCCACCTCGCGACCCTGCAACTGGTTAGACGTGCGCCAGTAAGCCTGCAACTCGCCCACACGGGAGGTTTCTGGGCTGGCCCAGCGCAGCAGCCGGCGCTCGCGCACCGTCCACACCACCACCTGCACGCCGGCCGAGGTGCGGCGGGTCAGGCGCAGGTTGGCGCCGTCGAACTGCATGCCCGTGACGATCTGCGTGTCGATCACTTGCGACAGGTCGGCATCGAGTTGCGTCATCACCGACTGCACGCGCAAGGTTTGCTTCAGGCTGCCATCGGCAACTTGGCGGGCCGTGCTGATGGCGTCGATGCCCTTGGAGGCTGTGGCGGCCAGCACCGACAGGATGAGCAACGCCACCAGCACCTCGATGAGGGTGAAGCCGCGTTGGGAAGTGGGTGCGAGCGCCATGCTGGACCGTCAGAACCGCGACAGCACGGTTGAGAGCTTGACGATGGGCTGCGCGCCCTCGTCCATCACCACCGCATCCACGCGGCGGAAGTTCACGTTGGGCGTGGGTCGCACCACCATGCGCCCTGGCAACTGGCGACCCATTTGCTGGCAAGTGAAGTCGCTGTCGCCCACCGGCGGGTAGATCTTGCCCAGCTTGAGCGCGGTGAGCTGGTTTTCGGCGCACCACTGTGCAGATGTCAGGTCGGTCATGCGCTGGGCGTTGACCGTCAGGCCACCAGCCGCCTTGAGGCCCGCCGTCAGCGTGATGGCCACGATGGCCAGCGCCACCAAGACCTCGATCAGGGTCATGCCGCGCGCCGTCATGGTCGCACTCCGGCCGCAGCGCCATCGGTGACGGGCTCCCCCGTGCTCACCTCGAAGGGGCCCAGACCATCGGTGCCAATGATGATTTGCTTGCCCTCCAGGCGCAGGATGACGCTTTGCGCGCCGATCACGGGCTCGGGACCCAGCACGATGCTGCGTCCGCCCACGACCTCCGCCCGGACCTCACGCTCCATCCAGCGAACCGGCGGCATCAGGGCCGGCGGCAGGCCGAGGAACTGGAAATCGGCCTCATCGCCCTTGGACTGCGGCACCCACAGCACCGTCAGTGCGCCTGAGCGCGCCTGTGTGCGGGCGGACTCGATCAAGGCGATCAGTCTGGCGGCCTCTCGCTCCAGGCGGGTCGTCGAGGTGTCGGGGATGGCAAAGCTGACCACCGCCGTGGTGATGGCGATCATGGCCACCACGACCATCAACTCCAGCAGGGTGAAACCACGCTGCCGGACGGCGTCACGGCCAGACAGGGTCACTGCCAGGAACCGATGTCGGCGTCCCGACCTTCGCCGCCGCTCTGGCCGTCTGCGCCAAAGCTGAACACATCGACCGGGCCCTTCACGCCAGGGCTGACGTACTGGTAAGGCTTGCCCCAGGGGTCCATGGGCAGCTTCTCCAGGTACGGCTTCCAGTTGTTGGGGATCGGCGTCGCCGTGGGTTTGCTCACCAGGGCCTGCAGGCCTTGCTCGCCGGTCGGGTAGCGCTGGTTGTCCAGACGGTACAGTTTGAGCGCCTGGGTCAGGTTGCTGATGTCGGTTTTCGCTGCGGTCACGCGGGCGTCGTCGGCGCGGTCCAGCACGTTGGGCACGATCAACGCGGCCAGCAAGCCGATGATGACCAGCACGACCATCAGTTCGATCAGGGTGAAGCCGCGCTGTGCGGCTTGTGCCGCCTGGCGGGCCCAGCGCGGAGAATGTGCAAACGTCTTCATGTTCCAGTCCAAGGTGTGAGTCGGCGCCCAGCATGTCCGAGGCAGCCAGCATGCCCGAGCGGGCTGCCGCAGCGACGGGGGATGAACCCGGGGATCACCGGTCATCTTCTCGATGCACCATGCGCCTGGCAACCATCATAATGTCCTCATCATGGCATCACGTCTCTTTGCACTCCTCGTTTGGGCCGCCGTGGCCGCCAGCCTGGCCTTCTGGGGCTTGCGCTGGATCGCCCGTCCCGCGGGTGTGCCCTACAACGCCTCCTCGGTCACGCTGGATGGCGGCGCGCACGGCGACAGCCGTCGCTTGCTGACCGGCCCTGCGGCGACCACGCCAGGCACCGCGGTGGTGGACATGGGCGCTGCGGCCACTCTGTCGGCGCGACTCAAACTGCTCGGTGTGATCGCTCCTCGCAGTGGCACCGACCAGGGCGTGGCCCTGCTGTCCATCGACGGCAAACCGGCGCGGGCCGTGCGTGTCGGCGGCGTGATCGACGGCGACATGACCCTGCTGGCCATCAACCAGCGCGGCGCCCAAATCGGCCCAGGCCAGGGACCCGTGCTCGTGTCACTGGATCTCCCGGCACTGCCATCGCCCAGCACAGGCTCGCTGCCGCCGCCCACAGGCGTGGTCAATGGCAGCACGCCCATGCCATTGTCCGGTGGCGCAGGCGGCCCGATGGCCGGCCAAGTGGGTCAAATGGGTGGCCAGATGCCCACACGGATGGCGCCGCCTCAAGAGGGCGCCAGTGGCAGTTTGGGCGCGCCCGAAGGCACCTGACCGACACCATGGAGCTTCAAGGCGCTCGCGCAGCGCCGTCCAGGGCCGCCTCACCAGCGGCCCTTCGTCTTTGAGCCCCGTTTGTTTCAGCGCAGGAACAACTGATACACAGGGTTGCGTGTCTCGTCCACGTACACATAGCCCAGCTTGTCCAGCACCTTGGGGATGCGCTTGGCCTCGTTCTCCGGCACTTGCAAGCCCACCAGGATGCGGCCGTAGTCCGCGCCCTGGTTGCGGTAGTGGAACAAGCTGATGTTCCAGCCTGGCGGCAGGCTGGTCAGGAAGCCCATCAGCGCGCCGGGGCGCTCCGGGAAGATGAAGCTGTAGAGCCGCTCGCCTGCGGCCAGGGGCGATCTCCCGCCGACCATGTGGCGAATGTGCGTCTTTGCCAATTCGTCGTGGGTCAAATCCACGGTGGCGAAGCCTTGGGCCTTGAAGGCCTTGGCGATCTGCTTGGACTCGCCCTTCTCTTTCGTGCTCAGGCCCACGAACACGTGTGCACGTTTTTCGTCGGAGATGCGGTAGTTGAACTCGGTGACGCTGCGCGGGCCCACCGTTTCGCAAAAGCGCTTGAACGAGCCACGCTCCTCGGGAATGGTCACGGCCAGCAAGGCCTCTCGCTCCTCGCCCACCTCGGCGCGCTCGGCAACAAAGCGCAGGCGGTCGAAGTTCATGTTCGCGCCGCAGTTGATGGCGATGTAGGTTTTGCCCTGGCCGCCATGGCGCTCGGCGTACTGCTTCAGTGCGGCCACGCCCAATGCGCCGGCGGGTTCGACGATGGAGCGGGTGTCCTGGTAGATGTCCTTGATGGCGGCGCACACCGCGTCCGTGTTCACCGTGACGATGTCATCGACCAACTCGCGCGTCAGGCGCAACGTTTCCTCACCCACCAGCTTGACCGCCGTGCCATCTGAGAACAAACCGACGTCGGACAGCGTCACGCGCTCGCCGGCCTTCACCGAGCGCACCATGGCGTCGGAGTCGCTCATCTGCACGCCAATGACCTTCACCTGCGGGCGCACAGCCTTCACATAAGCCGCTACACCGCTGATGAGGCCGCCGCCGCCGATGGCCACGAAGATGGCGTCGATCGGGCCAGCGTGTTGCCGCAAGATCTCCATGGCCACCGTGCCCTGCCCCGCGATGACGTCCGGATCGTCAAAAGGATGCACAAAGGTCATGCCCTTTTTACGCTCCAGGTCCTTGGCATGCAGGGCCGCGTCGGAATAGCTCTCCCCGTGCAACACGATCTGAACGTGGTCGCCACCGAAGTGCCGCACCGCGTCGATCTTGACCTGCGGGGTGGTGGTGGGCATGACGATGGTGGCCCGACAGCCCAGGCGCTGGGCGCCCATCGCCACACCTTGCGCGTGGTTGCCCGCCGATGCGCAGATGACACCCTTGGCCAGTTGGGCTTTGCTCAGGCTCGCCATCTTGTTGTAGGCGCCGCGCAGCTTGAAGCTGAACACGGGCTGCTTGTCTTCGCGCTTGAAGAAGACGTGGTGGCCCAGGCGGCGCGACAGGCTGCGTGCCTCGTCCAACGGGCTCTCGATGGCCACGTCATAGACGTGGCTGGTGAGGATCTTGCGCAGATAGTCCTGAATGCTCAGCGGAGCCATCGCCTTTGCGGACGCTTTGACGGCCCCTTTGGGCAGGGTGGTTTTCCGGGATGCAGCAGGGCGCGCGGTGGGCATGGACGGGGCTCCGAGGGGCGGGGACAGAGCCCGACAGTCTAGCGTTTGCGCACCATGTGGCGATGGAAGCGCGTCTGTTGCCATCGCGACACCGCCCGCCAGGGGGTCTCCAGGAAGGGCAATGCCCGCAAGGCCAGGCTGCCAGCAGCGGTGGGCGCCAACAGCATCAGCGGATACCAGGGTGCGCGTTGCGGCAGGCCGAGGTTGCGCATGCCCTGGGGCCCCACGAACCAGCTCACCAGGCTCAGGTGGCGCTCTCGGTCGATGTGGCCTCTCAGGGCTTGTGCCCAGGGGTAGGGGCGACTCAGGGGTTCGTCCATCAAGGCCCTGGCCAGCTGCGCGCTGGTGTGGTCGGCAGGCGCCTGTCCAATGACGTTGCGGTAGAGCAGCACGCGGCCCGACGCCTCGTCATCGCACATGAGCGCGTCCTCCACCCCCATGAGCCAGCCGATGTGGCGCCACAGGTGCATCACCGCATCCGCGTCAGAGCGGCTGATCAGCATGCCCGTCATGCGCAGCCCCAGCAGCTGCACCACGCTGAAGGCGAGGTAAGTGGCCTGCATGTCCACCTGGTTGATGGGCAAACCCAGCCATTCGGCATCCCACTGTGGAGAGCCTTGCAAGCGATCACGCACCAGGGCGTGCATCAGGCGCACCCTCAACGTCTGGCGGTGGCCCTCGGCACCGGTGACCATGCCACCGTCGGCCGTGCAAGACAGCCACCACGCAGCAGTCTCGGCCACGCGCTTGTGGGCCCCGACGTGGAGTGCGCCGGTTTGGACCAGTGTCTGGTTGATCGCGGAGGCCTGGTAGCCAGCCATCAGGCCCGCATCCCGCAGCACCATCATGCCGTGCAGCCCCGTGGTTTGCAGCACCTCAGCGCCTCGTCTGGCGCGGGCCGCGTCCAGCCAAGGCGGTGGCGCCTGCGTGGCCTCGAGATACCTCCGCAACGCCGTGTCCTGTGGCGCCACAGCGGAGAGGCCCTGTGCCAGCGCAGCCTCCAACCGCGGCCAGGCGCGGCCCATGCCTTCGGCGTGCAGCCAGTCAATGACGGCATCGGCCAAGGGGTCACCGCGCCAGTGTGCCCGGCCCAAGTCCTGCCATTCGGCCTCGCTGGGCTCCGGGTTGCCGGGGATCATCAACCGCAAACGGGCCGCCTGTGCCCGTGATCGCACCATGTCGGCCCCATGGCGTCCCGGCGGAGTGCGCCCCCCTTGGGCCGCCCCTGGTGCCGCTGTGTGCGCTGCGTCCATCTTGTGATCCTCCATCGGTGCGGCGCTCAACGCGCACCGAACTGCCTGCCTGTCTGTTCTGAGCGTCATCACAACCGCCTCTGCGGTTGTTTGCGCATGGTGGGATCATGCACCGTGGATCACCTGCACAGCACCCGTGTTTGGCGCGCTCCCCGGGATCGCGGGGAGACGAAAAAAAACCCGCCATCGCTGGCGGGTTTCCGACAGGCAGCATGTGCCTGGGCCGATGACGCTCAGAGCGTCAGACGATCACTTTTTGCGCAGACGGCGGATGGCAGCCAGTTGGGCCACCAGTTCGGCCAGCTCGCTTTGGGCGGCAGCCAGGTCCAGCTCGCCCTTGGCGTTGCTGACGGCTTCTTCCGCCAAGCGCTTGGCTTCGCTGGCCTTGGCTTCGTCCAGGTCCTTGCCGCGGATGGCGGTGTCGGCCAGAACGGTCACGCAGCCAGGCTGCACTTCCAGGATGCCGCCGGCCACGAAGACAAACTCTTCTTCCTTGTTGTCTGCGCGCTGGATGCGCACAGCGCCTGGCTTGATGCGCGTGATCAGGGGGGCGTGCTTCGGCAGGATGCCGAGTTCACCCACCTCACCCGGCAGGGACACCAGGGTGGCTTCGCCGGAGAAGATGGACTCTTCGGCGGAAACCACATCAACGTGAATGGTGGACATGGTGCTCTTTCAGTGAGAGCGACCGACCGGACGCTGACCCCGCGAAGGGCCGCGCGTCCGGAGCAGCCGCTTAGTTCAGGGCTGCCTTGGCCTTCTCGAAGGCCTCGTCGATGGTGCCGACCATGTAGAAGGCTTGCTCGGGCAGGCTGTCGCACTCGCCGTTCACAATCATCTTGAAGCCGCGGATGGTTTCCTTCAGGGGCACGTACTTGCCGGGCGAACCGGTGAAGACTTCGGCCACGTGGAAAGGCTGCGACAGGAAACGCTGGATCTTGCGAGCACGGGCCACCAGCAGCTTGTCTTCCGGCGCCAGTTCGTCCATGCCCAGAATGGCGATGATGTCGCGCAGTTCCTTGTAGCGCTGCAGCGTGTTTTGCACGGCGCGGGCCACTTGGTAGTGCTCTTCACCGACCACGTTCGGGTCCAGCTGACGCGAGGTCGAGTCCAGCGGGTCCACGGCGGGGTAGATGCCCAACGAAGCGATGTCACGGGACAGCACCACGGTGGAGTCCAAGTGGGCGAAGGTCGTGGCAGGCGACGGGTCGGTCAAGTCGTCCGCAGGGACGTACACGGCCTGGATCGAGGTGATCGAACCGATCTTGGTCGAGGTGATGCGCTCTTGCAGGCGGCCCATTTCTTCGGCCAGGGTGGGCTGGTAACCCACGGCGGAAGGCATGCGACCCAGCAGTGCGGACACTTCGGTACCGGCCAGGGTGTAGCGGTAGATGTTGTCCACGAAGAACAGCACGTCCTTGCCTTCGTCACGGAAGGACTCGGCGATCGTCAGACCGGTCAGGGCGACGCGCAGACGGTTGCCCGGCGGCTCGTTCATCTGACCGTAAACCATGGCGACCTTGGACTCGCCCAGGTTCTCCAGGTTCACGACGCCGGAATCGGCCATCTCGTGATAGAAGTCGTTGCCCTCACGGGTACGCTCACCCACACCAGCGAACACCGACAGACCGCTGTGGGCCTTGGCGATGTTGTTGATGAGTTCCATCATGTTCACGGTCTTGCCCACACCGGCGCCACCGAACAGACCCACCTTGCCGCCCTTGGCGAACGGGCAGACCAAGTCGATCACCTTGATGCCGGTTTCCAGCAGCTCTTGCGAGGGCGACAGTTCGTCGTATGCGGGAGCCTTGCGGTGGATGGGCGCGGTTTGGGCGCTGTCCACGGGGCCACGTTCGTCGATGGGCGCGCCCAGCACGTCCATGATGCGGCCCAGCGTTGCGGGACCCACCGGCACGGTGATCTGTGCGTTGGTGTTGTAGACCTGGTTGCCGCGGCGCAGGCCGTCGGACGAGCCCAGCGCGATGGTGCGGACGATGCCGTCACCCAGCTGCTGCTGGACTTCCAGGGTCAGGGTGGAGCCGTCCATCTTCAGGGCGTCGTACACCTTGGGCATTTGGTCGCGGGGGAATTCCACGTCCACCACGGCGCCGATGCACTGAACGATCTTGCCCACTGCGTGAGTGTTCGCCATTTTTCGTTCCTTCAATCAATCAATTCTTGAATCAAACCGCGGCCGCACCGGCAACGATCTCGGAGAGTTCCTTCGTGATCGCGGCCTGACGGGTCTTGTTGTAGACCAGCTTCAGCTCCTTGATCACGTTGCCGGCGTTGTCGGTGGCGGCCTTCATGGCCACCATGCGTGCCGACTGCTCCGACGCCATGTTTTCGGCCACGGCCTGATAAACCAGCGCTTCCACGTAACGCACCATCAGGTCGTCGATGACGCCCTTGGCGTCCGGCTCATAGATGTAGTCCCACTGGTGGGTGGCTTCACCTTGGAAGTCGGATGCCTTGAGGGGCAGCAACTGCTCGACCAGGGGTTCCTGCTTCATCGTGTTGATGAACTTGGTGAAGCACAGGTACACCTCGGAGACCTCGCCCGCCTGGTAAGCATCCAACAGCACCTTGACGGGGCCGATGAGCTTTTCCAGGTGAGGCGTGTCGCCCAGACCGACCACTTGCGAGACCACGTTGGCACCAATGCGGCCGAAGAAACCGGTCGCCTTGTTGCCGATGGTCACCACGTCTGCCTTGATGCCTTGACCATCCAGCTCGCGGAGCTTGTTGGTCACGGCGCGCAGCACGTTGGTGTTCAAGCCCCCGCAGAGGCCCTTGTCCGTGCTGACCACGATGAAACCCACCTTCTTGCCAGCCTGGTTGGCCAACATGAAGGGGTGGACGTACTCCGGATTCGCTTTGGCCAAGTTCGCCGTGATGTTGCGCACCTTGTCAGCGTAAGGACGGGCCGCACGCATGCGATCCTGCGCCTTGCGCATCTTCGAAGCCGCGACCATTTCCATGGCCTTGGTGATCTTCTTGGTGTTCTCGACGCTCTTGATCTTGCCGCGAATTTCCTTGCCTGCCGCCATGGCGTGCTCCTAGCTTAGGCGAAGGTTTTCTTGAACGCGACGATGGCCGATTGCATTTCGGCTTCAGCGTCCTTGTCCAGGGCCTTCGAGGATTCGATCTTGCTCAGCAGAGCGGCGTGGCTGGTCTTCAGGAACTGGTGCAGACCAGCTTCGAAGGCCAAGATCTTCTTGACGTCGACATCGTCCATGTAGCCCTTGTTCACGGCATACAGGGTGGCGCCCATCAGGGAGATCGGCAGCGGTGAGTACTGAGCCTGCTTGAGCAGCTCGGTCACGCGGGCACCGCGGTCCAGCTGCTTGCGGGTGGCGGCGTCCAGATCGGAGGCGAACTGCGCGAACGCAGCCAGCTCACGGTACTGCGCCAAGTCGGTACGGATACCGCCGGACAGGCCCTTGATGATCTTGGTCTGGGCAGCACCACCGACGCGCGACACCGAGATACCGGCGTTGATGGCGGGGCGGATGCCAGCGTTGAACAGCGACGTTTCCAGGAAGATCTGGCCGTCGGTGATCGAGATCACGTTGGTGGGCACGAAGGCGGACACGTCACCGGCTTGCGTTTCGATGATGGGCAGTGCCGTCAGCGAACCCGTCTTGCCCTTGACTTCACCGTGGGTGAAGGCTTCGACGTAGTCGGCGTTCACGCGGGCTGCACGTTCCAGCAGGCGCGAGTGGATGTAGAACACGTCGCCAGGGAAAGCTTCGCGGCCAGGAGGACGGCGCAGCAGCAGCGACACTTGACGGTAGGCCACGGCCTGCTTGGACAGGTCGTCGTACACGATCAGGGCGTCTTGGCCGCGGTCGCGGAAGTACTCGCCCATGGCGCAGCCGGAGTAGGCCGACACGAACTGCATGGCAGCCGAGTCAGAGGCCGAAGCGGCGACGACGATGGTGTACTCCATGGCGCCGGCGGTTTCCAGAGCGCGCACGACGTTCTTGATCGACGAAGCCTTCTGACCGATGGCGACGTAGATGCAGGTGACGCCCTGGCCCTTCTGGTTGATGATCGCGTCGATGGCGACGGCGGTCTTGCCGGTCTGGCGGTCACCGATGATCAGCTCGCGCTGGCCACGGCCGATCGGCACCATCGAGTCGATCGACTTGATGCCGGTTTGCAGCGGCTGGGACACCGATTCACGGGCGATCACACCAGGGGCGATCTTCTCGATGGGAGAAGACAGCTTGGCGTTGATCGGGCCCTTGCCGTCGATGGGCTGACCCAGAGCGTTGACCACGCGGCCAATCAGCTCAGGGCCGACCGGCACTTCCAGAATGCGGCCCGTCGTCTTGACGGTGTCGCCTTCGGAGATGTGTTCGTAGGCACCCAGAATCACGGCGCCGACGGAGTCGCGCTCGAGGTTCAGGGCCAGGCCGTAGGTGGGGACGCCGTTGGCGTCAGCGGGGAACTCCAACATTTCGCCCTGCATGGCATCGGACAGGCCGTGCACGCGGACGATGCCGTCGGTCACCGAAATCACGGTGCCCTGGTTGCGAATGTCGGCAGCCGCGCCGAGACCCTCGATGCGGCTCTTGATCAGTTCGGAAATTTCTGCGGGATTCAGTTGCATTGCTTTGCTCCCAGTCTGGTCAAGGGCTGCTCAAAGGCAAACCTCGTTGACAACGACCGGCGGTTGTCAGGAGTGGCATGAAAACCACCGGTAGGAATTGAGCGACTCAGGCCATCAGAGAGGCCTTCATGCGTTCGAGGCGGGCTTTGACAGAGGTGTCCAACACCTCGTCACCCACCACGACGCGCACGCCGCCAATCAGTTCAGGATCGAGTTCGACCTTGGCTTCCAGCTTGCGGCCGAAGCGCTTTTCCAGCGGACCGAGGATGTCGGCCAACTGGGCCGCATCAACGGGGTAAGCGCTGTAAACGCGTGCTTCGGACACACCCTGTTGGGCCTGGGCGAGGGCCAGGAACTGCGCGTTCATCACGGGCAGGGCCGCCAGGCGACCGTTTTCCAGGACCGTGCGCAGGAAGTTGGCCAAGAACGGGGACAGCTGGACCTTGGCCGCAGCCACCATCACGTCGAACACCTGGCCGTCAGTGACCTTGGGGTTGTCGGCGAGGAGGTGCAGTTGCGGGTCGCTGGCCACGGCGGCCAGGGCGTCGAGTTGGGTCACGAAGGACGACAACTCGGCGGCTGGCACGGCCTTGAACAGGGCTTCTGCGTAGGGGCGGGCGATGGTGGCAAGCTCGGCCATGATCACAGCTCCGATTTCAGGTGGTTCAGCAGGTCGGCATGGACCTGTGCGTTCACCTCGCGGCGCAGGATCTGCTCGGCACCCTTGACGGCAAGACCTGCCACCTGTTCGCGCAGGGCCTCGCGGGCCTGCACGACAAGTTGGGCGGACTCTGCCTTGGCATCGGCCACGATCTTGGCAGCTTCGGCGCTGGCACGCGCCTTGGCTTCCTCGACCAGCGCATTGCCACGCTTTTCGGCGTCGGCGATGCGCTTGGCGATGTCTTCACGGGACTGAGCAAGTTCCTGTTGCACGCGCTGGTTGGCGGAAGCCAGTTCTGCCTTGGCCTTGTCGGCCGCAGCGAGACCGCCCGCGATCTTGGATGCGCGTTCATCGAGAGCCTTCGTGATCGGGGGCCACACGAATTTCATCGTGAAAGCCCACAGAATCAGGAAGACCACGATCTGCGCAATCAGCGTTGCGTTCAGATTCACGGCTCGGACCTTTCTCGGTTAATCAAACGTCAGTCGAGAAAGACCGATCACTTGGCCAGGTTGGCGATGAAGGGGTTCGCGAAAGCGAACAGCATGGCGATACCCACGCCGATCAGGAAGGCGGCGTCGATCAGACCGGCCAGCAGGAACATCTTGGTCTGCAGTTCGTTCATCAGCTCAGGCTGGCGAGCGGTGGCTTCGAAATACTTGCCGCCCATCAGGGAGATACCGATACAAGCACCCAGGGCGCCCAGACCGATGATCAGACCGCAAGCCAGTGCAACGTTACCCAACACGAGTTCCATGATTACTCCTAGATAGAAAAGAAAAGAGGTTGAAAAAACCGGGGAATGAAGAAGACCAATGACCAGAGGGGGGGATAACCGGTCAGTGACCTTCGTGAGCCTGACCGATGTACACCAGGGTCAGCATCATGAAGATGAAGGCCTGGAGCGTGATGATCAGGATGTGGAAGATGGCCCAGGCGGTACCGGCGATGACGTGGCCAATCCACAGGCCAATGCCACCCAGCGACGAGAAACCGACTGCGCCCATCAATGCGATCAGCATGAACACCAGCTCACCGGCGTACATGTTGCCCCACAGTCGCATGCCGTGGGAAATGGTCTTGGCACCGAACTCGATCAGGTTCAGGCCGAAGTTGGCGGGGGCCAGCAGGATGATGCCGACCGGGCTGTGCGCGTGGAAGGGAGCGGTGAACAGCTCCTTGATCCAACCGAACAGGCCCTTGATCTTGATGTTGTAGTACAGGCAGATCAGCAAGACGCTGATGGACAGGCCCAGTGTGATGGACAGGTCAGCCGAAGGCACCGAACGCATGTAAGCGTGGTGCGGGTCCAGGCCCTGCGCTTCGTAGGCCTTCTCCCACAGGGTGGGCAAGAGGTCCAGGGGCAGCAAGTCCATGGCGTTCATGAAGAAGATCCACACGAACACCGTCAGGGCTGCAGGCGCAACGGCCTTGCGCGAGGTGGCGTTGTGCACGATGCCCTTGGCTTGCGTGTCGACCAGCTCGACGATCATTTCGATCGCGGCCTGGAAGCGACCCGGCACGCCCGACGTGGCCTTGCTGGCTGCACGCCACAGCATGAACACGGCCAGCAGACCGAGAGTGACCGACCAGAACAGGGAGTCGTAGTTGATGTACGAGAAGTCCGCAATGGATTGCGGAGCGTGATGGTTTTGCAGGTGGCGCAGGTGGTGATTGATGTATTCACCGGCCGTGGGCCCGTGGTTCGCAACAGCGTCAGCAGACATCAGCAACTCTCGTCAAACGTTATTCTTTGCGCGACGCTGCCAGATCAGCAGCGCCACCCCAACAATCTTCAAACTCAGCACCAGCGTGACCAACAGGGCCACCCAGTCCAGTGGAACGACCCAGACCGGTGCCATCGCCAGCATCGCGCCGACCATCAGCAACTTCAGGATCTCCCACACCAGCAATCCGCCCACGCCACCCACGCCATTGGCCGCACGCCGCCCGAACACCCCGTAAGCCATCAGGCCACTGGGCACCACCGCGACCGCCACGCCATAAAGCGCGGACATCAACGAGGACGGGCTGCGCGACAGCAAACCCCAGATCAGCGCGACCAGCACTCCGAACAGCGCCTGGGAGGCCAAGGCCTGCCACACGGTCATGGACGGGTGCTTGGCGACCAGGGCCTGGGCCTCGGTGCGCGTCAGCGAGCTGATGGGCGGGTCGGCGTCTTCGCCCCAGAAGGAGTCGTAGCTTGAGTCCTGAGCTTGGCGCTCTTCCTGTGCTTCCCGTCTGCGCAAGGACTTGGAAGCCTTGTGAGACTCAGAAGACGGCAAGGACTTCAAGGTGCAATCCACTCTGGGTTGAAACGCCACCCGGCGTCGGCAAAACCTAAAGATTATACGCACGCATGGCACCGAGGCCAACACCCCCGTTCACAGGACTTCACAAACGTCGGGCTTGGGGCCGCGTCGCAAGGGTGTCACGCAAGCTCAGGCGCAGAAGACAACAACCCTTTATTACTAACCCTGCGCGTTGAACACCCCCCATATAAGGGAACACCGAGGGCAAGCCCGGTGTCCCCTGTGCGGACCCGCCGGCATGCTCCCCTCAACGTCAACGCGTAAGCAATAGATACGAAGCCATCGGCTTCCGGATGGAGACCAGCATGTCCTCAGCGGCCCAGAAAGAAAAAGTCAGTACCTTCTTTCGCCCGATCCAGGCGGTCACGGTCACGCACATCAAGCAGATGTACGAGCTGTATGCCTCTTTTTACGAAAATACCTCGCTGGACATCTTCCTGAGCGACCTGAGCAAGAAGTCGGGTGTGATCCTGGTGTCGCGCAAGTCCGATGACCGCATCGTTGGCTTCTCGACGCAAACCTTCTTCGACTTGCAGGTCGATGGCAAGCGCGTGCGCGGCATCTTCAGCGGCGACACGATCATCGAGCCGGCCTACTGGGGCAACAACGCCCTGGCGAACACCTTCTACCGCCGCTTGATCATCGAGCGCATCAAGCGCCCCTTCGTGCCTTTCTATTGGTTCCTCATCTCCAAGGGCTACAAGACCTACCTGTTGATGACGAACAACTTCTACAACTACTACCCCAAGGTGGATGGCAACCGCGGCGACCGCAACACGCGTTACCACAACATCACCGAGGCGTACTGCAAGCAGCTCTTCCCAGAGGCTTTCGACCAGCAACGCATGCTGCTGGACTTCGGTGACAGCTACGTGCGCCTGAAGGGCGACGTGGCCGAAATCACGCCGGAGTTGAAGGCCGCGAATCCGCACATCGCCTTCTTCGAAAAGGTCAACCCCGACTGGCGCCGCGGCACCGAGGTGCCTTGCCTGGCTGCCTGCGACTACGAAAGCCTGTTCCGCTCCATCGTGGACGTGCCCTGGAAGTGGGTGAAGAAGCACATCCTGGGCACCCATCGCCCTGCTGGCTTGGACCTGGCCGACAAGCCAGCGCGCGGTGTCGCGGCGGCAGCCGCGTCGGCATCCTGGGACGCCGACGATGCGCTCGAGCGCTCGAAGGCCTCCTGAGCATGGGGGCCGGAACCACCCTCGGACACCACCTCCTCAGACTGCTGGTCGCCCCCGGGCGACGGCGCTTCGAACAGCACCTCGGTGAACTGGAGTCGGTCCAGCGCGCCCGTCTGAACCGTTGGTTGTCCGCTGCAGCACGATCGCCCGAAGGTCGACGCCGCGGCGTGCGCGCCGATTGGTCCTGGGAGGAGTACGCGCGCCAGTTGCCGGTGACGGGCTGGAGCGACTACGCCGAGGCCATCCAGGTGCAGCGCGAGCGCAAGCAGTCGCTGCTGATCGACTCGCCGGTGATGCGCTACCAGCCCACCAGCGGCTCGACCTCCGCCGTGAAGTGGGTGCCGTACACGAAGATGTTCCTCGACGAGCTCGACCAGGTCATCACAGCCTGGGTGGGCGACCTCTACCGGCAATTTCCCAAGCAGGGCAAGGGCACGCACTACTGGTCACTGTCGTGGATCCCGACCGAGCTGCGCAGCCAAACCGCCGGCGACATCAACGACGACATGAAGATGCTGTCGTGGGGCAAGCGACTGCTGGCTTACCTGACGCAGGCGGCGCCACAAGAGATCGCGCTGGCAAGGAGTTCAGACGACTCCCTGTTCGCCACCATCGCCTACCTGGCCGCCGACGAGGCGCTGGGCTTCATCTCGGTGTGGAGCCCGACCTTCGGCCTGGGCCTGCTGGAGCAGATGTCGGCCTGGCGCAGTGAGCTGGCGGATGTGCTGTCCAGCGGCCAGTGGGGCCCGCGCCACGCACAGATGGCGGGCGTACCCTGCCCCCGCTCCATGCGCGCGGCGGCCTTGCTGCGCAGCTGGGACGGCCAGCTCTCGCCCGCCTTCTTCGAAGCGCTGTGGCCCAGCCTTGCCGTGCTCAGCGCCTGGGACACGGCCGCGGCCACGCCCTGGGCGCGCAAGCTGCAAGGCTGCCTGCCCCAAGCGCATTTCCAGGGCAAGGGCCTGTGGGCCACCGAGGGCGTGGTGACCTTCCCCTTCCAGGGCCGCTACCCGCTGGCCTACCTCAGCCATGCCTTCGAGTTCATTGACGCGCAAGATGGCAAGGTGCTGGCACCCTGGCAGTTGCGCCAGGGCCAAGACGTGATCCCCCTGTTGACGACAGGCAGCGGCCTGGCGCGTTACCAGATGAGCGACGTGTTGCGCGTGGACGGCGCACTTGGCCAGGTGCCCACCCTGACCTTCCTGGGCCGCAACGACGGCGTGGACCTGGTCGGCGAGAAGACCAGCGCCACCGTGGCGCAGCAGGTGCAAGACAGCCTGACGCTGCAAGGTGCTCTGCCAGTCACGCTGCTGGCGCTCGACGAGGCCCGCCACCGCTCGCCCGGCTATGTGTTGCTGGTCGAGTGCGGCGAGGGCACGCCGACCGAGACGCAAGCCGCGATGCAGTCCGACCTGGCGAGTCAGGTGGAAAAAGCTTTGCAGGCGAACTTCCACTACAAGCTCGCACGCGAACTCGGGCAGCTGCAACGTGCCGCTTGCGTTGCCTTGCCGCACATGCGTGCGCTCTACCTCGACCAGTGCCGCGAGCGCGGAATGATCGAGGGCAACATCAAGATCGAACCGCTGCGCCATTGGCGCGGCAACGTGCCACAGGTGTTGCGCCAGGTGCTGGACGCCTGAGCCAGCCCCGCACGCCACCCCCGTTCAACCTTTCTCCAGACACACCGCTCTCTGCAGGACCCGCCATGGCCATCACCATCCGCATCGGCACACCAGCCGACAACGCCAAGATCCAGGATCTGATCACCAAGATCACCATGCCCGGCCCGGCGCAGATGTGCTTCCAGCGCAACCCCGACTTCTTCGTGGGCGCGAAAGTCATCGGTGACGAATTCGTGCTGACCGTGGCCGACGACGATGAGCGACCCGATGTGCTCGCCGGTTTGACCGTGATCTCCGGGCGCGAGCTTTACATCAGCGGGCAGAAGCGCCGCGTGTACTACTCGGGCGACACGCGCGTGGACCCGTACTACCGCCGCCGCGGCATCGCGTCCAACCTGTTCGTCGAGCAGAAAAAACACCGCAGCACGACCGACTTGCTGCAAGGCATCGTGCTGAAGGAAAACACCGCGCCACTGGACGCCGCCGCCAACACGGCCGATGGCGTGCTGTTCAAGTACTGGATCAGCCACAGCATCGAGACGAGCTTCATCTTCACGCGCAAGGTCACGCCGCGCATCCCCGCTGGCGTCACCATCCGCGCGGCCAACGCCTCTGACCTCCCCGCCATGCAGGCCTTCTTCGACCGCGAAGCCCCCCGCCGCAATGGCTACCCCGTCTATGACATGCAGAAGATGGCCGCGGGCGACCCGTACTACAACGGTCTGAAGGTCGAGGACTATGCGCTGGCACTGAGCAGCGGCCAGATCGTCGGCATGCTGGCGGGCTGGAACCAAAAGGCCTACAAGCAGACGCGCATCGTCGGCTTCAAGCCCGCCATCAAGCTGCTGCGCCCGCTCTACAACCTGTACGTGGGCATCGCCGGGGGCTTCAAGCTGCCACCGGTGGGCGGCATGCTGAACTACCTCAGCCTCTACAACATCCTGATCGCCAAGGACGACAAGGCCGTGTTCCAGGGCCTGATCGACTGGGTCATGGCACACCAGGGACAGCAGTACGACGCGCTGGCCGTGGGCATCACGCACGGTGACCCCCTCGAAGAGGTGCCGCGCGGCTACAAGCGCCAGAAACTGTTCTCCAGCCATTTCTGGCTGAGCTATGGTGAAGACCCCCGCCCTGGCATCGACAACCGCCCGCTGTACGTGGAACTGGGCCGCCTGTGAACCACCCACGCAAGAATGAGAGCCTCGACATGAAGTTGCTGTCGATCCCCACACTGCTGGCCGTCAGTGCCACGACCCTGCTGCTCAGCGGCTGCTTTGACAGCCAACCCGAACTGCAGCTGCCCGGCTACATCGAGGCGGACATCACGACCGTGGCATCGCCGGTGTCCGGCACGATGGCGCGCATGGCCGTCAGAGAAGGCCAAAGCGTGCAGCCCGGTGAGACCTTGTATGTGCTGGAGTCCCAGCAGGAGCAGGCTCGCCTGGCCGAGGCCCAGGCCAAGAAGGCCCAGGCCGAAGCCCAAACGAAGAATCTGAGCAAGGGCGCCCGCCAGGCCGAACTGGAGAGCCTGCGCGCCAAGCTGCGCTACACCAAGGCCCAGCTGGCTCAGGCCGAGAGCAACCTGAGGAAGAGCGAGTCGCTGGTCAAGAAGAACTTCGTGTCCGAGGCCCAGGTGGACACCGACCGCACCAACGTCGCGCTGGCCCAGGCCCAGGTCGAAGAGGCCCGGGCCGCGCTGCGTGCCGCCAAGGAAGGCGCCCGCACAGACGAGCAGGCCGCCGCCGCTGCACAGGCCTCCGCCGCGCAGGCCGGTGTGGACCAGGTGGCCTGGCTGCTGCAGCAAAAGAAGGTGAACGCCCCCGTGGGCGGCGTGGTGCAGGAGCTCTACATCCGCCAAGGCGAGTTTTCGGCCACCGGTGCGACCGTGCTGACCATCCTGCATTCGGACTCCCTGCGCGTGCGCTTCTTCGTGCCCAACGACCTGCGCCCACAGTTCCTGCCCGGCGCCACCGTGAACGTGGCCATCTCGGGTTGCGACAAACCGGTGACGGCCCGCATCAGCCGCGTCAGCGCCCGCCCCGAATACACCCAACCCATGATGTTCAGCCAGGAGCTGCGCGACCGCCTGAGCTTCCTCACCGAAGCCCGCCTGAACACGCCCGCTGGCTGCACCGCGCCTCCGGGCACGCCTGTCGGCGTGAAGGTGGTGGCATCCCAAGCACCCAAGGCCTCCTGAGTCGGAGCCTGGACGTGGCAGCCCCCATCATCGAGGTCCGCAACCTCACCAAAACCTTTGGCGACAAGACTGTCGTCGATCAACTCAACATGAGCATCGAGGAAGGCCAGCTGTACGGCTTCCTCGGCCCCAACGGCTCGGGCAAGACCACCGCCATCCGCATGATGTGCGGACTGGTGCCGCTGACCTCGGGCTCGGGCACCTGCCTGGGCTTCGACGTCGGCAAGCAGGCCCACAAGATCAAACCGCTGCTGGGCTACATGACCCAGCACTTCAGCCTCTACCGCGACCTGACCGTGCGCGAGAACCTGCAGTTCGTCTGCAAGCTCTACGGCATCCGCGATGTGGCTGGCCGCGTCAACGAACTGGTCAAGCAGTTCGCCTTCGACAACGAGGGCCGCGATCGCCAGCGGGTGGGCACGATGTCAGGCGGCTGGAAGCAGCGCCTGGCGCTGGCCTGCGCGATGGCCCACCGCCCACGCATCCTGCTGCTCGACGAGCCCACGGCCGGTGTAGACCCGAAGGCCCGCGAGGCGTTCTGGGACATCCTGCAAGACATCGCGGCCACCGGCGTGTCGGTGCTGGTCAGCACGCACTACATGGACGAGGCCATGCGCTCGCAACGCATCGCCTATGTGCTGTACGGTCGGCTGCTGGTGGACGATGCCCCAGAGAAGGTGCTGGCCGACGCCAAGCTGGTGGCCGCCCAGGTGCCGCTGGGGCAAGCCTTCCGCAACCCGCAGATGGCGCACGACCCGCGCGTGGTGCGGCTGTCCATGCAGGGCAACAGCATCCGCGTGGTGGCGCGCTCGTCAGACGACATCACCTCGTGGACGCGCGACCTGGCCGCACAAGGCATGGCCTCGGGCGAGCCCACGCCCATCGACGTCGGCCTCGAAGACGTCTTTTTCTACCTGACCTTGCAGCAGCAGGGTTCGGTCACGCAATTCTGAAGCCGAGGTGTCCATGGCCTTCAACCGCATTGCCGCCATCGCCATCAAAGAGTTGCGGCACATGGTGCGCGACCGGCTGACCTTCGTCTCGCTGCTGTCGGTGACCATCGGCTACGTCGTGGTGTTCGGCTACGCCATCAACCCGGACCCGCGCCACATCCCGACCATCGTGGTGGACCACGACAAGAGCGAGTTTTCGCGGCTGTACAAGGCCGCGCTGCAGCAGTCGGTGTACCTGGAGATCGACCCGCGCCAGCTCACGTCCGACCAGGCCAGCGAGATGCTGCGCAAGGCGCAGACCTCGGTGGTCATCGAGATCCCACCGGACTTCACGCGCAAACTCATGACCGGCCTGCCCGCGCAGATTTTGGTGGAGGCCGATGCGACCGACCCGGTCTCGCTGAACGGCGCCATCACCTCGACCGGCGAAGTGGCGCGCCAAACCGCGGCCCACCTCTTCCACCGCGATGGCATCGAGACCCGCGTCAAGGGTGACCCGCAACTGGAAGTGCGCGTGCAACGGCGCTTCAACCCGCAGGGCGAGCAGACGTTCTTCATCATCCCGGGCCTGGTGGGCATGATCCTGAACGTGTCGCTGCTGGTGATGACGGCCATGTCCATCACCAAGGAAAAGGAACAGGGCTCGATGGAGTTCCTGCTGGTCACGCCGACCGAGCCCTGGGAGATGATCATCGGCAAGATCATCCCGACCTTCCTGGTGGGCGTGGTGCAGGTCTCCATCATCCTGTGCATCGCCTTCTTCCTGTTCAAGATGCCACTGACCGGCGACCCGCTGGCCCTGGTCGCGCTGCTGCTGGCCTATGGCATCACGACGCTGGCGGTGGGCATTTTGATCTCGTCGGCGGCGCTGTCGCAGATGCAGGCCATGCAGCTGTCCTTCTTCTACTTCCTGCCCTCCATCTTGCTGTCGGGCTTCATGTTCCCCTACAGCGGCATGCCGAAGTGGGCGCAGATCATCTCGCAAGGCCTGCCGCTGACCTACTTCGTGCGCGGCTCCCGCGGGGTGTTCCTCAAGGAGTTCACGCTGGTGGACATGTGGCCGCACCTGTGGCCCATCATGCTGGCGGGGCTGATCTTCGGCCTGCTGGCGGTCAAGAGCTATCGGCGCACGCTGAACTGAGGCCCCCGCAGCGCGGCCAGCGCGCCTGCGTGTGCCTGTCACGCCACGCCACGACCTCGGTTTGACGCGTTCGCGGTGGCAGCCCTGGGTCACCACGCATGACAAATGTCACGGCACGCCACCCGCCAAGGCCGAACTGGCGTTAAAGCGCCCCAAGGATTGTCCGAAATCAACATGCCAATGGTTTCACTCGTCCAAGGAGCGCCCTCATGCGATTCACCCAGCTTGCTGCCGCCTGCACCCTGACCCTGATGGCCCTCGGTGCCCAGGCCCAGGCCAACGACCCCAAGGCCACGATCACCGAACTCGAAGCACGGCTTGGCAAGATCGGCACACCCCGTGTCGAGGGCACCGACAAGGCCGGCGACAAAACAGTGCCGGCCCTGTACTACGGCCCACGCAAGCTCAACGGCAATTTCGACGCCGTCGATGACATCAAGAAGAAGAGCGGCGCCACGGCCACCGTGTTCGTCAAGGACGGCAGCGATTTCGTGCGCATCAGCACCAATGTGCTGACGCCGGAAGGCAAGCGTGGCGTGGGCACGGCCCTGGCCAAGGCGAAGGCCTACGATGCGGTCAGCAAGGGGCAGGAGTTCTGCGGCGATGTGGACGTGCTGGGCACGGCCTTCAACGCCTGCTACCACCCCATCAAGGACGCAACAGGCACCGTGATTGGCGCCACCTACGTCGGCTTCAAGAAGTAAGCCCCCCCCCCTCTTCCTGGAGACGACCATGAAGCTCTTGGCTTCGCTCGCACAGCGGCTCGACCGCCTTTCCACCGCGGCCAAGCTCGGCCTGGCCTTCGGCCTGGTGCTCACCTTGACCGCCGCGATTGGCGGAGCCTCGGTGTATGCGCTGTCCAAGCTCAAACACGCCTCGGACGAGCTCGCGGACAACTGGCTGCCCACCGTGGGACACCTGGCCATCGTGCGCAGCTCGGTGTTGGAGGCGCGCGAGTTCGAGGTCAAGCACACGACCGCGTCCGACGCCGGCTACATGAGCGAGTACGAAGAGAAAATGAACGCGGCGCTGGGCGTGGTGAAGACCGCGCTGGAGGCGCACAGCAAGCTCCTCAGCGAGGCCGAAGAGCGCCAGCTGCGCGCCACGTTCGATCAGCATTGGCAGGCCTACCTGGCCACCAACGCCAAGGTCATCGGCCTGGACAAGGGTGGGCAGCAAGCCGATGGCAAGGACATCAGCGAAGGTGCTGGCAAGTCACAGGTGGACGACGCGCTCGTGGCACTGGACAAGCTCTCGGCCTACAGCTTTGGTCAAGGCCGAGCCGCGGCCGACGCAGCCGCCGAGGTGTACCGCAACTCCCAGCGCTGGGTGGCCGGCCTGGTGGCGGTGTCACTGGTGCTGGGCATCGCGTTGGCCGTGGTCCTGACGCGCAACCTGCTGCGCCAGCTGGGTGGCGAGCCCCATGACACAGCGCGCCTGCTGCAGCGCATGGCCCAAGGCGACCTGACAGCGAGCATCCCGGTGCGTGCAGGTGACCGCGACAGCGTGATGGCTTGCTTGCAGCAGATGCAGCAAGGCTTGAGCACCGTGGTGTCGTCTGTGCGCCAAGGCTCGGAGAGCGTGGCCACGGCCAGCCACCAGATCGCCCAGGGCAACAACGACTTGTCGGGCCGCACCGAGCAGCAGGCCAGTGCTTTGCAACAAACGTCCGCGTCCATGGACGAGTTGGGCTCGACGGTGATGCAGAACGCCGACAACGCGCGCCAGGCCAACCAGATGGCGCAGCAAGCCAGCTCGGTCGCGCTGCAGGGCGGCGAGGCGGTCGGCAAGGTTGTGGCCACCATGCGGGGCATCAATGACAGCTCCAAGCGCATCGCCGACATCACCAGCGTGATCGACGGCATCGCCTTCCAGACCAACATCCTCGCGCTGAACGCGGCCGTCGAGGCCGCTCGGGCCGGCGAGCAGGGCCGCGGCTTCGCTGTGGTGGCCAGCGAGGTGCGCACCCTGGCGCAGCGCTCGGCCACTGCGGCCAAGGAAATCAAGACGCTGATCACCGCCAGCGTGGAGAAAATCCAGCAGGGTTCGCAGCAGGTGGACGAGGCGGGGAGCACCATCGACGAGGCGGTGCGGGCCATCCAGCAGGTCACCCAGATCGTCAATGAGATCACCACGGCCAGCAGCGAGCAAAGCGCCGGCGTGAACCAGGTCGGTCAGGCCATCTCGCAGATGGACCAGGCCACACAACAGAACGCGGCCCTGGTCGAGCAAAGCGCCGCCGCGGCAGAAAGCCTTCGCACCCAGGCGCAGCAACTCGTGGACGCTGTGGCGGTGTTCCAGCTGCGCGGCTGAAGCGCGCAGCACGGCGTGACAAACGACACGCCTGCGCCAGCGCTTACACGACAGATACACGCCTGGCCCGCTACCCGGGTTCAGCACCGGGCCCCGCCCGCCGACATCAGGGTGCCACTCCTCGCAGCGCACCATGAGCCACTCCACCTTCCTGCCCAGCACATTCAACGGCACCTCCACCCTGGAGGCGCCCATTCGCCCGGCCTCAAGCCGCCCAGAAGGCGCACCGCGCTGGCCCTGGATCGCCATCGCCGGTTGCCTGCTGATGTTCGCGGCGCTGGCACTCAACCACTTCGGCCAAGGCCGCGTGGACAGCGCCTCCGAGGCACTGCACAGCACCTGGATGCCCGCGGTGGACAAACTCGCCAACATCCAGGCCCAGGTCAAGGACCTGAACGGCGAAGCCGCCCGGCGCACCGCCTGGACACCCGGCCAGCTGCGCGGCCGCATCAGCGACGACATCGGCCGCTTCGCCCAATGGATGGCCTTGCCCCATGCCGGCATGGACGCCAGCACGCCGGAGCTGCTGCGCGTTTTGCAGCAACGCTGGAGCGACTACCTCGCCATGCCCGACGTGGACACCCCTGCCCGCGCCGCTCGCCTGCACGATGCCGCAACGGCCCTGGAGCGCCTGAGCGCGCATTGCCTGGCACAAAGCCAGATCCAAGCCGACATCGCGGCAGGCCGTTGAGTTCAGGCGGCTGCCTGGCGGACCGCCAACGCCTCACCGAGCCCGCCGCCCTCACCGACCGCGCCGCCCACCACTTCCCGCACCAGCCGAGCCAAGGTGGCGTCCAGGCGCGCGTGAAACTCAGCGATTGCGCTCGGCGGCGTTTCGCCCAGCTGCCATGACATCGGCACGCTCAAGGCACCGTCCAGCTCCACCAGCACCGGCAAAGGCGAGATGCTGTTGACCGCAGGCACCAGCTGGCCGACGCGCACGCGCGCGCCCGGGGGGTGGATGCCACCGACATCGCCCAAGCTGGTCGCGTGACAGCTGATGGCCGGGAAACGCCCGGCCCGCTTGAGCTTCAAGCCAATGTGCCCCACCAGGGTGCGGCCCAACCAGGGCGTGAGCTCTTCGAGCAGGTAGGTCCAGCACATCTCGCGGCGGGCGTAGCGGGCCTGGCCCTCCTTGATGGCGGCATCGACCGAACGCACGCGCTCGGCCCAGGGCTTGCAGGCGTCCTGCTCGATGACGAGGAAGGCGCCCACGTGGTTGCCCCACAGCGGGCCATGGCCGGGCGATGTCGCCGAGGCCGCCGGGTAGAACTTGCGCAGGTTCACCGAGATGCGGATGACGGCCGCGGCCTGCGGGTCACCCGGCGCCTGGTCCAAAAAAGTCTGGGCGATGGCCGACACCAGCAAGGTGTTGAGCGACACACCCAGCTGCCGCGCCGCACGGCGCAGGTCGGACACGGGCGTGGGCACGGTGTGGTGCCGCAGACCGGTGGTCGAGTAGTGCGCGCCAAGCTCGGTGGGCAACTGCTGCACGTGCAAGCCGGCCAGGCGGCGCGCTTCGGCCAGCTTGTGCTGGCGCGAGCGCCACACCTGGCGCGGCCACTGCCACCAGCGCTGGGGCGCGATCGAACCCAGCATGGACGGCGCCTCCAGCGGCATGGCCTCGATGGGCAGGCCGTTCAGCCCGCGCAGGATCTGGCGCACCTGCTCGACCATGGTCATGCCATCGGCCAGGAGGTGCGGCACACCGAAGATCAGGGCCGGACGCTGAGGATGCGGCACAAAATGCGCGCGCAGGCCCAGGCCGCGCTCCAGCGGCAGCACCTCGTGCAGGGCACGCCAGTGCCAGGCCTGCAGCGCCTCGGGGTCGTCGAGGTCCACGTCGCGGTGCACGTGGAAAGCCAGCTCGAACATCTGGTCGATCAGCGGCCCCTCGGGCAGGATGCGCAGGTGGTAGCGGTGCAGGCCGGGCTCCAGCGCCGCGCGCAGCTTGGGGTTGGCTGTCACCAACTGGCGCAGCACCCCACGCACCTGGCCCTCGGTCACAGGCGCATCGAAACGCATCAGGTAGGGCTGCACCATCGTGCCGGCCAGGCCCTCGATGGCCGCGTAACCATGCTCGGAACGGTTGAGGGGAACGGTGTCGCCGGTCAACGGCTTGCTCGGGAATGCCATGCGTTCGATGCTGACAGATCAGCGCGGCCACCGCCTCATGGTTGCTGCGGATCTCCCCCCTGAATGAGCAGGCGCCAACGCACACACAGGCGACTGCCTACAATGCCCGCCATGAGTGCTGCCACCGCCCCGACCTCCGCCGCCGACAACGCGTCTGCCCTGCCCGCCCTGCCCCCGCTGGCCAACGACCGCTTTCTGCGTGCCTGTCTGCGCCTGCCCACCGACGCCACGCCCGTGTGGCTGATGCGCCAGGCCGGCCGCTATTTGCCCGAATACCGCGCCACCCGCGACGTGGCCGGCAGCTTCATGGGCCTGGCCACCAACCCCGAGGCGGCCTGCGAGGTGACGATGCAACCGCTGCGTCGCTACGACCTCGACGCCGCCATCCTCTTCAGCGACATCCTCACCGTGCCCGACGCCATGGGGCTGGGCTTGAGCTTCGCGGCCGGTGAAGGCCCGAAGTTCGCCAAGGTGGTGCGCGACGAGGCTGCGGTGGCCGCGCTCGCCGTGCCCGACATGGACAAGCTGCGCTATGTGTTCGACGCCGTGGGCACCATCCGCAAGGCCTTGTCCGACGAGAACGGCGTGGGCAAAGTCCCGCTGATCGGCTTCTCGGGCAGCCCCTGGACGCTGGCCTGCTACATGGTCGAAGGCGGTGGCTCGGACGACTACCGCGCCGTCAAGACGCTGATGTACCAACGCCCCGACCTGATGCACCGCATCCTGGCCGTCAACGCCGACGCCGTGGCGCTCTACCTCAACACCCAGATCGAAGCGGGTGCGCAAGCGGCCATGGTGTTCGACTCCTGGGGCGGTGTGCTGGCCGATGGCGCCTTCCAGCAGTTCAGCCTGGCGTACACGAAGCGGGTGCTGTCTCAGTTGAAGAAAGAACACAACGGATTCCGCATCCCGCACATCGTCTTCACCAAGGGCGGCGGCATCTGGCTCGATGAGATCGCCGACAGCGGCTGTGACGTCGTCGGCCTGGACTGGACGATGAACCTGGGCAGCGCCCGTGCCCGCGTGGGCGACCGCGTCGCCTTGCAAGGCAACCTCGACCCCAACGTGCTGTTCGCCAACCCTGAGCAGGTGCGCGAGCAAGTCATTCAGACGCTGGACAGCTTCGGCAAACCGTCCGACGTGGCCGGCGGCTCGGGCCACATCTTCAACCTGGGCCACGGCATCAGCCAGTTCACGCCGCCGGAGAACGTCTCGGTGTTGGTGGACACGGTGCACGAGCACAGCCGCAAGCTGCGCGGCTGATCGCCAGGAGCGCGGGCCTGGCGAGGTGCTCGCTCAGGCCTCGTCCCGCGTGGCCATCAAGGCCGCCAGCAGGATGAGGCCGCCGCCCAGCAGCACCACCGGACGCAGGGTCTCGCCACCGAACCACACGGCCGAGCCCGACGCAAACACGATCTCCGTGAGCATGACCACCGAGGTCAGGTGCACCGGGATCTGTGAAGCGCCGTACTGCATGGCCATGTTGGCCGCGAAGAAGGCCACGCCCATGGCGCCAGCCAGCAGCAACCAGGCCCAATCGAACGCCGGCCAGCCAGGGATGAGGCCCTGGGCAGACAAGGCCAGCCCCGCCAGCGCGGGCAGCCCCACCCCGCCGAGGAACATGGCCAAGGCACGCTCGGCCGAGGTCCGCTGAGCGGCTCGCCGCATCATCACGTTCGTCACTGCAAAGCCCAGGCCACCGGCCAGGCCCAGCCAGTCGGCCAGGCCGTTGAAGCGCGGCCAGCCGCCATCCTCCGGGCGCAGCACCAGCAAGGCGCCGCCGAGGGCCAGCAACACGCGCACCGCCGCCATGGGCGTGATGCGCTCGCCCAGCAACCACCAGGCCAGGCCGACGGCCCACAGCGGCATCAGGTAGAACAGCAGCACGACGCGCACCACCTCGCCGGTGGCCACGCCCCAGTTGAAGGCCGCGTTGGTGGCGCCCGTGGCCACGGCCAGCACCCACAGCGTGGGCGTGCGCCACACGCCCGACCAGGCCTCGCGGCGCGTCACGCCCACGACGAGCACGCCCATGAGGAAGAACAGCATCGTGGCCCACACCGCGTGCAGGCCCATGGCCTGCAACTGGCGCAAAGGCCACCACGACAGCCCCCAGACG
>Ga0209617_10000141_pt1 | contig 28544 bp, 25 predicted proteins | sample LakEriepJuly2011_2_FD_187459 | JGI IMG/M metagenome (GOLD analysis project Ga0209617, IMG submission 187459) | Freshwater microbial communities from dead zone in Lake Erie, Canada - CCB epilimnion July 2011 (SPAdes) (version 2) | ecosystem: Environmental > Aquatic > Freshwater > Lentic >...
TGAACTCATTAAATTCATTAAATTCATTTAACTTTATAGCAGGTGGGATAATTACAAATTTGGTTAGTACAAAATTAGGACTTCCAAATGATCCAGTTTCTATAATGATTAGTACAACAACTATTTCGAATTTATTAGGATATATAAATGATACAGCTTGTAAATCTAGATATTTACAAGATTTATCTAGTAATTTATTTGGAATAAAACGTATATTAGGACTTGCTAAGTATTCAATTGTAATTAATCAGGAATCAATATTTTATCAAAAAATAATTTCATATCTTTTAACAAATTATAAACATAAATTAATTCAGGATAGTATAGAACATAATTATAATATAGATTCAGATATAACGAATATTCATTTTATGAACAGTACTATTATTGAAGAATATGATGGTTCAAAGATATCAATTGCATTAAATTATAGTACCAAAGATATATTAGTTCAATCTAGCACTCTTGATGTTTATAGACTAAAAAAATATGTTCAATCTATTGTCTCAAAAAATACATCATCAACTTACCTAAATCTATTTTTACCTACAATTATTCATGAAACAGGACCTAGTAAGAAAAGATCAAGAACAGAAGAAACAAATCAGAATGATTCTTCATCTGAATTAACAAATACAATTGTTCGATGGAAAAATTTACGTGTGCATACAAATAAAAATTTGGCAAATACAATTCTATCTACACAAGTACAGACTGAACTTGTTGATGATTTAAACAACTTTATTGCTAGTGAGGAATATTATAATACCAAAGGTATACCATATAAGCGAGGATACTTACTTCATGGTCCACCTGGTACTGGTAAAACATCTATTATCAAATCATTTGCAAGTACATATGGTTTTGATATTTATATTATTAATATGGAAAATATTAAAACTCCAGAAGATATTGTTCAGATTTTTAGAGGGTTTGATTCAGCACACTCTTATCATATTATATGTTTTGAAGATATTGATCGTTGCCCAATGTTAAAAAAACCTAATAGTTATTATGATTCTGAAACAACTGCAAATTCAAATATTGGAATTAGAACATTTTTAAATGAATTAGATGGAATAGTAGAAGGAAATAAACGTATTACAGTATTTACTGCAAATTCAACAAGTGTACTTGATTCAATTGAAGCATTATGTAGACCAGGTCGTATTGATAAAAAAATAGAAGTTGGATTTTGTGATGCTGAACAGTTAATAAGAATCTATCTACATTATACTCAATTGGAACAAGAGCAGACAGAATTTATTATAACTCAAGAAGAAATTATAACTAAAAAAATTACTCCAGCACATGCAGTTAAGATTATTTTGTCAAATCCTCTTATTACTCTAGATGAATTTAAAATCAAACTAAATATTGGTTCTAATTCTAGTAATCTTATAACTCCAGAAGATGAAATTACTAATACTAATACATCTACATTAAATAATAGATCTTCTAGAAGATCTCGACGTGGTCAAGTATCCGATAAAAGATCTTTTACTAAGCTTGTGGATATGATTAGAAAAGAAAAAGATATATTAAATGAACTTGTCGAAACAATATCAGTCGCAGGTACTACTAAAGAAATAAAAGAAAAGGTTCCTCATATTCTATGGGGTCGTCAAACCAGAGTCAAATCTATTAACAAAATTCTAGAAACATGTAAAAGAAGATTTAGAACAGAAGAAGACGCTGAAGAATAATTAATATTTAATTTTTATTAAATTAAAATTATTAAATATATATTTTAATATTATAAATATCCAAATGAATAATACACAAATACTTATTATTATTTTATGTATTTTTATACTGCATTATTTTTACAGTATGTATACAGATAGTTCTAACAGTTACTCTTCAAGTAATTCTAATTCAGACATAGACTCTGATAGTTCATCTACAAGTTCTAATAATTATATTGAAGATTTTGAAGATAATCCAGTAACTAGTATTGGTGGATTAGTTTTATGGTTAGATGCAAATGATAGTAAAACATTACAATTAAATGAATCTAATGTTATTTCTTGGGAAGATAAATCCCCATTAGAACTTACTGCAATTCAATTAAATCAATCAGCATCAGCACCAATATATAATAGCACAGGGTTAAATAATTTACCAACTGTATCATTTTCTACAACAAAAGGAAATAATGGTTTTGTTGTACCAATACCTCCAAATACATTTGGAAGTACAACAAGCCCAAATACAAAAACATTTATTGTTTTTGTTGTATCACAAAGAGTTGGTCCACCATCTCAGTACGAGACAATAATTGGTAGAACTGTCAGAAATATACCAGCACCTTTTGATATGTATAATTCAACTAGAGTATTTGGAAATCAAAATATGTATACATTTGTTAAAAGTCCATATGATCAAAATTCTAATACTAACTTAAATATTAATGTATTTAGTATTATTGACACAACATATACAGAATATTTAAATAATAGTATAATATTAACACAAGATGTTTCACAAATGATGTTAAATGATGATGCATCATTATTTGGAATTGGTACTCGAACTGATAATGTTACTGGTTTTAATGGTAATATTTCAGAAGTAATTGTATATAATAGTAAATTAACTCGAGATCAAATTTCAAGCATCAATAATTATTTGGCAGTAAAATGGACTTCGAAACCATCTAGTTCCCCTACATTTACACCTGTTGCAGCATCAGCACCTTCAGATTATCCTGTAGTACCTTTTGTTCCAGTTTTATCACCATCACCATCATCTGCTCCAGAAATAGTACCTGTTCATCCAGACATAGATCAAGTAAAATCATGTAATAAAAAGATAGTTACAGATTTTAAATATTCAAGTATTGGTTATATTAATGATAAAATTAATTTTTTACCATATTATATAAAAGAAGTGGCTAATCTTGATGAAGCAATTACTATTGCTCAAGAAAAGGCAGCTACTGTATTTCAATTAACTTCAACAAATAAATTATATATTGGATACTATTATAATAGTAATAGTAATAAAATTAAAAAAGATAAAAAAGATAAAAAAGATATTTCTGAATTGTATGCAATTAAAGTTACTCCAGAACAAAAACCATTAACTACAGCAACAGAACATCGATATAAAATTTTTACAAAATATTCTAAACCACCTAGAAATATTAATAATTTTTTCTTAGAAAAATCTGTGGGAAAAGTTAAAACAGATGCAGAAGCTAGAGAGTTAGCAAATAAATATGGTGCAACTGCATTTTGGATTGATAGTGATGGAAAATTATATATTACATATAATTTTAATGTATTATTATTTAAACAAACAAATGATGAAAAATCAAACAAAGTTCCATTTAATCAAATTTATTATGTTAGTTGTTTATTTAATAAAAAAAATAAAGCTATAAAAGATATTGAAGATAATAGTTTAGAATAGAAAAAGTATTAATTTTTATTAAATTAAAATTATTAATTATATATTTCAATATTATAAATATAAACATGAATAATACACAGATACTTATTATTATTTTATGTATTTTTATACTGCATTATTTTTACAGTATGTATGCAGATAGTTCTAACAGTAAATCTAAAACAGACTCAGACTCAGACTCAGCCACAGATAGTTCTAAAAGTTACTCTTCAACTGATTCTTCATTTACAAGTTCTAATAATTATATTGAAAATTTTGAAGTAAATAATCCAGTAACTAGTATTGATGGTTTAGTTTTATGGTTAGATGCAAAAGATAGTAAAACAATAGAATTAAATGAATCCAAAGTTATTTCTTGGGAAGATAAATCCCCATTAGAACTTACTCCAATTCAATTAAATCATTCAGCACCACTACCAATATATAATAGCACAGGATTAAATAATTTACCAACTGTTTCATTTTCTACAACAACAACAGTAAATAATGGATTTGTTGTACCAATACCCGCAAATGCACTTGTAGGAACAACAGCTACAACTACAAATACAAATACAAGTACAAATACATATAAATTTACTATTTTTGTTGTAGCACAAAGATTTGGTAAATTAATTAATCCTGTAATATTATATACTTCTACTAATAATTTATTTTTTGGTATTGGTACTCAATTTGATAATATTAATATTTCAGAAGTAATTGTGTATAATATTAAATCAACACCATTAACACCAGAACAAACTTTAAGTATCAATAATTATTTGAATGCAAAATGGGCACCAAAACCAGATATTACATCTGGACCTAGTTCTGGGCCTGGCTCTGGATCTAGTTCTAGATCTGGCTCTGGATCTAGTTCTGGATCTGGATCTGGTTCTGCGCCTAGTTCTGGATCTGCGCCTAGTTCTGGTTCTAGACCTAGTTCTGGTTCAGACTCGGATCCAGGAACTTATGCTAAATTTACACCTGCACCTGCCCCAGTAGTACCTTTTATGCCAAATTTATCAATAGCACCATCACCTGACCCAGATATAGTACCTGTTCATCCAGAAATAGATAAAGTAACATCATGTAATAGAAAGATAGTTACAGATTTTAAATATTCAAGTATTGGTTATATTAATGATAAAATTAATTTTTTACCATATAATATGGGAGAAGTAGCTAATCTTGAACAAGCAATTACTATTGCTCAACAAAAGGCAGCTACTGTATTCCAATTAACTTCAAAAAATCTACTATATATTGGATACTATTATAATAGTAATAGTAATAAAATTAAAAAAGATAGAAAAGATAAAAAAGATTTTTCTGAATTATATGCAATTATAAAACCAAAATTACTAAGTACACCAACAGTACATCCATATAAAATTTTTACAAATTATTCTAAAATACCTAAAATACCTAAAGATATTGATAATTTTTTCTTAAAAGAAAAATCTGTAGGAAAAGTTTCAACAGATGCAGAAGCTAGAAAGTTGGCAAATGAATATGGTGCAACAGCATTTTGGGTTGATGATGATGGAGATTTATATATTACATATAATTTTAATGCATTATTATTTAAACAAACAAATGATCAAAAATCAAGAACAGAGCCATATAATCAAATTTATTATGTTAGTTGTTTATTTAATAATAAACATAGATCTATAAAAGATATTGAAGATAATGCTGATTAGAATAGAAAAAGTTGAAATTATTTTATATTTACAAGTTGAATTATAAATATCAAATAATTAATATGGAAAAGATTGAAGTTCAAAAAAAAATTACAGATTTTTATCAATCTATTAAATCAGATAAAAATAAATTATACAAATCCAATCCTATTATTCGAGGTTACAATCCAGAAACAAATGATAATCATTGTTTAGTTTGTGGAATATCAATGGGTCCAAATAACCCAAGACAACTTTGTGGTAAAACTTGGTGTCCAAATGAGTGAGATTTTAGATAAAAGAAAATTAATTTAATTTATTTGCCAAGTCAATTAACAATTTTAATTTTTTAATAGATTCAATAGATTTTTCATCTAGAGTTGATTGAATCTCTCGAGCTATATCAGGATTGGTTGCAATTAACTTTGTAACTATTGTTTGTGCTTCTCTAATAATAGTAGATGATAAATCTACTCGAAAATCGAGAATTTCATCAAACATTTCTTTACATTTATCAGGCAATTTTGCTGGACAAATTTTAAATATATCTTTTAAAGTTAAAAAGGTTTCAGATAAAACACCATCTTCTGTTTTAGATCCTTTGCATATTCTCCCCCCTACTATAAATTTAGTTCCTCTTGATTGAATTAATGACAAGGAATATATTAGTTCAGATATACAATCTTTTGTATACTTGGGATCTAATAATCTAATAGCTGTATCAGCACCAATTATATAAGTACATTCTTGAAAAATTTCTGTTTTTTGTAAATATAATGGAGTTGATGTAACTGCAATGCCTATATTTTTTAATACATGAATCTTTAATTGATCTGATATTTGATTAATTCTCTCTTCAATCTGAACTTTAGTTAAACCACCTTTATCTGCATTAAGACCGATTTCTAAAATGATTGGTGGATGATCTTCAGAAGAAAAACCGAGATGATTAATTGATTCGATAATTAGTTGAACATGTCCAATAGTTAATGGATTAAAAGATCCTGGAAAAATGATCGAGTCTGTAATTTTAATATCAGTAAAAACAGTAAATTTATTATTTGAAGTAGAGTTATTTGAAGGAATAAATAGTGCAAATTTCTTTTTCCCTTCAAGCACTTCATCTATTGGGTTATCCAATGTATGAACTGTCTTTATAATTTGTTCTTCTTCAAATAAATATTCACTTTCTGGTACTTCAGATTCTAAATCAGTTGCATCTGCTAAAATTTTGTTTAATATAACATCTGCAATAACTTTATCTTCATCTTCTCTTGATCTTTTGCCTTTGGACAAAATAAAATCATATTGAACACATTCTGGAGACAATTCATTGTTTGTTTTTTTATAAAAAGCATGCATTCTATGATCTCCCTTTTTAATAGTTTTTGACATGATTGCTGACGTTGTACCGATACCAATAAAATTACATGTTGTCAAAGAATCAAGATTTTTTGTTTCTTCTAAATATGTACTTATAGTATCAGAATATGCTGCTTCAGTTAATGCTAATCCAACTTCTTTATTACAATAACCATTAGTGTCTCCTAAAAAAGGTTTAATGACTCTATCAGTTACTGTAGTAGCATAAGGCAATCTAGCTTCTACAATACAATTACTAGCACCTGGTACACCAGTAAGTACACCTATCGCAGGCGTACCACCACCAGTAGTATATAAATTTAACTTATGACTAGTTGATACCGAGTTATAAACTCTATCAAGTAAATTATTAGTTCTCTGTCCTTTAGATAACATGATTACGTATTTTTTCTAAACATTTGTTCGGTAAATCTAAAAATAAATATTTCAATTATTTTTTTAGATTTGTTGTCTAATAAAAATATTATATTTTTCTATTATATATATATGGATCACTCAGAAGAATATTATAAAATGAAATATTTAAAATATAAATCTAAATATTTTGAACTTAAAAATAATTTAGAAGGTGGAGAAGGAGAAGTAATGATGGCCGGTTTAACAGCTATTGGAAGAGCTGGGCAAGGTACCGGTAGAGCTTTAAAATATGTAGGAAAAAGTCTTCTTGGATCTCTTGGATTTAGAATAACTCCAAAAGAAGAAAGGGCTAAAATTGGAAAAATTATTAAAGATAATCAATTAACTGAAGGTGTTACAAAAGATGAATATGGAAGATACGATGTAAGATCTTTTTTAGACAATTTGTACAAAAAAATTGTAGAAGAAAATAAAAAAACTCCGAAAAATCAAAAGAAGATAGATGATTTAAATTATGTTTATGGAAAACATTATATGTGTAAAGGAATAACGACATTTGAAGTATATGATCAAAAAGATTGTTTTCCATAAACCAACCAACCAACCAAATAAACAATTTTTTATTAGATAAGAATACTTAATAAAAAATTGAAAAAAAATATTTATACTTAATTTATATCATAGTTACCACTCATACTATAAAATGAATACTATTACTGAAAATCCACCATTTAAAATTCGTAGAACTTGTCTTTGTACAAGACGTGGGGAATGCTCTTGTAGATCGCCTCCTTATGCTGACTCATACAAGTTCTCACAAGGAGCTAATGAAGATAATACAATGTACCCCAAGAATCCTAGACAAATGTCTGGATATGCTAGTTTTAGAACTGGTTACAAAGGAGAAAATACAAACAAAGTCCTCTTTTTTGGAATTCATTTCATTCTAAGATTTATTACTTACAAGTGGACTCAAGAAGATGTTGAAGATCTAATGGATCACATGTCTACTTTTGGTATTCAAGCTACTACACATCCATTTCCCTATGAACTTTTTATGAAGTTTGTTAATGAGAACAATGGATATTTCCCAATTCATCTTGCAATGCTACCCGAAGGGTCTGTTGTCTATGCAGGTACTCCTGTTTATCAGATTACTGGTAATGGTGAATATTCTAGATTAGTTACCTATCTTGAAACTATTCTTAGCCATCTTTGGTATTCATCTACAATTGCGACATATTCTAGATTAGTTAAAGATGATATCGAAAAAGCATATGACCAAAGTGTCGATGACGCAGATAGGTTTACTTTGGATTCAAGATTACATGATTTTGGATTTAGAGGTGCGGCCTGTGTTGAGCAATCAATTATTGGCGGTATTTCTCATCTTGTAAATTTTGCAGGATCAGATACTATTTCTGCTACAAAATATATTCAACAAAGGCTAAATGATGGCGAACCTTATGCATGTTCTATTCCAGCGACAGAACATTCTGTTATGACTTCTCATAAAACGGAAGAAGAAGCAGTTGCCCGAGCTATTGAATTATATAAATCAACTGTATTTGCAACTGTCGCAGATTCGTATGATTATACAAAATTCTTTGAAAACATATTTTCAAAATATATCTCTCAAGTAGAAGAAGCTGGAGGTTGTTGGGCAGTTCGTCCAGATAGTGGTGATCCATCTGAAGCAGTGTTATTTGGATTGAATGAAATGAAGAAATATGCCAAACACACTATTAATTCCAAGGGCTATATTAAGTTTTCAAACTGCTCTATTGTTCAAGGTGATGGTCTTGATCGTAAAGCAATCCAAAAGATTCTTAAATTAGTTACTGATAATGGTTTCTCAGCAAGTAATGTTGTATTTGGTATGGGTGGTGGCCTTTTACAAAAAGGTAAAGATAGAGGTACCATGGATTTTTCTACCAAGCTATCACATATTATTTACGAAGATGGGACAGAAAAAGATGTAATGAAAGCTCCAACTGGTGATAGTATCAAGATTTCACTACCAGGAAGAATTGATGTGTGTTTGAATGAGCATGGTTTACCTCAAACATATCCAGAAAGTGTTGCTCGTGAGCTTGGTCTTACAAGTTTATTTGTGACTGTTTGGAATTCAGGACCTGTTGGTTATGAAACACCAAAGTTTACAGATATTGTTAAAAGAGCAGATGATCAATGGCATCAAGTTCCAGAAGGTGGTGAACCATTAGCTGGATCTATGAAGATTAAGAGCAAGCAAGTCTTAGAACAAATTAGAAACCCATAAAGAATAATATTTTCATTTGACTTATTTTATTGCAAATTAATTTGCATATATATATATATATATACCAACCAACCAACCAACTCATCAATAAAAAATTGAATTAATTTTAAATTAATTTTATAACATTCTATAATATTCTATAACAAATGGGCAATACAGTTTCACAACAAGAACTAGTGCAAATGCAAAAAACATTTGATAAAATTATGGACATACCTTGTCCTAAATTAGATATAGGTAATTTAAATGGTATAACAGATTATATTGATTTTATTTTACAAAGTGAGGTTATTGGTGCATTAATGAAAGGTTCTGATGCAGTTGGAAGAAAATTTATTGTTTGGAAGGCTCAGGTAATAATTGATAAACTTGATGATACAGCACCTGTAACTTTTAACACATTTACTACATTTTTTAAACGATATTGTGATTCAACATCTTATGTTTATCATACTTGTGGTCATGATGGAAGAATTTTATTTGATACTGAAGGTGGTACAACTTTAGAACAAATGAATTTTTTATACGGGTTACTATCTACAGGATCAGCTGAACTAAATTATTCTCAAGCTGAAAAACTCAAGCTATCTTATCCTAATAAATATTCATATGGAAACTTAGAGGAGTTGAAAATACGAGAAAAATGGGTTTTTAAAATTAATGTTAGTATGTAAACTTGTTTTCTAGGTACTTGAGCCTTTAATTCAATTATGTTTGTTATTGGCTATAATTCATCAGATACTCATTATTCAGATAAATCTCATTGTGAAAGACCCGAAAGAGTTACTCACACAGTAAAAAAGTTAAAAAAAGTATATCCGAGCTCAAAATTTTTAACAGTAGAAATACAGATAGATCAAGATGTGTTGAATTAATTTCTAAAGCACATTCCAAGTCACATGTTGATTTTTTACTAAATCCTAGTTTTTATTATTGGATCTGTCGCAAATGTAAAAAACAGATGAGTTTATTTGAGAAATTAACATTTAATAATTTTATTAAAGAACAATCAACTTGTTCAAACTGTAATATTCAACTATCAGAATCAAATATTTATGCACATATTGATTCTGATACATATTTTACTTCAGATACTACAAAAATTATTTTTGAAGGTATTGCTGTTCTAGATCAAATGGTTAAACAATAGTATCTCAAGAAATTAAATATGGATTTGCTCTGATAAGACCACCTGGTCACCATTGTTGTAATAAAGCTTCCGGATTTTGTATTTGTAATAATGCAGTTGTTGTGACAAGAACTGCACAAGAAGCAGGTTTATCAAAGGTACTAATTTTAGATATAGATTTTCATCATGGAGATGGAACACAGAGTCTAATTACAGATAAGAATCTAACTGTTTGTCAAATATCTAATACTCATTTGATTTCAATTCATGGTTTTGGTCCTGGAACAGGATCCGAGTCTGAGTCAACAGAAAATGTTTTAAATATTCCTATTCATATTAATCAAGATACAAAATCTAGAGTCTTTGCAAATGATGATTTTTACAAAGAGATTATAGATACTCGTGTTAAACCTTATATTAAAAATTTTAATCCAGACTTAATTGTTGTATCATTGGGTGTTGATGCACATCGAGATGATACATTAGAAGGATTAAATATTACAAATAAAACTTTTGTGTATATTGCATCTACATTAAAGGAATTTACAAAACCTATTATATTTATTTTGGAAGGAGGATATAATGTAAATATAATTCATTCGGTTGTATCCAAAATGATTCAAGTATTTGAGTAAATTTATTTTATTTTATTTTTATTAGCTAGTTCATATACCCACAAAGTAATTCCGAACTGCGGGGCAGATTTTGCAACTCGCCATAACCCACCTTTCCAATAATCTCTAAAATAAGTAGGCAGTGGTAGATTAGATTGAACCCTTGTTTTTATTACATCAAATGGTGTTACCAAGTATGCAGCAGGCACACCTGCAACTAGTCCTGAAACAAATGTAGAATTACCAGAATCTTTTAAATAAGAGTATGTGGGAAAGTAAATTGCAGAAAAGGGTATATCACGTGCTAAACAAGGAAGCACACCTTTGTAAATATTTTTTATATTAATATCTTGGAATTGAATCTGTTTGGAAAGTTGGTATTGAATTTTAATATATTCAATAGGATTAGTTACCAAAACTTGACACATACCAGCAAGTCCACCTGATACAATTGGATTAATTGAATTTTCTAAAGCTAATTGATTCACATATATTTTAATTGCTTTTTCTGGTCCAACACCAATTAGTTGTATTAGAGAACCTTTATATAGATTTGTTAACTTGATATTTTTAATTGGTGTTCCATTCTGTATGTGTGTTTTAATATAATCAATTGGATAAACACATATTGCTCCAATCCATCCAGCAATTAATCCTTCGGCCATTAGATAAATATAAATATATAATATTATATATATATTTAAATGATTGGAGACATTATAGATTTTTTAAAAACAGCAAAAGGTTGTGTTGACATAATAATTAAAGAACTAGAAGAGTTAAAAGATTTAGAATCACATGGTATGAAAAAAATAGATTTGTTTATTGAAATAATAAAAGAATTGGGATCTAGTGTTGTTAATTTAGAAAAAGCATATATTGATTTTATTCCATTGGAACACAAATTGAAATATTTAATTATTAAAGAACTTAAATTTGATTTAGAAGATTTTTCAGATTCTCTTAAAGAATATAAACAGTGGTATTTGGCAGTAAAAAATATTAATCAAAGTATTGATATTTCTAGTTGTAAATGTAGTTGTAGTTTTAAAAGTAGTTTTAAAAAATTTTGGTTTTGTTGTGGTCAAAATACAGACATTTCAAATGTATATGAACCATCAAATATTATTGATAGTGTTTCACAACTTGTTAATATACCACCATCAACTATGAACAAACAGTTAGATGAATCATTTCATAAAATAATGGTCAAGCTAATGGTTGTTATAGAATTAGAAAAAGATATTTTTGGAACAGCAATTAATATAACCCATCCTGTACTGAGACGTGCTTGGATGAGTTTAGGACCAGCAGATAAATCAGAAAATGAGATTGAACAACATAAAATGGAAGAAGCATTACTCGCAATGTTAAAAGATGAAAATGGAGGAGTAGTTGTAAATGAAAACAAATGTAGAGAGTTAATTAGTGATTTTTTGGAAGGACTTGAAAAAAAAGCTGGAAATAAACCAAATGGAAGAATATCAATAGAAGAGTTAAATGAATGTACTTTTATAGTAACAAATTCTGAAGATAATACTTCTAAATCTGTATTAAAAATGTTAGGATTAGAAACACAACCTGGTTGTGATCTAGATGATGATGACCAGAATTTTTTAGAAAAGGAATCTAATGATAATTATTCAAATATATCCCCAGATCAAATATTGTTACTACTTGCAAAACATGTAAGTAATCATTTAAAGACCAATAAATCTGAAGAACTAGTTAATCCAGTAAAAGAACCAGTGAATCCAGTAAAAGAACCAGTTAATCCAATAAAAGAACCAGTTAATCCAGTAAAAGAACCAGTTAATCCAGTAGTACTTGTAAGCCCAGGTAAAAAACAGAATAATATAATTAATATTCCATGTTCATTTGTAAATCAAGTTTATGTAAATACATCTGATAACTCTGGTTTATTAGAATGTGAAGGTTATGGTTCTAATTGGCCATATAAAATTGCATTTGATTTTATAATCCCCGAATTAGACCAAAAAACATTTGAACATATTGAAATCAAGATGTCATGTACTGATCAAGGATGGGGTGGTACAGGACATTGTAATCTAAGATATCAAATTGGAATAAATAAAATATTACCTGCATTTTTTATTGATAGAGAAAAGAATTCATTATCTAGTTATACATATTTAATAAAACAAGATGAAATAATTCCAGGTTCTAAAGTTACATTTTGGCTTTGTAGTGCTCCATGGTCAGGTTGGTCTGCAACTTTAAAATCAGTAAGTATAGAAGCAAAAGTATTAAATTAATTAGAATTTATATCTAAAGTACTTTTTTCTAATTGGTAACACAATTATAAAAAATAAAAACATGTTTTTGGTCTGTAAACGTCTCAAAATAAAATATTATATTTTTGACCCAGATTTTTTCTGACCAGAAAAAATTTTCCAAGGGCCAAAAATCGTCTCTCTCTCCCGCTGAAAAAAAATCCTTATCACGAAAAAATAATTAGACCATAAAAAAATATAATCTTAGTTAAAAGTTTATAATTAAGATTATATTTTTTATGTTATTTTTGTCACGAAAAAATAATTCTTTGTCACGTTTACATTGGGCATGATTTTTTTGATCAAGATAAAGCAAATATTTTGAAAAATCTTTATCACGATTTTATTGGGCCAATAAAATCGTGATAAAGATTTTATTTATTATTTTATACAGTTTATATTATTATTGCTTAAATATTTAATTCTAATTGGTAACACAATTATAAAAAATAAAAACCTGTTTTTGGTCTGTAAACGTCTCAAAATAAAATATTTTATTTTTTAGCCAGATTTTTTCTGACCAGAAAAAATTTCCCGAGGGCCAAAAATCGTCTCTCTCTCCCGCTAAAAAAATATTTTTCATAAAAAAGGTTCATAGAGCATAATTTTTTATGAAAAAATCATTTAAGATTATAGATAAAGATTATAAATATTTTCATAGATTTAGATACATTTTCATAAAAAAGGTTCTTATCGTATATATATTCAATATTATTTTTCATAAAAAAGGTTCATTTATTATTTTAAGAACCTATTTTATGAAAAAATAATATTTAAATATATATTTTATAATTATAATTAAAATGAAATGTCCTATTTGTTTTTTGGACCATAATTTTAAAAAATTAGAAAAATGTGATATGTTTTTATCATCATTACTAACTAAATATTTAATTTTAAATATTTCTTTTGAAGATATAAACTCCTATATAAAAATAAAAAAATATCAATGTATAAATTGTTTTAAAATATTATCATCATGTACAAATTATAAAAAACATATTAATAGTAATATATGTAAAAAATTACAAAGTTTACACTGTACATTTTGTAACAAAGATTTTAAATGTAGACAAAATTTAGAATATCATTTATCTTATAATGTTTGTGGTTTTGTTACAGCAACAAATACAGCTAATCAAACAAATATAACAAGTACAGCTAATACAACAAATCAAACAAATACAGCTAATACTACTAATGTTAAAGGAAATTTAAATAATATAGGAACATTAAATAATAATATAGGAACATTAAATAATAATATAAATAATAATATTCAAATTAATGTTAACTCGACAGAAGATTTAAAAAAAGTTGTAGAACTTTTACCTTTTAGAGAAACTGGTTATAAAGTAACAACTGAAAAGTATTTAGAATATGCTTCTAATCCAGATCAGGCTATCAAGCAGTTCATCAAAGAACATCATTTTAATCCTGACAAACCAGAACGTATGAATATATTAAATACTAATCGGAGAGATAATAGAGTCCAACTATTTGATTATGATGAAGATTTTATTTGTAGATGGCAAACCAAGGACAAAAGCAAAATAATGGAACTGTTATATGATCGAGGAATGAATCATTTATTCTTTGCAAAAATGATGTTAGAATGTGCGGGTATTAAGTTAGATCCCAAGAAAGAAACTAAGTTAAAAGAAAAAATAAAAGAGTATGAAGATGATAAAGTAAAAAAACAATGTTTAGATATGATCGCAGATATGACATATGATTATAGAGAAATGATTGAAACAAATAAAAAATCAATAGAAAAACAACAAAAACTTTTAGATACATAATATTATGAAATTTCAAAATATTTTTTTGAAAAAATTTATTTTATAGTTTAGATAGAAATTCAGATCATAAAAATTATTATTACATTATTTGTCAGATTACAAGAATAATTTATCCTATTATCCCCTATAATTAAGAAAAAAATTGAAAAATAATATTTATATAGAAGTTATTTACTTGATATTGGTGAGGTTGTACAAATAAACAATCTCAATATATTTCATTAGATACAGCACCTCGCTTTTCTACAGAATTTTTTGCCCATACTGAATACTGTGTATTAAGTATAACGTATAACTGTATTAAAATTACAGATGGTACTCAAGTTTACTACATGAATTGCTTTCCTCCCGCAAATAGAACAACTATGGCCCCTAGCATATCTAGCTGCCAAGTTACTCGAGAGCAGTTAGTTCCAGATAGAATTACATTACCAACACTCAAATCTATTTGTTTTGGTACTGGATACAATTCCGCACGTAGACCTTGGGGACGTGACAACCTTCCTACAACTAGCAGAAGTTGGTTTTCCAATATATTTATTGGAGATAACATCGAGCTAATTGATGGTTGCGAAGGTATAATCCCATTTAAAACTCCATTTGATCCTGCAACTCCAGCTCCGATAGTACCTGGTTCTGAACCTTGGGCTTGGACTATGGTTTTTAGATTTAACGGAAAAGAGTACAAGTCTTACATGACTACTCGACCTATGCCTCAGGTAGCACTTGATGTGTTACTAGTGTTAAAGGTTGGAGGTAAGTTTTGGATAAAGCTACTCAGACGTGGATCTAATATTCATACTGTGGACTTTCCTCATGTTCTAATGTCTGGGGCTGGTGAACATTTGGAACCTGGAACATCGAGTCCCAAAGAGGATATTCAGCGTGCACTTGCTGAAGAATCTGGATTTGATCCTAATGATTATCAAGGTGTGATCACAGCTGAACTGGGAAAGTTCTCAGATCCTGGTCGAGATCCTAGATATTATATTCAATATGGATTTGATGAAGAAACTGGCGAACCTGTTCAGTTTGGAGAAGTTCGTGAAAGTTCTACCACACTCAAGCTAGTATTTGTCAAGTTCAATAGTGACAAGCTACCAGTAATCAAGCCACACTCTGATCTTACTGAAGTTCAGTACACATTTTGGTGTGAACTTGATGAAGCAATTGCAATGGACCCCAAAGATTTTCTTCTTGAGGAAAATCATAGCTATATGCAGATTGCCAAGGACTGGTTGGTAGCCAATGGTATGTAGAGTGCATTAGTGTGAACCAATACATTTATTTTATTGTAATTTTATTATTTTATTTTATTGTTATTTTATTATATATGGATTATAAATCAAAATATTTAAATTATAAAAAAAAATATTTATTTTTAAAAAATCTTAATAGAAAAAAAATTATATTTAACCCAGATGGAGAACAAATTGGAGGTAATATGACTAAAGAAAAAAAATTAGAAATAATTGAATTGTATAATCAGTTATCAAGTGGTAACCCAAGTATAGATTATGATGAATTATCTAGTAGAATACTTGAAATTATAAGAATAACAGTACATGAAGAAATAGATTTATTAGAATATCCTTCAGAAAAAAAACAATTAATGCACTCTGATATTGAATTAATTTATAGTACAGTACCAATAATACCAACAGAAGAAATAAATTATATTGGTAAAGTTAATATATTTGCATTACAATGTGTAATAGTATTTACAGAAAATTGTTATGATACAACAAAACCATTTGAAGTAAATTTAAACAATGTATATAGTGATTATAATGATTTAAAAAATGCGACCGATTGGAAAAATTATAATTCAATTAAACAAGAAATAATAAAAAATAGAAGATTTAAAAGTTTATATCTTGCAGAAAATGGTCATGAATACTCAGCAGAAAATTTAGGAGGAATAAAATTTTTAATAACACCAATTAAATATTTTACATTAGATGAAATTATAATATCGTATTTAGATAAAAAGATTTTTTGCGGAATTAGTTATAATTTTGTTTGGGCAGATGGAAGGAATTTAACACCAATTGAATTTCTAGAACATGATATTACTCATGGTAATAATTATAATGGTTTATGTTTTCAAAGAGCATCACATTCTATTGAGAATCTAAAATCTTTTTATGATCATGCTGTTACAACAATATCTGATAGAATAAGATTATATTCAGTTAAATTAATGATTTTTTTATTAATACATGAAACATTTTGTGATTTTTTTCCAAACGAGCCATTAGATGAAAAATCATTTGATAGAGTATATATGTTAAGAAAAGAACAAATATTAAGTTCAATAACTAGTACTGGTTTTTGTAATACAGAACGTTTTTTAAATCCGAATGATTTATTTGAAGCCTTACCAAGAAGAGTACGTACTGAATATACTGATACTAAAAATAAAAAAGTAGTTATTGATTACTTGGATGGTATTGTTAATATTTATAGAGAAGAATTATTAAAATGGATACTTATAATCTATAAATCCTAACCAAGTAAATATAATCCAATTCCAATCATTACAATACCTAACCAAGTTTTCCAAGTGTAAGTTTCATTATAAAAAAGTATACCAACTGTTATTACAATAGCACTGGTAATTCCTTTAACTATTAACCCATTAGTAAATGTGGGATTAGATTTTTTATCATGAGTTAGTCTTAACATAGTTCCTGTCACAGTAATGATACTCAATGCAACAATAGAAATTAGTTGGGTCCAAGTTAGTGTGTAGTACTTTGAACAAATATCTTTTACAGATTTTTTAGACCATAGTATATATCCAAGTAATATACATCCAATAATTATTGTATTTAGTAAAGCAAATTCAGAAGCTTCAAGTGATTCAATCACGTGCTTTCTGCAATATGGTTTAACAGAGTTCATAATACCAGCTCCGACTAAATTTATATCCATTTTTATAAATTTAGTTGAGAAATTTTTAAAAACTAATATCTAATTTTGTTGTGCATTTACTCCAATAGCATTTTCAATGGCATTAAATATAGAACTAAATAAATTATTATTAGATACACCCTTTGAAATATTACATTTATTTATATTATCAGACACATCTTTTAATTTTTGATAGCATTCATCTTCATTGCGCTGTTTAAAATAATCCATTATTTCTTCTAATAAGCCATTAGGACATTCCTTGCTAGGTTCTAAAACACCCATTTGATTGAGTTTCACATGCAATTTGGGTGAATAATCATATTTTAAAAGAATCTGCCAACGTTCTCCATATCTTCTATTCTTTTTTGAACCATGAAAATAATGTCTTATCACACCAGGAACATACCCCAAACGAAGAGTTTTTACACGTTCTTGAAATTCTAAAATAGATTGTTTATAATCATCAGTTGAATTTTCATTAATACCTTTCAAACCATGATTAATCAAACAAAGAGCCATAATATTATCACCTGAACCTAAAATAGCAATATCATATAATCCACCCATTTTTTCATAAGCTTTGCGAGTACATGCCCATGCAAATCCTGGATGCCAAAATTTTACAAGTTCTTTTGAATATTGTAATCCTTTTGTATATTGATGACCAAAACTAGTGAATATATTCATTGCTTGTTCATTGCTATCCATGTCAATACAGTTGGTAAATATTTGAACAATATCTTTTGTTCCATTGAGAACTTTTAAAGTATCCTTTGCCCACGATGGATTATCAAATTCTAAATCAGAATCAATCCATGCAAATGCCTTCCAATTTTTGGGTAATAAATGTTTCACACCCATATTAATCATATTTTCTTTGTGCCATATTGGAACATCTGTACGAATTTGCAAATGACGAGGATTTTTTGGATTTGTAATTATAAAACGCTGTTTTTTATATGCATATTCTACCACATATATAATCACATCAGTTTCTTCTAATTCCATACGATTTATAAATTCTTTTATCAAGATATATCTACGCGCATATAAACATGGGTTGGAAATACATAATATAACATGTAATTTATCTTCAATTGGGTCATTGTTTTGAATAGCTTCTTTTATATGATTGCGTTTGTATTGAATATCATCAATTTCAATATTGTTAATGATTGTCATTTATATATATAAATAGTTTATAAAAAAAAATTTGTATATTTATTTAATTAAACCTATAGATCAGATGAAATCATTGGCCGAATGGTGTTGATTAGTTAAATTTTCTAAATATATATCAATTATACATTCTTTATATTGTTCAACATCAATTTCTTTTTTATTAATGTTAAAATTCATTTGAAAATTATTATTTTCTGATGATTTATTAGGATCATATTCAAACATTTTTAAATATGCAGTAAAATACACATCAAAAATTTCACAATATTTATTTATTTTATTATCATTATATAATGAATATAATGATGATCTATTCATTATTTTTTTATAATTATTAAGGTTTGTTTTTGGTTTATAATAATATTCTAAATACTCATATTTAATCTCTAATAAATTTTTTATATGAATATCATTGCTTGTATATATATTTATTAAAATTACTGATAATTCTGGAGAATATTTTATTGTATCAACTGTTAGAATAGGAGCAGAGTAATTGAGATTAGGAATAAATATTGAACTAAAAAGTTGTTTGGTATTCGTCTGTAATTTTGTTAATCTTATTTTTCTAAATATATCACTTGAATAATATGTATTTGTCACAAAATTATTTGTAGTTTCTAACTCTTTGTACCCACCTATTTTTTGTATATTTAATATATGGGTATTCATTAATGATGTAAATAAATAACTGGAAATAAATCCTAAATTAATCAAGATTAGAAGTAGATACATCTTTTAGCTTTTAGCTTTCAATATTTAGTAATTTTATAAATAATAAAAAATACAATTTTTATTACTAATAATACATTTACTTAAAGCTATTATATAGTATATATAATAATAGTTTTATGAATATATTAGCTCCACCATCTGATGAACAGGTTAAAATAATAAATGCATTATGCACAGCTAATGTGTTAGTTGATGCAGTAGCTGGTTCCGGTAAAACAACGACGATTCTTCATTTAGCTAATACATATTTATACGAGTCATTTTTATTATTAACTTATAATAAAAAGTTACGTTTAGAAACCAAGTCACGTGTTGATTCATTAGGTCTAACAAATATTGACGTGCATAATTATCATTCATGGGCTGTTAAACACTATGATTATTCAGATCATACAGATACTGCACTTAAAAAACATATGATTAAACCATCTAAATCTCCTTATTCTTATTCTGTAATTATTATTGATGAAGCTCAAGATATGACACCTCTATACTACAAATTAGTATGCAAAGTGTTAAAAGAGAATCTATCAAGTCCAAAAATAGTTGTGCTAGGAGATAGATTTCAAAGTATATATGATTTTAATAAAGCAGATAATAGATTTATTATTTATGCTCCTGAACTATTTGCCCATGTTAATTCTCTACCTTGGACTAGACTTCAATTATCTCAAACATTTAGAGTTCCTGATAAGATATGCGAATTTTTAAATCAGTGTGTGTTAAAATCTAATCGATTAGTCCCATACAGAACAACTGAGTTCAAGCCAATATATTTGTACTGTGATGCATATGGATCCAGACCTTTTACAGAAATTAAATCATTTTTATCTCAAGGATATAGTTTTTCAGATATATTTGTTTTAGCACCATCAGTCCGTAGTGATAAATCTCCAATTAAAGCTCTTGCAAATGCATTATCTTACTCGGGAATACCTATTTATGTACCAGTATCAGATGATGAGAAATTGGATGAACAAGTAATGCAGGGTAAAATAGTATTTTCATCATTTCATCAAGTCAAAGGTTTGGAAAGGGCTGTAATAATAGTATATTCATTTGATAATGGTTATTTTACATATTTTAATAAATCAGAAAGTCCATACAAATGTTCAAATACTTTGTATGTGGCGACAACTCGTGCACTAGAACATCTTGTTCTAATCCATCATTACGAATCCAAGCCACTAGAATTTCTACCTTTGTCCAAATTAGATAAATTAGCTCAAGTAGAAACTTTAGGGCAAGCTAGATCAAAAAAATCTTTAGGACTCCATCTACTAAATCAATTTAGGCACTTGGACCCCCAAACCAGGTTAACAGATAAACCACCAGGTTCAGAGTTTACAATACTAGAATTACTAGTCAAGTTATGTGCGGATGATAAAAAGATTATAACTAGAGAAATATCAGTTACTGATTTGTGTAAGAATATACCTTTTGATATTGTAGAACAGGTTCTAAGTAATATAACAATACAAACTGTAACAAAACCAAGTAGAGGTCAAACAATTACTCTACCATTAAAAACCAAACAGTCTGGACTATATGAATCTGTTAGTGATATTACAGGGATTGCAATACCTGCTTATTTTGAGTTAATTAATACAGGATCAATGCAAATTTATCGAACTCTAAAATTAGCACATATTACATCTTCTACACAAACACATTCAGATCCATTTGATGAATATGATTTTTCAGATGATTCGGATGATCAAGTTCAACTATCAAAAACAAAAACGAGGTCTAAAATGGATTATATAGTAGATTTAGATTTAACTCAAATAGACACATGTAAATTACTTGAACTAGCAAATATTTATAGTTGTGTAACAAACAAGTTAGTTCATAAAATAAACCAAATAACAACATATGATTGGTTAGATGATGATAGCTTGGTTAGATGTGTGGGTAGATTAACAGAATTAATAAGTTCTGATTCAAAATTTGAAATACCAATAGCAGTAAAAGGCCCCAAAGAGCTGTATTCACGAATGGTAAAAGGATGGATAGATTGTATTGATCCCCAAGAAAAAAATATATGGGAATTTAAATGTGTGAGAGAGTTAGATTCCAAACATATATTACAAACAGCTATCTATATGTATTTGTATTTAACTAAATTAAATTTAGTACCAAGGTCTAAAACAGATTTTCATATCCAACTAGAACAAAAAAAATCTAAGATTATTAAGATGATTGCACAAATAAAAGAATCAGATGTTCTGAGTAGCTTGATAAAAATCTGGATACCAGATACAGATATTAAAATGACAAATAAATATATTTTATCCAATCTATATACTAATTTAGAGTCAATTAATTTACAAATAGATCGAGAGATTAATACAGGATATAATTTTTATTTATTCAATATATTAAATCGAGCCCAGATAAAAATATCTGCACATATGGAAGATTTAGTAAAAATGATGGATGGGCTAATGAGCTGGAAGTTTTACACATGTACGACTAAAGAATCAGATGAAGAATTTATTACCACATGTATTAGTGAAAGGCTTTGATGAGTTATTTAGTATGTGGATCCATATGAATACATGTGTTAGTAAAAAATTGAAATACTAATTAAATACATGTCTCTATCGGTAACTCTATTGCTGGAGTTAAATATAAAACTCGAGCAATATGTCATGAATGTCTCGCGTTTGATCATCAGAACAATTTTTTGCCCAGTGTGGGAGTACTTTCCACACCACCTTTTAGTCCAAATCCTGAATATTCAGGATATACAGGACTTTCCATACCACCTCTTAGTCCTGATCCAGTATATTCAGGATATACAGGACTTTCCGGACCATCTCCTAGTCCTGATCCAGGATATACAGGACTTGCCACATCACCTTCTAGTCGAGATCTTATGTATCCAGAACTTGCAACATCACCTCCTAGTCCATGTCCTGTATATCCAGGAAATGGACTAGGATCTGGCATACTGATTCCAAATCCTGCCTATTCTGGACTTTCGAATGAAGAACTTGTACTCCAAGTACGAAGTAAAGTATTGACAACCAAGTTATGTACAGATATACAGGAGTTCGATTTCCAAGTGTGGGAAATAGGTGATTTCCAAGTACAAGTCTCCATGCAAAAGGAGATTAATTTGCGTACAGGAGAGATCATCTTACGTCTGTGGTTACTTGGAACTGGAACTTTAACGATTGAACCTTACGGGATCTATCAAGTTCAACAACTCGACGGTAAAAATCAATGGGTTCGTATTGACGGACTTGAAGATTCTGAAAATATCGATGCGACTCTTGTACAAACTATTCCGTTTTGAGCATCAGTATTTACAAATAACTTGAGTTGTTACAACAACTTGAGTTATAAAAAATTGAAAAAAAAATTATATGTGTATATTTATTAATAGATTTTTGTTCGAGTTAAATACAAAACTCAACATATGCTAAAATATATCAACAGTTGATAATAGCAAGAATTTTTTGCAAGATGTCTTTAGACAACTTAAAGTACCATTGTCCAACTTGGACGATGATAATTTTACAGCCCAACCAGGCCCACCAAAACCTCAGGTTACACCTCATTCCAGATTAACAACCTGGAAATTTTTCGGTATACCAGTAAGTGTAACAATCACTATAGAACCTGGCATCTACATACAAGATCCTGATACTGGCAAATGGAACCGTTCATATGGAGGTGAACACGAGAGACTTTGTATCGGGTTACACGATCCTTTTGATACAGATACACGTCCTTTTTATGAACGTGACTATTATGTTCGTTGTTATGCGACATATAACAGACAGAAGGTCGATTCAAAATGGAAATGGGTTCGAATTGACGAGCATCAAGATCTATTAAGTATAGATAATACAGATCTTGTACAAGGTGTTCCGACTTTTATCTATCCTGAAAAGTAATCCTAATTCCTTCTAGGTCAAGGCGGTAGATATATCCATTTTTTTTATTTCAAATGAAAAATAGATGTATCTATCAATTAAAAAATCTTCTTGTTGTTATTTTAATTCCTGTACTATCTTTAAAAGGTTCTTTGCCTAAAGTAGTTGAATTATGTATACTAACCTCTTTTAGTTGATTTTTCGCAAAAGCATATGAACCAATAGTTTTAACAGATTTAGGTACAGTAATAGATGTTAGTTGGTTATTAGCAAAAGCACTTTCACCAATAGTAGTAACAGATTTAGGTATAGTAATAGATGTTAGTTTATTACCAGAAAAAGCACTAGCACCAATAGTAGTAACAGATTCAGGTATAGTAACATTTGTTAGTTGATTACTAGAAAAAGCACTAGCACCAATATTAGTAACAGATTCAGGTATAGTAACATTTTCTAGTTGATTATTAGAAAAAGCACCGGTACTAATAATAGTAATAGATTTAGGTATAGTAACATTTGTTAGTTTGTTATTATTAAAAGCATATGATTCAATAGTTTTAACAGATTTAGGTATAGTAATAGATATTAGTTGATTACCAGCAAAAGCATTATAATAAATAGCAATAACAGATTTAGGAATAATAACCTTTGTTAGTTGGTTATTACTAAAAGCACTAGGACCAATCCTAGTAACAGATTTAGGTATAGTAATAGATATTAGTTGGTTATTACTAAAAGTAGATGAATCAATAGTTTTAACAGATTTAGGTATAGTAATAGATGTTAGTTTGTTACTAGCAAAAGCACTAGCACCGATAGTTTCAACAGAATTAGGTATATTAATAGTTGTTAGTTGATTACTAGCAAAAGCACTAGAACCGATAGTTTCAACAGAATTAGGTATATTAATAGTTGTTAGTTGATTATTATAAAAAGAATTTTCACTAATATTCTTGATAGAATTAGGTAAACTAACAAATATTAGTTGATTACTAGCAAAAGCACTAGAACCGATAGTTTCAACAGAATTAGGTATATTAATAGATGTTAGTTGGTTATTAGCAAAAGCACTTTCACCAATAGTAGTAACAGATTCAGGTATAGTAACATTTGTTAGTTTATTATTATTAAAAGCATATGATTCAATAGTTTTAACAGTATCAGGTATACTAATGTTTGTTAGTCCTTTCTTAGAAAAAAAATTCTCACTAATAATTTTTAAATTCGCTCCTAATTGTATTAAATATTTTTGATCATTAACAACATTATCATTAAAATTTCTTATTGTTTGATGTAAAATACCAGTTAATAATAGTCTATTAATTTTAGTACCATTATATTCTTTGCCAATATATTTTTTGTATAAATGTAACAACATACATTTATTATAATATTCAATAAATTTTATTCTAGCATCTTCTCCAAGAACAAATTGACCTGTTAATTCAGGTTCAAAATTTAGATTAATAGTTGGATCTATATTAATATTTATTTGTGGTGTATTTGTCCAATCAATTTGTTTTAATTGTTCTATATCTTTATTAATAATATGTTTAAATAAATCATTAGTATATACTTCTTGGCCACCTAGTTGTTTTTTATATTCTAAATATTTTTCTTTGTATTTTAAATATTTATTTTTATAATCCATATATATATATTATTTAGATATTATCTATAAATTAATTCAAATTCCTAATCCACCAGTAATAGGACTTTAATAAATCCATACCAGGAGGTTTGAGCTTCTGCGTCCCCAGAAGCTTTTTTAATTAAAGTATCATTTAAATGAAGTATTTAATATATTCTTTTCCAATATATTAATAATTTTATAAATAATAAAAATACAAGTAATTTGTTATCTTCTTCTATATGGAGTTTGAGTCAGATAATCTAGAGCTTTTTGTTCCGGTGTTTTATTTCTTTCTATTTTTTCTTTCCATCTTTTTTCTGTTTCTTCTCTATTGTATTTTTCATCAACTTGAGCATCATTTAGTCCACATTCTTTAACATCATATTTTGTAGAATTTTGATTAGTTTTACACATATAAAGTTTTTTAACTAAATAATTCAATTTATCTAATTTGTCTGATGTTTCTTTTATTAATTTTTGATCTTTTTTTCCTTCTGCCTTTATTTTTTTATTCTTTGTTTCATTTATTTTATTATTAATATAATTATCAAATTTGTTTCGTTCCATTTCATTTGGTTTATTATATATACCATGAGGATAATTATTGTATTGATCGTAATCATCTTCATCTTCATCTATCTCATTTTCCTCTATTTTAAGTTTTTCTACAATCTGTTTAATTTCTTCTATTTCTCCTTTATCAAAACCAAATATATTTTTACTTGATTTTTTAAAATCTGCAAAACTAAATGAACTTTTTTTTTTAGTTTTTTTTTTAGTTTTATTTTTATATTCTAAATATTTTTCTTTGTATTTTAAATATTTATTTTTATAATCCATATATATATATATTATTTAGATATTATCTATAAATTAATTTATTTCATTGTAGGAAAACTGATTATTTCGCGTATTGAATTTTCATTAGTTACTAACATTACTAGACGATCAATTCCAATTCCCAATCCACCAGTAGGAGGTAGCCCATACTCGAGGGCTTTAACAAAATCCATATCAGGAGGTTGAGCTTCAGCATCCCCAGAAGCTTTATCTGTACTTTGAGCATCAAATGAAGCTTTTTGAATCAAAGGATCATTTAACTCGGTATAAGCATTAGCATATTCTTTCCCAAGTATAAATAGTTCAAATCTTTCAGTTTTCCACGGGCAATTCCTATGGGGTTTTGCTAAAGGTGACATTATTCTTGGATGATTACATACAAATGTTGGTTGGATACAATTAACTTCAATAAATTCCCCACACAAAAAATCTAACATTCTCGGAGCAGTTAGAGGAGGTGGACAAATCAATCCCTTTGATTTAATTAGATTTTCTAGAGTTGTTAACGATTCTTTATTGAAAAAGTCCAAAGAATTTAAATCATATTCTAGTGATGAACTTAATTCATCTAAAAAATCAATACGTTTAAATCCAGATGAAAAATCTAATAATGTATCTTTGTAAGATATACTGGTTTTACCACATATGTCTTTAACAACCCCTGAAATTAAATTTTCACATAACTCGAACATTGTATTATAATCAGCTGGTGATGAATAAATTTCAATTGAAGTGAATTCCGGATTATGTGTAGCATCAACACCTTCATTTCTAAACTGTTTTCCTAGTTCATAAATTTTGCAAAGTCCTCCAATAACAAGTTGTTTAAGATAAAGTTCAGGAGCAATTCTCATATACATATCTCGATTATATTCATTATGATGAGTAATAAATGGTTTTGCATTAGCACCCCCATAATTCATATTTAGAATAGGAGTTTCTACTTCTAAGAAATCTTGCGAGTTTAACTGATGTCTAATCCATCCAATTACTTTGGATCTGGCAATTAAATTAGATCTAGCCTTTGGATTCATAATTAGATCTAAATATCTTTGTCTAAATCTGCAATCAAAATCAGTTGGTGCATATTGTTCTTTAGGTAGATCATGAATACAAGGGGCTAGGATCTGAACTTGTACAGCAAAGACACTAAGTTCACCTACTTTAGTTTTACCTCCATACCCAACAATACCAATTACATCACCAAGAGTAATTTTTTTGCAAGTTTCAAGAGCTTCAGGAGATGATACTGAATTATGTACAACAATTTGTAAAGAGCTCTCAGCAAGATTTTCTCCAAGTACATTAACAGTAAAAAAGTATAGTTTGGATCCTGAAGATCTTTTAAGAATAACCCTGCACATCAATTTATGTTCTATAGTTTTTTCTATATGATGATCTGGATAGGGTTGAATTAGATCCATCAAATCCTGGTATTTAACATTAGATTCCCAAGAGTAAGGATAAGAGTTAGTATTTGATTCCATTCTGTTTATTTGGATTATAAATTTATAATTCAAATAATTTTAATAATCAATTTTTTATTATATATTATTTAAATTATTTTTCACATGATGATCTAGTTAAAAGTTAATTTTATAATTCAAATAATTAATTGCTTTATTTTTTTTTAGTTGCTGTTTTTGCAGGTGGTGATGCTGTTTTTGCAGGTGGTGATGCTGTTTTTGCAGGTGGTGATAATGTTTTATCAGACTTGGTAGGTGATGTTGTTTTATCAGACTTGGTAGATGATGATGATGTTTTTGCAGGTGATGATGTTTTATCAGACTTGGTAGATGATGATGTTTTTTTATTTAATTTACACTCACTGACCTCATAAAAAAGTGACATTTGTGATTTTTTGCACAAATAATGTTTTCCAAGTAAAAAATCTAAATTTTCTGGTGTTACACCTAATTTATGAATATCAGCGTCATAATTTTTTTTTAAATCGTTAACAAATGCTAAAAATTCACGAACAAGAATTGAATATTTGTTTGTAGATTTTTTTATCACGTCTTTAGGATAAGATTTATGGTTTTTTAATTTCCCTACAATTTCAGCAATTGTAGCAATGTCTTTTTTTTCTTCCGGAGTTGTTTCCTTACTATTAAACATTTTTTTTATTCTTTCAATTGCTCCACCTTCTATTTCATTTTTTAAATCAAAATATTTTGATTTATATTTTAAATATTTTGTCTTATAATCCATGTATATAATATAATTATATTTTTTTCTTTAACAAAATCATAGTTAGAATCAAACTTTTATATATACAACAAAATGATTTGTATATTCAAATTTATATAAATTAATTATATTTTTTCAAGTAGTTCAGTTAATACATTTTTAGAATTTGAAGCTTTTGAATTATGAAAATAAGTTTTAATATTTGGGTTTGATA
>Ga0209617_10000142_pt1 | contig 28538 bp, 28 predicted proteins | sample LakEriepJuly2011_2_FD_187459 | JGI IMG/M metagenome (GOLD analysis project Ga0209617, IMG submission 187459) | Freshwater microbial communities from dead zone in Lake Erie, Canada - CCB epilimnion July 2011 (SPAdes) (version 2) | ecosystem: Environmental > Aquatic > Freshwater > Lentic >...
TTCGCGTTGACGCCATCTTATATATATTTTATAGAAAAATAATTCCACTTTATTCTCCTAATGCCCTTTTAAGCCGGTTTATATTTTCTTCATCTACTTTTCCGTAATCTACTTTTCCGTCATCTACTTTTCCATAATTTAATATATCGCAAATGCATTTATGGGTTAAAAAAAAATAATCGTAAGAAAACAATGTAACAAATCCTGATTCCAAATCTTTGCACGCGTGTTTCTCTCTGCTTTTTTCTATGCATTCCATAAATTCAGCGTCAGCTTTTACGACATCATAAAGCTGCAACAATTTTTTGTTGTTAAAACACACATTATCACCAGAACGTTCAACCTCATCTACCGTAAATTGCATCGCTCTTAACAAGTCGGTTTTATATATTAACTCCGCCAAATCTTCAAGATCTTCAACGTCTTCCAAATCAAATTTCTCGTCTCCATGATAAGAATTTCTAAGATTAGAGTCATAAAAACTATATGTACAAACAAATTGTGAATTATACATATAATAATAAGTAATTGAGGTTTATGTTGTTTTTGCAGAATTTATTATGTAAATTTGGCACCACCTTTTCTAAAGGTGGTTTTATTATGTAAATTTGGCACCACCTTTTCTAAAGGTGGTTTTATTATGTAAATTTGGCACCACCTTTTCTAAAGGTGGTTAAACATATTGATTGTCTGTGTGAGCCGCGTAGTAATCGCGATCTCTAGTCAACTCGCGAGAAGGAACGCCTCCACGAACCCAACCTTCAGAAGCAGCCCCTTCAACGCAATAAGCAGGATTAGTGATGCGCTCTTGCACGCTAGGAATCAAAGGAGTATTCTGGTATTTAATATAGCTCTTTTCCGCGAGCTTATTTACGCTACGCTTGTTGGTTAAAAGCTCACCCTGTTGAATTTGTGACTCCAATATAGGGTCAACTGATCCGCGCCCTAAATAAGGCACAGTTGCAAAAGGACGTTGGAACAAATCAATTTTGCATTTGGGATGAGTCTGGATGCTACCAATCAACAACTTTGAGCTGTCATCAACGACGCAACCACCGGAACCAACTGGGCTGGTGCCATTGTAAAAAACACACGGCTGAGACGTGGCTAAAGCAATGGGCTTTTTCATAGTGCAATCGTTGGCAAAATAGTTTTGTAATGTGTAGTTGCATGCACTGATGTTTTGAATTGTCTCCTGGTCTTGGAAACAAGTGTCATTTCCAATTCTGCTCATGTTATCAAAGGTATAGTTAGTAACAAATGCCATTTATATATAATACATTTATTTTTTTACTAAACAAAAGTATTATAAATTAATTTTTTTATTCTTTCGCTCGCCTTTTCTAAAGGTGATTAATACAAGTTATATCTAATATTATCTTGAACACATGCAAAAGCATTTCCATCTCTGCAACTTGGCATATCACCATATAAATAATCGGCAAAGGCGCCTTGGTCATTCGGAATTTTGGTGTTAGGTGTGGAGTAAAAAGACCATTGAGACTGGTCAAATTCAAATTGTTCTCCTAAATCTCCATATAATTGTTTATTGGTATTTTTAATGCCCGGATTCAAGCTTTGAACCATTTTTTTGGTAGTAACATTAATGTCTTCATAAACTTCTGTATTAAAAGAAGGAGGCGCTGGCTTTCTTGTAGGATTGTCCATAATCTCAGTTAACAACACATTCCCCAAAGGATTCTTCTTATTAACAGGCATGAATTCTGATTTTAAATAAGTTTTTAAAGTGTCAGGATTAATAATAGTTTCCTGTTGATTTTTAACATCAATTCCACTAAATCCTTCCTTGGAGCTATCCATTGCGTCCTTTGTAATCTTTTGTTTTCGCATTTTATACATTGCAACGATTGCAACTAATGTTACTACTCCAATAAATAAAATGCCTTTATTCATCGTTAATATAAAGCCTAAAATTGTCATTATAATTACAACTCTGCTAATTGCATTTAACTTCTCTTCATAAGACATTTTTGATGTAGGCCAAACCTGAAGAATGTAGTCTTTATTAAATAGAATTGTAGGCTCATTGATCCAAAATATTGAAGTCATTGTATTATATATATAGGATTACTTAATTTTTATAATTTTATTCTTTTTTATTCTATTTTCTATTTTCTATTTTCTATTTTCTATTTTCTATTTTCTATTTTCTATTTTCTATTTTCTATTTTCTATTTTCTATTTTTTATTTTCTATTTTCTATTTTCTAGTTTTTCTTTTTCTATTTTCTATTTTTTATTTTCTATTTTCTAGTTTTTCTTTTTCTATTTTCTATTTTTTATTTTCTATTTTATTTTGAGTTATTTTATTATGTTATATTATATGAATTCATTTAATCAAACAGGTAATAATTCTCATTATTTAGTAGACGGAAATACTAAAGAAGATTTAAAAAAATTGAAAGCTCACAAAATTGCCAACGGAACGTTTTATTCTGGTCCATTTTCAACGCCTAGAGGGAATCCAGATTTTGGTTATGTGCCTTTTTTAGGAGAATATATTTTTCTAATTTTTAGTTTATATTTCTTGGCGTCAAACAATTATAGATTTGCAACATATGCCATATTGTGTTATATTATTGGTAGCATATTAAATGGAATAAGATTTTATTATGTAAACACGTTAACAATTTCAGGAGACGACATCAAATTTATAAAAGAGATTGTAAATCATAATATAATTGGAGCAACTATTGCGTCATTGACTCTTTTATATATTTATTTTAAAAATAAATAATTTATTGTAATATAATATATGTCAGAAGAAGCTTACTCAAATAAAAAAATAGATCAGGGTAAATATTACACTGGAATATTTTCTGATGGAAATGGAAACCCAGATTTTAAAGGTTTAGGTCCAATTTTAAAGGGAATACTTTATTTATTTGTATTCTGCATTATAGTGTCAACCAAAAATAAATACTTTATATTTCCATTATTAGCATTTTTTATTGCTAAAACTTTAATAGCGTTCAGATTTAGATATGTTCAAACGTTAAATCCTAAAGGAAACGATTTATTTTTTATTGAAATGAATACTCTAGAAAATAATGTAGAAGGATTTTTAGCACTTTTTATTGCATTATACCTGTTATTAAACCGTTTTTTTGATAAAAAATCGTAAGGTTTTTATATAAAATTTTATATAAAAACTAAGTAGAGTATTTGATTTATTTTCCAGTTTTCTTTTTCTTCTTTTTGTCATTAGACTTTGCCACAACTGGTTTATTTTCAGCGCCAAACATAGCAATCAATTCTTCGTCGCTAATTGCTGAAGCTTGTTGACCAGGTTGCTGCGCCACTGTGGTGGCTAATTGTGCAAGATTTTTAGCTTCCATCTTTTTCTTAATTCTATTTCTAAAAGCTTCTTGTTTTGCAAGTCTATCCGCTTGTTGCTGCATTGCTCCTGTATTAATTCTTGTATTTCTTCCCAATCCAGCCATACCAGCCATTGCAGCCAGATCTCCCATATTCATTCCTCCCATATTCATTCCTCCTGCTCCTCCCATATTCATTTCTCCTGCGCCTCCCATATTCATTCCTCCCATTCCCATCTTGCTCATCATTTCTTGAATATTTCCCATTCCAGGCATATTCTTCATCTTATTCAACATCTCGCTTGCTTCAGTCATTAACTCATTCTGGCTAATCTCACCTGACTTCATTCTTGAATCAAGTTTTTCACTCACATTTTTAACCAAACCCATCAACTTTCCTGGGTTACTGAAAAGTTTTTGAAAGATGTCTTTTACGTCTGTTACTCCATCCATATCCATATTTAAATTTTGCGACGTCTCTTCGGCAATTTCTCTCGCAAGATCTCCCAACTTTCCTCCCATCATGCCGTGCAAATGTCCTTGGATATCATCTGCGGAAGGCATGTTAAATTCAGGAGTTGACGACTCGCCGCCAGTGGTTCCTTCTTCCTTGGACATATTCTCAAAAATGTTTTGCATGTTTCCAAGCGTCTCTTCCAATTTACTCTTAAATTCATCCTCATTAATTGCGTCAAATAACTTTGATGTGTCTCCAAGTGCAGATTTATCCTTAACACTTCCAATTATACATATCAAGACCATTTGCAAATACTTCCAAATTGTTTCGCGAGTCTTATCACTAATCTCACATTGCCACAAGTATTTAAAGCTAATTCCAGGTAAAAATTCAGTATTTACTTGAGAATCGGCGTCAAAAATTTCAGTCTTTTGATATAAAATATCAAAGAAACGTTCAGGAAAAACTCGCATGCAATGATCAAACAAACTTTGCATTTTTTGTTGCGCATCTAAACAAACGGCCTCATTGCGAGCCTCAGCATCATCCATTTGAGAAAAATCTTGCGGCTTCCACCATTTGTCAATTATTGGCTGATATTCAGGGAATGTAACAAGAATATCAGAAACAAAATCTTTAATAATCTTGGTAAACTCTTCAGGAATAGTGCGCTCTTCTGATTCGGACATTATTTATATGTTTGATATAAATTTATTTTTTTAAATCAAACTAAATAGAATTTAATATTTTATTCAACTTTTTTAAAGCTCAACTTTTTTAAAGCTCAACTTTTTTAAAGCTCAACTTTTTTAAAGCTAAATTATGCCATACTATGATACAAAACGGAAAGTTTCTTCAAATTTTGCATGTACTTCATAACCTTTTCCTGATCTTCTGGAGTCATCATTTGAACTGGAGTCCTTAATCTATTGATGGCTTCCATTATTTTATCTGAATTTTCCGCATTTGATAAATCCGCAGAATAATCCTTATTAAGAAAAAAACTAATGTCATCCGTGTCAATTACATCACTATACTTCTCAACAACAAACTTTTGCCAAATCTTGACAATCATTTTAGGATTTGCCTTTCTAATTAATGTAAATGAATTTTTTGCAGTCGCTAAATCAGTATCTCCAGGAAAAACGTTTACAATATCGTTAACAAATTCCATAAAATGATCGTTAAAGGCGGTTAATAATGTAGCAGACTGTGTTGCCATTCGGTTCGTTATTTTATATTTTATTATTTTTTTAAGTTATTAACTTATATTATTTATTTTTTTGCCGTTAATCCGGCAATTTCTTGGTCCCTCATCTCTTGCAACTTTGCAATCGTCATTTCTTGTCCACCTGCACTTCTACCTTGTTTATAATCGTGTTCATCGGCTGGGGTGCTTATCGTGTCGCTATAATTCAAAGGAACATAATTATGCATTTGCCTCATTCCACCGTTTCCTTTTGTATTTAATTCTTCTGAATCCATGTCTAAAAAACTATATTGATCGGATGCAATACAGCCTCCTCCTAAAGAAAATGCCATGGGTTCCATATTATTGCTTGTTGCTTGGCGAGTAATCACTTCTTGTGCCGGTTTTAAATGATTGTATATGTTATCGCCATAAAGAACTTGATAATTTTCATTCAACAACAATAATGCTGGAACTTTTGTTACATTTTCTGGCATAACAATCTTTTGACCGTTTTCTAAAACTATATAAATTTTTTTATCCGGACCTTGAGTTCTTTTATCAATGCATATAAAATGAAGGTCTTTGCTCGCCTGGGTCTTAGATAAAGTCTGCAAAAGTTTTTTAGAATGCTCGCAAAAGTTGCTATAATAGAGAATTGAACTCATTAATCTATATTAAGCTTATTGAATTATTATTTTAACTCATTTTAAGAAAAAATTGATTAAATATATTAAATAGTATTTATTTAGTATAAGATAGAATGAACCCACGCATTGAAAAGCCAGAAGAAGACGGCAATAATTTGTCGTTTACGTTGAGAGACGTAAATGTCAGTTTAGCGAACGGACTTCGTAGGACAATTTTGTCTGACATTCCAACTGTTGTTTTCAAGACTACTCCCAATGAACAGAATAAATGCACGATTCTTACAAATACAACTCGCTTAAATAATGAGATTCTTAAACAACGCTTAAGTTGCATTCCAATTCACATTTCCGACTTGAAAATGCCTCTTCAAAATTACTTGGTGGAGGTCAACGTAGAAAATCTTACAGACACAATTATGTATGCGACAACTGAACACTTTAAAATTAAAAATTTGACTACAAATGAGTATTTGAAAGAGAAGGACCAAAAGAGTATATTTCCACCTAACTCGTTGACTGGTTATTATATTGATTTTGCTAGACTTCGTCCTAAAATTTCCGATGAAATTCATGGAGAAAAGTTGCATTTTACCTGCGAATTTTCAATTGCAACTGCTAAAGATGATGGAATGTTCAACGTGGTGTCTACATGCACTTATGGATTTACTCAAGATGACGTTCACATTGAGGAAATTCTTGCAAAGAAGGCCCAAGAGTGGAAAGATAAGGGGATGACAAAGGAAGAAATTGTATTTGAGACCACTAACTGGCGCCTATTAGATGGACAACGAGTTGTGAAGCGCGATAGTTTTGATTTTGCAATTCAGACAATTGGTGTATTTACTAACCAAGAAATTATTCGCAAAGCTTGTGATGTTCTTGTTGATAAGTTAGAAGCGCTTGACACCGCAATTGACACAGATGAATTGAAAATTGCTCCTTCGGAAAATACTATGAAAAATTGTTACGATGTTACGCTTGAGAATGAGGATTACACAATTGGAAAGGCTTTGGAGTATTTCTTGTATTCCAAGTTTTATGAAGGAACCAAATCTTTATCTTATTGTGGTTTCAAGAAGATGCATCCTCATGACACTGACAGCATTATTCGCATCGCTTACAAGGAGGAACTTGAGAAGCAAGCCATTAAACAAAACTTGAAAGAATGCATCGCGGATGCTATACATGTTTACAAGACAATTAAGGATAAGTTTTAGCAACCTTTAAGCCTTTTGGGCGACGGTCGCTTTGCTAAAAGGTTGCGCCAAATTGAAACAGTTATTTTATAAATAGTTCTTTTTTTTTCAGTTTTTGTTTTATTTTTATAAATTGTCTGCAATTGTAGCGCCAAGCTTGATGACGACACAACCAAATTAACAATTGGTATGTTGCTTTTAATTTGTCTATAAAATGAATAAAAATACATCTTTATTATTCATTTTATATTTTTAAAGATTTGTTTCAGTTTTACACCCTTTATAAAACAAAAAATTACACAACTACGCTACACCACGCGTACAATAAATACAATATTTACAACATTATGCATCTTTGCAAATTATTTCAAATATACAATACACAAATAGTGTGGAACATTGTTTTCGTCTTTATGTAATAACTTAAAATAACCAATTCTTTCAAATTCAAATACAACGTCACTAGCACACTCCAATGCATAGCTTTCAACAAATCCGTCGCGTGTATTTTTTATAAGTGGATTTTCACTATCTATGAATATAAATTTCGCAGGAACGGCGTGATTTATAGAAAGCCAATGAATAGTTGCTTTAACCGATTTGTCCTTTTTCAAATTGCACGCAGATACGTGCACAACATTATCTACAACGCCTTCGTATTTCACAATATCGTAGAACTTCAGTCTAACCATTTTATTTATCGGCGATAAACGATAATAGTCATCGTCGTGTTCCAGCTTAAAGTCGTCATTTTCTATATAGATTTCGTTGCTGATTGTCGTGTTGTGACAAAACTCAGGTTTATTCGGAATGTGAGGATGATTACAAATTTTCTCTTCGCCCAGGTTTGTAATCACACATTTTATGGGGTTTATAACCGCAAAACATCTAATTGCAATTGGATTGTAATGAGAAATCAGTAAATGATGAACAAGTTTCATAGACACAACTGTTTTCACTTTGCCTAGTCCTGAACAACTTGCAATAGCTTTAATTATTTCCGGCGTATATCCGCGATTGCGCATCCCTCTTACAGTAAGCAAACAGGGATCGTCATAACCAGATACCTCGCAATTATCAATTAATTTTTTTATATTTCTTTTGGACAGAGTGTTGTTCTCAACTGTAAGTTTCCCAAATTCGTGGACATTTGCTGCAGGCAAACTACAACCCAAGCTATTCAACGTGGACGCGCTCCAATAATATAAATCACGTCGAATATAAAACTCGTCCGTGCAATATGATGTTGTTACATTTTCAAGCGCGTCTACTATCCCATGGCTATAATCATAAGACGGATACATGCACCAAGTTTCGCCAGTTTTAAAATGCGGAGAATAATTTATTCTGTATGCAATTGGGTCTCTCAGCGTGTGATTGTTGTTGGACATGTCTATTTTTAAACGAAGAACTGCTTCGCCAGGAGCATATTTTTTGTTTTTCATGTTTTCAAACTCCGCCAAATGAATGTCAGGAGACATACTTCTGTAAACATTTTCAACTCCACGATGTCTTTCCTCTTTAATTACATCTGGTGCGGAAAAGTCCACATACGCATATCCATTTTTAATCAAAATACAAGCAAAATCAAACAATTTATCAAAATAGTCTGACGTATATGTAATAACGCATGGATCGTATCCAAGCCAATTCATATCGCGCATTATTTCGCTTACAAAAAGTTCACTTTCAGTTGATGGATTCGTGTCATCTAATCTTAAATGACACGAATTTCCTTCACCGTAATTTATCAACAAAGATTTACAGTGACCTATGTGCAGGAATCCATTAGGCTCCGGAGGGAACCTAGTAATTGTAACCATTTTTAGGCTTCTTCTTAGGGTTAGGGGGTGGGTTGGGTTTATAATTAGTGATGTCGTGAAAAAATTTTCAATTTTTTTTTCTGAAAAACTTGGGAGTTTAAATGTCCCAATTTAATCCATAGTAGAATCAACCTTGATAAAATCCACACGACGCTTTCTCAAACACGCGTTCATTGAATACATTTGCAATGACGGATGCAGTTCATTTACATAGTTTATTACAACTGTATTGTTAACGTAGTCATTCTTTGGCTTTAATTCATCAGTATAAAGCTTATGAATGTGAAACATATGCGTTCTAAAATGGTCAGGGAACTCTTTTAAAGGTCTATCTTTCTTTATATAACAACTAATGTAATTTTTATACAATGCATTTGTAAAATCGTGCAATTTGTCTCGGAAATAAGAAAAGTCCTTCTTGTTCTCTGGATAAAACTTCAAAAAATCTCCAACTTTTCCCTCCTTTCTCAATTCCAAATACTGATACTGACTCTTTGGCTGATTTCCTCGCAAATGTCTAACGTATTCATAGACAGGATTTCTAATCTTGCAACGCTCACACGTCGCTTTATTTTTAATAACAACTCCAAGAATCTCATAAGATGTATTCATGCTTGCATACTTTTCCTTTAAATCTTCATATTTTGTAAACTCATACACTTGCGGAAACCTTAAGCTTGTGGTATTCCAATACCCAATTTCTTTAACAATATTTAAATCAAGAGGAAAAATATTTACAACACCACCTTCAGTTTGCACTATTTCATAAACTTCAACCAAATACAACTGAGCGCTGTTAAAAGGAACAACAATGCGATTTTCAGGATGCTGCAAAACAAAACTGTAACAATACATTGGGTTTAACATGTTTAACTCTAAATTATTTTTTTTTGCAGCCTCCAAAAACATTTCTCTGAAAGTTGGAGTCTTTTCCTTGCATTTAAAAAAACTCACTTCGGCGCCAACTGTATTACGTGTTGCAATTTCCCAAGATCCAGATAATCCAGACGTTTCATCCCAAAACACATTAATCATAGTTCCCTCCACAAATTCCTCTGCAACAATGCTGTCAGACTTTTCAGGATTTTTATTTACAAACGAATCATAAGAGACAGATTTAGGTGGCGCAAAACTTACAACTCTGTTCTTATTATTTATAATAACTGAACGCAATAGTCCTGTAGTTAGAATAATATCTGGTGCCAGCATTTCCTTGTCGTATCTAATAACTTTATACTTGTTATTACTTTTAGTAACATATTCCGACATTTTAACACGCACATTGTTTTGAAGGTCTTCTCCAACCGATTCATTTAGTAACATATCTGAAAACCCCACTATTTCACTTAAGCAATAAACTGGTTGACGAATGCATTGAGACATTATTTGATACATTTTATCGCATAATGTCTTTAAACCCCTATTTTTAATTTTTCCCCAATTTGACTTTTTTCTTTTTCTTTTTCTTTTTCTTTTTCATTTTCTTTTTCATTTCGGTTGCCACAATCATAAAAATTTCTATTATAAATATAGGAATAATGTCATCACCCATAGAATCGCAAAGTGTAGAAGAAGCTCCTGAGTCTCAAAAAATTAATCTTCAATTATCTGATGTTATAAGACTTCAATCTCCTTCAAACCAAATATTAAATAACAATACTTTTGTTATTGATTACATTGACAAGAACCAAATCAATTTGATAAACGTAAATGATTTAACTGCGAATAAGATTAAGATAAATGAAGATGGAACGCTTGGAGATGGTTCAATAACGTCCATCGCTTTAATTGACCGAAATGATAAACTTGGATATGCTAGACAAAATGACCTTCTTCCAAATACATGGATTAATATTTATTTTGGTGGAGACACTCCTGTAATATTAACTGGTCAAATCACCAATCTAGAAGAAGATATGATTGAAATCAAGACGTATCCTGATAATGATATTTTATATATTAACTTTGGTTATAAAGGAATTCCACTAGACTTACCCATTGAAACAATTGAAATAAGAGAGAAACCTGATCAAATTGTTGTAAAGGAAAAAGAAAAAGAAAAGGAGAAAGAAAAGGAAAGAGAAACTCTAGGATTGCCTGAAACAGATGAAGAATCAATAGCTTCGCTTACAGAAGATGACAAACAAGAAAATGCAAACACTGTTTACAACTTGCCTGTTAAGGACATCAAAGATACAGTTCGTGAATTTATTGTGAGAGCAGATGAAATTAAAATTGGCGAAGAATTGGAGGCTATTACACAATACGTTGAAGTTGACCAGTCTCAACAACGTTTCAACATTCATTCTCAAACGGACGATTTATTAAATGAATTATTATCTAATATTCCTAACGTTCAAAGAACTGGAGCTGTATTGAATAACATTCACACTATGATTGAACGATTTAAACAGTTGCGTTCCGAGTTTTCTGAACTAGACGAATATGGTAATGTTATTGGTCCAATTACAAAAACAGTTTCATGGAAGCCATTGGTTAAAAATTTGACCACATTCAAAAACTTGTTATTTTGGCTTCTTCCTGTTGCAAAAAATGTAAAAAAGGTTTATAATATTAGCTCAAAAGAGGATACAAGTGAAAGTCAAGACATTATCTCATTGACTATAGATCAAGATATTGATGAAATGAAAACAATTTTTGACAGATACAAATCCAACGATACGCCATCTGACCAAAACAAGTATTTTAACTTAATATCTGAACTAAATCCTTATTTAACACCCTTTCAACAAACAGATGCAGAAACAACAGTTGATGTTATAAGCGACATAAACATTTTAAATGACGTAAACGCTATTATTGATAATTTGGGAGATTTCTATTCGTCTGTTGCAGAAAATGATATTATTAAAACCAAAAAATTTGTTATTCAACGTTATAACTTGGGAGTCAGTAGATTGGATGCTACTCAAATTACTAGCACCAAAATGATTTCACATCGCATTAATGTAACACAACCTGATGCATTAGAACTTAGATCAATTGTGACTCTTCCAGAACCAGTCATTCGGTTCTCTCATATAAACTTGCCAGACACAAATATTCTTGATAAAGCTAACTTGAACAACACATTTATTAATTATTGGCAATTGTTAAATGACGACGCACGAGTTAATAAAGTAAATGTTGATGATTTTGAAACAGACCTTGAATTTTCAGAAAAAAAGTTTGTGAACAACATCAAAAATTATGTCTTAGTTAAGGGTGAAAAAATGGAGGGACTAACAAATTACGAAATTTACAAAGAGTTCCTCCAAAAAATAATTCCCAAAACACGCGTTTTATTCAATTTAATGAAGAAATACATCAATGGCAAATTATCGGTTCACGATGTTGTCGGATATTTAGAACCATTTTTAATTTACGCAGACGATTTAACGTTTATGCAATACAAAGACATTGAATCATTCTTACAAGATAAAATTTCCGAATACAACAGAAACTTTAAAGAGAAGGAAAAGGAATTCTCTTTATTAAAAAAACGACTGGCAAATACAGGATACCGACCTTCTGCAAATTATGTTCTCTCTTTGATATCCGATAGAAAGACAAATAACGAGGTGTTTGTTGATTCATATGAATATGACCCAACTGATTTGAAACTTACAAGCTCAGAACTTCTTTGGAGAATGAAAACTACTGATTTTTCTGATGTTTTTGACAATGCATTAGCGCTTGCTAACATTGGCACCATGTTGCCAGAAAATATTGGTTCTATTATTGAAAATATTGAAAAAGACAAGGATGAATTGGATGAAGAGATTAAAAATGCAGAAAAGGATAATAAATGCTTAAACATTGTAATTGCTAAGCAGTATAAAACCTTAGAAGAAGTCGCGACAGACAATGATAAGATTACTTATTTTGATAAGAAGTTTGATGACACAATGTATGGAATGTTGGACGATTATCAAAAAGACCAAATTGCAATGGCTCCTGAAGAGTTTTACGAATTCTTAGTGCAAAAACTGATTAGCAAAAACAAGATTTCCACCAAAGACGCGCCACGTCTTGCTGAAACATTGATTAATGGAATGAAACGAGTTGTTGATGGAGACTTTGCCATGATGTATGATAATGCCGAAGACAAAATTGTTTACTTTAAACGCAGCAATAATAGATGGGCAACAGATAAAACGATTGATGAAAAAACGGTAACAGCCAATCAGAATTTGTTGTGTGAATTTCAAAAAGATTGCATTGAAGTTGATAAAAAATATAAGGCGCTTTGCGAAACCCAAGATTTAAATAAAAAACATATTACTGAGAATGCCTTAAAAGAGATTGTTGGCCAGTTTGACAAAAAGTATGAGTTGTCAAAAGATAAGTTGAAAGAGTTGTTAACTAAAAACTTGGACTATAATTTGAGCATTATAGACAAATTGCATCAAATACACCATACTAACACTTATAAATATAATGCACAGCAATACAAGATTGGTGCTGAAGCCGGTGATTTTGATAGAGATATTGTAATTTCACCTTACAGCAAATTGAGAGACTTAATATTAGGACAATCCAACATGTGTAAGAGACAACAAGACATTGTCAAATTTGCTGTGCGATTTACTAGAGAAGCAAATGACGCGGAAATTGCCTCTGATGAACATGGAAGATACTGGAGATATTGTCTTAAAACTAACGTGAAATTGCTGCCTAACTTTTTATATTCATTGGCAGCTTGTTGGATTGAAGACAATGACAACTATCTTAGAAGAATGGATGAAATCATTAAACAAAGCGGCAAACTGAGTGACGATGGCGATTCATGGGTTGATGAACATAGCGGTTATATTATTTGTCCTCGCGATTTTGATGTTGACGAGGGTTATGAACAAGGTTATAAAGCAAAAACGCGCGAGGTTATGGAACAAGACGCTGGCGATGCGTTGTTGAACTCATCTTTAAAGCCAGTTGTAAAGAAATACACCACACCTGAAACAAAAATGATGTCCAATGTGATTTCCGCATTGGCTGAAAATATGGGAATTAATATTGACGACCAAAAAGATTTCATGATAAAAATTGCATCCGACACCATTTCTGCAGGCGCTCTTATCTCTGAGGAAGACCACAAAAAACGCGTAGAAGAAGAGGCAAAAAAAGGCAAAAAATTGCCTTCTTATATTGCCATTTATAACAGCACTATTTTATACCTTACTCTTGGCGCATTTTTGTTTGGTGTCCAAACTTCTATTCCATCTATTAAAACAAGAAAAACTTTCCCAGGTTGCGTGAGATCTTTTACTGGATACCCTTTTGAAGGATCCGGTGATCTGTCTAGTTTAAAATACTTATCATGCATTGCTTATAAAATACGAAACGCTACATCTCAGCCGTGGTCTGCATTAATGGGGCTTAAAGAAACAACTGTTGCAGATAAAATTAAAGCTTTCATAGACAATTATTATCTTTCAAATGTAGATGTCATGCAAAAATGCAAAGATAAATTAGAATACATGTTAGCAAATCCAGACGAGTCAAATATTCCAACGGATCACGAACTGGGAAAATGGATTCAGTTTTTACCACCACTGGTTCCATTCAAGTTAAGACCTATTACAAACATATCAGAAGAGTTTAAAAAACAGTGTTTGCACGATTTCAAGAATGGGGCAACGTGCCAAAGAGAGAAAATACTGGTTATAAAATCCAAGATTATATTTTTCTCTCTTGCAATCCAGGAACAGATTCAAAAAGTGGTGACAAAACGTAGTATGCTTCTCAAAAATTCAGCCAATGAACCCTTCTTGGAAAACGCTTGTTGCAGCGAAAAAGGAAATATGAGTACAATTAAATATTTTGCAGAAGAGGAACCAGAAATTATTGTTTATAATAATATTATTCGCGATTTATCCCATATTATTGAAGACATTATTGCTATTGCAAAGGCTCCTATGTTCTTTTGCAGGGAGAACTCTAAGAATGTATACGCTCCTTTGAGCGATCAATACAGTGATGACACAATTTACCGAGCATTCATTGTCTTTTGCAAATTTAACTCAATTGTGCCAATTAGTCAAGAGCTAGATGCAATTTGCGGCGGCAAACCTGAACATTTTTCAAATATTGATTCCATCAGTGAAAAAATTAGAAAATTAAAGCAAGAAGGTAAAAACTATAATAACACTTCTCTCTTGCGTTTGCTTCAATATGTTAATAGAAAGAATATTGTGAATATAAATGTGGACACACCTGTAATTACTCAAGTTCAACGGCTTCGTAATATTATAGAGGAAATGACAAAAGACGACGAAACCGTTGTTCCTGCGGCATTAATACAAAATTTAGAAGAAGCTCTTGATACGTTTGACATTGCGGTAAATGAAGATACGGAAGAAATGCGAAAATTAAAAAATTATTTGGGTCGCGTGAACAAGGAAATGAAAACAGAGGTTATTGATTTCATTGGCAAAAATGCCGGATTAACTAGGAAGAACGCTAGTGATATAAAAGTGTATCTTAACACGTTAATGGAATGGGGGGCGAGTTCCGAAGAAGCTATGAAGAACTCTATTTCTGATGAAGCCACGTATAATTCCATTGAATTTGTTAAAAATTATATCCATAAAATTTTGAATGTATTCCCCAACATTATTAAAAACAAGGTTGATTACCAGAATTCCATTCAGATACCTGCTTATTGGGGCTTGTCTAAGAATCACGCAAATGATGTCCGAAACATTATAAACGAATACTACAAAAATTTGAGACCATTCTATGGCGATAAAGTTTTATCCAAGATTCTTGCAACTATTCCCAAAACAACTAAAAATTTATTACAGCTAGCTTTAAGCACGCCTTATATGAGCGACATCTACTACAAGGGTTCAAAAACGTATTCGGTGTTTGACAAGAGAACGTGTGACATGTTATTTGAGAACTACTTTTTGCAAGTATTGCTTGAATTCAAGAAGTTATCAGAAGACCAAAATATGTTGGTGAGAGAAATGAGTGAAGATGAGTCCGATACGTTTACAGTTGAAGACTTGGAAGAGACAGCGCTTCATTTGTCGGCCAAACCGGTTGCAACAATATTACTTGGAAATATTAAAGACATGCGCACTAGAACTGCCAAAATGTTGGCGGCTTTTTTAACCATAATGTCTAACCACAAGGATATTGTGGATCTAAGCTACGATAAGGTTATGGAAGTAGTCTTTAAATCCAAAGAAAGGGAGAAAGACACATTCACAGATAGATTGAAAGCAATGACCGACGAAGAGCGCGATGCTGATACTATTTTGAAGATCAATAAACTGGGCGCGTGGAGCAAGGGTCTTCAAAAAGGTCTAACTACATATGTGAAGGAGACTTATGATGAGGAGAGAGAATCAATGGAAAAGATTGCTGATATTGAAAAGACATTGCGAAAAAATAAGAACGTTGTTGATGAAAATATGGAGCAATATTTAGAAGATTATATGGAAAATGCAGATGCGGTTGCTGATATTGAGAGAGAAGAAAATGATATTGGTTGGTTCAACGGAGATGACGCAGGTGAAGATTATTTTGGAGCCGAACAAGGCCAAGACGATTGGGAGGAGCATGATTAATAACAAATCAGAAGTTGTAATTTTAAATTTAGAAGAATAATAATATACAAATTATATATTATTATATATTAATGTATCGTTCCTATATTGCAAAAAACCCCACTCTAGTTAGTGTTTTATTATTTTTAGTCATTTTTATTACAATTCAAATTGGCAAACCCAGTTTCTTATATAGAGATGACGGAAGCATTCGCGAATTTGGTGTTGGTTACCGAAATAAAACAATCCTTCCTATTTGGCTTTTAGCCATTATTTTAGGGATTCTCTCTTACTTGTTTGTTCTTTATTATCTATCTAGACACGTGATGTTTTAAACCACCTTTCAAAAAGATGATGCCAAAATAAATAACATATTTTATTAACATGTTACTTATTATTATTGCTTATTCACTGCATCCACCTGACATGACCTTTTTGAAAGGTTGCTAATAAGTATATACCGTTGATTCAGCCTTTTCTGTTTTGGCTTTAACCGTGGCTTCTTGTTCTAGGTATTTTTCGTGACTTGCTTGCAACGTTGCCAAATCACCAGTGCATCCACGTTTCATTATATTGTATTGCGTGACAGATATTAACAATATTGCAGTGTAAATATACCACATGGCTTCTCCAATATTATCTCTCATTACAACTGTGTCTAGTAACTGTTGTTTCAATTCAGGTGCTCCTGCTTGATATTGGTCTTTCATCAATGGGACAAGCATTGACCAGTATTCAACAAAATTACTAGGAACAATTTGATTTATCAATATGGACATATTTCCACACAATTTTATGATTGCTTCTGCCGCGCCTTTAAGGCTCTTATTTTTCTCAGCATTTCCTTGTGTTGAATCATCTATAGCCTGATTCAAATCCACGTTAACCAACAACTCTGTTAAAATGTTATTAGCTGTTCCAGCCACAGCAAAATAACCAATTACATTTGAAAAAGCTGATTTAAAGCCAGGGAATATCATTAATGCTACAATAACAATTCCAAAAATAAAGAACCATGGTATAACGGTTAATAAAAGCGCGGCACCAATGTTTTGCACGATGCTTCCACCACACGTGTTGACAAGAACGCTTGAATTCATTATTATTTGAGTAACAACTACCAATAGAAAATAGCATGTTAAAAATACATTATTTTTGCTGCTATATGCAGCAAACTCTTCTCCACTTTTATCATCAAACACAGACACATTTAATTTTGGTTTGAAAACAAGATAATACAAAAGTGTAATTGCAATAAATATCAATAATGAGAGATAAGAAGTATCCATATAGATATTGTGTATAATTTATTTTGATATTATAAAAGTAAATTATAAGGAATAAATATGAACTTTGACAATTTTACTAAACCTGCTTTGATAGAACCTGGAGTCAAATACTTTTTAAGCGAAACATTAAAGCAATGTAGGATTTTTAAAAATACATACAATAATATATTAATAAACATATCATTGGGAATCGGATTTTTAGTGATTTTAGGGGCAATATTGTTTTTCAAATACAAAGGTAAATTGACGCCTGTTGAAAAAGAAATGAGGAATAGGCAAAAGCAACAATATATTTTATCAAAGATACAAAACTTTCAAGAATCTAAGCAACGCGCGCATCAAGAATTAATTACTGGACTTCCTCATTGGGAAACCGAACACGATATTATTTCTAATAAAAATAAATATATAAAAATATAAATATAATCTATAGAAGATGAGCGACAAAAATGAAGAGAAAATGGAAGAAAAGAAAAAATTTATAGAAGGTTTAAATACATATTTCAAGCTTAAAGCCGCATATGAAGCCAATATTAAAAAGGATAAAACACAAATTTCTAAGCTTCCTGGATTGAGTTGGCGAGAGAAAAGAAACGAATATGCTAAAATTAAACACAAGTGCATTAATTGCAAAAGACCTGTTGGTTCTATATTTTCTACTAAAATTAACAACGGTGAACGACAATATATTGCTTTGTGTGGTGATAGAAAAACCCCATGTCCTTTGGATATTAAAATAAATTTAGGTGCAACGTTTAATATTACTGATGACATTCGTCAAGACGAGGAGAAGATAAAGGGGTATAATAACGAAATTATCCGACACAAGAATGATTTGTTATTTGGTTACATTAATGCACAACAAGCTGTTGAAAAATTTGATAGCATAAAAGAAGAAGTAGCAGATGCAACTAAAATATACGAATTTACGCTTGATAATTATTTGAACGTGGTTGATAATGCAGAGAAAAAGGAACAGCTTAAAAGCCTTAAACTAGAATTTTACAATAATTTGGATAACTTTAATGCAATAATGCAACAGTATAAATCAACTCAGAATACACAATTTGTCGTTGATGCTGTTGAATTATATGTAAAGACAATGCAACCAAGAATCAATGATATTTTAAAGAAAACCTATTCTTATAATGGAGTTGAGTACGACGACGACGATAACACGTTTCATTTAATTCAAATACCCACATCCATTGAAGATCTTGAATGGGATATTGGTGAACATGGTCAAAAAGTGGTTACAATGAAGATGGGTCTTGAAAAGTTCCCTCAAAAGAAGACTATTCGTAACACAAAAGCAATGACTTCTGCTATTCCAGATATAAGAGACAAAGAAAAAGAAAAAGAACTAGATTTCACAAAATTAAAATCGCAACCCAAATTTGCTTTAAAGCAGCAGCCAATTGAATCTGATTCCGATTCTGATTCTGACAATAATTCTGATGAAGAAGAAGATGAAGATTCTGATGAAGACAAACCATTACCAAAAATAACAATTCATCCAAGACTTCTGCCAGATGGAACAATTGCCGCAACAGAAGCTAATAGATTGGGGTTTAAAGTAGAATTGGTAAAGGGTGACCTAGTTGCAGTTAATCCAAATACAAAGGAAAAATACAAAGTTACTGCTGGAAAATAAAAAAATATACACATTATTTATAAAGCATGATTACCAAATTCATTGATATTCCAACGTTTATTATTAGTTTAGCAATTGGTCTATTTTTTGTTTACATCTGGGGACCTGATTTAAAAACTGTATACGTATACCCAACTCCAGAGAATATTGGCAAAGTTCAATATAAGGATAATGCAGACAATTGTTTTACTTATCACGCGACGGAAGTAAACTGTCCAGCCGATGATTCACAAATAAAAACTGTTCCGGTGCAAACGTAGTAAAATTTTAAAATATTTAATATAATATATACATGCATCTTGCAAGGTTTTTTCACACGCAAAGCGGTAAATATATAATGTCTGCTGTATTAGGATTTGGTCTAGCCACATTATTTAGAACCGTTTGCAAAGGCAAAAACTGCATTGTATTTAAAGCGCCTCCAATGGATGAAATAGAAGACAAGGTTTACAAGCATCAAGACAAGTGTTATAAATTCACTCCTGTGACAACAAAATGTGATGCACACAAAAGAAATGTCGCAATGGAATAATACTTTTGAAAAAGTATCGCAAAACCGTGGACACTTTTGAAAAAGTATCGCAAAACCAATGACACTTTTGAAAAAGTATCGCAAAACCAATGACACTTTTGAAAAAGAATTTTTGACGCAACCTTTTTAAAATGTTGGTTTTTTGCTCAACTTTTCTTAAAATGTTGGTTTTTTGCTCAACTTTTCTTAAAATGTTGGTTTTTTGCTCCACTTTTATTAAAAGTGGATTTTGCGTAATTATTATAATCAAATCCTTCTTATAATAATTATATGTCAGACACAACAAGTATAATGGATTTACCAACCGACCCAGCCGGTGGAGGAAGTATAGGAGGAAATGTTAGTTTATCTGCCAATGAAAACATGTCTTCTATGCCAGTTCAGAATTCCAATGGCGCCGGAGTTACTTTAGACCAAACTACAATTAATCAAATTGTCAGTGGATTGCAACAGGCTAGTTCCAGCGGTGCAACACAATTACCGTCTAGAGATATTCCTCGCAATACAGAAGCAATGATGCAAGATCCTCAAATCCAACCCAATTACATTCCACCACAATCCAACAATGATTATATTACCGAGTATGAAGACAATGAAGACATTATTCAGAATTACAAGAATAATACTCAGTATGGCAACAGTTTGGACCAATTATACGAAGAAATTCAAATTCCTCTTTTAATTTCGGTATTGTATTTTCTGTTTCAGTTGCCAATTTTCAGACGTTACTTATACAAGTTTTTCCCTGCGCTTTTTTCAAAGGATGGAAATGTCAATTTATATGGGTTTTGTTTCACAAGTGCATTATTCGGACTCTTGTATTACGTGTTGGCAAAAATGACTACGCATTTCAGCAGATTTTAATATAAGTAATTCTAGTAAAACGTAGTAGAAAAGATAATAAAGAGTTATAATCAATAATAATAAAATGAAGTTATTGAAACTATCCTTTTTTGCTACATTATTATCACCGATTCGTTCGTATAGGTTGTTTTCAAATGGTCCTACAGAATTAATTCCGGCAAAAAAAATATGCAAAGATTGTAAACACTATATTGGAGATAATATAGAGTGTAGAAAATTTGGACACACAAATTTAATAACCGGAAAAGTAACATATGATTCCGCTAGATCTGTAAGAGAAAGCGAGAAAAAATGTGGAGAAAACGCCATCTACTTTGAAGAGAACAAATTTAAAATAATTACAGTTCCTTACTATTTTTTAAAGGAAAACTGGTTATTACTTATACCAGCTGGATTCGCGAGTTTTTATACATTTACGATCTTTCATCTAGTTCATAAATAACATTTTTTATTTTGAATTTTGCATTTTGTATTTTGAATTTTTATGTATCTAAAATTGGAACAATCTTTTTTGTATTGTGTGATTTAATGCTTAAACTATACAATACTTCTTCAAATACCCCCATGGGTTGAATAATAGCACCTTTGGTAATGGCAATCTTTAATCTGGACGTGTTTACAATCACATTTCTCATATTTGCGTTTGTAAAATTTGTTGTTATATCTATTCTTGCGTCGGTTAAATCGGCGTAACACAAATTTGCGCCGGAAAAATCTACCTTGTATAAATTTGCACCTCTAAGATTTACAAACCGCATGTTGGAGTCTGAAAAGTTGACAAAACTTAAATTTGCACCGGATAAATTTGCCCCAGATAAATTTGCAGAATTTATAACAGCTCCTTGCAATACAGTATTTTTAAATACTGTTTTTTTTAAATTTGATCTAGACAGTTTTGACCCTCTTATATCAATGTTGGATAAATTCATATAAGACAAGTCTGAATCAAAAAGAGTATTAAGATTTGCTTTTTTATTAATTATTTGTCGTCGCAATTTTCTCTTTGATAGATATGAACAAAAAGCGTTTATCGTTCTTCTCATTGTGAATTAATACACCAATATAGAATTAACATTTTTATCAATTTTTTTATCAATTTTTATTAACTTAATGTAAAATTATATTATATAAAAAATGGCAATAAAAATAGGAAAATAAAACTGCAATAAAACAGTTAATAAATAAAATTGATTAGTTCGCCGATTGCAATAATCGTTTTATATAAAATGCAGCCTGTTTTGCGAGAAAACATGACAATTGGAAAATTATACTATATAGAAGCGTTGACGGAAGACGAATTTAAAAATTGCGTTCCGAATAAAAACATATCTATGATGGTTGGTATTTTTAAGGGATTAAAGAAAATAGTTCCGTATGTTATTGATCAATGGAATGCAGCAGAATTTGACTGGTTTGACATTTCAAACGTGAAAGAGATGAAAAATGAGCGCGACGCGCACAAATATATAATTAGAGAAGTAGAACTAAATTATATGTGGAATTTTTATGAATTAAAAAAATTTAAAATACAAAGTAACATGGAAGAACGAGCTGTGAATTTATATTTGCAAAAAATAATAGGAGATCCTTATTTTAGAGTGTGAAAAAAATTGAAATCTTATAATTGGATAACTTATAGACCAAAAATCTCGCAAAATGTCCAACAAATCTGTTATTCCCTCTCAAAAACATTGCAGAAAAAAATTGCGTGAAATTGGGGATCTAAAGAAACAAAAAGAATTAAATTACGAACAGAAAGAAAAAATAAGCAAGGAGAAATTTTATAAAGATATTATTAGAACTGTTTATCAAAAGGTGTTAGAGCGCATACCTGACGAAGTTCAACAAATCATTTTAGAATATTTAGACGTAAACACCAGGCTTAAAATGTTGCGTTCAAAATATACTCAAGAGTTTGCAAAAGACCGGATGTCAGGCCTCCTAATTGGTAAGCCAATTTCTCAAAACACTCTCATTAAATTGGTTTCGTTGGTAAAATATTTAATACCAATTTTTAAGACATATTTGAGTAAAGATGGCGATATTTATAAACGACTTGGATGGTCTGCCAAACGAACCGTTGAAAACTTTTTGAACTTTCATAAAACGCGAGTTCTTTTGGATGGAAATAAAATGGAGTGTTACAATGCATGCGTTGAACTTATTACTACTGGAATCAAACATTATTCGCAAATGTATAAAAAAGAAACGGATAGCAACGAAATTAGAAAAAATGAAATAAATATTTTAAAGCTATTTACAAGCATTTCAATGTTATAGCTGCATTGCATTTATTAACTAAAAAAATATTTTTCTTTTTGAATAATAAGATTTATTATAATAAATAAAAAACATATAAAACTAACGTGACTAATAATAATAACCGCGCATTTGAAATGCCAAATTCAGACATTATCAAAGTATTGGATGAAATTAAATGCGACAAACGATTTGAGCGTTTCAGGTTAGCTAATGTTATTGCGCATGTTGCCGTGATTGTTTTAAGAGGAAAAATTATAGCCAGCGCGGTAAACAGAATCGGTTATCGGCAAGAAACAAGCCGAAGCTATTACAACACTTATTTGCACACAGATAGAAATTATCACGCAGAAGAGAACGTTGTAAGATCGCTTGGAAACTATAATAAGATGAGAGACGCAGACATGTATATTATGAAATTTGGCAGAGGACAAAATGATGGGAATTACGTGAACTCAAAACCTTGCGCAAAATGTCAATGCTTTTTGAGTAAATGCATGAGAGAATACAAGTTGAAGCGAGTATTTTACACTTCATAATTAAAGTAAACTATTGAAAAATATATTAAACGCATTTTTCTATTTAATATATTTCTAACATTAATGCTTCCAGGGTTTGATTTAACCGACATACTACAAACCACATTTAATGATTCTATAAAAATTTCTTTCTTTCAACGGATGAAAACAGGGAATCAGCTTGTTGACGCTATTTTATCAACACTAGGATTTGTTGCTATAAGTTACCTTGTAAAGGTGTTATACGAAAATAATTCATTTAATAAGCCATGGAATATAGATATTTGTGACACAATTAAAAGCTCGTTCTATAAAAAATATTCAATCACATATGAAGGCAAACGGTGTTCTAGTGTTGGAACTTATAATCTTTATCCAGTAGTTTCCTCGTGTTTTACAGACGCATTTAAAGCATTGTGGGCGGATATTTTGGGCACTATGGACAATAATGAAACTATTCATGAGTTAAAAGAACTCTATACAACAATGGATAAATTTAGAGACAAAAATGATGATGCCGACGACGATATGTACATAGTATCTCAAAAAAAACCATTTTTATATAAAGCCGACCTCAAAATATATGCTATTGCAGATTTTTACACTGAAGATTCCGGTGGCGGTGAAAAAGAAAAGCAAACAACTAAAACGGATAAAATCACTTTGACGCTTTATTCATATGAAACAAATACAAGTGGCATTAAGAATTATGTTAACAAATTGAAAGATAAATATATAAAAGCCATTGAAGAAAGTCGTAATAGCCAAAAATTTATTTACACTCTAATTAAAACTAAATATGAGGATTACAAATATGAATGCTGGAGCGAATATCCTTTTGATAGCACGCGAACGTTTAAAAATATGTTCTTTGAGAATCAAGAACAAGTTATAAGTAAAATTCAATTCTTTCTTGATAATAAGGAATGGTATTATGAAATGGGAATACCTTATTCACTTGGAATTGGATTGCATGGACCTCCAGGAACCGGAAAAACCTCTTTTTTCAAATGTCTCGCAAACATGACAGGACGTCACATAGTTATTCTCTCGTTGAAACTTATTAAAACCAAGCGGCAACTAGATGATTTCTTTTTTGAGGACAGATACAACTCCAATAACAAGGTACATAGTGTAGGGTTTGATAAAAAGATTATCATTATTGAGGATATAGATTGTCTTGGAGAAATTGTATGGAAGAGAGAAAATAAGAAGGACAGTAGCGGAACAAGTATTGGAAAGAAATTAAATTTGACATCGTTGTCTCCGACATCTTCAGTGAATGTTGCTGACGTAATTCAGACTTTTGTTGAAGCAAATGAAGAGCAAAATAAGCTTTTAAGCACGGTTACTAAACCACTTGAAGACGATCCTATTACATTGGACGATATTCTGAATCTGTGGGATGGTCTTAAAGAGACGCCAGGCCGAATTCTAGGAATTAGTAGCAATCATTACGACAAGTTGGATCCAGCATTAATACGACCTGGACGCATTGATATAACACTCAAGTTAGATTATGCGTCACGCGATATAATAAGACAAATGTATGAAAGATACTATTCAGAACGCATTGATGAGAGAAAATTAAAGAAAATTTCTGAGTATTTTTATTCACCGGCCGAAATTATTAACTGCTATGTAATGAATAAGGATGATTCTGTCTCATTTATTGGAAGATTAATGAAGAATGAGAAATTCTAAGAAACTCATCTCGTTTTACTTGGAACTCGTTTTACTTGGAACTCGTTTTACTTGGAACTCGTTATAAATTACAATAATTGTTATAGAACTTTTATAAGAATCATAACAATTAAAATGCACATCATAGAAAACTATGTTCAAAATTTGATGGCAAATTTGCCCAAGAAAAAAGAGCCAGAAAATATTAATCTCATTCTAGATGGAGGAATATTTAACGGCAGTTATCTAATCGGTGCGCTCTACTTCTTGAGAGAAATGGAAAAACAAAACTATTTAACAATAAATAAAATTTCCAGTTGCAGTATTGGCTCGGTTTGTGCTGTTCTATATCAAATAGATGCGCTGGATTTGATGCCGGAGTTATATAATATATTGTTAAAGCAATTTAAAGAAACTCGCCACTTTCACGCGTTTAAATATTGTTTGGATAAAATAAAAATTCGCATTAATTCAACGTCTTCAAAATTAAAATTAAATAACGTCTTGTATATTACTTATTATGATATTAAAAAAGGAAAGAAAATTATTAAAAGCAAATACAAGAACGTGGACGACTTGCTTGACGCTGTTTATAAGTCTTGTTTTGTTCCCTTTATAGCTGATGGAAATATGGTTTATAAAAACCGTTATTGCGATGGAGTCAATCCATATATTTTTCCGTTTGAAACTAATAGAAAAACACTGTATTTGGACTTGTTTGGCTCTGACAAAATTCATTATATGTTGTCCGTTAAAAATGAAAAAAACAATTTTCACCGCATACTTGCAGGTCTTTTGGACATCCATTTGTTTTATATTAAACAGAATAGCACGCAAATGTGCAGTTACGTAAACCAATGGTCTTTATATCAAACAATTCATAACAGAATTTTAAAATGGATCGTTGAACGAGTCATATTTTACGTGGTTTATATCTCATATTATTTAAAAAAATACATACCTAGTGAGCTTTATGAGCATATTATTTTTAAAATAGTATCAAAAATAATAACGGAATTATATATAGTTTTTATTGATTATTTCTGCTTTTAATAGTAGGGAACCAAGGTCTTCAGCGAAGCCAGCCCTACGACCCCTCCTTTTATTATTAAAATTATTTCTTTTAAAAAAACAAGCCACCTCGGCCTCGTTTTACAGTTTTATTTTTCTTTGTTCTCTTGTTTGATGTTTTTGATTTTGTTTTTCTCTCTTCCTTCTTTTTTTCTTTTTGAGAAAGCGTGTCAGCTGGTCTGTAGCGCAAGAACCACTCTTCGTATTCTTTATCTTGCTTTTTGCTGTGTTCTTTCAGCTCTTTAAACTTTTCAGCCTTTTCGGCTCTCATCTCTTCCACTGTTTCTTGATGCCCATAACAACTTATACTGAATCGTCTTAGGAGACCCTTCTGTTGTAATCTATTTTTCTGCTGCACTTCAAACAGAAATTGTGCCATACATACTATTCTCTCGGTATCATAATAATTACGTTCAGAATATAAAAACGCCAAGTAAAAACTCAACATTGTATCAATCGTCGCTATTTTTACAGGCTGTTTGTCAACAGTAATAATGTTATAACTATGACACGCAATTGGCTTATAAATAAACGCAATTGTATCCGCACCTATTAAAACCTGGTAGTGTGGTGCAACTATCTCTCCTATTTCTTTTTGTTTCACAATTTTGGCCTTATATCCTGCGTCCTTCAAACGCTCTTTCAAAATTTCTGCTGTCTTCTTAGGGTCTTCTGATAAAACGTCAAAATCAGGAATTTTTTCTAACTTTTTATGCAACTGCTTTGGCATATAATGCAAGTAGAGACTTACTGCATATCCACCAAAAAACACCACCCCTTGGTTAATAAATGAATTTCTAGTTATTTCAAATATCTTGTCTTCATCTTCTTTGTTTATCATTTCTCTCTGAAAAGGCTCTATGTCGTCACAATGCGCGGATTTTAAAGGATAGTTGTTATTGAGAAGCGTTAAACGCTTTAAGACTTTTTCCCATCTTGAAACATCGCCGGCCGGTCTTGAAAGTTCTAAATACATAGACATTCTCAAGTAATTCGGAGGAGCGTATAAAATGCCGTCTATTTTTATTGCTTCTTGTTTTACCGCCTTGTAAATTTCCTTATGCAAAAATGTAATGTCCGCAACTGGTATGAAATTCACAAACACCTTATATGTTCCCTTGTGTTGTCCAGACTTGGCTTCTACCTCTAAAAATCCGGCTTTCACGTAATCATCTGTTAATTCTTTGCTATCATTTAACGCATTGAAAGAGAAAAAATCGTAATCCGGTATTTCCACTTCTGTATTGTAAAATTGGTCTTGTTTTGGCAAAATATTATTGATTGCAGTTCCTCCGTAGCATATCACTTTTTTCCTGCGTATAAAGTTCTCCACAATTCCAATTATCTTTTTTACTTCTCCTGAATTGGCTACAGCTCTTCCAGAACGCTCTTCGGCTTTATCTACCGCACTTCTTAATATCGCTAATTCACATTCTTGGAAGCTCATTGATTTATCGCATATGTTTTTCATTTAATAGTCTTATATTATTAAAAGAAAAAAGAAAAATTAACACACTTTAGAAAAAGTAAAAATCTATTATTATATTATATTAATATGGGTAAAAATCTTTCTAGAAAATGTTCGCATGGAGGGCAAGTGAGACCACAGCAACAAGAGCAACCACAGGAACAACAGCAACCACAGGAACAAGAGCAACAACAGGACAGTCCAGTGGTGTCTGTTGATGAGGAAGGAGTTGTATTAACACCTCTAATTTCAGCAATTAGAAATTCCAGAGACGATTCCAGCGACCTCAATTCTCCAAAACCAGGCGCGATAGCAAGAATAACAGAACTTTTAAATCAAGGCGCAGATATTAACGGCACAGACAGTATTGGCAGGACTCCTCTAATGCATGCAGTGATAGTAGGCTGTCCTGAAGTGTTTTATCTTATTTCAGATCGCCATCCAGATGTCAATGCTCAAGACAACGAAGGTCGGTCAGCTCTTATGTGGGCAGCAACTCCTTCAAATGTAAACAAATATGATTTGGCCGAATATCTTTTAGAGGAGCCAGGCATTATAGTAAATAGCGTGAATAAACAAGGTCAGTCTGCAATGGACATTGATGAAGAAGGACCAATAAGAAGACTTATAGAAAGACATGTAAATTCTACAAGAGGAGGCAGAAAAACTAAGAAAACAAGAAAAAATAAGAAAACAAGAAAAAATAAGAAAACAAGAAAAAATAAGAAAACAACAAAGCGCAGAAGATGATTTTGAAATACTAAAAAAGAATAGTAGAAATATATGAAGTTATAAAAATAGTTTTATTTTTTATATTTTCTTGAGCGTCCCTTTCTTGTCTTTTTTGATTGTCTTTTCTTTCTTTTGCGTCTACTTTTTCCTCCCCTAGGAACGACCTTTCGTTTCATTTCAGTGGGTGAATCCGAAGAATTGTAGTTAGCCCCTGCTGTCGTCAATAATGCTATAATAGTAAGGTAGTTTTTAATTTTTTC
>Ga0209617_10000144_pt1 | contig 28354 bp, 24 predicted proteins | sample LakEriepJuly2011_2_FD_187459 | JGI IMG/M metagenome (GOLD analysis project Ga0209617, IMG submission 187459) | Freshwater microbial communities from dead zone in Lake Erie, Canada - CCB epilimnion July 2011 (SPAdes) (version 2) | ecosystem: Environmental > Aquatic > Freshwater > Lentic >...
CTTCCTTGCCTACGAGGTGGCCGAGCTTTCCGCCAGCGATAGCTAGTGAAGCGCGTCCATTTTCGACATCGATATCGATATCGCCATCGAGATCTGCGATATCAAGGAGGGCTTCGAGGTAATCTGCGGCGATATCGCCCTCTTCCTCGAGCTTTGCCACAGTCTTAGGCGGCTTAGGCGCATCTGGTGCCCCTACCTCTTCTGACTGGACTTCTATCTCTTCTACAACTGTCTCGTTCTCTGACATCTCTGCTCCTTGGTTAATTAATCCCTTTCAATGGGATTTAATGCTATTGATGCTAATTGTCCGAATTACTTCTTCTTCTTTTTCTTCTTCTTTGGTTGTTCGCGTTGGCCTTTAGCCTCTTCAATAGGTGGGGTCGATGGATCGTTCGGATCCGGCTCGACTACCCCACTCTTCTTTGCCCGCTTACGTTCTAACTCTTCAAAGGCTGGTGAGCCCGGCGTTGGGTTTCTCTTGATGACGTAGTACTGCTGACCCCATGTCCAGAAGTTTGTTGTCGACCAATAGATCAATACACCGACTGGAAAGTTCACACCGGAGATTGCAAAAATAACTGGGAATAAATACAACATGATTTTCTGCTGCTGCAACATCATATTGTTACTTGAATCCATCTTTGGCATTCCCTTTGTCATCAATTGACGCTGGGTTGTAAATGTTGTTGCCGACATAAGGAAGATGAGAAATACGGTGACAAGTTTTACCTTTATATCATCGCTGCCCAAGAAGGTCTCAGAGATTTTTGCGCCGAAGAATTTAGCTTGCGCCGCACTCTCTAAATATTCACCTTTGAGGTATCCGCGCGCAATCGGTGCAGATACTCCCGCATCAGTCTTAGCAGCAATTCCATTAAGTACTGTAAAGAGTGCGAAGAAGATTGGTGCCTGGGCAAGAATTGGAAAACATGATGCAAGCGGGTTTGTTTTATGCTTTTTGTAAAGCTTCATCATCTCTTCTGATTGCTTCTGACGATCATCTTTATACTTCTTCTGAATCTCCTTCATATGTGGCTGAAGGGCAGTAAGTGCGCGCTGGCTCTTAATCTGTTTTACAAAGAGTGGGATCAAAACGATTCGGATGATTACCACAAGACCCATGATTGAGAGCGACCATGTGACACCGCTATCTTTTCCAAAGAGCGGTGAGAGAAGATTGTGGAATAGAACAATAATTCCAGATACTAGGTTGTAAAGTGGGTTGAGAATAGAGCCCATAGTTATGCCGCCGCTTTCATGCTCTGAAGTGATTGCTCTGTATTGGTTTTAACGTAATCGACTCCGCCATCTGACCATGGGTTGCATCGCAAAACTCTCCATGTAGCTATAACAACTCCTTTAAGCCCGTAACTTTGAATTGCGGTGAGCGCATAGCTTGAGCAGGATGGGTAGTACTTACAACGTGGAGCAAATGCAGGGGAGATAAACTTTTGATACACAGTAATGAGAAGAGTGAGTGGGGATAGAAGAAACTTCATTATCGGCTCACATTCTTTTGGCTACGTGAAAGTAAACCTGAAACCAATTGTGTGAGCTCGTTCGTGTATTCAGGTGCGCTCTTTAATACGCGCACAACAAAAAGTGAGTTGGCGGGCAAAGTATCAACGATTGGTACAAGATCATGTCGAAGTTGGCGAGCGATGCGGTGGCGCATTACCGATCCGCCGACCGATTTATTGATAATAAGTCCGCACTTTGCCGGCTGGTCAGGATTTACTAAATTATTTACCGCAGGTTGAATGTAAAGATATCCAACAAGGTTTCCTGAAGTGAGGCGAAGTCCGCTCTTTGTTGCCTTAGCAAAATCTTCGCTTGTAGTAAGACGTGCCTTCTTTGGAAGCACTTGATTGCTCCGCGTTCTTCTAGCTTTTACGCTGAAAGACGTGAGCGACCCTTGGCACGACGGGCGCCAAGAATGGCACGACCGGCACGTGTTGCCATGCGAGCGCGGAATCCGTGCTTTTTGGCGCGACGACGGGTATTAGGTTGGTAGGTGCGCTTTGTCATGGGTGGAACTCCTTCGTGTTAAATCTCTTTCATCGATCGAGCCCAGTTCGGCCTCGGATTCATAAATGCGGGGGAAGCAAGGAGGTAACGGTAGAGGTGTGGATACGCGCGGGTCAAACTCGCTCCCGCCTCCACGCCCAAGCTCGAGAGCTAGGGGTGGGGTGAGGGGGCGATTGTGGATAACTACTTGCGCTTTTCCCAAAAGAGCTCTACTTTTCGACTTCTCCACAGGCTATCCGCCGAATTCGGGATTTTGTAGGGCTCAACCCTTACTTTAGACCACAGCCTGTGGATAACTTTGTGGATAACTCTGGAGGCACATGTGGCAGTAGTAGACGTTGAATTAGGCGCCTTATGGGAACGAGTTATTGAGCATGTCTCTCTCGGAGAACCTCAACATCGCGCATTTTTAATGATGACTAAGGCCCTTGGGTTGATTCAGAGTGAAGATGGAACCAACCTCCTCGTCGCAGCTCCTAATGCATTTGCAAAAGATGTCCTTGAGTCGCGCCTTCGTGTTGTTGTCAACGAAGTATTGACGCGTGAATTAGGTGAGAAGACGAATATCGCTGTGATGATCGATGAGACGATCGAGCTCGCCGATCTTCCTGCGCCAACTGTCGTTGTTGAGAACACATCTGTTGCAACAGCGCCGAAAACATTAGGTCGCGATGCATCAAATTCTCCTCGAAATGAAGAGGCTTCGCAACTGAACCCTCGTTATATCTTTGAAACTTTCGTTATCGGTTCAACAAACCGTTTTGCTCACGCTGCAGCAGTCGCTGTAGCAGAAGCCCCAGCAAAGGCTTATAACCCGCTCTTTATTTACGGTGATTCCGGTCTTGGTAAGACCCACTTGTTGCACGCTATCGGCGCTTACGCTAAAGAGTTATATGGCCACGTCCGTGTGCGTTATGTATCTTCGGAAGAGTTCACCAATGACTTTATTAATTCTATTCGTGACGATAAAGCATCTGCTTTCCAGCGCAGATATCGCGATTTAGATATTTTGCTTGTCGACGATATTCAATTTTTGGAAAATAAAGAGCGTACCCAGGAAGAGTTCTTTCATACGTTTAATACTTTATATAACGCTAACAAACAGATTGTTATCTCATCAGATCGCCCACCTAAGCAATTAACAACACTTGAAGATCGTTTACGTAGCCGATTCGAATGGGGATTAATTACTGATATTCAGCCACCTGAACTTGAAACACGTATTGCGATTCTTCGTAAAAAAGCTGCGCAAGATAAATTAAATGCACCCGATGATGTTCTTGAATTTATCGCAAGTAAGATATCAACGAATATCCGCGAGCTTGAAGGTGCACTTATTCGTGTGACAGCTTTCGCATCCCTTAATCGCCAACCGGTTGATATGGGTCTTGCTGAAATAGTCTTGCGTGATTTAATCCCTAGTGATTCAACCCCTGAAATCACCGCCCCAACAATCATGGCTGCCACAGCTTCATACTTCAGCCTGACTATCGATGATCTCTGTGGAACCTCTCGTTCCCGCGTTTTAGTGAACGCCCGTCAAATCGCGATGTACCTCTGTCGCGAACTCACAGAACTTTCTCTTCCAAAGATTGGCCAGACCTTCGGAGGGCGCGATCACACCACTGTGATGCATGCCGACCGGAAGATTCGCCAATTGATGGCGGAGAGGCGATCGATCTATAACCAGGTCACCGAGCTCACCAATAGAATTAAGGTGGCTGCAAAAAATTAAATAAAGGTTGGATTAGGTAGAAATGTCCATATTAGACGGCTTTACCCCCAACTGTGGAAAACTTGTGGGTAACTGTGGGTAACTCCTTCGTTTCTGTGGGTAAGGCGCGATGAACGCCTCGCCTACCGTGAGCTCAAATGAAAAACTTTGAGTGTGCGAGGGGTTTATCCACATAAATGTGGTGGTTACCCACCGCCTACCCACAGAGTGATTTTTAGGTATAAAGATGTAGAGCAGGACTTTTATTGATTATGGAGCGCTCCTCCACAAGAAATGTCTCTGGTTACTACTACTACCTTTATATATAGAAATCCTCTCCACACACGAACATTTCCAAGTCGGCATAGGTGTGTCAGACTTTCAAGCAGAGAAGAAGGCGGCAAAAAGTGAAATTTACAGTTGACCAGCAAATGCTCACTGATGGCGTGAATTGGGTTTCGCGCAGCCTCTCAACCCGCCCTATTAAAACTGAACTCCTTGGCATTGTGATCGATGCGACCGGCGATGAAGTATTTCTATCAGGTTCAGATTTAGAGACCTCAAGCAAAGCTCACTTTGCTGCAGATATCGTTAGTAAAGGAAAAGTTTTAGTTCCAGGAAAACTCCTTGCTGAAATTTGTAGATCTCTACCAAATAAACCGATCACTATCGCACTAGATGGCACACGCGTACTTATTACATCAGGCGCAGCTAAATTCACACTCCCTACACTTTCCATCGATGAGTACCCACACCTGCCTGAACTTCCAGAAGGAACTGGTGTCGTAGCTAGCGACACCTTCGCACAAGCAGTAGCACAGGTGGCTATTGCCGCAGGACGCGATGACTCACTCCCTACACTCACAGGCGTACATGTTGAGATCACAGAAGATAGCGTCACACTCGCTGCAACCGATCGTTACCGTTTAGCGGTCCGTGAATTTACATGGCAGCCTTCACAACCCGGCGTATCAACAACTGCGCTATTACGCGGTCGTACAATTGCTGAAGCAGCTAAATCACTTATCGGCGCAAAGAACGTTTCACTATCGATTGCACCGGCTGTAAATAGCGATCGTTTAGCTGGTTTTGCCGGAGCAGGAAAAACAATGACATCGCGCATGTTAGATGGAACTTTCCCTCCATACCGCCACCTCCTTGATCAGAACATCATCTCGACAGCAGTTGTTGAAGTTGCGCCATTTTTAGATTCAGTGCGACGTGTGGCACTTGTTACAGATAAAACTGTTCCGCTCCGTTTGGAATTTAATGGAACTAGGGTCTCTCTGGAAGCTGGCGCGGGAGAAGAAGCGCAAGCAACCGAGGCAATCGATATCTTGCTTAACGGTGAGCCAATCTCGATCGCATTTAATCCAACCTTCTTAACCGATGGTCTCCAAGCTGTTGGAACACCATTTGTTCAAATATCTTTCACTGGATCAAATAAGCCAGCAATTTTGATGGGTAAAAATGAGGCCACCGGAAATGTTGTAGAAAATTACCGCTACCTCCTCATGCCTATGAGATATGCATCTTAAGAAGTTATCACTCACACATTTTCGTTCATATGAAAACCTTGAACTCTCTTTTGAACCAGGTGTACATACTTTTATCGGTGATAACGGCTGCGGCAAAACCAATATTACTGAAGCTCTCATTTATTTAGGCTTTCTTTCTTCACACCGAGTCTCAACTAACGCACCTTTAATCCAAGGTGAGGGCGACCAAGCAATTATCCGCGCTGAAATCTTTAGCGATAATAGAACTCTCACGGTGGATCTAGAGATCAATGCCAATAAAACTAACCGCGCTCGCATTAATCAAAACCCAACAAAGTCACAACGTGAGATTCTCGGCGCGCTGCAAGTTATCTACTTCTCCCCTGAAGACCTCGATCTTGTACGAGGTGAACCCACACAACGTCGTGATTTCCTCGACAAGTTACTTATAACCCGCACCCCTCGCCTTGCTGGCGTGATCTCTGATTATGACCGTGTGGTTCGACAGAGGAATACACTCCTTAAAACCCGCGCACCGGAAAGTTCACTTGCGCCATGGACGGAACAACTTATTTCACTTGGGGCCCAACTCACCGCAGAAAGAATTTCGTTAGTTGAAAAACTCAACCCGTATGTCGCTGCGCACTACGCAAAACTCAACGAGGTAAAAGCAGCCTCCATCACTTATAAATCTTCCACGGATGGTTTAACAACAGATGTAGATAGCAATATTGCGACCCTCACCAGAAAACAAATAGAGGTAGCCCATAATGAGAGCGAGCGCGGTGTCAGCCTTATTGGCCCGCACCGTGATGACTTACACTTACACCTTGGAGATTTTCCAGCAAAAGGATATGCAAGCCACGGCGAATCATGGTCGATGGCGATTGCTCTACGGATCGGATCTTTTACACTTTTGCGCGACGAAGGCTCTTCACCCATTCTTATTCTTGATGATATTTTTGCAGAGCTAGATACTGCTCGCCGCGTACAACTTGTCGCCATCACACATTTAGCAGAGCAAACATTTATCACAGCCGCCGTTGAAAGTGATCTCCCCGCAGATTTAGTAACACAACGTTTCTATGTCACACCCGGAAAAGTTTCGCGCGAAGCAGGTGTTTTATGAGTAAGAAGAGAGTTGATCTTGCGCTTGAATTGTTCCGCAGTTACAAAACTGGTTTCACTAAAAAAATTAAGCCGCCGGTCGCTGAACGTGCAGCAACACCAGGTGATCCCACACTCATCAGCGATGTTTTAACAAACCTTGTCTCTGATCGCCAATGGGAATCTGGTTTAGCTGAAGGAAATCTATTTGCGCAGTGGGAGAAAATTGTTGGAAGTGATATCGCAAAACACACAACACCAATTTCAATTCTTGAAGGCGTACTTCTTATTCAATGTTCATCAACTGCATGGGCAACACAACTGCAATCGGTGCACGATCAACTTGTCGCCACAATCTCATCGAGCGCCCCAGGTGCTCTCGTAGAATCCTTGAGATTTACCGGCCCCACCGCACCGTCATGGAAAAAAGGCATCCGCACGATCCGCGGCGCTCGGGGCCCTCGAGATACCTACGGCTAATAGGTACCCTCACCCTGCGCGAGATCGCAGGCCTAGTCCCCACCCTAGGGCTTATCTGGGGTTTACCAATTCTCTTTTCACGATAGGATTTCGACCTGCTATTAAGAAATTCCCCCTTTATAGCCCCATAGCCAGTCTTTAGGAGTTTCACGTGAGCGAAAAAACCGGCGGCTACGACGCCAGTTCGATCACAGTCCTTGAAGGTCTCGCCGCTGTCCGCAAACGACCAGGTATGTATATCGGCTCCACTGGTGAGCGCGGCCTACACCACCTTGTCTATGAAATCGTCGATAACGCAGTTGATGAGGCGCTCGCCGGATATTGCACCGAAGTAAATATCACCCTGATGGAAGATGGCTCAGTTCAAGTCATCGATAACGGCCGCGGCATCCCAGTAGATATCCATCCTGTTGAAAAGAAACCAGCTCTCGAAGTTGTTCTCACCGTCTTACACGCTGGCGGAAAATTTGGAGATGGTGGCTACTCAGTCTCTGGTGGGTTGCACGGCGTAGGCGTCTCAGTCGTAAATGCACTCAGCTCAGATCTATCAGTTGAAGTTCACCGCGAAGGATTTATCTGGCGCCAGAGTTACAAGATCGGTGTACCGAATGCTCCCGTCGCTAAAGGTGGAGCATCTACTCGCACCGGAACAACTGTGCAATTTTGGCCAGATATCGAAATTTTTGAATCAACAGATTTCTCATTTGAAATTCTCTCCACCCGTTTTCGCGAAATGGCATTTCTTAACCGCGGCCTTATCTTGACTCTGACAGATCTTCGCCCAGGTCACGTTGATGAAAAAGGCGAACCAATTGCGGTCCGCTATCAATACCAAGGTGGAATCGCTGATTTTGTAAAGCATTTAAATTCAACTCGCGGAGAACAACATAAATCAATCATCTTTATTCAGGCAGAAGATAAGAAACTCAAAATCAGCCTCGAAGTTGCAATGCAATGGAATACAGGATTTTCTGAATCTGTTTACACCTTTGCAAATACCATTCACACCCATGAAGGTGGAACTCACGAAGAAGGCTTCCGCACAGCTCTTACATCAATTGTAAATAAGTTCGGCGAAGAACAAGGATTTATTAAGAAGAAAGAAGATCGCCTTACCGGAGATGATGTTCGCGAAGGACTTACCGCAATCGTCTCTTTAAAATTGGCAGATCCACAATTTGAAGGACAGACAAAGACAAAACTTGGAAATACTGAGGCTAAATCATTTACCCAGAAGGCAGTCAATGAATTTCTTACCCAATGGTTTGAGTCAAACCCTGCAGAGGGTAAAGATATTGTTCGTAAAAGTATCGATGCAGCAGCAGCGCGTGTAGCTGCGCGAAAAGCGCGTGACTTGAGCCGTAATCGCAAAGGTTTATTAGAGGGGCGCGGTATGCCAGGCAAGCTTGCAGATTGCCAATGGACTGATCCTGCAAAGTGTGAGCTTTATATTGTTGAAGGTGACTCTGCTGGTGGTTCCACAAAAGGTGGACGCGATTCACGTAACCAAGCAGTGCTGCCAATCCGTGGAAAGATTCTTAACGTTGAGAAGGCGCGCATTGATCGCGTTCTACAAAACAATGAAGTACAAGCACTTATTACAGCGCTAGGTACAGGTATTCACGACGATTTCGATGTACAGAAACTTCGTTATCACAAAATTATTTTGATGGCAGATGCTGACGTTGACGGGCAACACATCCGCACACTCTTACTCACACTGCTTTTCCGCTTCATGCGTCCACTCATTGAAAATGGTTATGTCTATTTGGCGCAACCACCACTATATAAATTGAAATGGGGCGGCAAAGATCCTGTTGAATATGCATTTAGCGATCGCGAACGTGATGGAATGATAAAGATTGGTTTAGAGGCTGGAAAGCGTCTTCCTAAAGATGATGGGATTCAACGCTTTAAAGGTCTTGGCGAAATGCCAGCTAAAGAGTTGTGGGATACAACAATGGATCCAGAGCACCGCGTACTTATTCAAGTAACTCTTGAAGACGCTGCAGCAGCCGATGATCTCTTCTCAGTTCTTATGGGTGAAGATGTTGAACAACGTCGCCAATTTATTCAGCGCAATGCTAAAGATGTTAGGTTCTTGGATATCTAATGGCTAAAGAAAAAGACCGAACGCCAGAAGATCGCACCGGTATGGAAAATCCAGGAGATGATTTCGACCGTGTTGAAACTATTGATCTACAAGTTGAGATGGCGCGCAGCTATCTCGACTATGCAATGTCAGTTATTGTCGGACGAGCACTCCCAGATGTTCGCGACGGATTAAAACCTGTTCACCGCCGTGTTTTATACGCTATGTATGACGCCGGTTATCGCCCAGATAAGGGTTACTACAAATCTTCTCGCATCGTCGGTGATGTTATGGGTAATTACCACCCACACGGAGACGGCGCGATCTATGACACTGTAGTTCGTTTAGCTCAATCATGGTCGCTTCGCTATCCATTAGTTGATGGCAATGGAAACTTTGGTTCACCAGGTAACGATCCGGCTGCTGCAATGCGTTACACAGAAGCGCGTTTATCGCCTATCGCGATGGAGATGATGCGCGATATCGATGAAGATACCGTCAACTTTGTCCCTAACTACGACGGCCGATCACAAGAACCAGTAGTTCTGCCAAGCCGCTTCCCAAACCTTCTTGTTAACGGCAGCGCTGGTATCGCAGTAGGTATGGCTACAAATATTCCACCACATAACCTTCGTGAAATTTCACAGGCAGTATTTCTCGCGCTCAACAATCCAGATATGCCTTCGGATCAACTTCTTGATGAAATGATCAAGATTGTTAAAGCACCAGATTTTCCTACCAAAGCGCTGATTGTTGGCCGGACAGGAATCGAGGAGGCTTATCGCACAGGCCGCGGGTCAATCACAATGCGCGCTGTTGTAAATGTTGAAGAGATCAATAAGCGCACATGTTTGGTAGTTACTGAACTTCCATACCAAGTGAATCCGGATAACTTAGCGCTGAAGATCGCAGAACTTGTTAAAGATGGAAAGATCAAGGGAATTGCAGATGTTCGCGATGAAGGTAATGAGCGTTTAGGACAACGTCTTGTTATTGTTTTACAGAACAGTGCTATTCCAAAAGTTATTCTCAATAACCTGTACAAGCAGACACAGCTGCAAGATACCTTCGGTGCAAATATGCTGGCACTTGTCGATGGGGTACCGCGCACACTTCGTCTTGATGAATTCATTAAGTACTACATCGAACACCAGGTTGAAGTAATTGTTCGTCGCACCAAATATCGCCTTACTGAAAAAGAGAAGCGCGCACATATTCTTAAGGGATACCTCAAAGCACTTGATGCACTTGATGCGGTGATCGCACTGATTCGTGCATCAACAACACCCGAAGAAGCTCGCACTGGGTTGATGAAGCTTCTAGATGTCGATGAGATTCAAGCAAATGCAATTCTGGATATGCAGCTACGTCGTATTGCAGCCCTTGAACGCCAGAAGATTAACGACGAATACGAGGGCCTCATGGCAGATATCGTCGAACTCAACGCCATTTTGGCATCAGAAGTTAAACAGCGAGAAATTATTAAGACAGAGCTTGGAGATCTCGTTGCTAAATACGGTGATGATCGCCGCACTCAGATCGTTGCGAGTGAAGGTGATTTCTCAGCAGAAGATTTGATTCCAGATCAAAACGTTGTTGTCACAATTACCCATGGCGGATATTCAAAGCGCACCAATGCTGATCTCTATAAATCGCAGCGACGTGGTGGCCGAGGCGTGAAGGGTGCTGCCCTTAAGCAAGATGACATCGTTGATCACTTCTTCGTCGCATCAACTCACGATTGGTTGCTCTTCTTCACCAACGAGGGCCGTGTCTATCGCGCCAAGGTTCACGAATTACCTGATGCGGGTCGTGATGCTCGCGGGCAACATGTGGCAAATCTTCTGGCATTTAAGCCACAGGAGCGAATCGCAGAAGTTGTATGGTTTAAATCCTACGATGTAGTTCCACACCTAGTTCTTGCTACCAAAAATGGTTTAGTTAAGAAGACCGCGCTTAAGGAATTTGATTCACCTCGCAGCGGTGGCCTGATCGCAATCTCACTTAAACCAGGTGACGAAGTAGTTGCCGCAGCTCTTGTCAACAAAGATGATGAACTTCTCCTTGTATCAAAGAAAGCAATGTCACTGCGATTTACTTCAGATGATGAATCACTACGTCCAATGGGACGTTCAACAAGTGGTGTCATCGGAATGAAGTTCCGCGCTGGCGATCAATTACTTTCTATGTCACGCATTAACTCTTCAAACGCGCAATCATTTGTCTTCACTGCAACAGATGGTGGTTATGGAAAGAAGACTCCGGTAGAGGAGTATCGACTTCAAGGGCGCGGTGGTATTGGAATTAAAGCTGCAAAGATTGATGAAGGCTCACGTGGCTCTCTCGTCAGCGCACTTGTAATTTCAGATCGCGATGAAGTTCTTGCAATTACATCTGCCGGAACCGTGATGCGCACATCAGCTGCTGAAATTCGCCAGACCGGCCGTGATTCAATGGGTGTACGCCTGGTCAATCTCGATGAAGGAGTAAGCCTGCTTTCAGTCACGCGTAATGGCGAAGATGAGATTTCTGAGGAAAAGCAGTAGTCTTCACGCCTGTAGTTATAGAGGCCGTTTTGGCGACTTGATCAATTTCAAGTAGCCTTGCGCCTGCTGCACGCGGCAGTTTCTGTCGCATGCGGGCCTATAGCTCAGCCTGGTTAGAGCGCTTCCCTGATAAGGAAGAGGTCGGTGGTTCGAGTCCACCTAGGCCCACCCGTTCTAATACGGGGACCTAGCTCAATTGGTAGAGCACCGCCTTTGCAAGGCGGGGGTTAGGGGTTCGATTCCCCTGGTCTCCACAATCGTTTCATCACACCTCCCATCTCTCAGATTGGTTTCAACAATGACAACTGCAACTCTCCACACAAATCTCGGCGATATCGTTATTGATCTTTTCGAGTTCCAAGCACCAAAGACAGTTGCAAACTTTGTTGGTCTTGCAACAGGCACCAAGGAGTACACCGATTTTTCAACACGTGAAAAGAAGACCGGAAACTTTTACGACGGCCTTATCTTTCATCGCGTCATCAAAGGATTCATGATCCAAGGTGGATGTCCAGTAGGTCAAGGTTTCGGAGATCCAGGATATAAATTCGAAGATGAATTTAACGGCGAACTTATCTTTGATCGCCCATATCTTTTAGCAATGGCTAATTCAGGGCCAAATACAAATGGTTCACAATTCTTTATCACTGTGGGTCCAACACCACACCTCACCCGTAAGCACACAATCTTCGGTGAAGTTGTAGATACAGCAAGCCGTGCAGTAGTCGATGCAATCGCAACAACAAAGACAGACCGCGATAAGCCACTAGTAGATGTTGTTATTCGCAGCGTCTCTGTTGAATAAGCTGTAATTTAAATGAAGGCTCAGCGCTCTGCGACTATCGGCCTCATTACAATAATCTGCGGATTTTTTCTCTGGCAGAAACTCGATACTAATATCATTAACAATTACTATCTGCCACCTCTTGCAGATATGCAGAGCTACGGCCAGTGGTATCGCCTCCTTACAGTCGGACTCATGCACGATCAAACAAGTGAATTACCACTCCACCTAGCTTTCAATATGTTGGCGCTCTATTCACTCGGTACTCAAATTGAAACTGTTTTAGGTCGCTCCCGATTTCTTGTCATTTTCTTCATCTCACTCCTTGCAGGATCAATAACCTCGGCATACTTCTTGCCATTTAACGGATACTCAATCGGTGCATCAGGGGCTGTCTTTGGTCTCTTCGGAGCAACTTTGGTGATCTATAAGAAGTACGGCGCTGACCTCAAGGGTGTTCTCGTCACTGTGGGCCTCAATCTGGCAATTGGATTTACCATCCCTGGAATCGACTGGAGAGCCCATGTAGGGGGTCTCCTAGGTGGAGCATTGGCGGCAAAGGTTCTTATCCACAAGTAAACCCACAGCTGTGGATGAATTACACCGTTGTAATTTAACTCTTTATATTACGGAGCAAGACTTGAGCAACATCAAGAACTTCAACATCTGATTCACGCGCTGTCATTCCATCACCGATCATGATGCGACAGAACGGACAACCCACGGCAACTTCTTGAACTCCCGTTGCGATCGCTTCATCGACGCGGTTGAGGTTAATGCGCGTGCCAAGTTTTTCTTCCATCCACATACGCGATCCACCGCCACCACAACAAAATGATCGTTCCTGGTTACGTGGCATCTCTTCGATATCGCACCCTGATGCTTCAAGTAATTCGCGAGGAGGTGCGTAGATCTGATTGTGGCGACCGAGATAACACGGATCATGGAATGTAATTTTGTGATCAGCTTTATGTGGACTTGTCTTCAAGCGACCATCACGTACCAAAGTGTTAAGAAGTTGTGTGTGGTGCAGCATTTCTAACTCGTAACCACTCTGTGCGTAATCGCGGCCGATCGTTGTAAAGCAGTGAGGGCAGGTAACAACAACCTTCTTCTTACCCTTTGGACGATCGCCGAATGTCTCTTTAAATGTCTCGATATTTTCGCGAGAGAGAATTTGATACAGGAACTCATTACCAGCTCGGCGTGCGGAATCCCCCGTGCATGTCTCCTTCTTACCCAAGACCGCAAAATTCACACCAGCCATATGTAATAGCTCTGCAACAGCTTTTGTAGTCTTCTTCGCACGCTCTTCATATGCTCCAGCGCAGCCAACCCAGAATAGATATTCAACTTCTTCTGGAAGCTCACCTTCCACTAAGCGCACTGGGAAATCACACTCGGCGATCCATCCTTCGCGATCTGCACGGTTAGCACCCCAAGGGTTACCGGTCTTTTCAAGATTTCTAAATGTTGCACCGAGCTCAGTTGGAAATTCTGCTTCCACCAATACTTGGAAACGGCGCATATTAACGATGTGATCTACATGCTCGATATCGACAGGGCACTCTTCAACACATGCACCACAGGTAGTACATGACCACAAAACATCAAGTGAAATAGGGGCGTTATCGCCAACTATTGCTTCGTTATCTACAACCTTAGACATCGCGTGATCGCGCATAGCCATAATCAATAACTTAGGCGAGAGTGGCTTATCTGTATGCCAAGCTGGACATTGCGATTGGCAGCGACCACATTCAGTACATGTGGTCATATCTAGTAGACCCTTCCAGGAAATATCTGCACGATTTCCTAGACCGAATACATCATCTTCCTTGGGATCTTCAAAGTCGATCGGTGCACCATGTGAAAGCATTTCAGGGAGCGGGCCAAGTGAGGTGCTGCCATCGCTATTACGCTTATAAAAGATATTAAAGAACGCCAAAAAGCGGTGCCAGGCAATACCCATAGTGAGATTGCTTGCGATGACAATAAACCACGCCATCGAAATAATAATCTTAACCGCTGCAACGATAACAATTGTGGTTTCAATAGCGCTGGTACTCCAACTGCTAAAGAAGACAACTGCAGGCCACGAGAGTGCGTAATGCCAATTCCAGGATTCTTCTCCAGCAAGTGCACCTTCTAATCCGCGCAGTGCAACGACTGCAAAGACGATGACCAAAATTGTTGCTTCGACGTAATAAGCCTTACCCATTCCAGAACCAGAGAAACGATTTGCGCGCTCTGGCTTCACACGCGTGACTTGACGAATTCCAATGAGCGTCACAATTCCTATGCCGGTAGCCCAACCAATAAGTTCCGACATAAATTCATAAGGAATAAAATGCCCAATCAGGGGCAGCGCAAAACTTGGAGAAATTAATTGACCGTATGCGGTAACGAGCGTTCCAAAGAGTGCGCCGAATCCGATCATCACAAACCAGTGTGCAATTCCTGTTGCGGTGAAGTTGAGCATTTTGGTGTGGCCTAAAATTTCTTTCAGCATGTTCGCTAGCCGTGCGCCCTTGTCGTTGCTGCGCGTTGGATCTGATTGGCCCTTTTTATATACGGAAATGAGTTTGCGGACCCGCACCGTAAGTAAGGTCAAAGCTATGACGGTTACCCCATAGGAAGTCGCAGCCAAGGCGATCTGGAGGGGCGACATGAGCGAAAGGTTATCTCCCCACCTGGGAATAATTCAGGTGAGAGCCCTGTTCTACCCCGTGAAAGCCTGAGTCGCATCGACTCAACCTCTTGTGTAAGATGGACTCAGGTTTAACTGAAAGTACTAAAAAAGGAGTCACAATCATGGCTAGAGCAGTCGGAATCGACCTCGGAACAACTAATAGCTGCGTCAGCGTCCTTGAAGGCGGCGAGCCAACAGTCATCGCCAACGCTGAAGGCGCTCGCACCACCCCATCGATCGTCGCCTTTGCAAAGAACGGCGAGGTTCTCGTCGGTGAAGTCGCAAAGCGCCAATCAGTCACAAACGTTGAACGCACCATTCGCTCAGTCAAGCGCCACATGGGCACCAACTGGTCAGTGGATATCGATGGCAAGAAGTACACACCACAAGAAATTTCTGCACGTATTCTGCAAAAGCTTAAGCGCGATGCAGAGGCATATCTCGGTGAAACTGTTACCGATGCCGTCATTACCGTTCCTGCGTACTTCTCTGATGCAGAACGTCAAGCAACAAAAGAAGCTGGCGAAATCGCTGGACTTAATGTTCTTCGTATTATTAACGAGCCAACTGCAGCAGCACTTGCATACGGTCTTGATAAGGCTGATCAAGAGCAGACAATTCTTGTCTTCGACTTAGGTGGTGGAACATTTGACGTTTCACTTCTTGAAATCGGCGACGGTGTTGTCGAAGTAAAGGCAACTGCTGGAGATAATCACCTCGGTGGAGATGACTGGGATCAAGCACTCGTTGATTACCTAGTTCAAACATTTGGATCAAAGAACGGTATCGATCTCACAAAAGATAAGATGGCGATGCAACGTATTCGTGAAGCTGCAGAAAAAGCGAAGATCGAACTCTCATCTTCACAGCAAGCTGCAATTAACTTGCCATATATCACAGTCGATGCAGAAAAGAATCCACTTTTCCTTGATGAAACAGTCACTCGCGCACAGTTCCAGCAACTCACTGCAGATCTACTTGATCGTTGCAAGAAGCCTTTCCAGCAAGTACTTAAAGATTCTGGAATCGCAATCTCTGCAATCAAGAGCGTAGTTCTTGTTGGTGGATCAACTCGTATGCCAGCAGTTGTAGATCTTGTTCGCGATCTCACTGGCGGAAAAGAGCCAAACAAGGGCGTAAATCCTGATGAAGTTGTTGCCGTCGGTGCATCCCTTCAAGCCGGTGTTCTTAAGGGTGAAGTCAAAGACATTCTCCTTCTCGATGTCACACCGTTAACTCTTGGTATCGAAACTAAGGGTGGCGTGATGACGCGCATGATCGAGCGCAACACAACAATTCCCACGAAGCGGAGCGAAATCTTTACAACAGCAGATGACAGCCAACCTGCTGTACAGATTCAGGTCTATCAGGGTGAACGCGAAATGGCTGCCTACAATAAAAAACTTGGCATGTTCGAGCTTGGCGGTATCGCACCCGCACCACGTGGAGTTCCACAAGTTGAGGTGACATTTGATATCGATGCAAATGGAATCGTTCACGTATCAGCAAAAGATCTTGCAACCGGAAAAGAGCAGAGCGTCACAATCAGCGGCGGTTCTGCACTTTCAAAGGATGAAGTTGAGCGCATGATGGCAGATGCTGAAGCTCACGCTGAAGAAGATAAACAGCGTAAGGAAGAGGCAGAGATTCGTAACACTGGAGACTCACTTGTCTATCAAACAGAGAAATTCATCGCAGATAACGCAGATAAGTTTGCAGAGGGTGAAGCGTTAGAAAAGAAGAATGAAGTTGAGGCAGCACTTGCTGAACTTAAGACTTCACTCGGTGGTGCTAACTTCGAAACAATTAAGAGCGATACTGAAAAGGTTTCAACTCTTTCACAGGCACTCGGTGCGTTGATGTATGCAGCAGCAAGTGCTGCATCTCAAGAAGCTCCAGGTGAAGATGGAGTCGAAGATGCAGAGGTTATAGAAGACGAGGCCAGCAACTAATGTCAGAAGATCTCGTAACTGAGGTTACTGAAGCAGTTGAAGTAACCGAGGAAAGTATTGCGGAGCCGGGTCAGGTAACTGACCCGGTAAGCGCACTTACTGCAGACTTACAGCGCCTCCAAGCAGAGTATGCAAATTACAAGAAGCGTGTAGAACGTGATCGTTCACTGGCACATGAACTGGCAATTAGCTCTGTACTTATTGAATTACTTCCCGTACTCGACGATATCGAGCGCGCACAATCACATGGTGAACTTACCGGTGGCTTCAAGGCAGTTGCAGATCAAATTGCAGCGACCACTGATCGCATTGGACTTACCAAATACGGCCAAGAAGGTGATCTCTTCGATCCACAAATTCATGAGGCGTTACTTCATGACACATCTGCTGATGTCACAACGTCAACTGCAACTAAAATTTTGCAGCCCGGATATAAATTTAAAGAGCGCATTCTTCGTCCAGCTCGCGTAGGTGTGACAGATCCAGAAGAAATCCCGTCCGCGGAATAACTCATGGCTGCCAAAGATCTCTACGAGAAGGACTTCTACGCAATTCTCGGCGTCGATAAGAAAGCTTCAGGCGATGAGATAAAGAAGAAATACCGATCTTTGGCACGTGAACTACACCCAGATAAAACCAAGGGCGATGATGCACTTGAAGAGAAGTTTAAGGCAGTCTCAGAGGCCTATGACATTCTCTCTGATTCCAAAAAACGCGCAGAGTATGACGAAGCGCGCTCACTCTTTGAAGGTGGTGGATTCCGCGGGCCCATGGGCGGTCACGGAGGTGGCGGAGGCGGAGATTTCTCCGATCTCTTCGGCGGCGGATCTCCTAATGACATCTTTGCAAACTTATTTGGTGGCGGAGGCGTTCGACGCGGTCCACGTAAAGGACAAGACCTTCAAACCGAATCAACGATTACATTTAAAGAAGCGATTATCGGAACAACACTCGAACTCAAACTTTCATTAGATGGTGGCAAACCACAAACTATTACTGCGCGAGTTCCTGCAGGTGTGAACGATGGCGCAAAGATTCGAGTCAAAGGAAAAGGGGCACCGGGTGAAGCTGGGCCGGGCGATCTCTTTATCTTATTACATGTAAAACCACATCCAATTTTTTCACGTAAGGCAGAGAATATTCTTCTTACACTTCCCGTCACCTTTGTCGAAGCAACACTTGGTGCAGATATTAAAGTTCCCACTCTTGATGGCGAAGAAGTCACAGTCAGACTTGCGCCAGGAACCCCTAATGGACGCACACTTCGCGTTAAAGGTCGTGGAATTAAAAAAGGTTCGATCACAGGTGATCTCTTAGCAACAATTGAAGTACAAGTGCCACAGAAGATTGAAGATGATGCAAGTGAAGCGCTCAAGAAATTTGCTGATGCAACTGCAAGCCATGATGTACGAATGGAATTTAGAGCGAAGGCCTCACAATGAGTGATGACAAGCGCGAAGAGATAGATGAGGCGGCTGGCCTTTACGTTATTTCAGTTGCCGCAGAGCTCTCAGGCCTACACCCACAAACACTTCGTCAATACGATCGTATTGGACTTGTTTCACCTTCGCGCACAGTAGGTCGTAACCGCAGATACTCATTGCGCGATATCGCATCCCTTCGCACCATTCAAAGACTTATCGGTGAAGGAATTAACCACGCAGGCATCAAAAGAATTATTGAACTTGAATCCGCAATGGCAAATATGGCGTTGGAAGTTGCAAAACTTCGTATCGAAGTAGATGCACTCTTGACTGAGAATCCACCAAAGTCTTTGGAAGTGCGGAAGAAATCACAGGTAATTATCTACAAAGAAAATAACTAACCTTTAAGAGCGGTTACTCGACCCTTCCAATTGGCGAGAATCTTCTCTGAAGGTGCACCCAATACTTTCTCAAGAACCGACGAATAGACATCTCTAAAGTCGGTTGTCACCGCTAGATCACCATCTATAAGTTTTGAAAGCGAAGGCTGATCTCCATAGAAACCACCAGTAACACGATCGCCGATAAGAAATACTGGGCCTGAAGTTCCATGATCGGTTCCGTCAGATCCATTTGCCTTCACACGTCTTCCAAATTCACTGTAAACAAGGACTGTAATATCTTTTGATCGACCCGATGCCTTCATCTGACTTAAGAAAGTTGTAATACTTTTCGAGACAGTTCCCAACAGAAGTGCTTGCGCATTTGCTTCATTTGCGTGGGTATCAAATCCACCGAGTGAGACGGACCACGCACGCGTTGGAGAACCTGCTGCAATGAGCTTTGCTACGACATCGAGTTGTTGTGAAAGATTTGTATCTCCTCCGGCATTTCCACCAGAGATAGTTGGCAAATCTTCAGCGACGGGTGCGGGTTTTGCCAAGATAGGTTGGACACTTCCGGAGACGTTAAAGAGGTTTCGCATCGAGGTTGCAGCAGCTGCCATCAAAGGATTATCGCTGAATGATGGCACCGATAATCGTTGACAGGCGGTTCCGATAACTCCTCGCGGGATAGAGAGCCCACCTAATGGAAGTGCCGAACCACTCTGCTTTGCACCAACGAGCAGAGGAGGAAGAACTCCACCCAAACTAATTGCAGTCATAGGATCGATCGTCTGTGTATCAAGCCAACGCCCGAGCCATCCGGTATTCAAGTGTGCGCCAGGTGAACCTGTCTGCCAAATTGACATTGAAGAAAAGTGTGAACGATCAGGCTTTGGGTATCCAACACCACGAACAATTGCAACTTTATTTGCATCCCATAAAGATTTAATTCCAGTCATTGAAGCATTGAGTGCAAGATCAGATGAGAGAGGAAGCAGAGTCTCTGGTTTATACGCTAAATCTGGGCGTGCACTGTAGTAAGCAGAGTCCTGATAAGGAATAACAGTATTGAGACCGTCATTGCCACCATAGAGCGTGACAACAACAAGGATTGGAGTTCCAAGAGGTAGCGGTCTAGCAACGGCGGCAGCTGCTATCTGATCAACAGTGAGCATTGGCGCGGCAGCTGCTGCTACAACGCCCGAATATTTAAGGAACTGTCTGCGAGTGACTCGAGACATTCCCAACTCTTGGCCGGGTACGCGAGGTAGTTCGATCATAAGCTCACCACATATTCTGGACTACAGACGGCTGTCACTAAAAGTTTTTGTGGATTATCACGTACACCGCGCATTGCATATGAGGTACGGCTACTCCATTCAACAACACCTAAAAGATCTGCCAGATATGCCGGACGTCGCACAGAAGAGATAGAAGTTAATTCACTCAGATTTGCTTCGGCGATAATGGATGTGGCGAAAGAGAGGCGGTATTGAGCACTCGCTGAGCTCAACCATGCTTGATCAACTGGCCATCCACCAACATTGGGGGGAGAGAAAGGAACCTGCGAAAGCTTCTCTAGATAACCATAGAGCTTTGTAGGCGAAGGTAGCTTGGACGGCGTAATTGTGAGCGCTCGGCAAAGTCCAATAAACCACTCAACAGGTGACTTCACCATTGAATACTGTTCTTGCGATAGCGCAGAGCTTTCGATCAGCGACTTCATCAACGCGTAAATGTCGCGATTTGCAAAAGCTTTAACCATGGGGTGATCTTGCGGTAGCGGTTCTTGTGAAGAAACAAAGCGATACCAGATTCGCTCAGCGATAAAAAGCGCAGAGTTATTTTGTGCAACCAAATGTGCGATAACTTCTTCAGGGCTCATCGCAGCAGTCTTACTTAAGACAGTTACTGGAGCAGAATCTCTCCGACGCGCATTAAATGTGACAAGACCAGAACTACGTGAAACTTGATAACCGGTGAATGCTCGCGCCAATTCTTTAACATCTGTTTCCGTGTAACGATTTACACCAAGAACAAATAACTCCATCATCTCTCTAGAGAAGTTTTCATTGGGAGCTTTTACTGTGTTCTCTTGGCCGTCTAACCACACTTGTAGGGCACCGTCAGAGAACATTGCCTTAGCGAACTCAGTAAAATTGCCGAGCGCATACTTTCTCATCGTCACATTTTGATTAAGCATAGGAAGTGCATAATTCACTTTTCCAATAGAAGTTGCCCAATGTCCATGCCAGAACCACGTCATCTTCTCTTGCAGTGTGTGAGGTGAAGTAACCATTTCATCGAGCCACCATAGGAAAAGCTGTTGATTTTGGTAACGCAACTGTTGCGAGAAGTCGACAACATCTGGGCTGTTAGGGGCGGGCCGCGGTCCTAGATCCGTTAATACAGGCGGTGTTACAAAAGAAACTGTTGTCGGTGGAGAAAGGATTTTGCTGCGGGTAGATGCAACGCCTGCGCGTAGAGCTTCCGCAAATTCCCCTGGTTTTGGGCCAAAACCAGCGCGGTGAAAGAGGCGCGCGATCTCTAGCCGCTGAATATCCATATCGTCAGGGTAAGGGGGCGATGTCGGCAATGTAAGGTGAAGCCATGAACTCACATGAACTTCTCCGAGAAGAGATCAAAAATAAGGCTGTTGTTCACGGAAAAGTCATCCTCTCGTCAGGTAAAGAGGCCGATTACTACGTCGATCTACGTCGCATCACTCTCGATCATGTTGCAGCCCCACTCGTTGGCCAGGTCATGCTCGATCTCACCAAAGATTTGGATTTTGAAGCAGTCGGCGGATTGACCCTCGGCGCGGATCCTGTTGCCACCGCAATGATGCATGTCGCAGCAAACCAAGGTCGCGCACTTGATTCATTCGTTGTTCGCAAAGCAGAGAAAGCTCACGGGTTGCAACGTCGTATCGAAGGACCAGATGTAAAAGGTAAGCGCGTTCTAGCTGTTGAAGATACATCTACAACCGGCGGTTCTGTATTAATGGCAGTGGAAGCGCTCAAAGAAGCTGGCGCAATTGTTGTTGGTGTTGCAGTTATTGTTGAACGCGGCGCAAAAGATGCAATTGATGCAGCAGGACTTGAATACCGCACTGCATATTCACTCGCTGACCTGGGAATTTAATCTAGCGTCTTTAAGACCAATCCTTCTTAGTTCGCCATTCTCTAATAATTTCCACGATTACTGGCAAGATGCTCACAAATATAATTAACCCGACAATTGGCAACAAATACTTATCAATTGATCCTTCAACTGATTCGCCTAAGAAATAACCGATCAGAACAACGCCATCGACCCAGATGATTGCACCGATTGCATTCCAGAAGAAGAATGTCTTTGCAGGGATATTAACGATTCCGCACATGGGGTTGATGAGTGTGCGCACAAAAGGGATAAAGCGAGCCAAAATGATCGCTTTTCCTGTGCCGTACTTGTTTAGCCACTTCTCGGTTGCCGCAACTTTCTTTTGATTAAAGAAACGGCCATCCGGGCGGTCAAAGAGGCCGCGCCCGTACTTGCGTCCGAGGAAGTGTCCAAGCTGTGATCCAGCTATTGCGCATATCGGTCCACCGATAAGAAGCCCAACAATTGGAAGCTGAACTCCGCCAAGTGCGACTTGAGTTGCACCCGAAGATCCGATTCCTGCAATAAAGAGGAGTGAATCTCCCGGCAAGACGACTCCCACGAGTAATCCTGTCTCAATAAAGAGAATCGCAAGGACTCCAATGAAGCCAAAAGAGGAGATCAACGTCTCCGGGTGGAGTGAATTGATTAGAGAATCCATAAGTTGAGGATAAGGTACGCGCCATGTCTTTGGAACCTCGACCACACTTCCACTTTGCGCCTGCGCGCAACTGGATGAATGATCCCAACGGACTTATTTACTATAAGAATAAATATCACCTCTTCTTTCAATATAACCCCGAGGGTGATCAATGGGGAAATATGTCGTGGGGTCACGCAACTTCAAGTGATTTGATCCATTGGCAAGAGTTACCGGTAGCGATTTCCTTTACCGAAACACACGGAATTTTTTCAGGAAGTGTTGTTGTTGATTATTTTAATACTTCAGGATTTGGTTCTTTAGAAAACCCTGCAATGATTGCGTTTTTTACTGCACATCAACACGATGGTCTGCACCAATCACAATCACTTGCATACAGCGCAGATGAAGGTCTGACCTGGCAGCAGTATGAAAAGAATCCAGTTCTTGATTTGGAGATGAAAGATTTTCGCGATCCAAAAGTTATGTGGAATACCGTTAACGAAGCTTGGGTAATGAGTGTTGTAAAACCACAAGAGTTTACAGTCTCTTTCTATGAATCACAGGATCTCAAGCAATGGGAGCTTTTAAGCGAATTCTCCAATAAGAACGGTACTGATGGGGTTTGGGAGTGCCCTGACTTATTCCCGCTAGCCGTTGATGGTGACCCTACAAAGATCAAGTGGGTTCTCTTTGTTTCTGTAAATCCTGGTGGGGTAACCAGCGGATCGGGTACGCAATTCTTTATCGGTGATTGGAATGGAAAAAAATTTGTTGCAGATGAGATCACAACACGCTGGCTTGATTATGGTCGCGATAATTATGCAGGTGTAACTTTTAACGACGCTCCAGATAATCGCCGCATCTATCTCAGCTGGATGAATAATTGGGATTATGCAAAAGATATTCCAGCAAATCCTGCGCGAGGTTCGATGACGATTCCTCGTGAACTTTCTCTTGTGACTATTGATGGAAAAATCACACTGCTGCAAAGTCCAGTGAAGGAAATTTTAGGATCTGGGATTGGCGATCAAAATTTTACGATCACACCGGTAGAGTCAAAAACTGGAATTCGATTTACAAATGAAGATGGCAGATCATTTGATATCGGTTACGACCCACAAAGAAAAGAAATTTATGTAGATCGCGGTAGCGCTTGGTATGAGATCGAATCGACGTCGCGACACGCCGCACCATTCGATGCTCAAGAAAATTCTTTTGAGATTCGAGTAATTACCGACACCGGATCAGTTGAACTTTTTGTACATGAAGGTCGTGTATCGATCACAGATCTGCTGCTACCTAGCGCTACCCCATGGGCGATAGCCCCGTTCTAGAGGTATTTACCCTCACAAAGACTGTAAAAGACTGTAAAAAACACCGAAAAACTTGATTACTTCGTTACCACTAAAACCCCCTATTACTCCCAAAGGTCCAGTAATTTTCACCGACCCGGAAGTAGGACACAGCTGTTCCTGCCTCCACCCCCTTGAAAGGAAATATTAATGAAGAAGTTTTCAATCGCTTCAATTGCAGTTGCTGCCCTTGCAGCAACTGTTGCGATCGTTCCTTCTGCAAACGCTGTTGACGAAGTAACCATCTTTGGTGGCTTCGGTGGCGGACAGGCAGAAGGATTCCAAGCTGAGCTTGATGCATTCGGTACAGCTAACGGAATCAAAATCACATACACAACTCTCGCTGCTTATGACACAGATATTCGTGTCAAGGTAAAGGCAGGACAGGCACCAAATATCGGTATGTGGCCACAGCCAGGTGGACTCCTTGAGTACTCATCTGTTCTTGAGCCAATCGATGGATTGAAGTCTGTTGATCTTGCAGGAATCAAGAAGACACTGGTTCCAGGATGGGCAAACCTTGCTACAAAGGGTGGAAAGACTTACGGTCTTCCAGTTTCAGCAAACGTTAAGTCACTTGTTTGGTACAACCCCGCAAACTTCAAGGCGGCAGGACTTACTGTTCCAAAGACAGATGCAGATATGACAAAGCTAACAACCACAATCAAGTCAAAGAAGCTCGGATACCCATGGTGCGTAGGCATTGAATCAGGCGGAGCAACCGGATGGGCTGCAACCGACTGGATGGAAGAGTACGTTCTTCGCTACGGTGGAGAAGCTCAGTACACAGCATGGTGGAAGGGCAAGCTTGCTTGGTCATCACCAACAGTTCAAAAGGCTGCAAAGAAGCTCGCAGAAGTTGCATTGACACCAGGTAACGTAAACGGTGGCGGTAAAGCAATTGCTGCAACAAGCTTCGGAACAACAGCAGCACTCTTTGCAACAGATAAGAACAAGTGCTTTATGATGCGTCAAGGATCATTCATCACTGACTTCTTCCCAGATGCAATCAAGGCTGCATACAAGGCAAATGACTTCACAAACGTAGGCGTATTCAAGCTTCCAGCACCAGCTGGAACAACTGATGCAGTCCTCGGTGGCGGAGACCTAGCAGCAGCATTTGATGATAAGGCAGCAACTCAGAAGGTTCTTAACTTCATCCTCTCTGACAAGCTTGGCCAAGGCGCAATGCTTGCTAAGTACCCTTCATACCTATCAGCACACAAGACATTCCCAAGTGCTGGTTACACAAACCCAATTACAAAGAACATTGCAGGAATCTTGTCTTCTGCAAAGCTCTTCGGATTTGATGGTTCAGATCTAGCTCCAGCGATTGTTAACGCAACCGAGTGGAAAGAATTAACAAACTGGATCTCAGGTAAGAAGACACAGAAGCAAGCATTTGATGCTATTGATGCTTCATGGAGCAAGGCGTAAGGGTTAAATCCTTAAACCTCGTTCAGTAGTGCTAATCAGCGCCAGTGGGTATTTCCCACTGGCGCTGATTGCTCTAGAATTCAAATTACAAAAAACAAATAAAGGATAAGAATGAGAGATCTATTTACGGCGCTCCAGGCAGTTATTGCTGGTATCGCCATAACAGCCCTCATCTACTTCCTGCTCAATCTATTAATTCACCAACTCCCTGAGCGCATTAAGCGCAAGGTAGAACCATATGTTTTTATCGGCCCAGTTCTTGCACTTATTGGCCTCTTTGTTATCTGGCCAACGCTGCAATCGATTCGCTTGAGTTTTATGGAAGAAGAGCTCGACGGATCTACAACATGGGTAGGCTTCCAAAACTTTAAAGATCTCTTCGCAGAAGATTATTTCGCAAGCATGTTAATTAATAACCTCATGTGGATTGCGATCGTTCCGGTTTTGACAGTTTCACTTGGCCTCGCAATTGCGCAGTTAGCAAATAACGTTGGACCGCGCCAAGAGAAGGTGCTGAAATCAATCTTCTTTATGCCAATGACAATTTCATTTGTGAGCGCGGCAGTTATCTGGCGATACATTTATGCATATTCCCCGGAGGGCGGCGAACAGATCGGTCTTTTCAACGCGATCTGGACAGCCTGCGGCGGCGAACCACAGACCTGGTTCCAAATCGAGGCATTTAAGTTCAACAATATTCTCTTAATGATTATCTTGATCTGGCTCAGTGCAGGTTATGCGATGGTCTTACTATCGGCTGCGATTAAGAGCGTCCCTGAAGATACTCTCGAAGCTGGCCGAGTTGATGGTGCGAGTACCGGACAGATTTTCTTCAAAATTATCTTGCCGCAAATTTGGCCAACTGCGATCGCTGTATTCATTACAGTCTTGATTAGCGCCATGAAGGTCTTCGATATTGTGTTGGCGATGACCGGTGGAAATTACAACACAACGGTATTGGCACAGACTTTCTACCTCGAATACTTTATCTACGGCAACACAGGTAAAGCGATGGCAGCAGTTGTTCTCCTAATTCTGGCAATCATTCCTGTGATGGTTTATCAGGTTCGCCACTATAGAAAGTTTGAGGCAGCCAGATGACGGTGAAGAGTTCTCGCCCTACAAGTAAAGTCTCTCTTCTTGTACTTTCTGTTTTGGCATTTATTTGGTTACTGCCAACGATTGGTCTTTTAATCACATCGGTACGCGAACGTACAGAGGCACAGCGCACAGGCTGGTGGGATGTCATCCTCAATCCGTTAAGCCAGAAGTGGGAACTCGGTTCCTATGCATCCGTTCTCTCAGAGAGTGATCTTGGCAAGAGCTTTATCTCGTCTTTGGCGGTAACAATTCCAGCAACGATTTTGCCTCTTCTCTTTGCCGCATATGCCGCATATGGTTTTACATTCCTCACATTTAAAGGGCGCGAATTTTACTTCGCTCTCATCATCGGTTTGCTCGTAGTTCCGCTACAAGGTGCACTCGTTCCAGTACTGAAGATGTTTATCTCATTTACTGAAACAACCGGGATAGAAATTTCGGGTCAATATGCCGCCGCTTGGTTTGTGCACTCTGCATTTGCGATGCCGCTTGCCATCTACATTCTGCGTAACTACATGATGACGATTCCAAATACTCTGATTGAGGCCGCCCGTGTAGATGGTGCAAGTAACTTCACGATTTTCTGGCGCTTAGTTCTGCCAATCTCGGTCCCAGCTCTCGCATCCTTTGCAATCTTCCAATTCCTCTGGGTCTGGAACGATTACTTGATCGCATTTGTATTCATTGGCAGCGAGCGACCAGTGCTGACCTACACATTGCTCTCACTCCTTGGAACCTACGGCGAAGGCTGGCAGCAGGTGGCCGCTGGCTCCTTCATCAGCCTCTCGATCCCTCTTCTGGTCTTCTTCAGCCTCCAGCGATACTTCATCCGAGGCTTGACCGCTGGAGCCGTGAAGTAGCCCTTCACCGGATCTTTTTACGCTCACGCGTGCTGCGGAGTTGGCGTAATAAATAGGTATACACCTACAATTCCCGACATCTCGTGCCCGCATATAGGCGGGCCCTAAATCTCCAACGGAGGAGAACCGATGCGCTTTAACGCCGCAGCTGCCAATGCAGTCGAAGTAGTAGGTAAAGAACTCAACATCACGTACGTGGTCCTAGGAATCTCACTGGCAGCCCTTGCCATCGCGTGGTTCCTTCGCGGCCAGGTCTTGGCGGCAAGTGAAGGAACAGCCAAGATGATCGAGATCGCTGAGGCGGTACAGGAAGGTGCAGCCGCGTACTTAAAGCGCCAGTTCACCACCTTGTCCTACTTCGTTGGAATCGTTTTCTTTCTACTCTTTGCACTCCCTGCTGAAACCCTTTCGATCAAGATCGGGCGCTCGCTCTTCTTCCTTATGGGTGCAGCGTTCTCAGCACTCGTTGGTTACAACGGTATGTGGTTGGCTGTTCGCGCAAATGTTCGCGTTGCAGAAGCTGCTCGCCAAGGAAGTGCAACGGATGCGGTACAGATCGCATTCCGCACAGGTGGCGTCGTTGGTATGACAACAGTTGGTCTGGGACTTATCGGAGCAGCCGGCGCAGTTGTTATCTTTAAATCAGATGCACCAACAGTTCTTGAAGGTTTTGGTTTCGGTGCTGCAATGCTCGCGATGTTTATGCGCGTAGGTGGCGGTATCTTCACAAAGGCAGCAGATGTCGGAGCTGACCTTGTAGGTAAAGTTGAGAAGAACATTCCAGAAGATGACCCACGTAACCCTGCAACAATTGCAGATAACGTAGGAGATAACGTCGGTGACTGCGCCGGTATGGCTGCAGACTTGTTCGAGTCATATGCCGTAACACTTGTTGCAGCGCTCATTTTGGGTAAGGCAGCCTTCGGTGTCGAAGGTCTTATCTATCCATTAATCGTTCCAGCAATTGGAATTGTTACTGCTGTTATCGGTATCTTCATTACACGATTGCGCAGCACAGATAAATCAGCAATGACGGCAATTAACCGCTCATTCTTTACCTCTGCACTTATCTCTGCGGTCTTGGTAGGCCTTGCAACATTTACATATCTACCA
>Ga0209617_10000145_pt1 | contig 28155 bp, 26 predicted proteins | sample LakEriepJuly2011_2_FD_187459 | JGI IMG/M metagenome (GOLD analysis project Ga0209617, IMG submission 187459) | Freshwater microbial communities from dead zone in Lake Erie, Canada - CCB epilimnion July 2011 (SPAdes) (version 2) | ecosystem: Environmental > Aquatic > Freshwater > Lentic >...
CTTTCTAAAACCCTCAAATCTATCTTTGGGTTTCCCAATCCACTCGAAAAGGTGTCCAACCACAAAGCAGGAATCGCAGGTCCCTCCTGATAAACCACTAGTTTGGATGGAAGCTGAAAAAGGGATGGTGCTGACGGAGCGGCCAACCTTTCAGGCTCAACCCCACCCGTTCCGAATTTCTGCCCCAGCCCGAACCCCAAGGCCAAGGCCAGCAAAAGCCCTACTCCGACTATCCCTGGCAAACGGGAATCTGGTTTGTTTTCTACGGGCTTCACGCTTCTACCTTCTCCCAAAAACCCACTGTAGGAAAGTCACAAGGTTGTCCTTTGGCTGTGCACTGGGCATAAAGGAGCTATGCCACAAACCGACCACAAGATTGCCCTTTGGATGGATCAGCTTCGTCGGATGCGCGAGATGCAGTACGCCTACCACAGAAAGTTCTTCCACGGTCTCTACCTCTTTCTCGTTCTCGTAATAGGCTGCCTTCTCTGGGATAGCCCAATCTCTCTGGCTCTTGTCCCACTCCTCGTGATCACAGCCGGAACCCAGTCCTGCTTCTATCTCCACTTTGTCGACTTCGCCCGTATTCATGCCCGCTTTGTAGAGGCTCGTTTAAACAAGGCCTTGGGCAAAAGCATGCTCGTCGGATCCGAAATCGAAGATCTCTACTTCTATCCCATTGATGCTCCAAAGATCGGTGGCTTTGTCCCTTCCGCCCCGCACCGCTTCTTCAGCTTCTTCACCCTCCATTGGGTCGTGCTCTGGCTCGGCCTTGCGGCTTTTGCCCTCTGGCGCCTTCTCCCCATAATGGGTCCCTGCGGACAAAGCTATCTTGCGCTACTAGCTCTTTGGGGCGGCCTAAATCTTGTCTATCTCGTCTGGTTTTTTTATAAGACCCGGGATCGTCATGCGATGGACTCTTTTCTGAAAAAGAGTTCGTAACTATTTATGTCGGCTTGCGACGTCTCCATTGTAACCCCGGTTTTTAATTCGATCCGTTGGATCGAGCTGTGCGTTCGCTCGGTCCGACATGCCCTGCAGGGCCAAAGCTATGAACATATCGTTGTGGATGGAGGCAGCACCGACGGCACGCTGGAGTATCTCAAGCAACAGCAGGATATCCGGTTGATCCTTGGTCCTGACAAGGGGATGTACGACGCCCTGAACAAAGGCATGGCTGCCGCACAGGGCCGTATTCTCGGCCACCTGAATGCCGATGAGCAGTACGACAGGGCGGGCATAGCCCACGCTCTTCAAAAACTTGATCAGACTGGAGCCGACGCCGTTTTCGGCCCCACCATCATGCTCGATGAACACCTAAATTTCCTTTATCTCTTCAACCAGATTACCATCCCCCGCCCCATCGATGCCGATTGGCACATGCCTGTCCAAACCTGCTCGTTTCTTTTTCGCCAAGAGACCTGGGAACGTTGCCCCTACCCTAGTGAATATCGCATCGTCGGGGATCACGTCTGGTTCCGCCGTCAAATCAAGCTCGGCCTGAACCTTGCCTCCATCCGCAAGCCAATCGGCCTCTTTACTTGGCACGGGGATGACATCGCAAAAAGAATCGGTCCTCACAATGAAAACGCCCTGGCCGACGTGAATCGCAAAATACTCCAAATGCGTGCCGCCAAGTTATTTTTCCGAATTCGCAAATTAGCATCAGGTGGTTGTTCGTCCCCTTTTAGACTTTCTTACGAGATTACGACCGACCAGCAAACAGTGGTAAAGCGCTCCGTCACTTTCCCTCGCCTCGGTCTTTAGTTCTCAAGATACTTTTTTCGAAATATTTCCATCACAACCTTCGGGTCGGCATATATTTCGTACTCGGTCCCATGGGTCTTATAAGGATGAAACCCCCTCAGAATCCCTGCCAATTCTCCAGCATGTCGGTATAGCAAAGTCTGATTTCCCAACATCTCAAGATGGGCTTTCTCCCTTGATTCTGAAAATGTAATCACTGGCTTTCCCAAAACGGCGAACTCCCCCACGGCCAAACCGAATGTTTCCCCATGCCAGCGGGCATGAAGCATCGCATCACAGGTGGCAAGGAATTTCGCCTTTTCCAGTGGATCCACCGTGGCCGGAAGATAGTGCACATTGGAGAAGCTCTCAGTCCCGCGGATGGTTTCAGTATTGAGAAATACAAAATGATCGCCCGTGTAGTTTCGCGCGTGCTCAACTACGGCCCTCCGTGCAAAAGGGATATTAAAAGTGTCCCACCCGCCATGCCGACCGAACACCTTAGCGCCTTTGGGAATCCCCAGTTTTCCCCTGAGGTCTTCATCGGAAGCGAGCTGAGGAACAAAAAACGGCACAAAAGAGATCTCCCGCCCGGTCATTACCCGTGACATCCAAGACGACAGATAAGCATACGACTCTCCATGGAATTCATCGCAGAGAAACTGGGCATGAACACAGTTTTTAATGTCTGGCACAAGAAAACCGTCAAAGGGACCAGGTTTGGTCAAGTAAAGGACTCCTGCCGCTTCTTTCCTCAGCTTCATGCCAAGGTCGTTTTTGTCCCGGTACTGAATCACCTCAAACTCCTCTCGCCATTTTTGGAGCAGCGGGTTCTCGGCAAATTCCGGGCGATCCGGAAGACATAGGACCGATTCGTTCCCCAACACGGAGCAATTCAACCGCGCGTAATCCAACATGGCACCCTCCGAGCCTCGTTCGGTCAATATTCGACTATGAAAGGCAACTTTCATGCTCTCACCTTCCGGTAAAACTCCATCCGTTGATAAACCAGCACGAGCTGATAGCCCGCACTTTTCATCCGCTGAAACCAGGTGGGTCGCATCGTCGGATTCCATAAGCCGACCCATTGAGGCCGGATCTGGCCGGCGCGGATCTCCCGACAAACCCCGGAGCCTTCGCGTGCTTTGCGAGTTGTGATGCCAATCAGATCTTTTTTTCTCTCATTCGCTGACCATCTTGTCAGACGCCCTTCATGAATCTCGGCCTCAAAACGCGTTTTTTTGAGCGATAACAAAGCGGAAGGACGATGCTCCCAAGCTTCGACCCTCCATCCATCACCCAGCCCCTCAAGCCAAACTCCTAAACTCCCAACGAGCCCATCTCCGGCAACCAACTCGTATACCCGACCGGGCCTATTTCCCACTATAAACCTCTCACGAAATACCCTGAAGAACCCCTCCTTGGTGAAACCATGATCCTCTAGCCCCCATCTCCGCTCATACCCTGCCAGCTTTTTGCGGTACCAGCCGCGTGATATTGCGGGATACCGTCGGTACAACCATCCGCGCACAATACGAAGAACCGATTTCATAGCCCCTTTTTCTAGCACAGAATCTCCTTCGAATCGTCTTCTTCCTATCGCCGTTTCGGGCAGATCCGTTAATGTTCCCCCATGGCGCTCCATCCATCCTCGTCCCATGGCGGTCCTTGGCATGTTGGACAGGAGTGGGAAAAGCTTGGCCTGATGCTACCCAGATCGATTTTAAATTGGGCTGAGATTCATGCCGCTCCAAAACTCATATCAAATTCCGAAATCAAGACGTGCTTAGATTTCTGGAGCTCTCGGAAAGTCGCTCTAGTCAAACAAACTGCCTACCAAGGGGCTTACCTTCCGGGGGCGGGAAGAAGCTGGATCCAAACGATCCTGACAGCCCCAGCCCACCTTGGCCCCATGACCTTTTTGGCTGATCTCAATGCCGACTATTTTGTGGTACGCCAAACGCCTGATCCGGAAACCTATCTTTGGAAAGAAAAGTTTGCTGGGGATCCTAACCCCGAGATTGCATTTCGTCGGACCGAAGCATGGCAAGAAGAGCAGGAAACGATGGGCATAGTAAATTGCGATCAGATACGGTGGGATGATTATGACCTTGTGATCGGTCTGGATATTCCTATCCCGACTCGAATTGTTTCCAAATCAAAAAGAACGATGTGGGCCTACTACTCCGTCGAAGCCGGTGGCTCCCTTCATAAAAGGTCCCTTGTGGATCCCATTCCGGGATACCATCTGTACCTAAATCACTGTTTCCGCCGTTATCGTGCTCGGCCTTGCAACAAAAACCATGTGCTGGAATTCCCCTTCACCTTCCAATCGGCAGCTTCATGGAAACATTTGACCAAAGAGACGGCAGGTGGAGATGCAAATCGCGGGGGTGCTGTCGTCGACCGAGCCAGCTGGCAATCCCATGCCGGGGAAAAACCCACTTTCATGACCCCCTTATCCGGGGATGCCGCCGCCTACATCCGGCTGATGTCCTCGAGTCAGTTTTCCATCAGGACGGACCCGAAGACTCGCTGGGGAAATTGGCCGCTAGAAGCGATTCAGGCTGGCAGCCTTTTCTTGGGCCGAGCGGACTCGCTCGCCATGCCCGGGGTTCTCCTTCCAGATCTGATTGTCACAGATCTTGCCTCAGCTGATAAAAAGATTGAGGCCCTTCTCAAAGATCCTCTCCATATGCAATCTCTAGCCCAGACTCAGTCAGCTTTGGCGGAACATCTGGCTTTTCGGCGCCCTTTGATGGATCTTACAGCCAGCGCAAAAAAGTTTTTTACTGAATGAACCCAAAGGTCTCCCTTAACTTCATCGATTTCCCCGCCCAGAGTCGGGCTTTTTTTCTCGATCTACTTTCCCCCCACTACGACTTCACTTTTGACGACGCTCCGGATTTTCTTTTCTTCTCTCATATTGGACACCGCCACCGCCTCTACAACTGCACCAAGATTTTCCACACGCAGGAGAAATATTGGCCCAACTGGAAGGAGTGCGACTATGCGGCCGTCTCCGTCTTGCTCGACGACCCCCGCTCCGCCTACCTGCCCATCTACGCCTTCGACGGCCGGCCGGAAAAGCTAGTTCGGACTTCCGTCCCTGATCCCGTGGCCACCCGGGCGTCCAAACCCCACTTCTGCTCCCTGCTCTGCGCCTATGTCGACCGAACCGTTCGTCGGCGCGAGCAGTTTTTTCACGCTCTCAACCGACTTCGCAAAGTCGATTCAGCCGGCCGAGCCCTGAACAACACTGGGTACCGGCTGCCGCCTGGTGACCGCTACCAGGTGAAGGTTGATTGGCTCGCCGGATACCGCTTCAACCTTGCCTTCGAAAACACTCGCCGGGCGGGTTGGTGCACGGAAAAACTGGTCGATCCTCTCCATGTGAACACCATTCCAATCTACTGGGGTGATCCTCGGGTGAAGGATTTCTTCAACCCGGAAAGCTTTATCTGCCGGGACGATTTCTCCTCTGACCATGAACTTGCTGAGTACGTCCTGCATGTTGACGACACCCCGGAACTCTACGCCAAATACATTCAAGCCTCACCCTTTTATGAGAATGTTCCTAATTCGGCCTACGACATGAACACGTTACTCTCTTTCTTTGATCGGATTTTTCGAAACCCTCAAAGACCTGTTACTCAGCGACGCTGGTTTTTTGGACTTACGAAGTGGCGCCTGGCGAAGAGAAATAAATTGCCCGGGGAGTAACTCGGCGTGCAGAACTCAGTTCAGACAGACCCCTGAAAGGTAATTCGCATAGACCGGCTTCAAGCTTTCCTCGCTGTAGTTTGTTTGCGCAAAGTCCAAACAGCTTTGGGAAAGTCGCCCATAAGACCCGGGGGACATCTTTGCATTCTCTACAAATACCTTCTCGAGAATTTCCCTTGTCATTTCTGGTAGCAGACTGCCCGTAATCCCGTTGCGAACCGATTCGTCCACTCCACCCCGGTCAAGGGCCACTACGGGGCAGCCCAAGGCAAGACTATCCTGAATGATCAACGGGAAATTATCGATCAGCGACGGATGAAACAGAAAATGAACTCGATCAAAGAGCTTCCGGTAGGCTTCGGGATTCTCCACATGCCCCAAGGAGATGATCCGATCCGAGCAAAGGTCTCCAGGAAGATTTCTCCCAAGACAAAGGACTTGTGAATTTGTTTTTTGCAGAAGGCCGCTTTCATGGATCAATCGGAGGGCTGGTAGTATATTTTTTCTTTCATCTGCAAGATTGTCTGCCCCCACTAGGTAAGTCGTAGGTTCTTTCGATATTTTCGTTTTCGGCATTTTGGCAAACTGCTCAGCCAACAGGGGGACAAGCAACTTACCGGCATCTATGCCGTAAAGACTCTTGGCCAGTTCACGCAACCAGTCTGAAGGTGCATTTACAAATAGCCTTTTTGCTTGGATCAAATCCCTCAACTCCTTCAGCTCCAATCCCGCAAATCTATTTGATTCTGCGGGCCGATCCCACACGTAGGATTCCTTCACTCCAAGATAAAACATGTCATGCATGGTTATGATTACAGGTGCATGATTTACAGCTTCACGAACCCAGTCGAAGGACCAGCCCCATTTCTCTGCACCGGCGATGTTCTGGAACCAGATAAGATCCTGCGGATTTCTTTGAAGAAATTGTCCTAACCGATTCTTTGCCAGGACTTGTCGGCGTTGATTCTGACGTGCCTTTCCAATTGGAATTTCCCATAACCTATCCCATAACCCAGCCTTCCCGTTAATGATTCGGCTAGCTTGCTCGTGCAACTGAACCCTATCCCCATGTATCGATAAGGTTTCATGACCAAGGTCTCGGCAGATGGACCGCATTCGTAAGGCGGCTTTCGCAGCTCCTCCAAGAAAGAGGTGATCATGTAGGAACAGAATTCTTAGCTTCTTCATCGGACTGCAAGGAGCTTGCGGAGCTTTTCCACTATTTTTTCCAAAAGGCTTAATCTTCCCGAGAGGCGCTTATAATGATTGATAAAGACCTCTCTATCCCAGTCTCTCGAGATTGCCTCAGGCGCTAGTTCCAGCAACTGGCTGAAGATATCCCCGTTCGAACGCGTCATGATTTTTCCGCCTATGTCCCTTGTGTTTTCAGCCGAAGAGTCGAATCCAATATTTTTCACAAGGTTTGAAGTGGGATTTAGAGATCGAGCCCCCATCTGCCAATGAGCAAGCATCCAAAGGTAAGCCCAACTCGAGATTTGGCCGGATTGCATTTGTTGAATTACTCTCAGCCAGTGCTTTCTCTCCTCCTGTCCAAGTTTTTGTTTTTCAAGAATTCTCATCATAGTATTTGCGGGGTAGTGGCCCGAATACCATTTCCATGCCCTCCTCCAAGTCGCCCATCCCCAACAATGTGGGTATCGGGATAGATACGCACTTGCGTTAACTCGTCTTTTTGCCGAAAGAAAACAGCTCCCCGAAATACTCATTATTTTGGGGTTGTCCCTGTGACGACTTAACCCTTCTTCACAAAATCGGAAGAATTTCCTCGTCGGAATGCAGTCATCTTCCAATACAATAGCATTCGGAATCTTTCGAAAAACGTGAGCCAACCCCGTTTCTACGTTCTTTTTCAGCCCCAACTTTTTCTTCGCACAGCGCATATCCAATTTGCACGGCCAATCGATTCCCGCCCGTAGTGCTTTCCTTGCACGCAGGCACTGTCTTTTTTCGTTTTCGTTCCCTTCTTGCCATGTGTCCGCAAAACAGAACACCCTCGAGGGTCGGTACTTCCGTATTCCGCGAAGTACTTTCTTAAGGTGGAGATCTCTTCGGTGGATAAATACAACAACCGGTACCTTCCCTTGCTGCAGTCGCATATCTTTTTTCTTGGAAATCACTGTTTTTATCCTTTCGAAAGCATCTCGTGATCAGTCTAGGCTTTATGTTTGTCCTGCGAAGGAAAAATCCTCTACGCTTACCTCTTGAGTTTCGGCACCCCAATGACCCAATGCTAAAATCCCTTTTGAAAACTTGGATTCGTAGGTGCCGTGGCGATCTTCCGCCTCAATCTTTGCTGAAAATCCCGCGCCGAACTTCTGGTCAGATAAAGATTCGGGGTCATGAATTTAACTACCTTGACCCTCTTTCACTTTTTTGGAGTTGGTGCGAAATCTTTGGAGATGAGATCTATCGTTTTCCTCATCCCACCGGCCACCCCAAGATTCTTGATGGGGGTGCCAATCTCGGCCTTGCCTCCCTTTACTTTCTAAACCTTTTCCCTAACGCCTCTATCACTGCGATCGAGCCTGACCCCATATGCTTCAGCGTGCTGCAGAAGAACTTGGCGTGGGCTACAACTTCCCCCCTTGTCCTTAAAAACTGCGCCTTGGCCGGTCAACGTGACCGAAGAAAGTTTTACCCTCATGCAGGAGATGCAGGACGATTGGATGTCCCTCTCGCTTCTGCTTCGACAGGAGTGGAAGTCGATTGCCTTCCTTTGGATGATTTTCTGTCGGAACCCATCGACTTTGTAAAACTGGATCTGGAAGGTGCAGAAACTGAAGTTCTGACATCCTCCCGTCAACTCGATAAGATTCATCACCTCTTTATTGAGCACCACTCTTTCGTTGGTCGACCGCAAGACTTGGATCAAGCTCTCCAAACCCTATCTGATTCGGGCTTTCGCTACTGGATTCAGTCTCAGTTTCTCCCCAAAAGACCCTATGAGAAGTTAGAGACCAATGAGGGCATGGACTTGCAGATGAATATTTTTGCCACCAACCAGAAGTGGGAAAAGGACAGCTAAGCTTTCTTCCCTTTCTGTTGGCAACCTGCTGAAGCAGACAGAAACTTCCGTATCCCATCCTCTAGGTCTATTTTTGGAAGCCAACCGGTTGCACTAATCAGTTTTTGCGGGCTTAAATTCGTTTTCTCAACGTCCCATGAGGGATGAGGAAGAAATGCGCAATCAGGATTCCATTTCAGATGTTTTGAGAAAATGGACAAAACTTCCACAAGCGAATGGGATGTTCCTGTGCACAGATTCCATACTCCTTCGAGCCGTTCTGCAAGAACCCGATATACCCCCTCACAAAAGTCATCCACATGAAGATAATCTTTCGTCGCCGTGCCATCCCCCCAAATTGTGGGTCGGGTATTTTTATAAAAACATTCAGCCAGCTTTGCGATCACACCTTGGGGCACCTTGCTGCCCCCTTGGGCCCCGTAAAGATTGGAAATGCGCAGAATCGCAACCTTCCCTTTTCCATGGGCGGAGTATTGGTGTAGCAGTTCCTCAGCAGCGACTTTTCCTGCCGCATAATAACTTTTGGGAGCTAAAGCCGTAGCCTCAATTGCCGGTTCATTCCCACATTCCCCGTAAACTGCACCGGAAGATGGAAAAACAAGGATAGGTCTCTGCTTCTCCGATATCCGTCCCAAGGCCTGAAGCAGCCTGGAAATAAATGGCAGATCTTTTTGCCATTCTGCCCCCTGCTTCTCCTCGGCGACTTTGGGAACTGTCCCCCATCCAAAGTGCAGAATCGCATCAAGTTCTGCCAATACACCAGGCTCAAGAAGTGCAGGCAATCCTTCATGTTCCCCTCCCTCTTTTTGAGAAAATGTTTTTATCGCAGCACCCTTTTTCCTCAGGGATTCAGCTACGATGGGGGCATATCGTCCCCGCGCACCAGTGACTGCCACCCGCAATCCTTTTAACTTCTGATTCATTGATTCTGGAACTGCTTTTAAGCGCAATACTTGCGGATATTTCTCATCCAACACTCTCCAACCAACAATTTATAGGCCATGTCGGTATACCGCGCTTTGGTTTGTCCTAGGGTCATCACACGTCGAATCCAGCGCTCGGGAAGTAACCCGCCTTCAGCCCATGCTCCGCCCCTTAGCAAAGCTCCATGTTTTTGTAAGATGGCCCTCTTCCACTCTTTCCCTGGCGGAGCAAACCCTCGTTTCGGTCGATCCAGCCACCATGCGGGCAAAATCTCGCGGGCTACGTTTTTGAGCCATGTTTTTGGCGGAAGAAACTGGTCCGGTGTCGCCGCGCGATGAGCTAAGACTTTGTCCCAGAGCCGATGATCCAGCAGAAGTTGACGAGCTTCCACGGAATGGGCCATCCCAAGACGGTCTGCAAGCGGCAACCCGTTCGCCAAAAGATAAGTCCGGGAAATCACTCTGGTGATTCTCAATCCGGCTGGATCGTCCGTTCTGTTCCACTCTTTTCCGGCAGATCGAAAGATATTTCCGAAGGATGGCATTTTAGAAAATAGCGGAAGAGTTGTTCTGGCTCTTTGAATTTCCGGAGAGTTGGCATAAAAAGAATTTCCTCTCCCCAGCAACATCTCTATCCAACCGCCTGTTCGACCATGCGCCGCTTCAGACATACGCTGCGCTGTCTCTCTAACCCAAGAGTATCCCCAAAATAGTTCGTCTCCGCCCTGCCCCATCAAGAGAACAGGAGCTCCCATTTCAGAAGACTTTTGGGAAAGAGCAAAATAACCCTGGCCGGCAATATCGGCCAACAGGTCATCGCAGGCATCGACGAGTGTTGAAAAGTTGTCGACCACCGCTTCCGTTGAGATCTCAACCTCATGATGTTCAACCCCTAGCTCCTTCGCCAAACGCTTGGCAGGTTCTCTCTCATCCATCTCTGGCTTGCCGGGATATCCAACGGTGATGGATCGAAGACCTCCAGTTTGCCCGGCAGATTTGGCCGCCAATGCCAACACCAACCCAGAATCCAATCCTCCGCTTAAAGCTACTGCAATGGGACGTTCCGACCTTAAAATCTCTCGGGAAGCGATCTCCAGCGATCTTCGAATATCCTCCTCCGGCTTGATTCCAATTGGGCAGGAGCTTGGAAAATCCCAGTAGGCGTAAACTGTCTCCCTTGCGGATTCTGCCTCCACCGATAGGCACGTTCCTGGGGCTAGCTTGCTGATTCCTCCGATCGGTGTTTTTGCATCATGGACATATTCGAAAAGAAGAAATTCAGCCAAGGCGGATGCATCCAATGAATACCTTGCTTTGACTAAGCGACAAAGTGCTCGGATCTCGGAGGCAAAGGATAGCTCTCCGCCTCGACGATAAAGATAAAGCGGTTTCTCTCCCATTCGATCCCGGGCGAGCACCAACTTCCGCTTATTCTGATCCCAGATTGCACAGGCAAACATCCCCGCCATTTCAGAGACAAACTTTTCTCCTTTTTCTTCATACAAATGAACCATCACCTCGCAGTCGCTATCTCCCTGAAACTGATGCCCTCTTTTTTGCAACTCCGTGCGGAGTTCGACATAGTTGTAAATCTCCCCATTCGCCACCGCCACAACCGAGCGATCCTCGTTAAAAAAAGGCTGCTGCCCATTTTTTAAGCCATTGATTGCCAGTCGCCGCATTCCCACGGCAATCCCTCTCCCCTCCCAAACCCCTTGACCATCCGGCCCTCTCGCTTCAAGCGCCTTGAAAGCCGAGGATGGTAATTGGACCAACGAATCAGGGCTGTCGAATTTGAGTGTGCCTAAGATTCCGCACATGTTTAAAATCCATTCCTAGCAGATGTTGCGCTTTTTAAAAATCCATGTTCGCGATCCTTTTGCCAAAATCCTGCAAAAAGGTCCTTGGCCATCCACTTTGCTTGGCCCCCCAAAGGGCTCACATCCCGAGACTCCTTCTCTGCTGAAAGGTCCCCAGGGGCCCAAGTGGGGGGCTCAGTTTTATCAAGTGGAAGCTGAAGAAAGTGTCTCACAGCCAGCTTCTGCCATCGGCCTTTCTTCACGTTCTGTCCCTAGTTTTCATCAAAAACATGAGTATTTATCTCCTTCGTGGTGGGTTGCAAAAATCCCCCATGCCCGGGTTGTAGGGAAAAGTGTAGCGGTGATCACCCCCGATGACCATGTTCTCGATGATGTTTCGCTTGAGTGGGGTCATCATCCTGGTGGACAGAGGATTTTTCGGAGATTGCGACTCCGTTCTGCAAAGAAGCTGAAGACTCCAGCTTTGCTTTTGGCCAGCACTGGGTCGGAAAATTATTTTCATTGGCTTTTTGATATCCTTCCAAGACTGGAGATCATTCGGAGAAGCCCCTTGCGCTCCACTCTTACAAACGATTGGATTGTAACCCACCCTCTCCGCTCCTTCCAATCCGAGAGTTTGTTGGCTTATGGATTCCAAATTCCAAATCTCCATCTCCTCAGCCAACAACCCCATCTCTCATGCCAAGATCTCACTTTGCCTTCTTTGCCTGGACTCTCTGGCGATCCAGCTTCGAGAACTTGCCAGTTTCTCCGCACCTTACTAACCCCATCTTTTTTGTCTGCTCCATCCCCAAGGGGGGAGCGGATTTATGTCAGCCGCCAAGACGCAACTGGAAGAAGACTAGAAAACGAATCTGAGCTTTGGGCCCATCTTGCACCCCTAGGATTTGAACGTATATATTCAGGACAACTTACATTTGCCCAACAAGCCAGAGTTTTTTCCCATGCTAAAGTCATTATCGGTGTTCATGGCGCTGCATTAACGAATCTTGTCTTCGCTCCAGAGGGAGCCAAAATCATCGAGTTATTTCCCGAAGACTACACAAACAGTTGTTATAGGGTCATTGCCCTTCATGGGTGTCTTCGATACTTCTATGCGCTTGGGAAATCTCGGGAGAACAGCCAATCAAAAGTAGTTTCTAAAGACCTTATTCTTTCTAACGATACGATCCAAAGAATTGCAAAAGAAGCTTCGCGGTCTTAGATATTTTTTATATTCCTGTCCCACGCATTATCTCTTGAGCTGCTTTTTGGGGATCACCAGACTGTCCTGTTGATTCAAGATAACTTTTTGACTGAAACTGTAGCCAAGCGGAAAGAGCGCCATTTTCAGTTGGCAATAGGGCCAGTTGTTGCCAACGGCGACAGATTGAGACATGGCTTTGTATCCATGTGCCATAAACTTGTTTGTTTGTTAGACTCTTAGGATCCACAGAACAAACGGCAACTACCTTATGATGATAATAGGCTCCAGCCAGCATTCCCATCGTCAGATGGCAAAAAGTATCCATCTGTGGGCCTTGATCAAGTTCGAATGGAACAGCTCTAAACATCGAAGTCCTCCCAATCACAGTTGCACCTGGAACATTAGCCTTAGATTCGAATACAGCTCGGCGAAACTCTGCTGGACAAATGATCGAGTTTTTCTTCGGAGCCCATCCTACTTTTCCTTTTTCTGATTCATCAACGGAGTCTATTAATTTAGCTTTTGCAAAACAAAACGCCACAGATTCCCTGATTAGTTTCTTTTCTGCCACACGAAAGTAATCAGTGTTTAAATAGTAATCGTTTGCTGAGGTGAAACCTACAAGCGGTGTCTTAATCGATGAGAGTCCTTCCAGTAAGGTTGGGCCTATCCCTCGGTTCTCTTTTCTTCTACACAGTTCAACTAAAGGATATTTTTCAAGAACCACATCAAGCTGCTGAGCTATTTCCAAACAGGACCCATCATCGATTACCCTGATGCAAGGGGTCCCTGCGGAAGCTTTCAGCAAATGACTTATCGTTCTGTCTATGGTTTCCACATCATTATAATGCGGAATTACGAAGGATGTGCTCAACAGTGCACCCATGCTACTTGTGATCAGCGAGCTGGGCTTTGAATGGTTCCCACTCCGCTAAGTCGAAAGGGCCTTGAGAGGTAGACCAATCCTTTTCGCCCATCTTTTGCTATTGGCTGATAGCCGATAACATACTCCTCTTCACTGTTTGCCAAAGGGGGGTTGAGCCCGACTTTAGCTGATGCTTCCGCCAACAGCTCAAGTTCATAATAATCCTGTTTTCTTTCATTCATTCCTTTTTTATTAGTATCAGCGACAGAATATAAAGATATTTTTGAATCTCCCTCTTCTGATAACTGATCTGCGTATTCTGCCATGCCGTAAAGCATCATATTGTCATTGTTTTTCCTCAGAACTGGTGTCGGGTTAAATTGAGTCGGATTTTGGCCTTTTTGTATGATTGCCAATCCTGTTCCCGCATCTTTGATCTTCACGCTAGAATCTGTTGCATTCTTTTTAAAACCGATATTCTTTAATTCTAGTGTTCTTAAGGGCCTTGCATAGCCTCCGCTGTGAAGAGGATATCCGGCTCGAAAAAACCCTTCAGGGTTGTTATTAGATAATACAATCGTGGGGATCGGCTCCCAATTGAGCTTGAATACTTCAAAATGATTGTTTGGTTCATTTTTCTTCAAAATGGATGCCGTCGCCTTACTTTGCCTGTTATCAATCGACTTGGTTTTCCATTCTTTCTCTTCTTCGATTAAAGCATCTAAGTTGCTTGCCCATCCGTACAAGGTATGATTTTGCTTAAATTCAACAAGGGTTTTTGGTTTCTCAAGGCCAGGAATCAAATCAGACTGCCGAATCCATGTTTTTTCACCGTCGAGTTTAACTGGTCGAGGCGTTTCATTTTCTCTTAAGATATTGTCTGGAAGACAATATGTTGCACTCCCTTTTGTCTCATAAGCATAGGGCATGGCATAGTTTTGTGTGACTATCACTTGTCCTGCGCAATTTTGCGCAATCCACCGTATCGACTCTGCTCCGTGTGGCGGTAAAAGCTGGACGAATGCGAGCGAGGCGCCTGCCCATTCTATAACCAACAGTCCTGCTATTGCTAGTCCCACCCAGTTTGCAGTGAGCCAACGCGGATGTGAAAATATATAGGTGTTACTGGAAGATCTCAGAACTACTGCCATAACAGGAAAAAACCCGAAACTGATAAGTGGACAACACCTACTGATGTATCCGGTCTTCAAGTAACCTGCGAAGATAAAATTCAAAAGAAATCCCGCACATAGTACTGCAAAGAATATCCCGCTGGCCTTAATTATTTCTTTATCCCCCAAAGGTCTTTTGCTTAACGCTACTAAAGGAAGTAGCAAGCATCCCCAAAAATAAGCCAATCTGACTGCATGCTTTTCTTTAAAAATAGAACTGTAATTTACGCTTTCTATTGGCTTGAAAGCTTGAACTGCAATGGAAGAAAGAATCACCAAGATTAGCGCCATAAACAGTTTTTTCTTATCTGATCCTTTTCTTAGACTTCCGGAAAATATGCCCAAGAAAAAACTCCCTATCAAAAGCCCTGGCATCCCGCGGCTATTTTCCCTGATCAGCTGCTCTCCAGTTGCCCAGTTGCAGAAATTCCCGTATCTGTAGAAAGCACTGATATAGATGAACCACAAAACAAAAAACACAATGCTTATCTTGATTCTCGGAATAGTATCAAAGTCTAATATTTCCCTGTCTTTATCGAAAGACTCGCTACTTTCCGAAACTCGGCGAACTATACTCATTGCAAGAACAAACCCCGCCAATGTTAAACAAAGATATGGAACTTGGATCACCCCCCCCCCTAATATGTTTTTTAGGACATTATCTATTTTACGATCACTTTTTCCCGTCTCAAAATTCGGCATAAACATAACATTGTTTTTGGCGTAAAGCTCGATTCTTTGTGCATCTGATTTGTCGGCTTCATTCTTATCTGCAAAGTTTCTTGAAGCTATAGTGAATCTTATGTCCTTCAGAAGGTTTGAGCAACCGTAGTAGCCAATTAGCTGAGTCGCGAACAAGAGAACCGCGATGACTGCCCCCAAAGCAAATCCCTTTAATTGCATTAGGCAGTTCAGATTCCGCCATGAAAAAACTTTTTTGGATATCAGAAAAAAGATTGCGACAGAAAGTCCTGTAAATATCGCAAAGACGGGTTCTGCATAAAAGAGGGAAAATGCCATGAACCCGCCTAAGAGTTGAATCCTCCAGTTGCTGGGTCCCCGGAGCAGCAGAACCACATAGTAGATTGATCCGTAGAATGCAAATATTTGCCATACTCTCCAAGTGTTCACCATCCACTGCATAATGCCGATGTAGTCTGTAAGCATGAATCCGCACGCCACGGCCGCCCAAACAGGGGAATCCAGAAGATGTTCAAAAACCCAATAGGCAAAGAACACAGCGACTCCGCCAATGATTACTGCGGTGATTAGGATTTGTTGGGAAACGGAGACAATTCCTAACAAGTAAAGCAACGTAATCCAAATCCGTGGAAATTCGCCGCCATGACTATAAATAACCGGGTGAGCTTCGGGGTGCTTGCCAGACATTTCAGCCACTTCGTCTGCCAAGCCCCAGCTTTTTTTAAATCCCTCCCAACCGTAATCAACCATGTTCTTTGCATGCCCTGCATTGCTCCAGTTTTCATTGCCGTCCATGACATAGGGCAACCCGTCCCCACCTTTCCAAAGAGAAATTGCAAGGATTTGATAAAGAGCAATAACCCCTGCGCATAAAATTTTAGCGCGGTACGGGTGTGCCGAATGAATAAGGTCCTTAAAAAACATCGTCACCTTAGAATTGCCAAAGATAGCCGATCGGTCTTAACGGGTAAAGGAACCTTGGGATCTTCAGCCAAGGCAAAGAAAAGATTGGGGGGAAGCATACCCACCATGAAGAGGCAAAGGAGATGATCTGGGGATCCTTCCAGCCTTTTAAGTTATGACATGCTTTCTTTAGCCTCTTCGGGGTCCAGAAGAACTGATCCAAGGATGAACCCAGTACTTTTTTTGAAAAATCCCAAAAAAGGTCCTGGAAAAAACCAAAGGGCTCAATCGGAGCCATCTCAATAATGAGAATACTCCCACTTGGACGAACCACGCGGAAGAATTCTTGCAAAACTTTCATTACGTTGTTTTGAGTCTCCTTCTTGGACGCTCCAATCATATGATGGACAGAGTAAACAGCAAGGATCACATCTGTAGATTGATCCCGAAGAGGAAGCGCTGCCGCTGAGGCACAAACTGGGAGATCGACCATCGTATTCGCAGCAATCGAATGGAATGAATACTCTACGCCGATTAAGGTATTTTGAGCAGACTTACGGTAGGGAATTTGTGGGCCACAACCCACATCCAAAACTATTTTTTTATTCTCGATAAGTTTTTCAATCATGCGCACCTGTTGCTGGTACCCAATCTGCCAATCCCCGCCTTTTGTGGAATGCCCCGCGGCCATAACCTCATATTTATCGTCAAAGAATGACCTAGGAAGATTATCCAACATGACTGCGACTCCTTGATGTAATTTCCCTTTAAAATTAAGATCGGGAGTCTTTAGTGCTCCATTTTCAACAGAAATTGATGCCAGATTCACAGGTGTTACTAGTAATTCTGAGATCAGCTTTTCCCTATTCTTCATTTCACGCTCCTGTCCTAGAATTAATTCATTAGCCCGCCTGAATTAGGCGGACCGATAATTGCCTTTTTTTAAAAGTCATACAAACAGCTCATGTTATAAAAGTCTGCGCAAAATCACAAGCCATCGCAAGGAAAAGATTGGCTGAAATAGCTGATACACAAGGTGCTCAAGAATGTTTTCTTTTTGGATTAAGCCTACAAAAGTATATTTTATGATTTTTTTCCAGCTTTTTATATTTTGTTAGTAATATTTGTTTTTTACCAGGTGAATAAAGATTCGAATCACTTCCAGTAGGTTCTTGATTCTCAATGCACTGCTACCGCGGTCAAAAGTCTTTCTTCTCATTGGCACATTTTTTACTTCAAGCCCCTTTTTGACTAGTTTTACATTGATTTCTGCGACAACGCTAAATCGACGGGCTTTTAAAGTTAGCTGTTTTAGATATTTTGTCGGATAAAATGAAGGTCCATTAATGTACTTTAGAGGAAGAGAAAATGTTTTAATGTAAATAGTGTTAAACAATGTCGAAAGCCCCCTTCTTACTAGTCCCCTTTTCTGATTGTCCGTAAAGAAGCTTGCCAAGATCCTTTTAGGTGCGCATTGATGCAGATATTTATTTATAAACTTAAAATCAATATCCCCATCGGCTGGATAGATTATAAAGTACTCATTTCTCGCCTTCGTAATTGCGATTCTTATTGCATTTCCTAATCCCCGGTTTTTTGCCAGGTTAACTATTGTTAGATTTTCTTTTCGTGCATATTTATCTAAGGACTGTCTTGTGGAGTCCGTGCTCCCGTCATTTACAATGATAATTTGATAGCAGATTCCACTTTTTTTAGCGGCCTTCAGTAAGCCCTCTACCGTGCCGAGGATTGCCCCTCCCGCATTATATGCTGGAATTGCAAATGTGATCCCTTTTGTTTTAGTATTTTTCAATGAGTATCGAGGGAGGGGTGTTTTGGACAGTAAATCGATATAGCTCAGTTTTTCCCAATTGATTGCCTAGCGGAAAGTTTTGCAGCGATGCTAATACGGTGCCGAGCTTTTCTATTTTATTTCCCTCTTTGAAGTTTACGTCAATTACCTCTTCCGTTTTTGAGTCCCATGTTAAATTCTTCAACTTATTTCGATTCAGTCTTATTTTTATGTCTTTTATTTCGAATGGTCTTTTTGCTTTTTCTTTTTGTTTGTTTAAATTGTAGAGTGATTGGCATCCTTTGCCGTCTCGGTAATTTAAGACTAATAGAACCTGAAGTTTTTCTTTTTCGGGAATTTTTTTTACGTTCACTAGGGTCTTATCGATTATGGGATTCAGCCAGCCATTTAGGCCGGAAAATTCAGTAATGTGAAGGTGGGTTGCCTTCGCAACGAGTAGTTTTTCGTAAATAACTTCAGGAGAACTGTTTAGATCGATCTGGGTTTGGCAAATTGGCAGAATCTGAACAAACGGTCGATTCATTAGGTATGGATCTATTGCGGTAGTTGCGACCACAGAATCTTTTGGAAGATTTTGGTCGACCCAATCCAAACCAATACCCCCTGCCCCTCCCCCGGGCCCCTCTTTCAAAGTGCTAAGGCTATTACAAATTCCCTCCCATAGAGAAGGATACTTTTGCACGATTTGCTCCGTCAAACTCATAGGACTGTTGACCTTGGGTGATGCAAAAAACCAAAAGAAAATACCTGCTATAACAATTAATTTAACGCATTGGACAAGAGTTTTGATTTTATAGTTTTTGAGATAATCATTTATAGACAAAGCTGCTGCACAACCGAAAACGATATAAGTCATCAGGTTATACCGATTATGAAAAAATGCTGCTGGTTGCAACCCGCTGAAAATCCATATTAACAACCAACGACAAAGGCCGTACCCAGCCAAAAATAGACTCACCCTGTTAATTGGGTAACGCTTGTTAGATAAGAAAATGGCAGATGCGATCCCTGCAACCAAAAGTGCTAGATACAGCTCCATTCCCTGAGAAAAAAGAAGGTGATAATTTGATTTAAGCCAAATACCCGAGAATTTCATATGATAGGCCATACCCTCCACCATTTGTGGGAGAACTCCCCAACGAGGCGGCCAGATCAGCATGAAAACTGGCAAAATTGTTCCAGCTTTCCAATATGTATAAGCAATCCAAGGGAAGATCATGAATACAAATCCAGCACCCAAAAACCATAACCTGGGCCTGATTAAGACAGGTCTTCGCCATAAAAAAAGGCCTAAAAGGAGCGGCAAAACGGCCAGCGAAATTAATTTTATCCCGACCATAAATCCACAAAGTAAACCGAAACACCATGCTTCAAAACGAGTGTTTTTTGAAGGGCTAGGAAAAGCCGCCATCCATAGCAAGCACGCTTCCACCAAAAGAAGGGGCGCCTCATTGTTGACCAGAGATTCCCTTACCATTCCAACGGTCGTAAAAGCCGCCACCGCGACAAGCAACCAAGCCACCCGTTGAAGGCCTATTTTTTCGGCGCCCTGGAAAATAAAAAACAAGAACAACATGAAGCAAAAAAAGGACATCAAAAAGAATCCCCGCTCCAACCCTAAGTAATAAGCCGGCAGACAGGCCATTTGCCAGCCGTAATACATTCCGGCGTCATGGCTGAAACCGTTGAATACAAGCCCATGATTCCATAAGACAGATCTTGGAATAACCAAATGATAAATACATTGGTCCCCACCTCTAGGCCAACCAATGCATAACGAAAAAACATAAAACAGAGCAAGAAAAACCACCAAGATTTCAATGATTTGATCCGATTTGCGATCGAAGCTTGGACCATGGACCTTGAGCCCCACCGATTTATTTAGCCGCCTTGCAAAAAGAAGTGCACACCCTGTCCCAAGCACACAACCCATACCAATACCCCATCCCGGCAGCATACTTAACATCCCCAGGACAGAAAAAAACCAAGACAACACGGCCGTGCCCATGACAAACGCGAGGGGGATTCTGACCCCTGTTGCTAGATCGGCTTTTTCAGAAAATCCCGCTCCGACACCCCAACAAATAAATGTGTAAAGGGTCGCAACACCCAACACTGAGAATAAGCCTACAGCAATGTCCAAAAAGCTAATCACCCTTTTCGCTCTCTTCCGAAGCGGAAATGTGTAGCGGAGGTATGAACATATTTTTTAGGAATTCAGATCTTGCCAAAAGCGGTGATGAATCCTCATTGGGACGCCCGTATTGAACCTGCGGAGTTACCCGATGCTTTCTGCTGATTTCGACGTCAACAAATGAATATCCTTGGCGATGGATCATTTTAGAAAGATTTTTTTGCAAGTCTTTGTTTCTTGTTATTCGAGCTACCGGATACCCGTATGCCTGGGCAACCCGAACAAAATTAGGAAACGCCAGCCCTCCTTCCAAGGAGGTCGCATAATATTTTCCACCAAGCCACATCTCCTGAGTTTGCTGCACCATGCTATGTCCATGGTTATTAATAAGAATAATTTTAATCGGAAGTTTATGCCGAGTCACCGTGACTAATTCCTGTAAATTCATCTGCAGGCTGCCATCCCCTGCTACGCAAATGATCCGACGCCCAGGATTTGCGAAAGCTGCGCCGATTGCCCCTGGCAACCCCCAACCCATGGCAGTAAAATTAAAAGCGTGCAGAAAGCGTTGACCTTTCTTGAACTCAAAGGCCTGCATCAGCCACGCTAAGGCGCAACCCGTTTCAGAGATAATAATATCGCCTGGAGAAAGAATTTTGGATAATATTTTTACAAAGTAATAGGGATTTACCGCTTTCTCTTGTTTCTGCTCGGGCCGCATTTGGGGATAGGATTTCTTCCAAAGGGCAATCTGCTTTTTCCAGGGCATCGTGGGTGCCTCTTTCCAAGGTTGACGAGTTTTTTTTGCAAACAGTTCTACAAATTCTTGTAGGTCTGCCTTGATCCCAAGGTCTATTTTTTTGCCTAGTTTTTTAAATTTATTAATTTCGCTGCCATCAATATCCACCATAACGATTTTGGCCCCACGGGCAAAGGAATCGGGCGGACTTCCCGTCGCCTTGGTGTCGAGACGCGATCCCAAAACTAGAAGAAAATCGGCATTTTGAATTGTAAAATTGGCATATCTTGTCCCGTGGGTTCCAAATCCTCCCACCGCCAAGGGATGCCGATAGGGCAACAAATCAAGGGCTGCCCAAGTCATGACAACGGGGACTCCTAATTTATCCACAAGACGAAGAATTTTGGCCTCAGCCCCGGCAAGATGGACCCCCCACCCAAGGACCAGACATGGCCTTTTAGATTGATGAAGCCATTTCTGGGCGAGAGAAATGTCGCGTGAAAGCCCTGAAGATGCCCTGCTTATAGTAGGCCTTTTTGGGGGATGCCATGGTTTAAGGCGGTCGGGGTCGAAATCCATTCTTTGCAAATCGTCAGGAAGATCTACGAGAACTGGCCCGGGTCTTCCATGTCTGGAAAGCCAAAGAGCTTTCAGCAACTCCGCTTTGACTTCAGCGGGGTTCGTAACTTTGACGGCGTAGTTCGTGATGGAACGGCACATTTCGACGAATTCAGTCTCCTGAAATCCCATTTGCCGTACTTTGCTGCTGCCTTTATCACGAAACCGAGCAACATTCCCTGTAAGAAAGAGAACCGGAACGGAATCGTAGTAAGCACCAGCGATCCCGGTGATCAAATTAGTAGCTCCTGGCCCGCTGGTAGCCACAGCACAGCCCCTGCCATTTGTCAGACGCGAATAGGCATCCGCCGCCATAGCCCCGGCTTGTTCATGCTGGGGACAAATCACCTTCATTCCCGGCGTCTCCGCAAAGGAGTGAATTAAATGTAGGGATGCCCCACCAGAAATTGCAAATACATGGGAGAATCCCTGTTCTTTGAGAGCTCTTGCAATAATGTCTGAAACTTTCATTGAAAATACTCCGTTTTAAAGATCATTGTGATATCTGCGTAAACGAAAGGCATCTTTGTTTTTTAAAAGTTTCCTTGCTAACAAGCCCCCATCTTTTGCCCAGGTATCTCCGACCAGAGATATGTTTCTGCCCCCGACCACTTCGCGCCCGACTTCCATACACCAAGAGAGGCAGGCAAAGATTTGGTCATGCGAAACCATTTTATTTTTCGAACGAAGGATGGCTTTCACCTTTTGGAGGTTTCCACCTGCCCGGCGTCCGGCCCGCAGTGTTTGTTTGTGGATTTTTGTGTCCACGATACCGGGCCCAATGATAAAGACATTCAAGTCCGGATTTTCCGCATGCAGATTTTCACACATTTTAATCAATAGTATTTTTGATGCGCAATATGCGCTATACTGCGGTGCAGGTGCGTTGGTGCCTGCACCTGCAAAAAAAGCGACATGGTTCATTCTTCCTTTTTTCCGATAAGGGTACATGGCTCGCAACAAGCCCAGTTGTTGGACGCAGTTGACAAAAACCGAATCTACCCATTTTTTCCAGTTCGTTTCAAAAAACAGGCCGATCGGCTCTAATTTTCCAATGCTGGAAATATACAAATCCCAACCTTCTGGTTCATGTCGGTGATAGGCCAAGGCCGCTCGGGCTAGGCTGGCTGTTTCCATAAGGTCGCATTTGATCGTGAAAGGTTTCTTGGGAGATTTTACCGCCTTGCCCGGATTTCGGGCAGTACCTGCCACGCTGCATCCATGCCGCAAAAATCTGGCGGAAAGCTCCTCGCCGATACCACTGGCAAGGCCAGCGATAAAAACATTCTGGGGTGGAACCATTTTGTGGGGGTTCGTGCTAACCATAGACTTTTCTTCGAAGCCTTCGAATGGCGATTTCGCTCAATGTTTTTGAAACGGACAAAAGATTTCTTAAGGTTAAGGGACTTGAAGATCCCGGCTTATCAACATGCCGTCCTTGCACCGAAATTTCCTTATACGTAGCTCCCTCTTCCAAAAGTGTGGTGATTAAATTTGCTTGAAACCCAAAACCGTAATCATAGGGAGACCAACGCATCACGTGGAATCGGTAATAGAGCGCGCAACCGTTGTAATACCGCAATCGGTAACCACCGATCCAATCCACCAGCATGGTGTAGGCCCAAGAAACCGCCTTCCGGAACCGGCTTTTCCCGGGCAGATGTGGAAAGTAAGGCAGAATTATGTCCGCCTCACCGCGGGCTGAGATGATGCGGATCATCGTATCCAAATCTTCCACGTTGTCGCCGCAAACCAACCTATAATATCGACCCCGCCCCAAGAAGGCAGCATCGACAAAAGAGCGGGCCAGACCACGGTTTCTTTCATTGTGATGCAGCAGTATCGGCATTCTTGGATTTTCCTCCACAAACCTCTGCACCGCCCCAGCACTGTCATCAGTCGAGCCGTCGTCCACCACGATGACCTCGTAGCCGATGTTAAGTCGTGCGAGTGCGTCCCTGATCGTGGCCATGGTTGCCGCAATCCGAGGCGCCTCGTTGTAGCAGGCGACAAACAAGGTGATCTCCACCCCGTCCCGGGAATCGCAACTGATCGGGATGACGGCCGGCAAGATTTCAGCGCCTCCGACCACAGCCCATGCCGATGAGGTAGTGCGCCATGGGCGCGAAGCCGGTGTGCACCATTTCGTCGTTCATCGAAAAGATGAAGACATTGTGGAATAAGTTTTCCAGCAACCTACGCAACGTGGCCCCAGTCTTACAGTTGATGTGGCCCGCCTTGCTTGGTGGGGAGGCATATTTTTGGGACTCCATGCTGGGCGTACCTAGGATCATTACCCCGTGCGGCGCCATGCAACCCGCCATGTTACGAACAAACCGGCGTTCCTTCTTGGGAGAAATATGCTCGATAACATCCATAGCATAAACCGCGTCAAATTTCCCTGGGAATGGCCCCTTCAACATATCATGTTGCCGGGCACTAAATTTCCACTTTGGATTCATCCGTTTTTTTACGTCTTCGATAAAAAGCGGATCGAAATCCGTGGCCGTGAGCTTATTCACGGCCTGCACCACGATCCGGGTCGCCCATGCATCGGCACAACCCACCTCCAGAACGCGCCGCCGACCGGCGAGCATTTTGGCCACGAACTTGTACCGGGATAGGGTGAACAACAGGTGCTTTGGATCATCATGCCATGCTTGATTCGTCATCAATCCCAAGCTCGTTAAGCCTTGAATTTTAGCGATTTCCAACTCACGCTGATACTGAGGCTCTCTTGTTTTCACAAGACCTACTTTGCCTTTCTTTTCCAAAATAACAACTCTTCCAATCGGTGATGTTTCCGCCAAACCCAAAAGAAATTTGAAATAAAACTCGCTCCGAAGCTACACCCAACCCCCGCAACCGAGGCCAACTGATAGTGAACACCCTTGAGTACCAAAAGGTTGGTCACCGCCAGCCAGATAATAAAGGCTGCAGCGTTAGCAACATGAAACTGCCCCAACCGGAACCAACAGTGCTGTCTAGTCTGGAAGACCCAATTCTCATTTACTAAAAACCGCAGAACTGTACAAGACTCGGCCGATATTAATGTAGCAACGAAAACAGCTAAATGAAACTTCTCCACAAAGATCCACATAAAAAAGGCATTAATAAAGAAGAAGCTTCCGCCAGCTGTAAGCCACCGAGAAAACGGCCGGTTTAATTTCTCCACGACTTTTCGCGATAACATATTAGCTGTCTTAGCGACTTTCACTTCATCAACCTACAAATTAAGGTGTTCGCTTAAATCTCTTTAAGAGAAATAAATCAAGCTGTAATCACCTGTATAAACGCATTTTTGAAAAAGCCATTCCCACTCTTCAGGAGTAAAAAAGCATTCGCAGGTCAGTTGCCAATACATCAAGTTCACTTTTTCTTGCTCGTTCCGATAGCCATCCATCACGATATATTTTCCTGCACGGCCAACTCGCTCAATTTCCCTAAGAGCTGTTTCTAGTTCAGGTAAGCGTAAATTGTGAAGAGTGTTGATACTGAGAACGAGGTCGATCGATGCATCCGGAAAGGGAAGTTTCTCTGCTCTGCCGACTGAAACATACTTTTTCACGTCCGGGTGTGCTTGTTGAATCGCATACTCTGAGATGTCGACCCCCAAAACCTCAATTCCAGGTATCAAATCAACAAACTCTTTAAGCAAAAAACCCTTTCCACAACCTATATCCAAAACCCGCGATCCGGATTTTAACCCATAATGTTTTGCCAGACGTTCGGCTACAGTTTTCCATCGTCCATCGTATGTATATCCGCCATACCCGGTATTCCGATTCCCGTCCCAGTATTCACGATCAAACTTCTTCGCAATGGCCGCGAATTCCGCCTTGTTTCCAGCCAATACTCGGGAGAGGTAATCCCTGCGAGTCGACTGGTGAACCGGCTGAATAAAATCAAGATGCGCCACCGGATTAAATACTTACGCTCAAAAAAGTTTTTTGATTTCGGCTACAGTATCGGGCTCGTTCGGATAGTACGCGGCCTCTAGCGTCTGGCTCATTGGGGTGTGACTGTCTGGATGGGTGATTCGGATGGGTGCAGCTTTCAGTTTGTCAAAGGCTTGCTCCGTCACGACACTGACAATTTCTGCCGCCGCCCCAAAAGATTTCCATGCTGGATCGGCCACGACTAGTCTTCCGGTTTTTGCCACAGATTCGAGCACCGTTGTTTTATCCCAAGGCGAAAGGGTCCTAAGGTCGATAACTTCTGCTTCGATTTTATCTTTGGCCAACTCTGCCGCCAACCGCCCCGCAAAAGGGACCATCAGACCTAAGGCGACAATCGTAACATCTTTCCCTCTTCTCCGGATAGCTGCTTGCCCGAAATGGACGCGGTAGGGCTCCAACGGTACATGACTTTTCATTGAAAATAGGGATCGTCCCTCGATAAAAATCGCCGGGGTTTCGCTGAAAATGCTTTCCAGTAGCAGGCCTTTCGCATCGTAAGCCGTGGCCGGCACCGCAACCCGAAGACCTGGAATATGAGCAAACCATGATTGCAGGCTCTTGGAGTGCTGAGGTCCTTGGCCCCAGCCTTTTCCGACGACTGTCCGGATCGTCACTGGCATGCAGGATTTGCTGTTCGATTTGAAATACCACAGCGCCAACCAGTTCACGATGGGGTCCAATGAGTAAATCATGAAATCCAACCTCTGGTGAACGACCACTGGCCGGATCCCGGTCAATGCCGCACCCATAGCCGCTGCGGTCATGGCATTCTCCGCCACTTGAAAATCCTGGACCCGCTCAGGGCCGAATTTTTGGACGAGTCCCGTTGTCGTTCCAAAGATTCCGGCCGGCGTATCTGCCAACTGGCCCAAGACCACCACCTTGGAATCCAACTCCATAGCCTGAGCTGTCGCTTCTTTAATGGCTTCTGCGTAAGAAATCTCTCTAGGAGTCATAAACTTAGGGTGCCTTAGTAGGATGTGAGGCGCGCATCTGCCTGGGTTGGATCAAAGTCGTGCTCGGCTCCCTTGCCCAAAAGCCGATCGGCTACTGGACTTTCCACATGCAGGTTCATCCCTTCCCAGTTTGGATTTTGGGGGAAGGACGACTCCTTTGCGAAACGAAAATTTGCTGCGATCTCCTCGGCAACCTCTTTTTCCAGATTCGCCTGAACGGTTTCACTCCATGCCCCAGCTGTTTGCAGCTTTTCCCGAAGAAGGTCGATCGGACAGTTTTGCTTCCAAAACTCGATTTCATCCCGAGTTCGGTAGTTGTTCGCCCCGTCGTCCTCTGGCCCTACATGGCTGCACCATCGGTAGGTAAAAGCCTCAATAAAGGTCGGCCCCTGCCCTTTTCTAGCCCGATCCGCTGCGGCCCGGATCGTTTCGTGCGCTAAAACCACATCGTTCCCAAAAATCTGGACGGCGTTGAGTCCGAATGTCCCAACTTTTTCGCTGAGATTCGTGCGGGCTAGGCGAGCATGAATATCGGAAAAGGTGCTATATCGGTTATTCTCACAAATCAGAACGAGGGGCAGCTTTTTCGCTGCTGCAAGATTGATTCCCTCCCAGAAGGCACCCTCTTCCGTACATGCCTCCCCGAAGCCGCAAAAAACGATGTTCGGGGATTTTTGCAGTTGAAGTCCAAATGCGGTTCCAATTCCAATGCTGGTCGCTCCAGCCAGAATCGCCCCACTGAAGAATTTTGTGTCAGAGTGGGAAATATCCTGCGATCCGGCCCGGCCACCGCTCGCACCTGTCTCTTTCCCATAAATTTCTGCAAAAATCTCCCGAAGGGGGGACCCCTTGGCAAAATAGTATCCATGGGAACGGTGATGGCTGAAAATATAGTCGTTCGATTCTACCACGAGAGAAAGAGCGGCTGGGATAGACTCCTGTCCCACACAAAAGTGTACCGGGCACCGCATCTCGTTGGCTGGGTGATACTCCCGAATCAAAGCCTCTTCCATACGTCGCAAACGAAGCATTTGTCCGTAAAGTTTCAGCGCCTTCTCATTCCCAATTTCATTCAGCTTCAACGCAGAGTAGCGACCTTGAGACAAGATTCCCTGATGGGTTAAGCCTGAGTAGATCATCGATTCGTTGATTAAACCCACTACTGTGGAGGTTGTCGAGGATGACTCCCGTGCAGGTATCGGGATATTTTCAGGGACTCTTCTGAATAATTCTTCCCGTCGCAAGCTTTCTAGACTTCACTGCTTCCAGAGCAAATTGCCATATCCATTTTTGGTAGGTTGGCATGGGAAGTTCCGATGCCTCGGGCAGTCCCACAAAGCGAAGCTCCTGTCCCTCCATGCATTTCACCTGCTGCACCCCATCGTAATCGTCTTGAAAAACATGCAAGGGATAGGATGGGGATTCCGGATAAAAAACATCGTCGATCGAAAGAAGCCATTTTAACTCCCTACAAACATACCCCGTCTCTTCCAAAAACTCCCTTTTAGCGCCCTCTTCTAACGACTCTCCGGGTTCTACGTGCCCACCCGGAAAAACCCACTGTCCTGAAGCCCGCAACCCGGGTTTTTCATCCCGATGCTGTAATAGTGCCTCCCCTTGTTTGTTCAAAAGAACAACGGCACAAACTATATCCTCTGCCATCGATCAGCGGGGAGGCTGGGTAGTCGTATTCAAAAGCGCCGCATGAATTTTGAATTCAGGTGCCCCCCCCTTAGGATATTCTGAAAATGTCTGGATGCTCACAGCCCGAGCAACGGCTTCCTTCATACTAGGATATCTATCAGGCAGATCCTGAAAATCGGGAGACGAAAACCACACTAAGACACATT
>Ga0209617_10000148_pt1 | contig 27876 bp, 21 predicted proteins | sample LakEriepJuly2011_2_FD_187459 | JGI IMG/M metagenome (GOLD analysis project Ga0209617, IMG submission 187459) | Freshwater microbial communities from dead zone in Lake Erie, Canada - CCB epilimnion July 2011 (SPAdes) (version 2) | ecosystem: Environmental > Aquatic > Freshwater > Lentic >...
GTCCTGCTACCAACACGGCAAGTGCCCTGACTCCCTTGAACATTTTTCCCTCCACTGGCACAGCTAAAATCGTCATTAGGAAAGCAATCACGATAAGCCAATTCTGTGGAGTCCACCTCGCCCACCAGACTTGCGATCCAAAAGACGATGCAACGGCTGCAACAAAGACAAACCAACCTGGAAGGTACGCAAAGTGTCTCTTCCAAATCAACATACAGCATCCAATACCTCCAAGAAGCAGGGCCGTACTGTATAGGGGGCCAAACCCACCAGCACGCGGATCAGGCGTTAAGTCTTCAAATACCCGCAATTCCCTGCGTTGCATCCAGAAAACGGGCTTAAGATTCGGAGCTGTTGGCATGATCTCTGTGAATGAAGCCGCTGATAAAAAGAACTGTTCGAGCCGATTCATCTTCGTAAGTTCCGGGATACTGCTCGCGCCACCTCCGACACCGAACCCCGGGGTTTCTATGCTTGTTACGGATCGTAGACGGTTTAAGTCGAAAACCTCATGAAAAGCACTTTTTCGCAATGAGAATCCGACTACAGCGAAGATTACGCCTCCAATAAGAATGAAGAGTAGCTTTTCCCTGCTTCGATTGAAAATCGCTTCGAATAAGGCAAAACTCCCAAGGATAAAAGTGCCATAAAATAATCCCGAGGTCTTAGCCGTAGACAAAGCAATTCCTGTCACTACTACAAATAGAATCGTTTCCGCTTTGACAGTTTCTGACATGAAAATACGAAGAATCAAAAAAATCAAGCATGTCGTAAGGGATGCTATATGCCCGTCGATTTGGAAGGATGAGATCTGATAAACAGCCACCGGGCTCAGAGCCGTGATGATCGACAGAAACCATACGCTGAAGCCCTTAAACTTTAGGATTTCGAGGGAAGAAAAGACAATACAGAACGATATCCAAATCAGACCGAGATTGATCCCCTTGCCTGCCTGCCAATTGCCCGTGATATGGGCCAGAAATCCCGCCAACACATGGCCGAACGGGTAGGCGTTGGGTGGCTCTTCTCCCATCATCAAATTCCGCACCGTGATTCCCCGGCTGGTCATCCCATCCCAGCTGAAGTCAGTGAAGTGACCCAGCACCCAGCTGAAAACCAGTGGGAGAATTATTGCCAAACATGTTAAGGCCCCAGAGATTCGAATTTGATGCCAAAGATCAAATGCCAGATGGCGGATGCCATATGTCGGATGCTTGCACTCAGTACTTCGGCCTCCATCCTCCGTCTTCTGCCCTTCACCCTCCGTTTTTCGTCCTCCGCCCTCCGACATCTGCCCTCCGTCCTCTACCCCCTGTCCTCTTGCAACAACCCACGTACCTAGGAAAGTCGCCAGCACCCAAACCCCCGCATGCCACCCCTGAATCTTGCCTCCATGCGTCAGCACATAAACGAGGAGCAGATAGAGACATGTCCACCCTGTTAACATCCCCATGCCCAACGGCCACAGGAGATTTGCCACTCTTTTCGTCAAATCACTATTAGGCATTTCTAATATTCTTTAGTTGAGGTGTCATTTTAAAAAAATCAGGTGCCTTCTGTCTAACACTATCTACCGATAACTCTCCTCATCTTAATCCTAATCTCATTCCCTCCCATATATCATCTCCCATCCTTCCGCCTGTCCCCTACAACCCTGCATAGCCTCGGCGAAGCAGGGCCACTTCCCGCCTCGGCTAAAAACGCTTTGCGTTTTTAGCCAAGCCAAGGCGTGTACTCAGGAATCAGCTCCCTGATTTTCTGCTTGGGCATTGAATTGCCCTCCTTCGTCGACTCCTCGACAATTGCACGGATGGATGCTTCGAGCTGATCAGTTTGAAGTAGGTCGAGCGATCGGGACTTTAATCTCCAGATCTTGGGATGTTCGGTTTTATCCGTCACCTCCTCGTTGTGAGCGAGCTCCTCATACAACTTTTCACCTGGCCTTAACCCTGTATAGCGTATCTCAATTTCCGTGCCTGGCTCGAATCCGCTCAGTTCGATTAGCTGCCTAGCCATTTCCTCAATTTTTACTGGCTGCCCCATATCCAATACAAAGATCTCCCCGCCCTTTCCCAATCGCCCGGCTGTCAATACGAGCCCCACGGCTTCAGGCACACTCATAAAGTATCGCGTCACATCAGGATGCGTCACCGTCACAGGACCGCCCGCAGCGATCTGACGTCGAAAGGTGGGAATGACACTACCTGAAGAGCCCAGAACATTCCCAAAACGAACGGAGGTAATCCTCATCTGTGCGCTCTTTCTCTGCACTGTTTGCAACCCGATTTCTGCCAGTCGCTTGCTGGCCCCCATCACATTCGTGGGATTGATCGCCTTATCTGTAGAAATCATAACAAAATCTTTCACTCCATGAGCAGCAGCGAGCTTTGCCAAAGCGATTGTTTTCAAGGAATTGTTGGTCAATGCCTCCGCCACCTGCTGTTCCATCAGTGGCACATGCTTGTGAGCGGCGGCATGCAGGATCAAGTCGGGCTGGTATTGTCGGAACAGTTCCGGCAAACGCACCGTGTCCCCTATATCCACCACCATGGCGATGACTTCTTTGCCACACCCCTCGGATTTCAACTCCTGCTCAATCTCAAATAGGGCGGGCTCGCTGCGCTCCATCAGTAAAAGACTCTGGGGATGACAGGCCCAGACTTGGCGGGCAATCTCAGCTCCGATCGTTCCCCCCGCTCCCGTGACCCATACCCTTTTTCCCTCAATCCACTGTCTTGTCGCCGGGGCTTCCAGCTCGATGGAATCCCGGGCCAGCAGATCCTCAAGTTCGACTTCCTTGATCCGGTCCAAATGCAGCTGGCCGGCCATAAGATGGTGTATGGTGGGGATGGTTCGCACCTGAAGTTTCAGCCGGCGGCACTGTTGGATGATGGTGCGGGTGGCTTGGGGATCCCGGTTGGGCGTGGCAAGGATCAGTTCATCCAGGCCAAGATCCGGAGCCCGTTGCCGCAAGGATGAAAGGCCACCCACCACTGGGATGCCGTGCAGGGAAGATCCGCTTCGCTTTACGTCATCATCAAAAATCGCGACCACATCCATTTTCAGATTGGGATGCGCCAAAAACTCCTCCACCAGTGCCGCTCCGGCGGCCCCGGCACCGTAGATTCCCAATCGCCGTCGGACAGCCGAACCTTTGGGAAACCGACGGGATCTTTCCCGTAACAACCGCAGACTCAAACGCATGGCTCCCAGCCCCATGGAACTCAACAGGAAGTTGAGCAGAATGACGGCCCGCGGCGGGGCAAGATCGACGCCTGCCACATACCATACGGAGAGAAGGAGGATGTGGGCGGTCCCGGTTGCAAAAACAATTCGCCTTGCATCCGGAAGACTGAAAAAGGATAGAAGAGCACGGAACTGCCCAAAAAACCAAAGGCATGGCAAACAGATAGCTAAAAGAAGCAACAAGCTTGGCAAAAAGCGCGCCAGATAAGGTGACGGTTGAAAATCAAAACGAAGCTGAAGAGAAAGCCACAAGGCTCCAGCCATTATAAGACTGTAGCCGCCAAAAAGGGCGAGGTTACGGAGGAAAACTCTACTTTTCACGATAAAGATCCTGCCTCGTTTCCGTTGCCGGCAAAAGCTTTGGTGGTGGCCTCGCCCGGAGCAGAAACCCCTCGGCCTAGGATCACAACGGGCAACGTAACCAGAAGGATCCAAAGATCGAGCCAAAAGCTGCGATGATCCACATACCATACATCGAGGGCAAATTTCTCTTGCCACGACACGGCGTTTCGGCCCTTGATCTGGGCCCATCCCGTCAGTCCGGGCTTAACCTCCATTCGCCTTTTCTGTTCTGGGCTGTATTTTTCCAAATATTCCATCAACAAGGGCCGAGGTCCGACCAAGCTCAATTCACCTCTAAAGACGTTCCAAAACTCAGGAAGTTCATCAAGGCTCCACTTCCTCAGGAAGCTGCCTACCGGGGTCATTCGCCGGGCATCGGTCTCTAGGGCAGATTCCCCGGGCAGGACATTCCGCATGGTTCTAAATTTGATAAGGGTGAAGGGCACACCACCTTGTCCCGGTCGGATCTGGCGGAACAGCACCGGCTGCCCTAACGAAATCCGGATTACGATTCCTATGACCCCCATGAGGGGCGCCAGCACCAGCAACCCAATCCCCGAAACCACCACGTCAAAAATGCGCTTTAATTTCACTGAAATCTAGAATTCCCTTTGTTCTTTGCCCTACCGAAAACATTTCCTAAAAACCTCAGTGACCCTTTCGCGATCCACGTCGCTCATGCCTGATCCGGACGGCAGACATAGTCCATCTCGGAATAAGCGGTCACAGACTCCTCTTCCATGGTACTCCGCTTGGCGAAAGATCGGTTGCAGATGCATCGGTTTCCAAAGTGGTCGTGCCTCGATATTTTTTTTCTCTAGCGACTTACGGATTTTTTCCCTGCCCGCTCCTGCCTTTTTTGGGTCCACGGTTAGGCAGGTCAGCCACCTTGTGGATTTCCCCCAGGGAGCTTCCGGCTGCATCTGAACCCCCGGCAGATCTCCTAAGGCTTCAGCATAGGCCCGAAAATGCTCCCTTCGCCGTCTCACCCTTCTGGGCAGATCGCGCAGTTGGGAGCGCCCCACCGCTGCCAAAAGATTGCTGAGCCGGTAGTTGTAACCCTCTAACTTGTGTTCGTAGTGAACAGCCGGTTCCCTTGCCTGGGAGGCCAGTTTGCGAGCCAACTCGGCATGTTTGCGGTTATCGGTCACCAGCATGCCCCCCCCCGAGGTCGTGATGATCTTGTTCCCGTTAAAAGAATGAATCCCAAAAGAGCCAAAAGATCCCGGCATCCTCCGCCGACCTTTGTAGGAGGCTCCAAGTGCCTCGGCTGCATCTTCAATCACAGCGATGCCACGGCTCCGGCACAAATTCAGAATCGGGTCCACGTCGGTCGCCTGCCCGTAAAGATGGACCGGAATCACCGCCTTGATCTTCTTGGACCCCTTTTTCTTCAGCAAAGCTTCCAGCAGATCGGAATCCATGTTCCAGCTTTTTTCTTCCGAATCCAAAAAAATCGGCCTAGCCCCCAGATATAGGATTGGATTCACAGTGCCTATGAAAGTCAGGCTGGGAACCACGACCTCGTCTCCTGGTCCCACCCCGAGCATGCGGAGCGCGATATGGAGCGCGGCCGTGCCGGACTGCAGGGCGACTGCGTGCGCAGACCCGGTGACCCGGGCAAACTCCTTTTCGAACTGGTCCACCTGCGGGCCCAGCGGGGCGATCCAACCGGAGTCCCATGCCGATTTTAAAGAACGAAAATCCTTTGGAGAGGTGTCCGGCGGGGAGAGGTAGAGTCTTTTTTTCAGGGTTTTTTTCGCTTTTTGGCGATCCTCACCGGGCAGCCGTAAGCAATGGCGTTGGCGGGAAGATTCCGATTCACAAAACTCATCGCTCCCACCACCGTGTTCGGGCCGATTGTTACTCCCGGCATGATCACCGAATGGCTACCGATCCGGGCGTTCCGCCCAATCACCACTTTGCCTTTTTTGTTGTCGATCGTAGACACCGAATAGACGGAACAATGGGAACCAAGTTGGGCAAAATCCCCTACCTCCACACCCTTCTGGGCCTGGATGTAGGTGAAAGCCCCAATGTCAGTGCCTTTCCCCATGATAAAGTTGGCAGGATGACTGACGATCCAGCCGTATTTCGTGGGCTGACCATGCCGGATTGCCGGTTTGCGCCACTTAAAGGATCTTTTTCGCGTAGATGAGTTCACAGATTAGAGTTTAGTGAAGAGGAAGGATCTTCCGATAAAATTGTAGGAGCGCTTCGGTGATTTTTTTCTGGTCGAAACGGACTTTTACTCGGCGTTGGGCTACCCGCCCCATACGCAACCGGAGTTTTCTGTCCTTCCCCAGCCTTTCCATGGCTCGCGCCAGTTCTCCCACGTCCCCGCGAGTCACCAGCAGGCCAGTACGACCATGCACCACGGCATCCGTCAGACCGTAAATCCGGGAAGCCACAGCGGGGATTCCGCAAGCGCCGGCCTCGATCACCGTAGAACCGAAACCCTCCCGGTGGCTCGGCAGGACCAACACATCCGCTGCCGCCATAAAATCCTCAGGCCGTGAGCTCGGTCCAACATATACAACCCCGGAGTCGACCCCCGTCAAACCGGGCGAAAAAGGGATGCTCTCTTCCTTTGGCCCCACCAACACAAGCCAGGCTGCGGGCATTCGGGTCCGCAGGGCCATAAAAGCTTCATACAGTTCTGGGATACCCTTGTCCCGGTTCAAACGGCCTACGAAAAGGAAAGCCACCGCATCTTTTGTCAGGCCAAGTGCTTTTCGGATTTTTTTTCGTACGGTAGCATTAGGTCGGAATCTTTTTAGGTCGACCCCGCTCACCGAACCAGATCCCAGAACATTCCCAATCTCTTGTCGCAGCACACCTTCCGAATGTAAAAATCGCATCTGGGAAGGGCTGTCCACAAGAATATGGGTGGCCATCCGGGCGGTGATTCGATCGAGGCTTTTTAGAAAAAGCCGAAAAAGTCCCTTTTTTGTGGCCCACACTTGGCCGGTAAAAGTATGGACTCTTGTGGGAACCCCAGAAAAAAAAGCCGCGGTCATGGCCAGCAGTCCTGCCTTAGGTGTGTAGGAGTGGACGAGGTTGAATTTTTCCGTGTAAAAGAAGAAAAGAAGGGACACCAAGGCGGAAATATCCCACCAGGGATTGATGGCACGCCGAATGGAAATCTGCCGAAAGCCGAATCCGGATCCCAAAGTCTTAAGGAATTTACCATTTGGCGAGTCGGCCACCACTGTCACCTTTGCGACCCTCTTCAAGGCTTGGATATGCCCCAGTAGGAAAGCTTGGACAGTTTGGGGGCTTGCCACGGTCACACAGACGCTCGGTCGGCCCGAAACGGTTTGTTTTTTTTTAGCGGAAGATCGCAACAAAAATTCGCCCGTATAATTCCCGCAAGGCGGCGGAGGTTTTAAAAAGTCCGGCCGAAGAGGGAACAAAGTCGGTGGGATAGGTTTTTCGGGTGGCGGAGGTAACGAAATCCACGGGAAATGGTTGAACTTGGAATCCGGCTTGCTCAAAGACTTTCTGGGCTCGTGGTATGTGCAGAGCCGAAGTGACCAGCAGAATGTGATTCCCGCCTTTTGGGCAACTGGACAGCATTTCGCGGACAGCAGCCGCCTCCTCGCGTGTGTTAAAGGCCTGGCGGGTGACCTGGATAGACCCTGCCGGAACTCCCATGGATCGGGCGTACCCTGCCAGAATTTTCCCTTCAAGCGGAGCCTCCGTATCCCAGGGTGCCGAGCCACCCGTAAAAATAAGTAACGGCGCTTTGCCAGCTCGGAAGAGCTCGATTCCCCCAAAAAAGCGGTCGGCATCATGCCACTCGCTGATCTGATCCCCGCCCGGTGCCACCGTTCGCCCGATGCTCAGCACCACAATCGCTTCTGCTCTCTCAGCTTTAGCCGCAGAGACGCGCTCCATTCCACCCTCTAGCGTCCGCATCAAATGGTTTCCGGTCCATGGGATTGAAGAAAAGAAAAGCAAAACCCACGCGATGGAAAACAAAAGCCAAGAGCGCCGAATCACCCCCGTGATCAAGATCAGAAGCACTCCGCCAACCGGGAGGATCAGCTCAGGAAGAATTTTGCTAAGGATAAACATCCGTCGTGCGCTCTTGCGAGCGATGCACCCAGCCCTTCCGCCAACCCTCCCTATGCAAAATACCCAAAATTATCAAGCTGACGGCGGCAGCAGTCATGGGCAACCCCTGCCGGGTCTCAACGGAAAAAACCACCCCGGCCCAAACCGCCCAGCCAAACACAAGCAGGACTCCAAGCCCTCGGCTAACTCCGAAACTGGCCCTTGTCCCAAGGCAGGCGACTAAGGTCGTAATGACCATTCCGGCAAGCGCTCCGCAGGCGACTCCGGCCAAGCCGATCCTCGGCACGAGCAGGATATTGATAACGATGTTTGCCAGAAGCCCGATAAAAGCGCCCCAGGTTGCCTGCGAAACCGCCCCCGAAGCTGTGGCGGATTTCACCAGAATAGCCGCAGCCATGGCTACCGGGATTTGCAAAGCCCCGATCCGAACGAGATGCGCAAATGCCTGAATTTGGTCCTGCCCTGCTCTGTCAGACAAAAGCAGTGCGGCCAGCGGATCGGCAAAGAGGGAGAGCCCAAGGGCGATGAGGCCCCCCATCCAGGTTCCCGTAACCAGCAAAAAATAGGTATGCTCGCGGCCGGAAACATGTTTGCCTCTTTCGATGATTCCAGAAATGTGGGGCAGGATTAGGGCTGCCGCCGCGACGGAAATGAACTGGCTGAAGCAGGCTGTGATCTTGCCCGTCAACGCCCAAAGGGTGATGCCCCCTTTCCCAATCTGGGCGGCAAAAAAATAGTTCGCGGGTCCAGCCAGAGCGGACAAGGCCGCAAACGGCACCAACCACACATAGGTTTTGAATAACGATTGATGAATCTCCTTTCTTTTATTCCATGCAGGCCATAGCAGGATTTTATGATGCAAACAGAGTATCGCCACCAGCAGGGCATTGAGAAAGGTGCCCAGCACCATCCCAATGACCGCTGCGATCAACTTGGCCTCAGACGGGACCACGAGAATGGAAAGGAGGGCCACGACAGGAACGGTTATCTGTGCGGCTGCGGACAGGCCCGCCTTGTACAAATTGTTAAGCACCGCATTCCCTATCACGGTCCAGCCGCTCATTAGTAGAATGGGAATGGAAAGTCGGAAAAGCTGAATAAACTGCGCTTTTATCAAAGGGCCATCGCTTCCAAAAAAGGCCGCACCCAGCTGAGGGGCCCCTAGCCACAGCAAAACGGAAGCACTCCCTAGGACCATTAGGGCAATCCGAAGCCATACTTGGACGATTTTTTCAGCTTCTGCACGGTCCTTAGAAAGACATTCCTGCAGCGGGCGGCTCAAGGCATCCGCTAACGGGAAGGAAACGCAGGACACGGCAGCCGCCACAAGCATGCCAGAGGACATCAACGCATCCAGGGAGCCGACTAAGCCCTGAGATCTGATAAGGAGCAGGTCACGTAAAAAGAAGCCAAGGAATCCGATCCATGAAAATAGCAAGGCAAGCGAACCCACGGAAAAAAACCGAGATAGGCTACTTTCTCCAAGGCTGAAAGTATTTGCCTTTTGGCCATCTAATCCGGCTAATTGCCTCTCTTTTGAAGTTCCGCCAATTTTTTGAATAATTGGAAGCAAAGCGCCTACCCATCCCACTGCACCGCAGGTCAGAAAAAAGAACCAGAAACCAAACCTAACTCGATAAAGCGTCCCAAGATTAGGGTTTACGTAGCTGAAAAGAGTGATCATCCCTAAGCAAAAAACAGTTCCAACCCAAAAACCTGAGGTTGGCTTGCGGATCGCAATGTAAACCACCCCTGGAAAAAAAAGGAACCAAATAAAAGTCTCAACAGAGCTGACCAAACGAATGGCGCTCATCTTTTCGAGCCATTGAGAGGGAAAGGGCGCAAACAACCCAATCCACATCGCGCGAGGAAGATAGGCCAAAACCTCCGCGGTACTTCCGGGTTTTTCATCAAGATCGATTCCTGAGCCAGCTCCCACCGAAATTCCGTGCTTGATAAAGTGAGCTCTCAAGCCCGAAATCTTTTTTAGTTTTGTATCTATAAATGTTGGCAGATGCGGCGTTTCTTTCCAGACGAACCTTGTGCCGCCAACACTTCCCCCTTTGATGTTGCTTTGTCCGGTGTGTTCGGCGTCCTCTACAACAAATTCTTGGCGCAGATAAGAGGTTGGCATGGCCAAGGTGCACAAAGAAATCAGCGACAACAGCACGACATAAAGAAACGATTGCCCATGGCACTTTAAGGCTGAAGTCCCCTTATAGAAAATCGTGATCATTGCAAAACTCAGTAAAGAAAGAAGTAAACAGATTGAGACAATTAGGCAGTAGTAGTTAGGTCTCATAAGAAAAATGAGACTTAATGCACCAATACCTGCCAAGCATTTCTTTGAGAAGTTTTTGGTTTTCCCATTTGAATTAATGATGGAAATAAATCCATACAGGATTGCTAACATCGCTGGCAGCACGAAGGTATCTTTGTGATTTTGCCCATACCATACCAAGGGCGACAAAAATAATATAAATAAAATAGAAGCGATCCCCCCCCCAATTTTTCCAATCCTTCCCGGCCAGGTAGCCCTGCCAATCAAATATAACAAAAAAGCGCTACAAGATTGAGCAAAAGCATTAAAAGGCAGGAGCAAAAGAGGAAAACATCCAAATACTGAATACAATAAGGCTAAGAAACCAACGTTAAAAGAATGATCTCCTGGAAAGAAACTCCAAGATCTCCACCCATCTCTATTTATAATATCTGCCAAGTGACAAGCCACATCGTGAAAAACCAAAGCATCACCTTTAACAAGCCCGTTCCCAGCGTTAATTTCAATTATACTTGGAACAATAACAGTCTGAAAAGAAACTGATAGAAACAGGAAGTAAATAAAGGAAGAAATGAATAATAATCTAGTTAGTTTTAACATTGGCTTCTTATACTGATTTTATTTCAGAAGGGGATAACACTGAAAACAAGAAAGGATGCCGCATGAAAAAAGTGTATTTAGCAGCTTTTAATCTGACTATATCTAAAAGTTTTTCAGAAATATATACAAATCTTTTATGATCATTTTTATTTTTCCCAAAGTATTCCTGCCAACTAACAGTGCGGCAGCAATTCACAACCATATTAGATTTATTTGCGTGAAGCGTGAAGATAGTCCTCGAGAAACTATTTAAGTCCGTAACATAAAAGTGGCTTTTTTTAGGTATGAATAAAGGTATAGGTTTTAGTTTGATTAATAAATCGAAGAGTTTAAGCAGTTTGTTATGTTGTTTTTCTGAGATTATTGATGCTGGCCGAAAGATTATATATGGAATTTTAGATTTCCGTGATAGTTTTCTTACTATTCTTTCAGCATAAAGTTTTGATTTTGAATACTCGTTTAAGATATTTTTCTTTGAATTAACATGAATAGTTTTTTTATTCGAACTAAAATCATATACAGCACAGCTGCTTACATAAACTACGTTTGATACTTGTGCTTTTGTGGCACCAATTAGTATTTTTTTAGTACCGAAAGCATTTATATCATAGAAGTTCTTTTTATTGGATCCTGCAATATGTATGAATGGCTTGTTCTTGACAAAGAATTTATCGGGGATTTTCCCGCAGACATCGCCATGAAACCAAATGAGTCTTTTAGTACTTTGCCGTTTTTTTCGCGATAACGCGTGGATTGTATAACCCTCTGCTAAAAACTTTCTTATTAGGCTTTTCCCTAAAAGCCCGCTCGCACCTGATACTTGTACAAGCTTATTAATATTTTCGAGTCAGAATTTTTTTTGAATTATGGACATGTTTTTTATGATATAGATAAATGATGCAACAAACCCTTGTGTTAAGAAAAGGTTTTTGACATATGATTTATGAATCCAAAAAGGAATTATTTTTGTTTTGTTAAAGTGCCTTTTTTTGATTGCGTGTAAGATGCTAATTGCATTTTTTGGACTTGTAAGCTTAACGCCTAGCTGCCCATAAGTCCCTAATGGTATTTTTAGAAAACAAAACTTTGCGCCCATCTTTGCTATCCTGAGCCAACAGTCGTAGTCTTCTCCTGCAATGAGTTTTTTTGATTCACAAAAACCTTTTGCCTTTTTAATTATCCTTTTACTTACCACTACCCCAGAGGTTGTTGGAATAGGTCCTTTTTTTATTAAGAATTGTGCTGGGTTTTTTGTGATGTCAATATGGTGATTTTTTAAAATCTTATTATTTTTCTGTTTAAGTTGGTGATAGCAGAACTCGAAATGTTTATTCATTTTATTTATGCAGATCTCTAATTTTTTAGGTTCCCACAAGTCATCTTGATCTAAAAAGGCGATGTATTTACCTTTGGCTTTTGAGATTCCGAGGTTTCTTGGGACAGCCGGTCCGCCACTGTTTTTTTTTGTCTTTAACAGTTTTACTTTTTTATTTCTTAGGTTTTTAATGTATAATTTTGTATTATCTTTTGAACAGTCGTCAACAACTAGAATTTCGATATTTTTGTATGTTTGATTCAAAACGGATTGGAGACATTTTTGCATGTACAACTCAGCATTGTAAGTTGGAATAACCACGGTTACTAGCGGTTCAGGATTTTTGTACTGTTTCAATTAAATTTATAATCTGCAAATGCTACAGGATGGTCGTCCTGATTATCTGGTGTCCAAGCTGGGCTAGGCATGTTTAATACGAAAGCTTCAATGTTACCCTGATTTTGCAGGGCTGACGGCCAGCCGGCGGGAACTTGGACTGTTTGGTAACCGTGGTTTTCGCCTGAAAAGAACTCTTTATATCCATTCGGTGTCCTTACGATGATTTTTATATTGCCTTTGATACAGGTAAAAAGACCCCATCTCTTCATATGCAAATGGGGTCCTTTAACAGCACCTGGTGCCACAACTGTAAGATACACCTGACAGGGTCGTTGTTCTTTACTAATGGGTGATTCGTGGTCGTTGTATATGGGAATTAGGTATCCGTTGGTCACTCCATCATTACTTTTTGTTTCGATCCGCGGATGGCCAAATAGTATTAAATCTTTCATATTAAGTCACACTTTAAAATATTTTATAAGGTATGGGGCTATTTCGCCCAATCTTTTTGGATTCTTCATCTTCATAAGCAACTCTTTTTTCATAGCTTGAAGCCCTCCTTTTATGGACAAAGGGGTGATGCCTAGATCTTTTGACATTTTAGTTAATGAAAAAGATGTGTTTTTTGGCCGAGAGGCTAGTTGAATAAAATAATCACTACTAACTGGAGTTATTAAAGATTGATCCAAACCAAATATTTCCACTGTTTGCATGGCGAGCTGATATCGATTGACCACCTCTGGCCCTGCAAGGTGAATTTTTCCTGCAGGTTTCTTATGGACTGCCTTCCAAATAGCTTTAGCAGCATCTACATTGTAAAGCGGATTTTCCCACACATCATTTACTAGTTTAATTTTTTGCCCTTTAATTATCTGTTCCAAAACCCATGTTACTGGGTTGGACCGTCCCTCTGGGCAATTCCATCCGTACATCAGTATTGGACGAATAATGCAAGAACTAGGGATTGTTTTTTCAATAAGTCGCTCACACTCTAATTTAATTTCGCCATATTCATTGATTGGTTTTGGTATGCTAGTTTCGTCGTAAGGTGGAGAACTCCCATCAAAAACAGCGTTTGAAGAAATGTAAATCAAATAGGATCCGTTTTTTCTGCATGCCGATGAGATGTTAAGCGTGCCAACGATGTTTGACTCCAACGATTCAGAATAGTTGTTTTTTACGTAATCCACGCTGGCGATACCAGCGGCATGAATTACAATATCAAATTTTTGTCTTTTAAAAAGCTGTTCGACACCCACTTTGTTTCTAATATCTAGTTGTACGTTTTCCGCTACAATCGACCTCCATCGTATTTTTCGAAGATGAACTCCGAGAACAGAATATTTTAGGGGCTTTGTTTGAAACAACGCCTTACCCAACAAACCAGTGCCACCTGTAATTAATACGCGCATAAGTTATGTTCTTTCTTTCGCTTTCTCCCTGTGCTTTTTGCAAAAATTTTCTTCCAGCGGCGCAAACTTTTATCACATTGGAACATGGATATTTTACGATTAAGGCTTTTTTGTGCTTTAGAGGTTTTATCGAACGCTTGCTTTAACTCTTCTGGAGTGCTGACAAAGTGCACACCTTTTCTGCTGCGCAATGGACTTAGATTGAGCGTCTTTGGGTCTCGTGCCGAAATCACAGGCACCCCAGCGCAATAGGCATCGACTGCTGCCGATGTGCCTGCGCTTGAGAAAGCAACATTGCAGTCGGGAAAAAGTGTGGATACGGAGCCCATAGTCACGCTCATTCGGAGGCTGGGATAATCCTCGGTTCGAACCGGGCAGTTTGGATGCGGTTTAAGTACAAACGTCGTGTCCGCAGGCAGAGACTCAAACGCCTTCTCCAACAAAAGCATCATCTGATGGGTATTGCTTGGAAGGTAATCTCCAAGTACTAACACTCGTAATGGACCAAATGATTTTTTACGAGTGGGCCTTTTGGCCGTAGTTTTTTTTCCAAGATAAAGATAACGCAAAGCCTCTACCTCAACCAGCTGCGCACTTGGATACCTGCCCCTCTGATATTCTTTCATCATAGCCGGACCGTTTACTGCCACCTGATCTGGTATGGGCAGAGTGTTCTGGTCTGTGCTCTTATAGCTGCGAGGGTCAAAAAAGTAACGCAGATCCCAAAAGCGGACGCTGGAATGTGGGGCGCCGATCAAGCGCCCATGACCTGCCGTCCGCCAAGCATGAATGAGGGCAAATTCCCATGCTTGATTCTCCTGCAAATACACGCCAACACGCTGCTTAGGCAAAGTCTTTAGTGCCTCTTCAATCAAATTTAAATAAAGAACACTGTTCATGGCTGTTTGGCCGGCCATAGAGCGGTCCCAGTCGATTTGGAATAGTGGCGTAAAATCCAGCAATGGGTTGATTGCGAATGAAAGCGACTTCCTTAAACGTAGCCCAACCAAGGCCAGACGGAACCAATCCCGCAGCGCCCGAAGAACAACTCCTCCGCTTAAAAACGAATCCAAAGTGATATGAGTCTCTGCCCCCTTACCCGTTTTGTTGAAACCTCGAATCGCTTCTGCCGCCTTCATTGGGGCAGAAAAAACTGCACTCTTCACATATAATTGAAGCCAGTTGGTATGACAACCTTCCCGTGCCAAGACATCTCTTAAATGAGCCCAGTAGCGGCTCTCGAACCGCTCCGCTTTGAGGGCTTCAGGAACTAGGTTGAAGAAATAGGAGATGAAAGTGACCTTACCCTTAGTCTCGCGCCACTCCTTCAACCCAACACCCCGCAGAGACCAACCCTGAATTAGATGGCGAACCAGCAAGGTGCACGCCTGCGCCAGATGTGGCATTGATTGATACAACCGTATCGGTAAGAAAACGGATCCGGTTTCTTCTTTAATATGTTGCCACTGAAAGTTCGTTCCAGTTTTTAAGCACCAAAACTTCAAGACCTTGGCAAGCCCCGCTTTGCTCGTCGTTAACGCCAGCGTTTTGAATCGTTTGCCTCTTGCCCATTTATCAAAAGCCAAAAGCTTAATTGCATCATTAATCTGGGGTGACTTGGCGAAGTTGCACTTCTCCGCAAGCAGTGTCATCCACCAGTAGCTCAGGCCTGACCTAATTTCCAAATGGTCCACGATTCGTTTCCCATTGATTTTTGTTTCGCCAAGTCTGTATATCCACTTGAGATATTGCGTTCGCAGACTTTCAGCGTTGTCTTCAACAAGAAATTGGATAGATGCAACATCGTTGCGACCCTTTGTGTCATAATTGCGCCACAGAACTGTCAACCAATCCCCTGCGGGTGGTTCGCCATCACTATCCCAGATAAGGACAGTTGGTTGGCTAAAGGTTTTTCTCAGGAAAATTTTTTTATTTAAGTGACAGATGCAGAATAGTTTTTTGCTGCCGAGCCCCAAGATTATTTTAAATTAATTCCTTGGCTCACTTAAAAAAAGACTTCTCCCATGTTGCTAATCCCCACCCGAAACAGAAAGCTTTTGATTGGCTACATAGCCAGCCCGTCGATCGAAAAGACTAGTGATTAGATAACTTACTTCCTCCGGCATGCCTCCTCTTTTTAAGTAAATAATGCTTTTTCTTTTACGTAGCACCTTTGCACTCCTGTGTTTGATCTGACTATCCGTTTCGATGTACCCAGCGCGAACCACATTGTAACAGATCCGGCGTTTTCTAAGTCGCATAGCCAGACCCAATATAGCCGTCTCACCAGCGGCCTTGGCCGCAGCATAGTGCAACGTGGTTTCTGATCCGCCATACTTGGGGGAAATTGAACTCAAAAACACAACTCTTGATCCAGGTGGTAAACGCATGCTCATAACCCTTGCCAGCTCGAATGGCGCAACACAATGATGCATAAAAGTTGATACCCAATCTTTTCTAGAAAGATTCTTCCAGTTTTTCCAAGGAATGATTCCTCCACTTAAAACCAGTCCGAAAGGGTTTTTAGTCCATTTAAAAAAATGATTGGACAATGCCAATATGTCTTCAGACGTTTGCAAGGCAGATCGAAAAGTTCTTCCTACCGATTTTTTTTCTACTTCATTTAGCGCCTCAAGCGCCCGATTTCGATTGGATACATAGTGAACACCCACAGCAAATCCCATGTTAGCCAAATCCATACAGATTCTTGAGCCAATTTCGCCAGATCCTCCAATTACTAAAACAGCAGGCTTTTGGCTTTTCATTAGACAAGTGTGCAGCTGCTACAAGGCCGCATAGTTTGCCGGTTTTTTCCTAAATGCTTTTGCCTCAGCATCCCATACGGGGCTGAACTCCAGAGCTGTGAAATAGAGAGTTTGTGAATATTCCCCACACTTAGGGTCGATTTATAATCCACATCACAGGGGTTTGTTTTTCCGTCCCACCAGACAAACATCCTTCTCCATAGGTCCGAACACGGCGTCGCCAGCCCATTGGGCTGAGCCTCATAGACATTCTCCCAAGGGTTATAATTTACAAAAGCCACCTGATCAACTAATTCACCCCAAAGATTTTCCATCGACTCTAGATTCTGCTCTTGCCTGAACTTTACCCCAGAAACACGCGTGATGATGCGTCTTTTGGGATAATGTTTTTTGCGGATTTCATTGAATCTCCGAATGTTGGCAAGCACCTTATCTAGTTTTCCATTTACGCGAAGCTGACTGTAGAGAGGCTCTTCAGCCGCATCAGCAGAGAAGACTAGAGTACGTATTCCGCTTGAAAGTATCGAATGACACTTGGCTTCGTCCATAAGCGAGGCATTGGTATTCATTTTCAGATTTAGAAATTTTCCCGGAGTGTAGGCCAGCATTTTTTCGATATCCTTGCACGCCAAGGGCTCTCCCCTGGAGGCCAGCGATATGAACTCAATATTCCCTACCGCCTGATCCACGACGGCATGAAAAAGCTCCAGAGACATCTTTCCCATGAAGCCGTTTTTAGGGCTATTGAAGGTAGGGTCGGTTTCGAAGCAGAACACACACCGGTAGTTGCAGATTGAAGAAGGTTCGATCTGCAGGTAGGGCGGATAGTCGTCGAGGATCTTCCTGTCTGGGTATATTTCATACCGGTAACGGTGGAACAAATATCTAGGCAGCTCCGAATCATCCAGAAGGCTAATTTCGGCAGCCACATGTCGGGTGATTTGAAATTTTGGCAATTCACTGGTTCCAGCTGGATTCGATAAATCATCCAATGCTTTCCGAACCACATTTTGTTTGGCGAGAGATAGTTCAGATTTTTCAAGATCTTTTCCCAAGGACAAACACCGTGACTGAGCACTGGCTATTAACTCGCCGTCTTTATCCAGAAATCCAACAAAGCTATTGTGTTTTTTATACTCTTTTGGTTTTGAAGGTTCCATATCCATAGAATGCTTAGTGTTTTTTTAGCCAATATTCTGCCTGTGGAATTTGCCATGGATAGTCGATATCACACCCTCCCCAAGAAAATATCGGCAGGATTTTTTTCCCCATCCATTTCTGTGGTAGGAGACCATTCTTTAGATTGTCTAGGCATCTGGATCGTACCACGGAGACCCCCATGTCGGCAAAATATACATTTCCCTGTGAATCTCGGTCGCAGTTGAGTTTTTTCGGATCCCCAAAGACCCGAAAAGGAACAAACGGCTCCAAGAACCCAGACCGATTTAGCCTGCGAGCTCGAAGCGGACTCCACATATTATAGATTGAAACAGAGACGGCGGAGTCCGCCGTTGGATTTTTCCGGAGAGCCGCAATACCACTGTCGATCATTTTGCCCGTCACCGTTGGAGCATTGGCAAAAAGAAGTATGAGAAACTCCAGCCTTTTCCCCTTATTTGCAAGCGACTCTACGATTACCTCATAACCATGTCGAAAGGCATCTTCCCCGAGTGCTTTCTTTGTCGCTAATCGGGTCGGTCTCGGAATCCACTCTGCTTTATGCCTGATTGCCAGTTTCTTGATTTTAGGACAGTCGGTGGAAACGAAGATACGCTCAACCTCGCAGGAGGCTCTTGCCGCTAGTAGTGGGTACTCAGCAAGAGCCCTGCCAGAGATACGAACAGTGTTTTTCCCTGGAAATCCGACACTGCCCTTACGTCCTATCATTAAGGCGCATATAGATTTGCGATGATTCACAGCCTGATATTAGTTGTGTTGAGTTCGAACATTTTCAAAGATTTTTTTACCATGGCTTCATCTATATTGATTACTGTCAGACATTGTAGTGCATTGCCTCGCCTTGGTCTATGTGATACGCATCGAATGCGATCCACAACCTCAGAAGGCCTTGATGCGAACCGATCAACAAACGCTTTAGGTTTAATGTCAGCCGATTCCTAACTGCCATTGCCGAGATCCAAAAATCCCAAAAAGAATATTGCGTAAGATCTTCATTACCATATCACTCTCGTACCCAGATCTGATTAAAAATCCCTGCAAACTTGGAACCCTCGAACATGGGGGCGTGCAGTTTCTCTTTTAGTTTTAGGCCTGCGCGACTTAGCAGGCGCTCAGATTCCTTTGCCTGTTCTTCGAAGCCATCGTTGATTTCGATAAGAATTCCTTGAATTCCGGCCAGCACTTTAGTGCCGCCATGAAGAATGACATGTTCTATTCCGTCCACATCCATTTTAATAAAGTCGGGCGGTGTAAAGCGCAGAAGACTAACCACATCGTCCATACTGATTCCTAAGGTTTGGAAAGCGAAGGTTGGGGTGATCGATTTGCCGTCCCAGCCGAAATCTTGGCCGAAACTGGATAGTGCCCCCCCCCAATCGGTGCTGGTCATACGCATCTGATTCATCCCCAGTTCGTCGCTCAGCGGCACCGGCACGATTCCTACCTGATCCTGTAATCCGTTTAGAAAGAGGTTTCGAGCCAAAAGCTCCAGATTGAAGACGGAGGGCTCAAAAGCGACTACCCAGCATTCCCTCTTTTTTGCTGCATAGATCGAGTAGAGACCTACATTTGCCCCGACATCCCAGAGCGTACAGCCCTTGGGCAGCTGGTCGATCCAGTTCAATGTTTCCGGCTCCTTTGTCTCAAAGCTTTCTAGCCGAAACCGGTTGACCTGGTTCGGGGCCGTAAAACGCAAGCTCACTCCTCGGCTTTCCACGCGTCGCACTGTCTCCATGCCGCCTTGCATGATTGCCTCTCTAACCAAAACGCCAAGGCGAGTTGAATTTAGGATTTTAGGCGCCGATTGAATTAAATGTTTAAAGAGCTTTTTCATAGGCACATACGACTTATTTCAATAATTGTTTTAGACAGCCCAGGGCCTTCTGCTGGCCTCTTATTAAATAAGTTGCTCCGTTTGTCTCGTCAGCTACATGCCTGCACCAAACTCCTTTTGAAGCTCATACTCTTCTTGGGGCACTGGACTCAGTAGGGGTTTTTTTAGCAGGAACCGTATGGCTTCTTCTGTGGCCTCGATTTCCATTCGTGTCCTACAGTCAAGGCTCATGGAACCCATGTGGGAGGTTAGTAGGCAGTTTTCTAGCTCTGCAAGAGGGCCCTGGTAAGGCTCCTTTTCAAACACATCAATAGCTGCGCCAGCGATTTTTTTTTCTTTTAAAGCATGATAGAGCGCTTTTTCATCCACTACTCCTCCTCGGCTTGTGTTTATAAGGAGTGCATCAGGTTTCATCATGCTAAGCTCTTTGACGCCTACGAGGCCCTTCGTCTTGAGCGTGAGCGGAACATGCAGGCTGATCAGGTCGGACTGTTTGAAAATCAGCTCTTTGGAGACCCATTCCAACTTGAACTTCCGGTTTAGATCAAGATTGGGTAAGACATCGTTGACTAGGAGTCTTGGGGTTCCAAATCCTTGCGTTCGGCGAAGTACTCGGGCTCCAATCCGGCCTACCCCGATGATTCCGATCGTAACTTCGGCAATTCTACGCCCGAAGTAACGATTCCACTTACCTTGATGCATTGCTGAATTAGCGACATGAATATTGCGCAAAAGGCTGAGCATTAGGCCGATGGTGAGTTCCGCTACTGCTGGCGCTGGTGCGTCAGGAGTATAGGACACCTTGATACCTCTTTTCTCCGCAGCAACCAGGTCAACATTGTCGAGTCCCACACCTACTCTCGAAATATGCTTAAGATTGGGAGCGTTTTCCATTACCTTTGCTGTGATCGGCTCGGTGCCTGCAATAATTCCTCCCACATCTGCCACCATTCCAATTAACTCGTCTTCAGTTAATTTTCGGTTTAACGGATTCAGCCGATAGCCTACATCATTTGCTTCCATCATTTCTAATGGAAACTTGTTTTGCTCAGAAAACGGAGCTGTTGTGATTAATATTTTATCTTTATTGGCAAGGATCATATTGTCACACTACTTTTGAGCAGCTGTTTAAATTGGCTCGTATTAAAAGGTCTTGCGAAAGTATCACAAAAGGTTTGCCTTGCATTTCTAGTCTTAGGATTAAACCACCAGGAATCAATATTCGACCAAATAGAATTCAAGAAATCTGCAGCTTTAAAAGGATTATAAAATAGAAGATTAGCTTTAACAAGGTTTTTATAAATTTCGGAAGCACTACTATGAGTCTCGTATTTAGTGTTATCCCAAATCAATAATGAAGGAAAATCCAAAGAAAATAATTCTCTTACAACTGTAGCATTCCAAGTAACAACTGCAATTCTAAAGTTTTTAATTACTTTATAGAAGGATTTTTCAGTACCCATTATTTTGGGATAAAACGCAAGTTTACTACGTAACCACCTACGATTATAAAGCCATTGATCCCCGTGCTCAAATGCTCTAACGGTGAAACTTTTTTGAATTTCGACATCAATTCTTTTGAAAAATTTAATATGATTCCTTATTTCCGAAAGATTTTGACCAGCCCGAGGGCAAGAATCTAAAGTATAGTTAATTTTAGGTGTTGTAATTGCAAGAAACAAGAGGCCGCCATTTTTATTTGCAGATATTTTTTTATTTAAAGTTTTTTGGATACCAAGTTTTACCTGCTTTTTTTTGAACTTCCAACCCCAGGTCAAATACTTGTCACAAATGCTGTTATCGTGATCTTCATCATAACTGTACTTGGCAACACCATATCCGCCATGAGAAATAATAAATCGTTTTACATGCGCCGGTTGGCTCCCGTAATAATATTTAAACGGATCGTCGTATGCTTGGCCAATAGAAGTGAGTATGAGCTTGGGTAAGGCTGGGAAAGTGCTGTGAGCCACACATCTTTTTAGTTCTAAGAAGTTTTCTAATAAATGCGTTGGAAAAAGTGTAAATAAGTTTTTTTGCAATATTATATCAAAACAATCTTTCGAATCGTTTTTTATTTTATTTGCAAGTTCATTTCTAGCTTTTTCATTGGGTTTTATCCTTGTCAATGATTCTGTCGGAAAGTCAGGGCAGAATTTTCGATTTAGATAAAGATCTATTTTTAGCTTTTCGCCATTCGGCAAGTAATCCTGATATAAAAAAAAGTTTTTTTTCCTATTAATTATTTTAAATAGACTTTTTAACCTTTTTTCTGTTTTTAAAAGAAAGTTTTTGAATACATTATGGCCATTATTGCCTGCTATGAGCTTGTAATCTCTATTCTCCCAGATTACATGACAGTTACTGAAATGTTCCATTGTTTTTCCAAATATATAGCTATTCCAATCGTCATTTAAGAAATGACTTATAAATTCTTTGCTGCTACCTGGTGCCAGATCTAATCTATTTATATTTGTTGCGACTGCTTTCCATTTAGTATTTTTATAATTTAACGATTGATACATTCTAAAGCTATGGAAGAACGAAATAATTGTATACCCAAGCCAAGGATACAGTTGAACTTTCCAAAATAAATATGAGTGTGAAGTTTTGTGTATTTTGTTTAATACTTTTGTAAAGATCTTTTCGTATTTATGTATATATCTTTTAATTGTTCTAAAATCTTTGTACATTGTTTCTCGATCATCCCAGGGATATTTCACCAATCTTGACGAGAATTCTTCATGTTGGTGCAGGCACCAAGCACCTAAATAATATTTATTAGTTTTCTTTAGAACATTGTCTCGCTTTATAAGGATTAGTTCTCTTGTCATTTTTTAAAAACACTTAACATGTGTGCAGACAGATTGTTTTTCGACAAGAAGTTTTGAAATTCCCAGCCGATAGATTCCCACTCTTCCAACAGCACCCGGCGGAGAAGAGGCTGACCAGCTAAGTCAAATCTTCCCGCCAAGGCTGCTGTGCGTACAAATTCAGCATCGAGACGCCCTGGAGTGGATACTTCCAGACACACAAGTCCGCAGGCCTCACCTAGCCGACGGATAGATGTTGGATTAAATAGGTTCACATGCTCCGCATCAACGGCGAGGGATTGCGCACCAAGCGTGGCAATATCAAATCCGAGGCCATTAGGACAAGAAATGACTAAAACACCGCCGGGCGCCAAAAGGCGAGCAGCTATCGTAAAGAACTTTTTAGGTTCAAATAGGTGTTCAACCACCTCGAAGGCCACCACCACGTCTGCGTGGGGCACCTCTTTTTCGATTTTCTCTACGCTTTTTTCTACCACGTTCACTCCGCGCTCGCGGCACGCCTTCGCCATTTCCGGGGTGGGCTCTACTGCGGTCACTAAGCGAAAGGCGTTTTCGGAATTCACCAAAGCGGAGAACGTCCCGAACCCTGGCCCAACTTCCAACAAATGGTTTCTTACCACCCCGTGCTTTTCACAAATCTCTAGGATGCGTGCCAGCCAAGGTCGGTTGATTTTTTCTCGCCTTGCGGCCTCGGATGCAGGAAAAATATGCTCTGCCCAGTAGCGGTAGTTTTCCGAGTTTGAATAATAGCTGGCCATCACCTCCGGGGAAGGCCGCGGACTCATGTAGATAGTCTTACAAGCCGGACATTGGAGATATTGAAAGCCGAATTTCGAAAAAACAGGCGGCGAATCCCCATGGTCACACGCAGGACAATTTACCGCGATAAAATCGGATTTTTTTGACTGTAGCCGTTTAATGTCCCGGGCAAATGCTTCCTCCTGCCCCGCCAGCAGTGCGTCTGGACATAATTCCTGTTCGCTCAGTCGTTCAGTTTTTTCCGTCATGTGATCCACGCTTTCCCATAGCTTCTCTCCATCCCATCGACATCCATTTTCACCCACTCCCCATTTCGAACCATCCATACCCGCGGATCACGAAAGGTGTCTGCAATCCGATCAAAATCCGTTTCTGCCATGCCTGTATAGTCAAACCATCGGCGGAGATCTCCCGGTCTCACGTGGTCGTAGTGCAGAATTTTCCGGATACCCTCCTCTCGGCTCATTCGCCCTACCCGAATGTCCTTGGCCACGTGGTCCGAGCAACGCCCGTAACCAAATTTGATGAATTTCAAGTAGTCATGAGCGCCGTTTTCGTGCATGTCGTCAAGATTCGACATCATCCGATATGTGCGGTCAAATGCGCGCCCCGAGGTTCGAAATCCATATTTTTTTTCTACCATAGGGCCGTGTTCATTTGCCTCCCAATAAGCATAGTTCCCCAGAAAGAGCCCCTTCAGATCTAGAGATATGATTTCCTCATCCGACGGATAGCGATAGGGGATCATGTCCTGTTCTGTGATTCCTTCCAACCCAACGAAAAAGTTCCACTCATATCCGCGCGCAAAATGCTCCAGGCGGTCACGGTAAGAGACCTCCGGAAAATCATTCATCGAAAACTGGCCGCCTAGATCCATATAACCATGCTCCCCGTAAAAGACCAGAGGGATACGATACAGAGCTGCAACTCTCATCGGCAGGGACATGATCCCAACGTGAGCATGCCAATTCATGTCCCCCATGATCACCACGCCCAACCTATTTAGTTTTTGAAGCAACGGCACCGAAGGAGAACAAAAAATGTGATCTACCCCGAACACCTCCTTCATGCGGTGCACATTGTACCAACCCTCCTCGGTCCAGTTGTTTTGGTTGTAGGTGACCAAGAGAGGCCGCAAACCCAATTCCCGGGTCAGGTAGTGGGTTTGAAAGTAGCTGTCTTTACCGCCACTTACGGGAATGACACAATCGTAGGTTGAGCCGTCACGACACCGCGCTTTCTCCACGATTTCTCGCAATAGGTCTCTGCGCCTGTCCCATTCCAACGTGGTGATGTCCTTTTTCGCATCTGCCATCAGGCATCCAGTGCAAACGCCGTGTTCGTCAAATTCGAGGGGGGTTGCACTCATGCTGGGATATAGGCATTTCTTGCACCAGTGAATCTTTTTACGAAGAGTGCCGTCGTATCGTGAAAGACTCGCTGTCGCCACCCTGCGGGCTAGGCGCCTTGTCTGTTCTTCGGCAGAGTATGAGGGTTCTCTCGGTGACCATCGGCTAGAACAGGGCGCGTTTCTGAACGGAACGCCAGCCGCGCGCCCAACTTGACGGGCCATTGGATAACTAAGCTCAAAGAAATGAAAAATGTTTGCAGCGGCTGCTGCACTTGCACCTCCTTCTCGGATAGCCCCCGCAAAATCGGTGTAGGAGCCCACGCCGCCACATGCCACAACAGGAATTTGAACAGCAGCTGTTACCGACCGGATAAGCTCCATGTCATACCCCTTAGCTGTCCCGTCGCGATCAATGGAATTCAGAAAGATCTCCCCCGCCCCCATCTCGGCTGCTTCCCGCGCCCATTCGGAAGGTGTCTTATCAATGGGAATGCGACCACCATGAGAATGGACCTGCCATGTTTTTTTTCCCGTTGCCTTTGCATCGATCCCGACGACCAGACACTGGGACCCAAAGCGGTGAGCTGCTTCTTCTATAAATCTAGGCTCCGCGAGTGCCTGGGAGTTAATTACGCATTTGTCAGACCCTGCCGCCAATCTTTTTTCAATATCTATCAAAGTCTTAATCCGCCCTCCGAAAGCGAGTGGCACCAGACAAACCCGTGCAATCTCTGCGAGAACATCCAGCGGAGACGTCCCAGCATAGGCCTGCTGAAGATCATCCCGACGCAAGTCATGCAAACTATCGGTGCTAATATCGAGTAGAATGATCTCATCCACATTCCAGTTCGAGAGCCGACGAATCGTGCTCATAGGGTTCCCAATTGCCTGATGGATTCGAAAGGATTGGCTTCGCACCAAAAGTCCGTGTTTAAGCAGGAGAACTGGAATTAGTCGGGGGTGGGTCATGTGAGGGCGGTGAAACGTTGTAGGAGATCGAGGCCCGGATCTGCACTCTTTTCGGGATGAAACTGCACGCCGAAAACCCTTTCCTGAGCCACGGCGGCGGTTCGGGGAACTCCGAAAGCGAAGGTCCCGGCTACTTCGTCCTGATTACGCACCTCCGCCACATAGCTGTGCAGAAAGTAGTAAGGGGCTGGATCATTCCCGAGCAAAAGCCTGCCTTTCTCCGTGCTCTCCACATCCGACCATCCCATATGGGGGAGACAAAATTCCGGTCCTGGGGAATCGAGCTTTTTCACCTCCCCCCGAAGGATTCCCAAGCCCTCGTGATTTCCTTGTTCATGGCTGGCATCGAATAAGAGTTGCATTCCCAGACAGATGCCCAAAAGGGGCCGGCCGGAGGCCGCATAATCCTGAAGGGGGAGCTTCAGGCCGAGCCGCAGGATCGAAGCCATTCCCTCTCCAAAGGCGCCCACGCCGGGCAACACCAATCGGGAGGAGGAGTGAATTTCCCCCGGAGTCCCAATAATCTCCGGATTAGCCCCTACACGCCGCAAGGCCTCCACTAGAGATCCTAAGTTGCTGATACCAAGGGCGACGACCGAGACCTTCATTCTTCAAGCCAAAACGCAATATTTGCCAGCTGCCACAGAAACATCATGTGATTCTCACGAAGGCACCCCGAAGCAACAATCTTTTGGTGTTCATCGATGATCCGATCTACTTCAGCCACACAGTAAATCCCCGTATTTCTAACTTGCCGGGAACGGACCATGTCCTTGAGTCTCGTTCTATTTTTTCCGAAAAACCATAGATGGGCCGGCGCATTCCATCCCGTTTTTCTTACCCTTGTACGAGTCGTTTCAGGTAAAATACCTTTCATGGCCTTCCTCAACAAATGCTTGGTGATCCCATTCCTAATTTTCAGAGTTGCAGGGATTCGGAACATAAACTCCACAAGGTCAACATCGTAAAAGGGATTATAATGAGGAATACCAAATGCCCATCCGTTTCGATCTTGGGCCCGAAGACAGCACGGCGCGGTTTCCCTGAAGATATCTTGGTAAGATCTATTTTTCAGTGAATCCGAAAAGATTCTATCCAACACTGGGGTAAAAAGGGTCAAGTCAAAGATATCCTGATTCACACACCGTTTGTAGCGCAGATAAAGCCTTTCGTCGACCCGAACGGAACCTTGCCTTGCAAAGTCTGTCCGTCTTCGAATCAAGTCCATGGCAATGGTGCGATTTTTTCTATAGATGGGATGGTCGTGATGCCGCTGCCAAGACGCAATTTCTTTTCGAAGGATGCTTTTTTTCCCCAGACGATGCAGATCGGCAAAAAAGAAAATAAAGTGCTCATACTCTCCGGCATTGAGCTCATCCCCCCCCAGTCCCGTGAAAAATGCCCCAATTCCGTTCTGTGAAGCTCGGTGACATACTTCATAGTGACTGAGCCAAGTGGCGGTTGCAACAGGCTCTTCATGAATGCGCACCATTTGTCGGATTGTTTCAAAGACAGATTCTTCTCCCACTCTAACATTGGTCCAATGGCTTACTTTTGAATCGAGAATAGTTCGGATTTCCCCGGTTTCGTCATAGGCAGCATCTGAATAGGTGGCTGAATAAGCCTTCTGTTTCCGCCCTGTGATAGACACTGCAGAGGAAAGCACTGACGAAGAATCCATTCCTCCGGAAAGTAGAAAGCCGGGTTTTTTGGACTCTTTCAGGCGTGCCTGGACAGCGCTGAGTATTTTTTTGCGATACTCCTTGCTTAATGACTCTTCAGAGCCTTCCAGATACGGTTCATCCGAAAGACCCCAGTAGCGCTCTACTTCCAAAGTTCCCCCGCACCACCTTACCCAGTGTCCTGCCGGAACTTGTCGAATGTTTTTATAAGGAGATGCATGCGGATCATTATCGAAAGTGCGATAGTGACATCCTGCATATAAACCTAAAAAGATGGGATTAGGCTCACGACCTACTCCAGGCAACTCTGTCAATGCCAATGGTTGGGACGAGAAAGCAATCCAACTGGAGGTGGATGCATAGTAGAGCGGTCGGACTCCCAAACGATCCCGCGCGAGTAACAGCGTGCTTGAGAATTCATCGTACAAAGATAGAGCAAAGTCGCCCTGAAGATTCTTTAGGCATTCCGGGAAGCCTTTGTGTGCATATTGATCCGCTATAAGAACTCCAGAATTCTCAGCTTGCTCGCTCAAAAAGGCTCCATCCCAAACAATGCCTATCCGTTTTTGCCCAAGATTTTTGCTGAATATACTTTTTTGATCCGTTGAGGCTAGGTTGGCCGCCCCAATTTTAATCTGATGCATTTTGCCCGTAGGGGCCACGCCAAAGCTCCTAAAACTCATAAAGTTGTGCGCCGATAAACTACGCCCTCTCGAAATATGCCCTCGGATTCGCGCCATCGAAGAATTCATTATTTTGACTTCTTAAAAACCATGAAAGACCAGTGGTGAGGATGTCCGATTACCAGTTCGGCTTTTCCTTGAGTCCGCTCATCCATCAAGGGTGTCGCGACAAAGCCCATTCTCTTAGCTAGGAGTTGTATTTCTC